>Ga0308165_1000760_pt1 | contig 52062 bp, 35 predicted proteins | sample PhyWR2_FD_201032 | JGI IMG/M metagenome (GOLD analysis project Ga0308165, IMG submission 201032) | Phyllosphere microbial communities from UC Gill Tract Community Farm, Albany, California, United States - DLSLW.R2 | ecosystem: Host-associated > Plants > Phyllosphere > Unclassified | place: USA... | reverse complement strand
GGGAGAGTAGGTCGGTGCCAAATCTTAAAGCCCCAAAGGGGCAATAGCAAAACCCTTCAGTTTATTCTGGAGGGTTTTCTTCGTTTATAAGCTTTTTTCCCTTACTGGTTGGTGTCCCCACCGACCAAAATGTGCCGTCATCTCGAGTGCAACCGAGAGATCTTTGTCGTTTACGGTACCAGGCGGGCGCAGCGTAATAATGCCATTATCATTCCCGCCGCTATTTGCTTATTGGTTGGTGTCCCCACCGACCAAAATGGGAACGCTGTCATCGCAATGGAGGCCGTCATCTCGAGTGCAACCGAGAGATCTTTGTCGTTTACAGTCACTTTCCAAGGCGAGGGTTGTCTCAAAACGCAAACTACTTTCCAACAGCATAATTTAACCAACCACAACAAGAGATTCCCAGTCAAGCTGGGAATGACGACCGTTCGTGTATAGATCCATAAAACAGTAAAGGTGTAAATAACGCAATGGAAGCAACTCCAAGCTTCCCACGCTCGGTGGGACGCTATCGGGTCTTCTGGAAAGCTTTGCTTACTGGTTGGTGTCCCTACCGACCAAATGTAAATGCTTTCATCGTAATGGAGGCCGTCATCTCGAGTGCAACCGAGAGATCTTTGTCGTTTACGGTACCAGGCGGGCGCAGCGTAAATGCCACTATCATTCCCGCCGCTATTTGCTTACTGGTTGGTGTCCCCACCGACCAAATGCAAACGCTGTCATTGCAATGGAGGCCGTCATCTCGAGTGCAACCGAGAGATCTTTGTCGTTTACGGTGCACTTTCCAAGGCGAGGGTTGTCTAAAAACGCAAAACTACTTTCCAACAGCATAATTTATCACCAACCACAACAAGAGATTCCCAGTCAAGCTGGGAATGACGACCGTTCGTGTATAGATCCATAAAACAGTAAAGGTGTAAATAACGCAATGGAAGCAACTCCAAGCTTCCCACGCTCGGTGGGACGCTATCGGGTCTTCTGGAAAGCTTCCCACGCTCGGTGGGACGCTATCGGGTCTTCTGGAAAGCTTCCCACGCTCGGTGGGATGCTGTCGGGTCTTCTGGAAAGCTTCCCACGCTCGGTGGGACGCTATCGGGGCTTCTGGAAAGCTTCCCACGCTCGGTGGGACGCTATCGGGTCATCGGGACAGGCGGGCGCTCAGGATGACAGCTATGGATGATACCCGTCGTTTCTAAACCCGATGGGAGCGGATATCCTTTTCGGTTTCACTTTCTTTTCCTGTTCCACCAACGTACGCCGAAAAGATTACAGCGGACAGCGGGACTAACATGGCCAAGTACCACGGACGCTGTTTTTCAACTATTTGTTTAACTTTTCATCAAATTTAAGTTTCTTATGGATCATGATACATTCGGTTTTTTGAAGCCGTTAAGAAATTAAGGGTCATGAAGGCCGTGTTCATGCGAATGAACTGCCGATAAGCACCACCGACGCTGTTTTTCAAATAATCTTCTAAACTCTTTGTGATAGGCTGAGTTCGGAAATTTAGATGACTACGTGAATATGCAGGCGTTTTATGTGTATATCAAAAATATCGTGGTGAACGCATACGGATTTCTCTACGGTTGAAAAAGAAGCCGATTGATATTTCGTGCGTTCCGCTGCTGTAGTTTTGTAGGGGGCCAATAGAAAAATCGTAAGCGTAGCCAATCCTCAAATTTTGGGACGGAAACGCCTGAAGCGCTGCAACTGCGGAATTCTGTGCAATGAGGTCGTCTTGTAAGTATGGCTTATCAAATATTTTTATTGCGGTTCTGTAAGCGCCACCAATCCATAATCTATCGTTGAAGATTAGAAAAGCATTTAAGTCGAGGCTTGTGGGGCCGCCTCTGTCTTCTTTTATTAAAAATGAAGGCTTCAAGTAGATGTTGGTGGATAAGGGCAATAAAAATCCGGCTGTTAAATAATAGTGCGGCTTCGGCTTGGGAATGAATGTATAGCTGTCGCTATTTAGAAACTGGCCGATGAGATTTCCTGCCGAAAATCCGGCATAGAATCTATCGTTGGCAAACAGTATTCCGGCCCTGGCCTCGGGGGCGGTCTTGCTGTAAAATCCTGCTGGTTGATTAATCTCAGGGTCGTTTGGGTTGAGAAGGCTAGCATCTAAACCAGACTGCATTACGCCCAGGCCAATTCCAAACGAAAGGCGAGATGTTCCATCGTCATTCATTCTTAATCGATAAGCATAGTTTGCAAAGGCCGACAAGGTGCGCTGGGCGCCAAGTCTATCGTTTAGCACGTTTAAAGCCAGGCCCACATTTCCTTTGTTGGCAATTGCATCCAGGGCAAAGGAAAGGGTTTGTGGTGCTCCGTCGATGCCCGTCCATTGATTTCGGTAGAAGGCATGTACATTCAGTTGTTCCTGGTATCCGGCATATGCGGGGTTAATATAGATGCCGTTGAACATATACTGGCTGAATTGAGCGTCTTGTTGCCCGTGGGCGACTTTAAACAGCATGCATGCGCCTATTATCGTTAATAAAATTTTCATATAGAGATTCTTTAAGTGGGGTAAGTGTACAGCGAGCACACTTACCCAAGGTTTCCATTTTTACCTGAATGATCTGATTAATGTTAACCATCCTTTGTATATCATCCATTCGGAGTTGTCCGTTTTCTTTACCTTAAGGAGATAGTAATAAGTTCCCTCATTTAAGCCTTCGCCTGTCCAATTGTTTTGGTAACTGGTTGAACGGTAAACCTCATTGCCCCATCTGTTAATTATAATCAGGTCGTTTCTTAGAAATTGCGACAGTTCCTTAATTTCAAATGTGTCATTTATTCCGTCTCCATTTGGTGTAAAAAGGTTCGGGATTTTCATGTCCGGAATTATAGGGTCTTCGCCATCTTCTCCCGATGTAGTATTGGGAACGGGCGACGTAGTGGAAGTCGCCGTGTTGTCGGAAAGGTCAGGATCGAGGGTTGACGCACTGATTGTAACGGTATTGGCGTGGCTTCCGGTAGCCTGTACCGTTGCGGTGACTGTTAAGGTGATGCTGGCGCCATTATCGAGATTCCCGATCGACCAAATGCCGGTAGCAGGGTTGTAATTTGTTCCACCCGGAGCGTTTGCAGCTACAAAAATGTAACCATCAGGCAAAGCCTCTACAACATTTACGCCTACCGCATTTGCCGGGCCTGAATTTTTGGCGGTGATACTAAAAACTACATCTCTTCCCACTTCAGGCGCATCAATATTAACAGATTTTGCTATTGACAGGTTCGCCGTTAGCTGCACCGAAGGTGTAGATGTAGCGGTATTGTTTTCGAGATCGGGATCTTTTTCAGTCGCCGTTACTGTTACCTTATTGGTGTATGCGCCAGTGGCCTTTACGGTCGCCTCTATGGTAAGTACGGTATTTGTTCCGTTTAGCAGCGTTCCTATTTTCCAAATTCCGGTAGCACGATCGTAGGTGGTACTGCCTGAAGGTGTTGCTGAAATCAGCTCATATCCGCCTGGCAATAGGTCGTTGGCAACTACATTGTTAGCGGTGCTTGGTCCGATGTTGTACACGGTAACCCTAAATTTAACATTCGATCCTACGGCCGGGTTGAGATCGCTGACAGTTTTGGTAACTACCAAATCTGCAACGGGCGCTGGTATAGGGGTTGTTGCTGCAATATTATTGCTGAGGTTTGGGTCTTTCTCATTAGCGGTAACTGATGCTGTGTTTCTGTAATCTCCGTTGGCATTAACCCTGGCAGTGATAACAAGTGTGGCCGAGGCACCATTTTGGAGATCATTAACCGTCCAAATGCCCGAGGCAGTATTGTAAGGTCCGTTGGCTGACACAAAGGTGTAGCCGCTTGGCAACAGATCTTTCACGCGAACCATTGTGGCCTTGCTTGGCCCGGCGTTTAGCACGGTAATGGTGAAGGCGATATTTGAGCCCACCTGAGGTGTTGTGGTACCTGCTGTTTTTGTAATGGATACATCGGCTACCGACAACGGCGTTGTGCTTGCGCTGGAGGTATTGTTTGAAGCGTTGGTGTCTTTCTCAACGGCATTTATTGTTGCAGTGTTGACATAATTTCCCGCTGCATTTACTTTGGCGGTGATATTAAGTGTTGCTGTTGCGCCATTGGTTAATGTTCCGATGAGCCAGGCACCTGTTGTTTGATCATATGTAGCGCCGCCTGAAGCTCGTGCGGAAACAAATGTGTATCCATCGGGCAATAGGTCGTTCACTTTAACGCTGGTTGCCGTGCTCGGCCCTGCGTTTTTAGCCACAATGGTAAATACAATTTCGCTGCCCACGTTGGGTGTAGCCGAGCTCACCGTTTTAACTACAGATAGATCTGCTACAGGAACGGGAGCGGGCGTAGAAGTCGATTTATTGTTGCTAGCGTCTGGATCGCCTTCATCGGCTGAAATGGTTGCCGTATTGGCGTAGCGGCCTGTCGCATTTACGCGAGCCTTAATGGTTAGAACAACGTCTGAACCATCAAGTAAACTACCGATTGTCCATACACCTGTTGCATGATCGTAGGAAGTGCCGGTGGACGAGTTAGCTGAAATAAAGGTGTAACCGTTGGGCAGCGGATCGTTTACAACAACGTTTGTTGCAGTGCTTGGGCCATTATTCGTTGCTCGAATTGCGAATGTGACTTCACTTCCTGCATCTGGCGTACTGTTGCTTACTGTTTTGAAAACAGCTACATCTGATAAATGTATTGGTGTTGGCGTAAAAGTAGCGCTGTTGTTGCTCATATCGGGATCGTTCTCTCTTGCCTGAATTGTTGCTGTATTGGCATAATCGCCGCTTGCGTTTACCTTTGCGGTAATGGTAAGCACGGAGTTTGCTCCGTTGGCCAGACTGCCAAGTGTCCAAACCCCTGTGCTGGTGTTGTAGGTGGTTCCGGTGGATGCTGATGCAGAAATAAATGTATATCCGGTAGGCAGTACATCGGTTACACGAACATTTGTGGCGCCGGTAGGGCCATTGTTATTGGCTGTTATGGTAAAGGTAATATTGTCCTCAACCTTTGGTACTTCGGTATTTGCGGTCTTCTTTACGGAAACATCCGCTGTAGAAATCGGTGTGGTGGTAACACGAGCAGAATTGTTGCTCGTATCCGGATCGCTCTCGTCGGCGGTTACAGCAGCGCTGTTGGTGTAGTTTCCACTTGCTTTTACGGTTGCCGTAACGGTAAGCGTGGCCTGATTGCCTTCAGCTAAATCCCCAATTGCCCATACCCCCGTACTATTGCTATAGCTGGTGCCAGTTGGAACCGATGCTGATACAAAGGTGTATCCGCCCGGTAGTATATCGGTTACCTGAACATTTGAAGCATCGCTGGGGCCGTTGTTGGTTGTGGTTACGGTAAAGATAACCTGACTGCCGACTTTAGGATTGCTGTTATTTACCGATTTGGTGATTGACAAATCTGCTGACCTTAACGGAATTGGGGTAATAACATCGATATTATTGGCCTCGTTCGGATCATGCTCGTTAGCTTTGGCAGTGGCGCTGTTGGTATAGTTGCCCGAGGGTTTTACAACAGCATCTATCAACAGGATGAAACTACTGCCACTAATAATATTGCCCACAGTCCATATTCCTGTTGTAGCATCGTAATTTGTTCCAGCTGAATGATTGACGCGGGTAAGGGTGTACCCATCGGGAAGAAGATCGGTTACTGAAACGCCTGTAGCTTTACTCGGCCCATTATTTCCCACGGTGATAATGAAAGTGATTTCATCGCCTACGGTTGGCATTAAATTGCCGGTTTTATTAACAAATATATCGGCTACATCAACTGGTGTTGTTGTGGCGCTAGCAGTATTGTTCGAAGCATCGGGATCATTTTCTTTGGCTGTTACCGTAGCGGTGTTAGTTCTGTTCCCTTCGGTATTTACGGTTGCTGTAATGGTAAGCACGGCATTGGCGCCGTTTGTTAGGCCGCCGATTGACCAAAGACCGGTGTTGCTGTTGTAGGTTGTTCCGGCGGGTGCAGAGGCTGATAAGAAAGTGTATCCGCTTGGCAGTACATCATTTACGCTCACATTGGTTGCATTGCTTGGCCCGTTGTTTTTGGCAGTAATCGTGAAAATAACCTGGCTACCTACATTGGGGTTGGCGTGGTTAACTGTTTTGATAACCGATACATTGGCAACAGGAATAGGAGAGGTAGTTACGGTAGACGTATTATTTTTTTGAAACGGATCTTTTTCGTTACCTCTTATGGTGGCCGTGTTGGCGTATTTACCGCTCGCTTTAACGGTTGCGGTGATGGCAAGGGTGTGGGTGATTCCGTTGGCCAGGTTGCCAATTGACCACGTTCCTGCGGCCACATCGTATGCAGTTCCGGCAGGGGTATTTGCCGATACAAAGCTGTAGCCACTGGGCAGTACCTCAGTAACCTTAACATTGGTTGCATCGCTCGGCCCCTCGTTGGTAGCAGTTACGGTAAAAGTAACATTGGCGCCTATTAGTGGGTTGCTGTTGCTAACTGTTTTAATCACAGCAAGATCGGCGGTTGGCACTGGCTTCGGTGTAACGGTAGTGGTGTTATCACTTTCGTCCGGATCATCCTCATCGGTTGTTATTGTAACCGTATTGTGGTAGGTTCCGCTGGCGTTTACCCTGGCGGTGATATTAAGAATGGCATTGGCACCGTTGCTCAAATTGCCGACTGTCCAATCGCCGGTGGCACTGTTATAACTGGTGCCGGTTGATTGCGAAACTGAAACCAATGTGTATCCGTTTGCAAGCACCTCTTTTACGAGAATGTTGGTTGCATTACTTGGCCCCTGGTTGGTAGCGATAATAGTAAAGGTAACGTTGCTGCCTACGTCTGGCGTATCATCGCTAACCATTTTGCTAACCGAAACATTGGCTACGGGTACCGGAACTGTTATCGCGGTAGCGGTGTTGTTGGCATTATCAGGATCGGTTTCATTGGCTGATCCGGTAGCTGTATTTTCATAGTTGCCTCGTGCATTTACAATTGCTGTAATATCGACTGTTGCGGTAGCCCCGTTTGCCAAATTACCAATGTTCCACAAACCAGTTGCACCATTGTAAGCGGTTCCTGCAGAGGCGGTGGCATCGACAAAATTATATCCCGTTGGAAGCAGATCGTTTACATTAACGCCCGTAGCATCACTCGGACCTGCGTTGGTGGCAGTTACCGTGAAGGTAATTGCGCTTCCAACTCCTGGTGTGGCATTATCGACAGTTTTGGTCAACGAAATATCGGCTAAGGCTCCTGGCGTTACTGTAACCGATGAAGTATTATTGGCCATGTTGGGGTCTTCTTCGGTTCCTGTTATGGTAGCCGTATTGGTATGATCGCCGCTGGCTTTAATGGTTACCACAATGCCGAGAATCAACTCGTTGTTGCTGGCAAAATTTCCAATATTCCAAATCCCGGTCGTGTTGTCGTAAGTGGTTCCGGCAGGGGCTGTAGCCGATACAAAATCGAAGCCCGAAGGCAGCAAATCGTTTACCTGAACATTTGTTGCGTCGCTTGGCCCGTTATTAAACACATGAATGTTAAAGGTAATCTGATCGCCAACGTTTGAGTTTGTTCCATTAGAGGTTTTAATGACCGATAAGTCGGCCACGGGAACTGGCACAGGCATTACTGCATCGTTGTTGTTTGTATTATCGGGATCATCCTCACTGGCAGTAATTGAAACACTATTGGTGTAATTACCGCTGGTATTTACTCTTGCAATGATGTTAAGTGTGCTTGTTTGCCCACTCGGCAGCGTTCCGATAAACCATTCGCCCGTTACGTTATCATAAACCGTTCCTGCGGAAGCAGATACAGACACGTAAGTATAACCATCTGGCAGCAAGTCAATTGCCCTAACGTTTGTGGCATTGCTCGGGCCTGCATTGGCCGCGATGATTGTAAATGTTACGTTGCTGCCAACGTCTGGTGTGTTGTTGCTCACCGTTTTGCTCACCGATACGTCGGCCACAGGCACAGGCGTGGTTGTTACGCTGGCCGTATTATTGGTATCATCAAGATCGCGTTCGGCAGCGCTTATACTAACGTTATTTTTTCTTTCACCGGTGGTATTTACCTTGGCGGTGATGGTAAGTATAGCCTGCGCATCTTTAGCCAGATTGCCGATGTTCCATAAGCCAGTGCTGCTGTCGTAAGTAGTTCCTGCAGGTGCCGATGCCGAAATAAAGGTATAGCCGGAAGGAAGTGCATCGTTTGCTTTTACATTGGTGGCGTCACTTGGCCCTGCATTGTTAACGGTAATGGTGAACATCACATTGGTACCTACATTTGGAGTTGTGTTATCTACCGTTTTCGTCACAGATAAATCGGCCACGGGCACCGGATTAGTTGTAGCGCTGGCCGTGTTGTTACTGGTATTGGGGTCATGCTCAGTTGCGGTTACGGTTGCGGTGTTATTATAACTTCCGCTGGCGTTTACAGTTGCAATAATGCTGAGGATAGCATTGCCATTTTTGGCCATGGTTCCTACAGTCCATACACCTGTAGCGCTATCATAAGTTGTTCCGGCAGGAGCGGACGCCGATACGAAACTATAACCATCTGGAAGTGCATCGGTAACGCTAACGTTTGTTGCGCTGCTAGGCCCTGAATTGGCAATAGTAATGGTAAAGGTTACATCGCTACCTACGTTCGGATTGGAATTGTTTACCGTTTTGGTAATAGAAAGATCGGCAACAGCAACGGGCATTGTTGTAGCGGTCGATGTATTATCCGTTAGATCTGGATCGTGTTCATCAGATGCTATCGTTGCTGTATTGGTGTAATCGCCACTGGCATTTACGGTAGCGGTAATATTCAGAATAACATTGGCGCCGCTGTTGAGGTTGCCAATTGTCCATTGGCCGCTGGCAACGTTGTAACTGGTGGCGCTCGATGAAGTAGCCGACACAAAGGTGTAGCCGTTTGGAAGCACATCCTGCACATTTACACTTGTAGCCGTGCTTGGCCCGGCGTTACCGCCAACAATTGTAAATATAACGTTGCTACCTACTTTTGGGGTGCTGTTATTTACTGTTTTGGCAACAGATACATTGGCCACGGCAACCGGCGTAGTTGTTGCACTTGCGCTGTTGTTGGTATTGTTTGGGTCGTTCTCGGTAGCGGTTATTGTGGCTGTATTGATGCGGTTTCCGCTGGGGTCTACCGTTGCTGTAATGGTTAATGTTGCATTGCCGTTTTTGGCCATGTCGCCAATCGTCCACAGCCCGGTGCTGTTGTCATACGATGTGCCAGCAGGCGCCACTGCAGAAACAAAACTGTAACCACCTGGCAACGCATCAGTTACCTTAACATCTGTTGCATTACTTGGCCCGCCATTGCTTGCGGTAATAGTGAAAATAACGTCGGTACCTACATTCGGACTGTTATTGTTTACCGTTTTGGTTACCGTTACATCAGCCGATGGTATTGGAAACGGCGTGGAAGTTGCAGTATTATTGGTCAAACTCGGATCGTTTTCATCACCAGTTACCGTGGCCGTATTTGCGTAATCGCCGCTATCGTTTACCACTGCAGTTATTGATAACGAAATATTAGTTCCGTTGGTTAAGTTGCCAATCGTCCATTCGCCCGTTGCGCTATCGTACGACGTGCCCGCAGGTGCGGTGGCCGAAACGAAGCTGTACCCGGTTGGTAGCAAATCTATTGCTGTAACGTTTGTAGCATTACTTGGCCCCATGTTGGCAACTGCGATGGTAAACACGATGTTGCTGCCCACGTAAGGATTATTATTACTGGCTGTTTTTGTCACCGAAAGATCGGCAGCAGCCGTTGGTGTAGGCGTTGCAGTAGCGGTGTTGTTGCTATTATCTGAATCTTGCTCGTTAGCCGTAATTGTAGCGGTATTGGTATAATCGCCGGTGCTGTTTACAGTGGCTGTAATAGAAAGTGCGATACTCGAGCCATTCGTCATGTTTCCTATCGTCCACAGGCCCGAAACACTATCATAAGTGGTGTTGCCCGATGTAGAGGCCGAAACAAAAGTGTAGCCATCTGGCAGCATATCAGTTACCTTCACATTTGTAGCGTTACTTGGCCCTGCGTTACTGGCTGTAATGGTAAATATGACATCGGTACCCACATTCGGTTGGCTTTTGTTAACCGTTTTGCTCACCCTCATGTCGGCTACAGCTATCGGGGCAGTTGTTTTGCTGGCGGTATTGTTTGCCCTATTCGGATCCTTTTCGCTGGCCGTTATAACAGCAGTGTTATTGCGGTTTCCGCTGGCATTTACTGTTGCCGTAATGGCAAGCGTAGTGTTGCCACTTTTTGCAAGGTTGCCTATTGTCCACACGCCCGTTGTGCTGTTATAACTTGTTCCGGCAGGCGCCGAAGCCGATACAAAAGTATAGCCGTTTGGTAGCGGATCGCTCACCTGTACATTGGTGGCAGCGCTTGGCCCTGCGTTGGCAGCAGTGATAGAAAATATTACATTGCTTCCTACGTCGGGAGTATTGTCATCAACAGTTTTGGTAACAGAAACATCCGCGATAGGTACTGGCGCCGGCGTAGAAGTTGAGGTATTATTATCAGTGCTCGGGTCGTTTTCGTTTGCCGTTATAGTCGCTGTGTTTGCATAGTTTCCACTCGCATTTACGGTTGCCGTAATGGTAAGCGCAGTATTGGCACCGTTGTTTAAATTTCCAATTGTCCAAACACCCGTGGCACTGTCGTACGCAGTTCCGCTCGCTGCCGTTGCCGAAACAAAAGTATAGCCGTTTGGCAATAAATCGTTAACCTTTACATTTGTGGCGTCACTAGGCCCCGCATTCGCTGCCGTAATGGTAAAAACAATATTTGTCCCTACTTCAGGCTTATCGTTGCTGGCGGTTTTGGTAACGGATAAATCAGACATAGCAATGGCCACAAGGGTAGCAGTCGCTTCGTTATTGCTAGTGTCAGGATCGTATTCTTTAGCCGTTACACTTGCTGTGTTTGCATAATCGCCACTGGCCTTTACGGTAGCAGTAATGGTTAGCGTAGCATTGGCGCCGTTGGCCAGGTTTCCGACCACCCATGCGCCTGTAGCATTATCGTAAGTGGTACCGCCCGATGGCTGCGCCGATACGAAAGCATAACCATTTGGCAACACATCCGTCACTTCTACATCTGTAGCCGCACTGGGGCCTTTGTTAATCGTGGTTACGGTAAAGGTAACATCGCTGCCCACATTCGGGTTGCTATTGCTTACGGTTTTACTTATCGATACATCGGTTACCGGCCTCGGTGTTGTTGCGGCTGATGCGCTATTGTTAGCGGTGTTCGGGTCGTTTTCGGACGCGGTGATGTCTGCAGTATTTGTTCGGTCTCCACTCGCATTAACCCTCGCCTGGATGCTGAGAACGGAATTTGCGCCGTTGGCCAGATTACCGATTGCCCATACACCGGTGCCGCTGTTATAACTTGTTCCAGCAGGTGCTGTAGCCGATACAAAAGTATAGCCGCCTGGGAGTTTATCGGTTACCTTAACATTTGTGGCAGCACTGGGGCCTGCATTGTTGGCCGTAATAGTAAATATTACCGTGCTGCCAACATACGGGCTCGTAAAATTTACCGTTTTGGTAACTGATAAATCAGCTGATGCTGAGGGAAACGGATTCGCCGTAGCCGAGTTGTTACTATCATCCGGATCATTTTCACTTGCTGTTACTACGGCTGTGTTGGCATGGTTACCACTGGCATTTACGGTTACCGTAATGGTAAGCGTACTGCTCGAGCCGTTATTGAGATTACCTACTGCCCATTTACCTGTAGTGTTATTATAGGTGGTGCCAGTTGGAGCCGAGGCTGAAACAAAAGTATAACCTGTGGGGAGCATGTCGGTTACCTCAACATTTGTAGCGTTGCTTGGCCCGGTATTGGTTGTGGTAATGGTAAACGTAATACTGGTACCTGCGGCCGGATTATTATCGCTCGCCGTTTTTGTGATAGATAAGTCGGCTGTGGCAATCGGGCCAGGCGTAGCCGTAGCCGTATTATTGCTGTTATCAGGATCTTTTTCGCTGGCCGATATTGTAGCTGTGTTACTATAATCGCCCGTTGCGTTTACCCTGGCGGTGATGCTGAGAATAGCATTTGCACCGTTAATCAGGCTGCCCACTGTCCACATACCCGTGGTACTGTTGTAGCTTGTGGTTCCGGAGGCGGTGGCCGAAACAAAAGTATATCCGTTCGGCAGCGCATCGTTTACACTCACATTGGTAGCGGTGCTAGGCCCACCGTTAGTGGCTGAAACGGTAAAAGTGACATTGCTGCCCACATTTGGGGCGCTATTGTCGACCGTTTTGGCAACAGCTACGTCAGCAATTTTAACCGGGGCAACAGTAGCCGACGCCGTGTTGTTACTCGTGTCGGGATCTTTTTCGGTTGCCGTTGCGTTGGCAGTATTAATGTAGTTTCCGCTTGGGTTTACCGTTGCTGTAATTGTGAGCGTAACGCTCCCGCTCTTGGCAAGGTTGCCAACAGTCCAAATACCATTTGTGTTGCTATAGGTTGTTCCCGTTGGGGCGGCGGCCGATACAAAAGTGTAACCGTTGGGCAATATGTCGTTTACCTTCACATTTGTTGCTTCGCTTGGCCCGGTGTTAGCCGCCGTAACGGTAAATACAACATTGCTGCCCACATCAGGAGTGTTTTCATCAACAGTTTTGGTAATAGCTACATCGGCCACTGGTACAGGCGATGGCGATGCCGTTGCGGTGTTATTGCCGGTGTCGGGGTCGCTTTCGCTGGCCGAAACTGTAGCGGTATTGGTATAATTACCGCTGGCATTTACTGTTGCCGTGATATTTAGGATGGCATCGGCACCATTGACCAAATTGCCAATTGCCCACAAACCTGTTGTACTGTTATATGTTGTTCCTGCTGGTGCCGATGCTGAAACGAAAGTGTAGCCGCTGGGCAAAACATCAGTTACGTTCACACTTGTGGCATCGCTTGGGCCATTATTTGTTGCAGTGATGGTAAAGGTAATACTGCTGCCCACATCAGGACTGTCAACGCTTGCTGTTTTGGTAACAGCCACATCAGCTACGGGCACTGGCACCGGCGTTATCGTCGATGAATTGTTGCCGTTATTGGGGTCGTTTTCAGTGGCGGTTATTGTGGCGGTATTGGCATAGTTGCCAGCGGCTTTTACCGTAGCTGCAATTACGAGAATGCTGTTTGTTCCATTGGCGAGGTGTCCGATCGACCAAACGCCTGTGGTACTATTATAAGTCGTTCCCGCGGGCGCAGTAGCCGAAACAAAAGTGTAGCCATTGGGCAGAACATCAGTTACTTTAACGTTTGTTGCTTCGCTTGGCCCTGCATTACTTGCGGTAATCGTAAAAATAATGTCGCTGCCAACGTTCGGCGTATCGTCGCTCGCTGTTTTATTGACCGAAACATCGGCCACAGGAACGGGGGTAGGGGTGGATGTTGCAGAATTATTGGCGGTGCCCGGATCGCTTTCGTTTCCGGTTATTTTGGCAACATTGGCATAATTGCCGCTGGCTTTTACGGTTGCCGTAAGGCCCAACGCTACATTGGCGCCATTGGCCAGGCTTCCGATCGTCCAAACGCCACTTGTGCTGTTGTAGCTCGTTCCGGCAGGCGCATTAGCCGAAACAAATGTGTAGCCGCTTGGTAACAGGTCGTTTACAGTAACGCTTGTTGCATTGCTTGGTCCTGCATTGGCAGCCGTAATGGTAAAAGTAATATTGCTACCTACATTTGGCGTACTATTATTATTTGCTTTGTTAACCGATAAGTCGGCAACCGGAACTGGCGTAGGCGTAGCGGTGGCGGTGTTGTTTGCACTATTTGAATCGCTTTGGTCAGCCGTTATGGTAGCGGTATTTGCATAGCTGCCACTGGCTTTTACGGTGGCCGAAATAGTGAGCGTAGCATTGCCCCCGTTTGCCATGTTGCCTATTGTCCACACGCCTGTCGTGCTGTCGTAACTTGTTCCGGCGGGTGCCGTAGCCGATACAAAAGTATATCCGCTGGGTAGTACATCGGTCACTTTAACGTTCGTGGCATTGCTTGGCCCGGCGTTCGCTGCAGTAATCGAAAATACAATGGTGCTGCCCACATTCGGATTGCCGGTATTTGACATCTTAGTTACCGACATATCGGCAATGGGCACCGGAACAGGGGTAACAGACGCCGTATTATTGGTGCTGTCCGGGTCGTCTTCATTGGCGGTAACCGCGGCAGTGTTCTTGTAATTGCCACTTGTTTTTACCTTCGCCGTAATCGAAAGCGTTACGCTATTACCGTCGGTGAGGTTACCAATTGCCCATTTACCATCCATATTATTGTAGCTTGTTCCCGCTGGTGCCGAAGCGGATACAAATGTATAGCCGCTTGGCAGTACATCCGTCAGCTCAACCTGGGTGGCGTTGCTTGGTCCGGCGTTGGCTACGGTAATCTGAAAAGTAACGTTGCTGCCCATATTTGGCGTGCTGCTACTGACCGTTTTAGTAACCGATAAGTCAGACGAAGCCGCCACATTGAAGGTGATGGTATTGGCCGATGGATCGACGTTTAATCCGCCGTTTGCAGTACCGCCATTATCGCCAACCTCGAACGTAAACGAATCGAAAGCAGTACCATTCGCACTTTCATCAATTTGTTTCCAGGTAAGTTGCGGTATATTGGCAACGGGGATTACCTGATCTACTGTTACTGCAACGCCATTCAGTTTTAAGGCACCATTTATAGGAAGCGTAGCGATAGTTACAGAGGTGTACTGATGATTTTCTGCCGGATCGCTGAAACCAAAATCAGCAGCCGAAAAAGTATAAGTTGCTTCCTCAATTACATTGATCGTTTTATCCGTTCCCATCGGCGGATCGTTCACCTCAAGAACGGTAATGGTTGCCACCGCTGTGTTCGATGTCTGATTGTCGGCATCGGTTAAGGAAACGTTAATTGTCCTCGCCGTTGTGTTCGGCATATCGGAGCTGTTACCGAAACGAATATGTTTAATTGCAGTGGTGTAGTCTGTAATAGAGGCAGTTCCTGAGAGCGTAATCTCAGTGTTATTCGCATTGATTGTTGCTGTAATACCACCCGGTAGTGTAGTCAGGATGCTCAAAGCATCGTTACTTTTTGGATTTGCCAAAGTAATGGTGGCGCCGGTTAAATTCTTGCCATCATCAACAATCGACATTGCCGGGTCTGCGATGCCCACGGGACTGCCATCTTCCGTAAAAGTATTTGAGAAATTGTAATCGTCATCGCCAGCATATCGTTGTGGCCGGACAAAAGCAAAGGCCACATCATCTCTGTTATGTGGTGAAGTTGATGGGTGATAAGCATATTTGAATACCAGGCCAATATTTCCACTAGAAGCAACACCCTTTGGCAAATCGATTGTAATAGTTGCAAAGGCCCAGTTGCGAAAACTGCTCGCATTAATGTAAACGGGATCAGTTGTACCATCAGCATTCGTTGCCCCATTTAAATAAGTCAGAACTCCAGTGTTTGCCGTACCGCCAGTAGTGAATAAAGCATAATCTTCGCCGTTGTATGAAACAGAGGCCGTGTTCTTTCCTGTGCTCGGATCCCCTTGGTTCCAGCCCCATCCTACTACTAGGCGGGCGGCGCCAGAAGAACCCGGCCCTATGTTCATATCTGTAACCGTGGGCGATAAGGCAAAATACGGCATTTGGCCATTGTCTTTGGTGAAATAGATGTTATCCTCATACACGAGTACGTCTGCATCGTGCGGTGGTGCATTTCTCGTCCAGCCATTCGAAAAAGGGTTTTTTAACTCCGCAGTATCTCCTGTTAATGCAAGTGATGCAGTTGTTGTAGAGTTAAGGTCGACGATTGGATTGGCAATCTGTGAAAAACTCATCAAAGGCGACCAAATACAGCAGAAAAGCAGTACGAGCCTGAGTGCAGGCGATGTCCATTTTTTTTGAAATCGATTATCTTTCTTTCTGTTAAAATTGTTTCTTTTAACCGAGCTTGTTGATGAGGCGAGGGCATACCTTTTCATAATCTTCAAATTTTTTTGCAGCAAGAATCCTAGCAACTGTTAATTCAGATGTTTGCCAACGTTTTGTTTAAGAATGGTTTGGTGGTCCCTTTAAAGAGCTGTTTTTGATGGTTATACTGTTGATAGACTGCTTATGATATCGTTAATAGGTTTTTGATTAGGCTGTAAGCCAAGCAGTAGAAAGATAATATCGTTTGTTTAGGACGTTGCGAAATAAATGAGGGATATTAAGTATAAGCACATACAAATGCCAGGGATATTGGTAGTAATTATTTTCGTATAGGGATTTTCATCGGGATTGGTTTTTAGTTAAAATTAAATATAAGGACTATTGATTTTCGGTTAAGGCCATACCTAAACACGATATTATAGTAGTTTGACTGAAAGATTTTAAAGAAATTTTAACAAAAACAACATGGGATGTGAATATACATTAGAATGATTTTCCTTCAAGTCGGCTGTTTTGTTATTTCTTTAAAAATAATAGGTTTTTAGTTCAATAAAACTCTTAATAATTCAATAAAGTTATCGTTTTGGTAAAGGAAAGTCAATATTATTCTGCCTAAATCTAATTTGTGCTGATTAATTAGTATTTTAAATCTAATTTATGATACAGTATCTTATTAATTGGTGAAATACTTATTTTCTGTATCGAAAATGCATCCAATTGCAGGGTAAATGCCCGATTTTTTTCACTTTAAGCGATTTAAATGATATCTTTATAGAGAATCATCCAATTATTTCAGCATTAGATAACACTTATGAAAAGAGAAATTGGAAAAGTAATTAAAGCCTGTCGCGAATACCACGGGTTTACTCAGGTATACATGGCGCACAAGCTTGGCGTAACAGTAAACAGCTACGCAAATATGGAACATGGCAGAGTAGACATGGGTACGAAAAGGTTATTTCAGCTTGCCGAGATACTGCGTTTAAAAGCTTACCAAATTTTGGCTTTCGCCGAAAAGGGCTATGATACAAAAGATTATTGCTGGCTTCCATTGGCGATTAGTGGAACCGTAACCGCTGATTATCATTCTGTTGAAAAGCAGACTGAGTAAGTTAGCGCAATTTATTGTAAGGCTTATTAAGGCCGTTTAACCGAAAGGCGTCTGCTGTAATGCCGGCAGCCGTTATGCTATTAACATAGCCCTCGATCTGTTCTTGATTGCAACAAGATCTTTAGACGATGCACCCGAACTGCAGCACATATTAACAGATTTCGTGTTTATGGCCCCAAACAATATCAAATAGTGATAATCATCATTTTTAAAACTGATTATTTGCAAATATGTTAATATAATGGCGTTTGCCACTTTATTTGGTTATCTTTGCATTAATACTATACATAAATATAAGAAATGAGTTTTTTTGCGGAAAAAAGAGGTGAAGTGATGGTGCATATCGAGAAGTACATGCTTGATATGATGGATACCTATCTTAAACCAATTGATACTAACTGGCAACCATCAGACTTTCTGCCCGATTCTACAAGTGACACATTTTATCAAGATATTAGGACATTAAGAGAAAGCGCCAAAGATCTTTCTTACGATTTAGTAGCTGTGTTGATCGGTGATACGATTACTGAAGAAGCATTACCTACATACGAATCGTGGTTGGCCATGGTGCAGGGGCCCAGCATGAAAGAAGATGGTGGCTGGATGAAATGGAACCGACACTGGACAGCGGAAGAAAACCGCCATGGCGATTTGCTAAATAAATATTTGTACCTATCGGGACGGGTTGATATGCGCCAAATGGAGATATCAACGCAATATTTAATTGCAGATGGTTTTGATATTGGTACCGGACACGATCCGTACCGCAACTTTATTTATACTTCGTTTCAGGAAATGGCCACGAACATTTCGCATAGAAGAGTTGCTTCTTTGGCTAAAAAAGATGGCGATACTTTATTGTCTAAAATGTGTGGTGTAATTGCCTCTGATGAAGCCAGGCATGCGAAAGCATACAGAGATTTTATGAATCAGATTTTCGAAGTAGATCCAAATGAAGCCATGCTTGCTTTTGAGGATATGATGCGTAAAAAAATTGTAATGCCAGCGCACTTTTTAAGAGAAGTAGGCTTAAAAATAGGTCAAACCTTTGGCCATTTCACCGATGCTGCACAACGTTTAGGCGTTTACACTGCCATTGATTATGTTGATATAATGCAACAGCTCATTATCGACTGGAAAATTGAGGGGATGAGAGACTTAAACGAAGCGGGCGAAAAGGCACGCGATTACATCATGGCCTTGCCATCACGTTTATTACGTGTTGCCGAAAGAATGAAAAATCCAACAATCGATTATAAATTTACCTGGATAGCCGGGTAAAGCCTATTATAAAAATCTATGAGCCTCGATAATTTCGGGGCTTTTTTGTTAAAAAAGGCCGGTGGCATTGATAAATGTCGTGGTTTGGTTTTTTGTAACCTTAATGTTAATGGTCGTCGTTGCGAGTATCAATCAGGTCCGTGTCCCTGAAAAAAATGGGAATGACGTTTTTGATATTCTTTATGCATATAAGCACCGACTATGAACGGTCGTCATCCTCAGCTTGGCTGGGGATCTATTTAGCATGAATGCTAAGCATGAAAGATGCTGAAATGAATTCAGCATGACGAAGCGGTTATGCTTGGTGGAAGAGCAAAATGCTAATGGATTATGCCGCATATAATAAAACGCGAACGGCAAAAAGCCGCTACCAGATGATTCTCAGTCAAGCTACCAATGACAGATTCTTAAATTTGGTCGTCTTTTCGACTGTGGCGTAGTCCCGAAATTTCGAGAGAAATTTTTTTAAGCATCATTTTAAGCCGAGTTTAACGATTTCTCCTCTAAAGGAGCTCCTGCGGAGCGTTTCGGTCGAATCCGATAGCTATCGGATGACGATTCACTGAAAAACAACCTATCATCCGAAACCTTTGTTTTTTTAAACTGACTTCTGAAGATGACGACCACCTTAAAACATTACTTAAATTGAATTTTTGCTAAAAACCCAGCCTGACAAACTGCGCTGATTGAAGATTAAGGTTAAAAATAAATCTTTCCCCGCTCGGCAATGTTAAACCCTTTTTTTAGGAGTGTCTTCCGCTGGGCTGCATCCCAAAGCAAAGGGTTGGTATGGTTAAAATGGATAAAGAAAACCTTGTTTTTTACTGCATTGGTTTCATTCTGAAACATATCGATGGTTTCGCTGACCAGGGGGTGAGGAACTTCGGCTATGGCTCTGTTGCCTAATTCGGTATTGGTATAAAAAGTAGCATCTACAAAAGCAACATCAACTTTTTTCACTTCGTCGATTATACTTTTATTCCATTTGTTCCATTTGTCGATGTCTGGAATAAACAGATATTTTTTGGTGCTCGTTAAAATCTTAAAGCCTGCGGTTTCCGAAAATTCATCGCGGTGCGGAACCCGAAAGGCCGTTACTTTGTTGTTTTCGATGCTGAGTGGCGCATTTTCTTCAAGTGCGATCAGATCGATGTTGTTTAGCTTCACCAGCTGGCTCCAGGGTCCGTTTTCTTCGAGAAAGGATTTCAGTTTTGGTAACACATACACTTTTAGTTTTTTGGTCGACATTACTTCTCTTCCAAACTCCATTAAGCCTGTGTAGTGCCCAACATGCGCATGGGTGATGAACACACCTTCGGGCAAATAAGGGTATTTTTGATTGGTATTCGACCTGAAATCGCGAAGTTGCTGTTTGATATCGGGAGTTGCTTCAAATAACCACCATTTTTTGGCAATCGGGTCTACCAGGGCTAAAGAAACCACATTTCTTTTTAAAGTGGGCGCTTGCCAGGCCATTTTGCAGCAATTCTTTTCGCAGCCCATGTGCGGGTATCCACCGTCTTGCGCTACGCCCAGCACCATAATGTATGCTGTATATGGTTCCTGGGCGCAAAGCCTGATGGAAAAGATTAAAAGGAATATCAGCAGTAGTTTTTTCATTTTATTGGAATTCGGAATTCGGAGTTTGGAGATTTGAGTTTGGAGATTGGAGATTTGAGTTTGGAGACCTAGCGCCCTTTCTCACATCTCATGTCTAGCCTCTCAAATCTAATTACATGTTTCTTCTATACTGTCCCCCAACTTCGTATAAAGCGTGGCTAATTTGTCCAAGCGAGCAAACTTTGCAAACTTCCATCAATTGCTCAAAAATGTTTTCGCCTTCAACCGCAACCTTTTGAAGTTGCTTCAGTGCCTCTGCCGATTGATCTGCGTTTCGCTCTTGAAACTTTTTTAATGTTGATATTTGATATTGCTTTTCGTCTTCCGTAGCTCTTATTACTTCGCCGGGTACAATAGTTGGCGATCCTTTTTTGTTCAGGAAGGTATTTACGCCTACAATTGGGTATTCGCCAGAGTGTTTTAGGGTTTCATAATACAAGCTTTCCTCTTGTATCTTACCACGTTGGTACATCGTTTCCATAGCTCCCAACACGCCTCCACGATCATTTATTCGCTTAAATTCATCTAAAACAGCTTGTTCTACCAGGTCCGTTAACTCTTCAATAATAAAGGCGCCCTGTAATGGATTTTCATTTTTGGCCAGCCCCAGTTCCCTGTTTATTATAAGCTGAATGGCCATCGCCCGGCGAACAGATTCTTCGGTTGGCGTAGTAATAGCTTCGTCGTAGGCGTTGGTGTGCAGTGAGTTGCAGTTGTCGTAAATTGCGTAAAGCGCCTGCAAGGTTGTTCTAATGTCGTTAAAATCGATTTCCTGCGCATGCAACGAGCGACCCGAAGTTTGAATATGGTACTTCAATTTTTGCGATCGATCGTTTCCTTTGTATTTGTTTTTAATGGCTTTTGCCCAAATCCTTCTTGCTACCCGACCAATTACGGCGTATTCAGGGTCTATCCCGTTTGAGAAAAAGAAGGAAAGGTTAGGTGCAAAATCGTCGATATGCATGCCCCGGCTTAAATAGTACTCTACAAAAGTAAAACCGTTGCTCAGCGTGAAAGCGAGTTGCGAAATCGGATTAGCGCCCGCTTCGGCGATGTGATAACCTGAAATAGACACGGAATAGAAGTTGCGCACCTTTTCGTCGATGAAATACTTCTGGATATCGCCCATCATGCGTAGTGCAAACTCGGTAGAAAAGATGCAGGTGTTTTGTGCCTGATCTTCTTTTAAAATATCGGCTTGAACGGTTCCACGCACGGCACTGATCGCTTTTGCCCTTATCTGCGCATAAACGTCAGCTGGTAAAACCTGATCACCGGTAATGCCCAAAAGCATTAACCCCAAGCCATTATTGCCTTCGGGAAGTTCGCCGCTGTAGGTTGGTCTTGCCATATTCCTGGCTTTGTAAATGGCATCGATTTTATCCTCAACCTGTTTTTCTAAACCGTTTTCGATAATGTACTTCTCGCATTGTTGATCGATGGCTGCATTCATAAAAAAGCCCAGTAACATAGGCGCAGGGCCATTAATTGTCATCGAAACCGAGGTTGATGGCGCACAAAGATCAAAACCCGAATACAGTTTTTTAGCATCATCTAAGGTTGCAATGCTTACGCCGGAGTTTCCAATTTTACCATAAATGTCGGGACGAATATGCGGGTCTTCGCCATATAATGTAACGGAATCGAAAGCTGTAGATAAGCGGTGGGCAGGCTGGCCGAGCGATACATAATGGAATCGCTTATTGGTTCTTTCTGGTCCGCCTTCACCAGCAAACATGCGGGTCGGGTCTTCGCCTTCACGCTTTAACGGAAAAACTCCAGCTGCATAAGGAAACTCCCCCGGAAGGTTTTCTGTTAGCAACCAACGCAAAATATCGCCCCAATCTTCGTAACGCGGAAGCGATACTTTTGGAATGTTCAATTTTGATAATGATTCGTAAAACAGCGGCTGTTTGATTTCCTTATCACGCACTTTATAAATGAAAAACTCTTCCCTGTAAGCACGTTTAGTTTCGGGCCACTGCCGAAGTAACCGTTTGCAATTGCCATCGAGCTGTTCTTCGAAAAAAGATAGCGCCCCCTCTAAATCTCCCCCAAAGGGGGAAACTTTTTCTTTCTCTTCCCTAAATAAATCGATTACGCCTTGTAGCTGATACATTTTCCGGGCGATGCCTACCTGCTTTTCTACCCATTCGTTATACTGTTGGCTGGCTTCGGCAATTTCTGATAAGTATCTGGTTCTATCGGGCGGAATGATATAGATTTTCTCAGATTGATCGCTGGTCAGTTCCATTTTCGCCTCGAAATCAGTCCCGGTTTTTTGTTTTATCTGATGCATTAAGGCAACAAATAAGTTGTTCATGCCCGGATCGTTAAATTGCGACGCCATTGTTCCATAAACCGGAATCTCATCGTCTTTGGCGTCGAAAATATTGTGGTTGCGCTTGTACTGTTTCCTAACGTCACGCAGGGCATCTAAAGCGCCTCGTTTGTCAAATTTGTTAATGGCTACCAAGTCGGCAAAATCAAGCATGTCGATTTTTTCGAGCTGGGTTGCGGCTCCAAATTCGGGTGTCATTACATATAATGAAACATCGCAATGCTCCGTTATTTCGGTGTCTGATTGGCCTATACCCGAAGTTTCAACAATAATCAGATCGTAGCCTGCTGCTTTGCAGATGTCGATACTTTCCTGAACGTTTTTTGATAAGGCCAAATTTGCCTGTCTGGTGGCCAGCGAGCGCATGTACACCCGTGGGTTGTTAATGGCATTCATGCGAATGCGATCGCCCAGCAAAGCTCCGCCTGTTTTCCGCTTTGACGGATCGACAGAAATAATAGCCAAGGTTTTATCTTGTACCTCTACCAAAAATCTACGCACCAGTTCATCAACCAACGATGATTTACCCGCTCCGCCTGTTCCGGTGATGCCTAAAACTGGAGCGGTATTGGATTTTGAGAATTTTTTTAACTCATCGACAAATTTCTGTGCTTCGTCGGGGTTGTTTTCGGCGACGGTGATAGCGCCCGCGATTGCATTGATGTTTTTCGACGGTATGTTTGGTAAATCGTCAGTAATATCGGTTTTGGTTACGAAATCTGTTTTAATGAGCATGTCGTTAATCATGCCTTGTAAGCCCATTTTGCGGCCGTCATCTGGCGAATATATTTTGGCAATTCCGTAAGTCTGTAATTCTTCGATTTCTGTTGGAAGGATTACGCCACCACCGCCAGCGAATATTTTGATGTGATTTGCACCTTTTTCTTGCAACAGGTCGAACATATATTTAAAGTACTCGATGTGGCCCCCCTGATAGGAGGTCATGGCAATGCCTTGCACGTCTTCTTGAATGGCACAATTAACCACTTCTTCTACGGATCGATTATGGCCTAAGTGGATCACCTCGGCGCCCGACGATTGTAATATCCGGCGCATAATATTGATCGTAGCATCGTGTCCATCGAAAAGCGAGGCGGCGGTTACAAAACGGATTTTATTTTTTGGCTTGTATATTTCTACTTGTTGCATTCTACTGGATTTAAAGCTTAACAAAAAACGAGTTTTGCCGGCTTGTTCCTAATATATTTGGTTCAACAAAGGTAGCAAATAAGGTGGAAAGGGTGGAAGGTAACGGGTAGAAAGGTGAAGGGTTGATCAATTAGATGTATGAGAGACTTTTGCCAAGAGCAAACATTCAAGGTCAGGCAAAATCATAATGCTTAATTTTCGGTGGATTTTCCTGAAAATGTTTTTTGGCCATCTCTAAATCAAAAGATGACTGCAAACGGATCCAGAATTTCGCAGTCCCTCCAAAAACCATCTCAATCCTCAGCGCAATATTAGGCGTTATCGACGATTTGCCATTTACGATATTTGATAAGGTGGGACGGGTAATGCCCAATAATTCGGCAGCTTTTCCAATGGTTAGCCTCCTGCCTTCTATTATTTCTATCTTTAAGATTTCGCCTGGATGCGAAAGTTCCATTTCTCTTTCCATTAGTTGAAATTTAATGTGTATCTAAATAATCTAAGTCAAAAGCATTATTGTTTTCAAATCGGAAAATAATCCGATAGTTGCCCGTTACATCTAAGCTCCAGTACCCCTACCCCTGCAAGTTTCCTTTTAACGGATGCGGCCTAAAGGAAATCAAGCCCAAAAGGTCTTGAGGAACTTCTTCTAAATCATCGATAATTTGGAGTATTAATTTAATTTTCCTCAGTTGCGATGCAGGGAGCTTGCTGCCATCCGTTTTTTCCCATAATAATCTCAGCGCTTTGCTTTTAAACGTTTTGATCATTTTAATATTGTATAATGTAAATATACACTTTACAAACGAAAAGAACAATTGTGTTAGGCTACAGGCGTTGTGTGAAGTTCAATTTGATTTTTTATTAAACGGGAGTGCTTCGGTTATAAAATTATGAAATAAAAAAGCCACCCTGAGGTGGCTTAACCTTACTTATTGGTAATTTCGGTTATTGGTTCGCCAACGGTTCCGTTTGGTGTTTGAATATGCAACAATGCAGCCAATGTTGGTGCAATATCAGTCATATAGTGCATCTTGTTCGTAGCACCGGGTTTAATTCCCCAGCCCATAAAAACCAGTGGAATGTGCGAGTCGTAGGGATTCCAGTTTCCGTGGGTAGTACCTGTACTGCCGCCGTTAAACCAGTTTGGTTGTAAAACGTAGTAGATATCTCCGCTTCTGCGTGCATTGTAACCATTGGTGATCATCTTTTTTTGAATCTCTTGTAGCGTAGCCTGAGAAATTTTGGAGATATCAACAGCATTTTGGAAACCTTCGAGCCTTTTCAGGAATTCAACGGATGCCGATTTAATTTCATCGAAGCTCACTTTTCCATTGTCGGTTTTATCGTGATCGAAGATAATCTGATTATTCATCGATTTTAGTACAACGTTGTTCACCTTAAACTTATCGTTCAGGAATGCATTAAGTTTTTTGGCAATTTCTCTGTCGCTTACCACACCTGCCAAAAGCTTGTTTTCTTTCATAAATCCGGGAACATGTGCTGCGCCGTGGTCGGCGGTTAAGAAAATGGTATAATTTCCTTTTCCAACCTGTTTATCAAGATAGTTAAAAAATGCTTCGAAATCTTTATCAAGGCGCAGGTAAGTATCTTCTGCCTCTATTGAATTCGGGCCGTATCCATGACCAACATAGTCGGTTGCAGAACAGCTCACGGCGAGGAAATCGGTAATATTATCCTTGCCTAAATCTTCCGATAAAACGGCCAGTTTAGCTAAATCGAGCGTAATTGTATTGCCAAAAGGGGTACTTCGAATGGCGTCAAAGTTTTTATCGATGTTTTGCGTCAGTTGATGAGGAAAAGTGCTTGTTTTCCCTTCATACGCTTTCTCATCGCTTGTACTGTTTACATAAGTATTAATCGGATATAATGTTTCCCAGTTTTTTGCATAGAATTTATTCGCCAGTTTCATTTTGTTGTAATCGGCAATCCAGGTGGGTACTTCTTTCATGTAATACGTACTGGTAATCCAGTTTCCGGTGCTGCCCTGGTACCAATAGGCGGCGTTTGCAGCATGACCGGCGGGAAGAATAGACCCTCTATCTTTCAGCGAAATTCCAATTACCTTTCCCTTAAAGTTCGTGGCTAATCTTAACTCGTCGGTAATTGTTGAGGTAAGCATGTTCTTTGGCGACATATTACCTTCGGTTGACGGCGTACTGCCAACGGTAGATACTGTTGAATCTTCGGTACAATATACATTTTTCTTTGTTTCCGGGTCGTACCAATCGTTACCAATAATGCCATGAACTGCCGGAACCGAACCTGTGTAAATACAAGTGTGACCGCAAGCGGTGTAAGTTGGGGTATAGGGAATAAAAGTATTTTCGACAGAAAAACCCTCATTAATCAGCCTCTTGAAACCTCCGTTTGAGTAACGACTATAATATCGGTATAAATAATCCCAACGCATTTGATCTACAACGAGGCCAACAACCAGTTTCGGGCGGGCAACTTCGGCAGGAAATGCCTTAGGCTGCGAAGCACTTGTTTTTTTTGTTTGCGCATATGTAAAAGATGCAGAAAGGAGGGAAAGGGAAAAGAGTAAATAGGATATTTTCTTCATTCTGTTTTTGTTAAATGGCTAAAGTAACAACTTTTAGGTAAAGTTATTTTGAAGTTTGTGTAAAGATTTAGAAACCTGTTGGTTCGTTGGTCGTTTGTTCATTAGTCATTAGTCATTAGTCATTTGTTCATTGACTTCTTGCATCCGCCCTTCGACTCCGCTCAGGGTGACAATGTTCACTACCTCGTCGTAGCGTCTCGCTACGATAATATATGCATTATTTGTATTGAAGAGTAACAATGGTTCACCGAACACCCATAGCTTTTTCCCCGGCTCTGATTTTTTTGGTAGCAATTAACCGGTTAGCCAATGCACACAGTAAAACGTTCAAACGATTCTGGCATTTAATCAGCTTTCAAATCGCTTCTGCCACAACAAAAGTGCTGCCGCCAATAAAAACAAGGTCGTTTTTGCCAGCGGTTGATATGGCAATTGCCTTGGCCTCGGCTACGGTTGCATAGCTTTTGCCCCGTAAGTGGTAGTCTGCAGCTTGTTGTTTTAGCTCGTCAGCACTTAAGGCCCGTTCTAAGTCTGGCTGGCAAAAATAGTAAGTAGCATTTTTGGGCATCATAGAAAGTACTTTCGAAATGTCCTTATCTTTCACCATTCCAAAAACGATATGTAGTTTCTCGAATTTGGTTTGATTGATGTTTTTAATTACCTCGGCAATGCCGGCCTCGTTATGGCCTGTGTCGCAAATTACCAATGGGTTCTTGCTCAATGTTTGCCAGCGCCCTTGCAAACCAGTTAGCTTTTTAACTTGTTTCAAGCCTGCGAAAATGCTGCTCTCAGAAATTTCGAATGATGTCGTTTCGTTGAGTTTCGTCAGCGCCTCTAAAACGGTTAAAATGTTTTTGTGTTGATAGACGCCGGTTAAATCGCAAACGAGATTACTGAACTTAAGTGTCTCGTTTTCGAAAACCGACAACGAAAGCTTTGCACGTTTCAGCTTAAAATCTTTTGCAGAAAAGATCTCGTCTGCGAAGAAGATGGGTGCAGCAACTTCTTTTGCTTTGCGGATGAATACGTCTGCAGATTTTTCCTGCGTTTCGCCGATAACAACGGGCGTGTTTGGTTTAATGATTCCTGCTTTTTCTCCCGCTATTTCCTCAATGGTGTTGCCAAGCATGTTCATGTGGTCCATGCTGATATTTGTGATTAGCGAAAGTTCTGGTTGTATGATATTTGTTGAATCCAATCGGCCGCCTAAACCGACCTCGATCACGGCAATATCTACTTGATGCCTTGCGAAGTGATCGAAGGCCATTGCAACGGTTACCTCAAAAAACGACGGTTCGACCTTTTCTATGAGCTTTTTTTGTTTTTTTACGAATGATACTACTTCGCTTTTTGCGATCATTTTGCCATTGATGCGGATACGTTCGCGGAAGTCTTTTAAATGTGGCGAAGTGTACAAGCCCGTTTTATAACCTTGTGCCTGCAGCACTGCGGCCAACATGTGCGATGTGGAACCTTTTCCATTGGTGCCGGCTACATGGATGCTTTTGAATTGCTGTTGCGGGTTTCCTAACGCCTCGCAGAAAATGATCGTATTGGTTAAATCTTTTTTAAAGGCAGAAGCACCGATACGCGTAAACATTGGGAGTTTACTGTATAAAAAATCGAGTGTTTCGGGGTAATTCATCGTGCAAATATACGGTAAGACGGCGCAATAGGAAAGGCATATTGTGATTGGCGGTTAGTATTTAGATCGAATTTGCTATATTTGTTAATACACCAAACGACTCTCAAATTCGTGAAGAATAAATTTTTCTGCTTCTTTTTGCTGCTAACTCTTTGTTATTTGAAGTTAACAGCGCAAACTTTTTATGTAAGTGCTCCTGTTAATTTGCCTTTAGCACCTTCAGGCTTTAACATCTATAAGGTTACCATTACGCCTAGCGGGTTAGAATCTACTAAAATTACAGATTGTTCGCCTCCTGAGCAATATTTTTCTATCGCCATGAATAAAAAGAATGTTTATTGGCTTAGAAATTCTGAGATTTATGTAGCCGATCTGGTGGAGGATGAGATGGTAAATTGCAGGAAATTGTATGCAGCCACTACCTCTTCAAGCGCCTTCACGCTCGGCTATGATGGAAAACTCTATTATTGCAGTGGTTTTCTGTTTGCAACGGATATTAATACGGGTAGCACCGATATCTTGGGTTACTCAAACTATCAACCCACCGGCGACCTTTGCTTTTACAATAAAGAATTGTATATGGCCGCTTACGAAGGAATTGTTAAAGTTAATCGCAATGACCCTGGTAAAAGCACACTTCATATTCCGTTATCGGGGGGTAACCTATTTGGAATTGTAAGTGTACCTACAAGCTTGCGCAAAAATACTGTTTATGGATTTGCGTATATCAGTCCGAACCAGACTGATGTAATTGAGTTTGACATAGAAAACCAAAGGATGGTAGGCGTTATTGGTTCTCTTCCTTACGGTGTTTATGATGCTTCGAGCATTGTAGAAGACGGGAGTATCATTGGTATCGACGTTGAAAATATCGAGATCAATCAAGATTGCAGTACCGGAAATAGTGCTGTTGTAGAAGTGGTTACGAAGCCACATGTTGAGGATTTTGTTTACACTTTAAATGGTATAAGCAACTCTACCGGGAGCTTTACAAATATACCTAAAGGAGACTATACACTCCTGGTTACATCGGCTTCAGATTCTTATAGTACAACAATTCAGGTGCCTGAGTTTTCATTAATAAAGCCTGCATATAGCTGGACAACTAAGAGTCAGATTTGCGAAACCGGAGGTGAGATCACTTTTAGCACACCGACCGAAAATACTGCTTACCAAATCAGGTACAACGGCGAGCTTTTTCCTTTAAATAGTACTTTCCAGAATCTGTTATCAAATCAAGCCCATCATTTCGAGATATTGAACAAATATGGCTGCAAGGTTGACGAACAAGATATAACCATAGGAAGAGACAAATGTAAAATTGAAGTCGAAAAAATTCAAACAGAACAACAATGCGATGTTTTTCACCGCGGTATGATCACGGTTTTTACAAAAGCACATTCAGCAACCTATACTTACATTTTAAACGGTGACGGAAGCAATACGACGGGCATATTCAAAAGCCTCGAACCGGGTCCTTACCGCATAAAGATTATTTCTGATGAGGACGAAATTGAAATTACAACGGTAGTACCTGACTATAAACTGAACCAAGAGAAATATTCGTGGCAAGTTACAAATCAAGTCTGCGAAATTTTAGGTAGCATTAGCTTCAGCGGAGAAGAAAACACCAGTTATCAAGTTAGATATAAAGATGCTATATATCCAATTTCGCATACTTTTACCAATTTAACTTCGGCTGGTGGACCGTATTACTTTGAAATTTTGGATCAGAATGGCTGTAAAATTGACAATGAAACCATTGCAATAGGGGTTGACAAATGCTATATTAAATTTGATAAGCTTGAGGTAAATCAGCAGTGTGATGTGTTTCACAGAGGCGTAATCACGGTGTTAACAGGTGCGCATGTAGAACCTTATGTTTATACGTTAAATACAGGTGAAAGTAATTCGACAGGGATATTCAAAAACCTTGTGCCAGGAAATTATCGCATTGAAATTACTTCAGCGGAAGATGAATTTGAGGCAAACGCAACTGTTCCAGATTATAAAGCACTACAGCCTACGTTTACGTTTTCAAAAACTAATCCCGCCTGTGCGTCGAAAGGAACTGTTCAGTTTAATAAGATCTCCAGCAGATTTTATAAAATCAGATACAAAGACGATGTTTTCCCAATAGCGCATGCTTTTACTAATATGGAGGTGGGCAGTCATTATTTTGTAGTGATTGACGAAGCTGATTGCCTGATTGATGAATATACTGTTAATCTAACCTATGAGCCGTGTAAGATTGTAATAAATTCGATCGAAATTGAGCCTGAGTGCAATGTACTAAAGAAAGGAATTGTAAAAGTGATTTGTCCTCCAATTCCTGAAACGTATAGTTATACATTAAATAATTCTGAAACGAATAGCACTGGTATTTTCGAAATGCTCGACCCCGGAACTTACGAAATTGAAGTTAAAGCTTCCGGTGGTGCACCATCAGAGTTCAGGACTATTATTGTTCCAGACTACACATTGACGAAGCCCTTTACCATTGTAAATTCAAAAAATCCTGTTTGCGATTTAACGGGAGAGATTTCATTTAATATTGATAATAGTTCTCCCGGTTATAACATCCGGTATAACTCAACAATCTATCCCGGAAATTATGTGTTTACGGGATTGTACGAAGGCATCTACGAATTTTCGATTTTAAAGACCAATGGATGCATCGTAGATGAATTGGTGGTTTCACTGGAGACCGAAGCTTGCAATGATGTTTCTTTTCCGAATGCATTTACCCCAAATTCAGACAATGTAAACGACACCTTCAAAGCAAGGGAAGGGAGCAGAGCCTTTAATTTTGAAATGAGAATATTCGACAGGAGGGGAGTAATGATGTTTTCTTCTAATAAGCTATACGAAGCCTGGAATGGAGACTGGAAAGGCGGACCCGCGCCTGTGGCAACTTATTTTTGGATAGCCACGTTTACTACGCAAGATGAGAAAAAGATAATAAAGAAAGGTTCCGTAACGCTGATGAGGTGATGCAAATCGTTTGAAGGCAGAAGCACCGACACCCTAATACTGGTAGTTTAGCGTAGAAAAATTGATTAATTTTCCTCATCTCCTTAGATTTTATCGCATATTTAACATGAACATCCGTCATCCTGAACTTGATTCAGGATCTTAATTGCATGAACGCCAAGCTTGAAAGATGCTGATTCCTAAGCTTCTGGACAGCATGACGAGTTTGTTTAGTGGTTGGTGTCTCCAACAACCACTTTCTTATTTGTTTCGGGTCGGCGAGACACCAACCGATAGGGCAAATGACAGATGGGTTTAGTATTAATTCACCTTAAAGTTGAACACTACTACACCCGTTTGATTATCGCCGCCAACATCTGATCGGTTTAGCGATGAGTTGAGCACAGCTTGAATACACTTATTTACAAGTGCCGTATTGGTAATTGTAGATCCCTTCAACTCCTGGTTTGCTCTTGTAATATCGCCGTTTTTGTTAAAATAAATCCTGATGGCGATTTTTCCTCTCTCTTGTCCGTCATCCTTTGGAATTACCAGATTCGAGAACCTTCTTAACTCAATGGGTTTGTTTCCAAAGCCTGAGCCACCCTCACCGTAATTTGGTGCCAATGGATCTCCGTTTATCGAGCCCTGGTTACCTGCAGTACTCCCTGTGCCATCGCCACCACCCTGACCAGTACTCTTTTTGCCCTTATAAAGTGCATTTTGATTAATTACTGGTTTCGCCGGTTTATCCTCGGTTACCGTTGTCGGCGTTTTGGCTGTAGCTTTTGTGGGTTTGGTGTTTATGGCAATTGCTTCTTCGGTATTCTGCGTTTGAATATCCTTATCGCTATTTTCGCTTGATGTTGTCGGCGTTACCTTTTCCTCGGGCGTAACCTTATCGGGCGCTTTGCCATTCGCATTTGGGTCGGCAGATGGCTCTTCAATGCTCGTATAATCATCGCCCATACCTTCCGCCGCTGTTCCATAATTTACAACCATACCGCCCATACCAAGTTCTTCAGGCGGTTGGAACGAGCCAATCACAATAAAAAAGCTTATTAAGAGAAGAAACGCCATAATCCCGCTGGCTATGGCTATAGCTTTCGGATAATTGTTTTCTTCCTTATGTATGTTCTGTGCGTAATTCATTATTTTTTCGGTTCAACAGCAACAACAAGTTTTAATTTTAATTTGTTTGCAATGTCATTTACTACAAATCCATCCTGATAAGTTACATTGCGAGAAACATACAGCAAGATAGTCATATCTGGTGCAGTTTGTTGATATGCCGCCAAAGTAGGCTCTAGTTGCTCTATAGTTACCGGTTTTTTATCAACGAAATATTTTAAGTTTTCGTCTATCGTAACAGTAACTGCTTTTTTTGCAGTAGATTGTTGTCCGCTCGACGATTGAGGCAGTAACAGTTTTACAACAGTCGGATTTACCACCGCCGATGCCAGGAGGAAGAACAACATTAAGAAAAACATAATATCGTTCAGCGCATCGGTATTTACATGTACGTTTCCTTTTGTTCTTTTGCGTAAATTCATTAGCTACCTGGTTCTTCTAGTAAATCAATAAAATCAATTGCATCAGTTTCCATTTTCAGAATGATTTTCTCTACCATGGCGTTTAAGATGTGGTACAACACATAAGCTATAATACCAATGATAAGTCCCGTTGCCGAGGTAATCATTTTGGTATATAAACCACCTGAAATGGTTCCGATTTCGATAGCCCCTTTAATAGATACCTGATGGAAAATGGTAATTACCCCAACAATGGTACCCACGAAACCCAACATCGGCGCAATACCTGCAACAATACCCAAAATGCTGATGTTCTTTTCTAGTTTCGCAACTTCCAGTTTACCCACGTTTTCTATGGCGCCTTCAATTTCTTTAATTGGACGACCAATACGTTTTAAACCTTTTTGAAGCATACGAGAAAGGGGAGAACCATTATTTCTCAATAGCGACATGGCGCCATCGAGGTTGCCCGATTGTATATACGACCTAATTTGACCCATAATATTGGTTTCATCTTTGGTAGCTTTTTTGATGGTTATATACCGTTCTATAAAAATAACCAGGGCTAACAGGGCCAAAAAAGCGAGTGGCAACATTACCCAACCGCCTTTAAATAGCAGGTCGATAAAACGAAGTTCCTGGGCTGGCTGCGATAGCGTAGGGTTTACCGCATTGGCAGTGTCTTGAAGCGCTTGCGTGGTGTCTTGAATTAATAAAGTTATCATTTTAAGGTTGTGTGTTGTTTGTTAATTGTTTTACGTAAAATCCTTGTCCTTTTAATTTCTTCTGCAAAATATCTTTTTGCTTTTCTGCCTCTTCCTTTGTGCTGAAGTTTGCAATACTTACTTTTTTGCGGGTGCCTTCAATTTTAACGATTTTTGCATCGTAGCCCTCTTTTTTCATTTTGGCGATGTAGCGTTGTGCTGCGGCTTCGGTTTGAAATGAAATAGCAATAACATGAAAAACTGGTGAAGCTGGCGCGGACACAGCTTTTTTCGTTACCGTATCAGGGCTGCTGGCAACCTGATTTGCCTTTAAAATACTATCGGTTTTTGCAATCGAATCTTGTCTGGCTTTTGCCGTATCAACAACAGTTTTTGGCGAATCTATAACCGCTACGGCAGTGGTTTCAGTTTTGGGTTGTTGATTAAACAAATCGGGTTTCAGGAAGTAAACAACTGCCCCAATTACGGCAAGCAAAATGATAACGGCGATTACTTTTGGCCATATCGGTTTGCTTTCCTCTGCTAGTGGCTCATCAATCATAGGGTCGTGGCCAAAACGATTGGGATGTTCTGCATGTTGTTCCTTAATAAACTCAGGCGCTTCTGTAATCGGTTCGGCAGCAGATTTATCTTCCTCTAAGTTGATATATTTTTTCGGTTCAGCCGTCGTCTGAGATGTTATATCGCGATTAATTTCATTAGCTAGTGTTTCCGATTCTGGTGCATGCCCAAAACGGTTCGGATGCTCTTCGTGCTGCTCTTTGATAAACCCGGGAGCTGCTGTAACCGCTTCCGTAGGGCTATCTGCTGTTGTATCCGATTCTTCATTTGCACCGTCGCTTTCCGGAGTTTCAATGCTGTGTCTATGATCTAGCTCCGACTCAGGTGTATGGCCAAAGCGGTTCGGATGCTCCTCATGTTGTTCTTTGATAAAATCTGGCGCAGGAACAATTTCTTCCTCAAGATTTTCAGTTCGTTGATCGGTTTCATTGTCCGAAGCTTCCGATTCTGGCCTGTGCCCGAAACGATTCGGGTGTTCTTCGTGTTGCCCTTTAATAAATTCCGGAGCAGGAACAACTTCGTCCTCGCTTGAATCAGTTCGGCTTAAGGTATTCTTCAAATCATCGCGAACTTCATCCAATTCAATATTCTCGATAATGGGAGGTTCGATATTACCATCCACATTTGCTGGTGCAACAGGTGCCTCGGCAATCTCCTCGAAAACTTCTTCATCGTTTTGTTCAGGGGCGCTGCTGTCTACTTCATCATTTACCGTTTCTTGCAAGGATGGCAACCCGTAAAATTCAGATCCATAACTGATGTTTTCTATCGGTTCGAAACTCAAACCAGCATGTTCAGTGAAAAAGAGCCTTCCAAAGTTGGCCAGCTCAGCCTCATGTTCAACTTCGAGCTTCTGCTTTATTTCTTCAGTAAACTGGGCAATATAATAATTCGCACTTTCGGTCGAAATATTTCTTTTTGTCGAAATAAAATTCGGCAGTGCGTCCTCTTCCTTCAACTCAGAAGTAAATTGCAGAACGTAGCTGGGAGGTAAAAAAGATTGTGTTTCCTTATCGTATCTGCCTGGCGATTTCTTCTTGTAAAAAGTTCCCAAGTCGGTAATACCAACTTCTTTGCGCTGTTGCAAGAGTTCCAAAAGATATGATATGATGTCCATTCCGGTAAAATTAAGCGTTTTAAATTTATAAATTACATTCTACCTTTAAATAGTCGACAAGGGCATGTCTAAATGTTTTGCCTAAAAAGAGAGACCAATATGAGGACAATTTCAATGTTTTTATCATACAAAAGTTCACAGTTAATAGGATCCGTATCCCCGTACGCTAAAAGATAACGGTTACAAAGATAGAAATGGTATGCTAGTAACCAAATGGCTTTGTAGATATAATGCGCTAATTGCAACAATATCACCCTTGTGGGGCAAAATTGATACGCAAATTGCCCGGGATGGGTGCAAGAAAGATTTGATCAGGTTCTGGTCTTAGCGTCTCCAATGCTATTAAGTTAAGCTTGTCAATTGTCATCCGATAGCTATCGGATCTGAGCGGAGTCGAAGACCCTTTCTATAGGATAAAACGAAAAATATCTGTCCTTCGACTCCGCTCAGGAGGACAATATTTTTTCGTTTTATCCTTAACTTAATAGCAACTTAATAGCATTGGTAGCGTCTCGCTACGACTAGGAGGTAACCTCTCCCTATCAACGTTTGGGTTAAAAGCAATGCCTTTGCTTTCCCTCTCCTCGAGGAGAGGGATGTACAGACAGCGCAAAAAACCACCGCCATTTAAAAGGGAGAGGTTTAAGGCGCCAATAGAGGTCTCGGAATTGTCGAAGAGAGTGGAAGTGAGAGTCGCAGCGAGACGCTACGACTAGGAGGTCATCTGGCAAGCCTTCCTTATTCTTATTTAAATTAATTATAAATAATTTTGCGATTTAACCGCAGGCGTATATATTTGCAAAAAAAATATTTTTCATCCTTGCAAAGCGATGAAGAGTTAATCCCTAATTAATTATGATCACTACAATTTTTCTGTTGCTGCTTATGGCATTTGAAATTTGTTACCTCACCTCCAAGCAGTTTAAGCAAGCCAATCCACCAGCTTATGTAGTGTCGATAATCGCAAATAAAACCATGTGGCGCATTGGTGCATTTTTGCTGGTGTTAGCTGCCACAGTCTTGCTGATTATGGTATTGGGTTTTGCCAGCGGCATTGCCACCCTCATTTTTGGGCTAATGGCCGCCGGTAGTTTAATAGTAAGCCTTCAACCGTTTCATTATTTCCGTGTGGCAACAATTGCTGCAGTCTACTTCGCTATTTTATTACTCGAAATCTTCATTTAAATTATGCCGGCAAACAAAAAACACCTCACTAAGTCACCGTGGCTTCGATTCGTTAAAATCCTTACCGGAACAGTTGGCGGGTACACCGTTATGTTTACTTTTCACCTGTTGTTAAGCAAGTTGTTCTTACCACAAAATATTGTAGTTACCTCTTTTATAACCGGATATATACTTTGGGCGGTGTTGTTGTTAATGAGCTTTCTGGCCAAAAATGTTTGGAAGGTGCTTGGGATGTATGTCGCGTTAACGGTATTGTTTTCAGGTGTTTGTTTTATCGTTTAAGGGAAAGTAACAATGGATAATAGAAAATACAACGTTTACTTTCACACCCACACGATAAGCGGAATCATTATTTGCGCTTTATTATATGTGATATTTTTTGCCGGGTCTTTTTCTTTTTTTAAGGAAGACATTAGCGCATGGCAGAAAAATACCTCCTACGTAGAAGGTCGCAAAAAGGTAACGAGAGATTTTGATCACCTAATCGACTCGCTTGGACGCGAAAACAATTTAAAAGGCCGCGATTTTGATTTCTTTATTCAGCGGCATGATCTGGGTGCCTATGTAACCATGACGGGTTCGAACGATACCACTTTAAAAAAGAAAGTTAAGCCCAAAGCCATGGCAGAGGGTAAAAAGCGCCGTGGTAGGGGTAGAGGTGGAGACGATGACTCAAAATATTTTAATTACGATTTTGCTCAACAAAAATCTGGCGATTATGCGGAAGCTTACGACATGGGCGAGTTTTTATATCGTCTGCACTTCCTTGCGCAACTTAACTCAGTGCCAATTCGTTTGGGAACGCCATTTGGTTATTTGCTAGCAGGCGTTGTGTCATTTCTCTTTCTGTTTGCACTTATTACCGGATTGATGTTGCATTGGGAGAAGATTTTTTCTAACTTCTTTACTTTCAGGCCGTGGGCCAAATGGAAAACCCTTTGGACAGATCTGCACACAGCGCTCGGCGTAATAGGGTTTCCTTTTCAGCTGATATTTGCGGTTACGGGGATTGTGCTGATTGCGAATGTGTTTTTAATTGCACCATACACCAAATATGTATACAAGGGAAACAGCTCTGCGCTATTCCAGGATCTGGAATATAGCGACACAACCAAATATGTTTACAGCTACCAACCGATCGAAACTTCGTTCAGTGTGAACGACTTAATGACCAAGGTTGAGAAAAAATGGGAGCATAGCCGAATAAGTGCGGTTCAAATAAAAAATTACGGTGATGCGAACATGCACGTAATCCTGACCGCTAAGCCTTATGCCGACGAAAGCTTTTCGGGTACAGGTAAAATGATTTATCGGGTGCGCGATCAAAAGATATTAAAAGAGGTTTCGCCAGTTAAAAATTCGAGCTATGTAGATAAGGTGCGAAGTTTTATTTACCATTTGCATTTTGGCGATTTCGGCGGAAAACCCGTGCGTGTAATATTCTTTGTGCTTGGAATAATGGGCTGTTTGATCATCATTTCCGGAATCCTGATCTGGCTTGTAGCCAGAGATAAAAATAACGTGCCCAAGAAAAAACGTGTATTTAATTTCTGGACTGCCAACATCTTTATGGCAGCGTGTTTGAGTATGCTACCTGTAACAGCGTTTACAATGATCAGCCTGTTGTTTATTTCAAAACCAAATCAATCTGACATTTATCATCTCTATTTTTATTCATGGTTAATTTTATCTGTTTATTTCATCGCACGCAGAAGCCTGGCCCTTATTAATCACCAAACGCTTTTGCTTTCGAGCCTTTTGTGCTTCTTGCTGCCTTTAATGGATGGAATAAAACGCAATAACTGGTTCTGGACTACTTTTAGCCAGGGCCGCTATGATATCTTGTTTATCGATCTCTTGTTTTTAATACTATCGATCATATCTGTGCTGGTATTGTTTAAGATGAAACAACATGCAAAAACGAAGGAAATAAAAGTTATGGCTCAAGAATAAATATATACATGTCATGCCAATCATAAACTGCTTTATAAGTTGTTAGCTTCGGCAGTCGAAAGGCCATTGGAGTAAGCTTCGACTGAGTTTATCTGGAGTGAGTTGAAAGGTTCAGCCTGACAAAGAATTGTTGAAAGCGCAATAGTGTAACAATTCTAGTTTTGTTTGAAAAAATTGTTGCTTGCTAAAACGATTGACTTATATTTGCATATATATTTATAATAAGTCTAAATAAAGATACTGGGTCAATTGAAATACTGAATAACCAAAAAGAAATAATGAAGTGCAAGCTTCCTTAAATTAAGGAACTGCGCTTAACAACGATTTGCGGTTGATAAACCAATAAAAAACCGGATGGCTGCAACCACCCGGCTAATCATTTGCCGAAAGGCAAACAAACTTCTAACGTCAATTAAAAGTAATGCAAATTAAGAAAAATTTGTTGATCGGAATATTATTTGTTCTTTGTTCAACAGCTTATGCACAAAACCAGGGTTCTATTAGTGGAACCATTCTCGATGAGGCCGGTATGCCCTTGCCCGGCATCGCTGTTAAAATTAAGAACAGTACTTTTGCTACCATTTCAGAAAACACCGGAAAATATTTTATCGGTAAGCTTCCGGCGGGGAAATATGTTGTAATATTCAGCGGAATCGGTAATAAAACCCAGGATAAAACGATCAGCATTTCGGCAGGCGAGCAGGTTGTTCATAACGTAAAGCTGGCTTCGAGCGAGCAAGAAATGGAGACGGTTGAAGTGTTTGGCAGAACAAAGGCCGAAGAAACCAACAGGCAGGCTTTTAATGTTACGGCTATCGATGCGAAGAAGCTTTATAATACCACGCTTGATATTTCCAGCGCACTCGACCGGGTGTCGGGCGTTAGAGTTCGCGAATCTGGCGGTGTCGGTTCTAATTTCAATTTATCGTTAAACGGCTTTTCGGGCAACCGCATCCGATATTTTATCGATGGCATTCCGATGGATAACTTCGGCTCGTCGTTCCAAATAAATAACATACCAGTAAATTTGGCCGATAGGATCGAGGTTTACAAGGGCGTTGTGCCCATGTGGCTTGGCTCTGACGCTTTAGGTGGCGCAATTAACATTGTAACGGCCGAGCGTGCAGGTAGTTATCTCGATGCGTCGTACTCATTCGGTTCATTTAATACACACCGGACAGTAGTTAACGTAGGCACCACTACAAAATCTGGTTTCACTGTACAGGTTAACGCTTTCCAAAATTATTCTGACAACAATTATCGGGTAAAGGTTGATGCTTCGGACATTAACACCGGCAAATATGCAGAAAATACAATACTGAACCGGTTTCACGATACTTATCATAACGAAACGGTAATTGCCAATGTAGGGTTGGTGAATAAATCGTTTGCCGATAAACTCCTAATCGGGATGACCCTTGGACAAAATTATAAGGAGATTCAAACAGGCGCTCGGATGGTTTCGGTTTTTGGCGGTTTCCACACCCGTGGAAATATTGTTATGCCAAGCTTAAAGTACCGCAAATCGAACTTAGTAAAGGGCTTAGATGTTACCCTCAACGCCAACTACAATTTGGGGCGTGAAAAACGGATCGACACAGTTAATGGCAGGTTCGATTGGTACGGTAATTTAAAACCTATCGGGTCAAATGGTGAGAGCTCGAGGTCGTTATACAACTATCGAAACAATAACGGACTAGTAACAGCAACGGCCAATTACACAATTAGCGATCGGCATAGCCTTGCGCTTAGTAATGTACTTAATTTATTCGACCGGAAGGGATTTGACGAGTTAAGGCCATTAAATACCACCGATGCGCCGCCGCAAAGAACAAATAAAAATGTTTTGGGATTAGGATATAGCTATGCGATAAGAGATAAGTTCAGTGCTACGGCATTTGGGAAATATATTTATCAAAACATAGTAACAACCAATACAGGAGTTAACCAGCCACCGATAAAAAGAGTGGGTTACGGAACGGCTTTAACCTATTTTTTCAACAGAAACGTGCAAGTTAAGGCATCTTACGAGCTGGCGAACAGAATGCCGGAGGCGAACGATATTTTTGGTGATTTGGTTAATCAGGAGGGCAATCCGAACCTGAAGCCCGAAAAAAGCAACAACTTTAACCTTGGCGTAACCTACGATTTTGCGGTTGATAAAGTGCATCGGTTTGGCGTTAATGCCAATGCCATTTATCGCTATGCAAACGACTTTATTTATACCCGCCTCAACCAAAACCAAAGTAAATATGTGCCCGATAATAGGGATGGTGTGCGTACTTATGGTGGCGATGCCGAAGTTAGGTATTCCTATAAAAACTGGTTGAGTGCCGGCGTTACTGCTACTTATCAATTTTTGCAAAACATGCAAAGGGTAGAAGCTGGCTACACTGGGGAGAGCCCGCTTTACCTCGATCAAATGCCTAATATTCCATATTTTTTTGGCAATGCAGATGTTTCGGTATCGCTTAAGAATGTTGGTGGAAAGGGAAATAGCCTGAACCTTGGTTATAACCTGCTTTATGTACACGAGTTTTATTTATACTGGCCAAGTTTGGGACAGGAAAAGTATAACATTCCACAGCAATTTGCCCATGATTTGAATGCCGTGTACAGCATGAAAAACGGGCGCTACAATATTGGTTTGGAAGCCAAGAACATTACCGATGCATTTCTGTACGACAACTTCAGCCTGCAGAAACCGAGTAGAGCATTTTATTTAAACATCAGATATTTTTTCAATAAAAACCACAATTAAAATGAAAGTAAATTTTACAAGCGCTTTTGTAGCACTGGCATTGGCAACTACAATTGTTTCATGCTCTAAAAAGAGTGATAATCCGGTGTCGGAAAATCCAGGTAATTACATTTTAACAGTTACGCCCGTGGCATCTACGGCGGTTGCCGATTACTTATTAACGGCGAACAGCTTGGAGTCGGGAACAATTTCTACGGCCGGTAACGGAGTTGAGCAAGATGGAACTTATAGGTATTATGTAACCCACAACAATAAGTTTTTTAGCATGTTGTATGGACAAGGTAATCCGGGTGCCGTAACAACTTACAATATTTTGAATGGCAAACTGAATAAGGTTTCAAACTTTCAGACTGAAACGGTTCAAACTTTTGCGCCTGTAAACGATGACCTTTTGTTGGTGAAACTTCCAAGAACGATCAATGCAGCAGGTCCAACTCTTGCTACCTGGTATCAGGTAAACACAAACAGCTTGTTAATCAGCGCAAATGGAACCCTCGACGCATTAGCACCAGCTAATAACGGCGAAATTGCGCACTTTAGTTGGTTGCAGCAAGTTGGCAACAAGGTATATGCACCGTTCTTTACTATTAAAAACGGTAGCTTCTGGACAAGCCACCCTGATGAGGCTTGGATTGCGGTTTATTCTTACCCAGGCATGCAGCTGGAAAAAACCATTAAAGATAACAGAACGAGTTTCATTGGCAGATATTTCAGAAACGGTTTGGGTGTGGTAGAAAATGGCGATGTATATGCTTTTTCTTCGTCAGTTGCTGTTGATGATAACAAGGAAACGGCTGATGTGTTAACCGACTCGAAGTTAACTTCTACTAAACCATCGGCTATTACAAGAATTAAATCGAACACTACAGAATTTGATCAAAACTATTATTTCAATTTCGAAACTGCTTTGCCAGGTTACTACATTACCACCTGGATTTACATCGGAGGCAACAACTTTGTGGCTCATGTTAATCCAAAATCTGCCAAAGGCGCATATACCGACGGTACAGAACTGGCCATTGTAAACGTGGTTGATAAATCGGTAAGAAAGGTAACAGGATTGCCAGCCGACATAAAAAGCATTACGTGGAACAACTACACGCCTAAAGATGGTAAAACAGCTTACTTTGGTGTTAACTTAACTAGTGGCATTGGATACATTTACAAGGTGAATGCCGAAACAGCAACGGCAACGCAAGGTTTGAAAGTTGAAGGCGGTACAGTTACAGCAGTACAGCATTTAGACTAAACTTCAGCCTGCGCTTTAGTTGGTTGCGCTTGTCATTTTAAACGCTTTCTCTCTTTGTAGCAGCTGGGTTAATATCCCAGCTGCTTTTTTTTGCAAGCTTTTATTTCACTTATTTAAGCGCTACTTGTTGAATAGTAAACTTTTGTTTACCTTTGATTGATTGTAAAAAATCTAATAATAATGAAATGGAGCGAACTTAAGCGAAAACTAAAAAATGTAGGGTACGAATTTTTAAGAGATGCAAAAGGAAGCCACGAGGTTTGGCATCATCCTGAAAAACCAAACAGCGAGATAATAATCGCTAACCATCCATCAAAAGAGATTGGTACTGGTTTGGCAAACAAAATATTAAAACAAGCGGGGTTAAAGTAATCCTGTTTTTAAAAGGGTCATTAAATAACTGTTTTAAATTAGAAATAATGTCGAAGATTGAATTTGTTGTAGAAAAAACAGGGACAGGTTTTTCTGCATATGCAACGGACGAAAAACTACCTATTGGAACTTCGGGAGATACCATTACTGAGTTGAAGAAGAACATTGTTGATGCCTATAATTCATTTGCAGAATTAAAAGGTTGGAATGAAGTAACTATCGACGATATAATCATTAAGTTAGATATTCCGCAGTTTTTCGAATACTTCAAAATCATAAATGCCAGTGTATTGGGAGCAAAAATAGGGATGGACAAAACGCTAATATCCCAATATGTTCACGGTCGTAAAAAGCCAGGGCCAAAACAGGTTGAAAGAATATTAATGGGTATTAAGGAATTAAGTCAAGAGCTTTCCTCATTAAATTTATCGATATCATAAAGTTCGTTTTTTATATTGCGGTTGACTTCATTCCGTCAGTTGAAACCAACGGCAAAGTGCAAACTAGCGATTGGGATAAACTGATTTATTCTTGTTGATTTTCTTTCAAAATAGCCTTAAACAATGGGTTAGTCGGCGATTTGCATTACATTGCCTTTTGCTCCGTCAGTTGAAACTGACGGCAAAGTGCAGACTAGCGATTGGGATAAACTGATTTATTCTTGTTGTTGTTGACTTCCCTTAAACATACCAATTAAACAATGGGGTAGTTGGCGATTTGTATTTCATTGCCGTTGACTTCAGTCAACGGTAAAAATGCATAAAAAAAAATGCCCTTAACATTTAAGCTAAGGGCATTTTTCATAGTATGGATGGGGGGCTTAAAATGAATAGGTCAAGCCACCAAAAATGTTAAAGCCATTTACCTGATAGTATAAAAACCGGCTATAATTGGTGTTTAAAATGTTGTTTGCCTTTGCAAAAACCGAAAACTTGTTGTTAATTCTATAGTCGGCACCAATGCCCAAGTCTACAAAGCCTTTAATGGTTTCTATGCGTTCTATACTTGTGTTTGGCACAACATATTGCAGCGGGTTAACAGGCTCAGCGATGTTTACCTTAGCCTTCACATCATCTTGAATAACAACCGCCGCATTGAAGCTTAATTTCTTGTTGTAGGTATAAACAAAGTTCGAGCTCACCTTTAAACCCGGTTTAAACCACGAATAGGTTTCCGACGCAGGCTTCCAGTCGTCGATGTTTAACTTTCCTGTCCATTTTATGGCATCACTTACCTGAACTGAGATCTCGCCCTCTAAACCTGTAAGTTTCGTTTTGCCGAAATCGTAAATCACATCGAACTTATTAAAATCGGTGTAGTTGTTGACAAATAATGGCATATCATCAAACTGTTTTACGTACAAACGAGCCTTGTAGCCAAATCCTGGTCCTCCGGTACCTTTAATACCGGCGCTAAAACTTAATTTTTCGACCGTATTTTTTACAAGGATATTGCTGTTTAACCATGGGTTTTCGTCTGTAAAACCTTTTAAAGAGTTTCTGTTAACATCGCCTTTAACTTCTCCAAAAACCTGTAAATAATCTGGAATCAACGTGAAATCTGCGGTAACTGCCGGAAATATTCTCGAGCTGCTAAAAGCTCCAAATTCTTGCACAAAATTAATACCTGCGGTTACCTTAGCTCCTTTAACCTGTAAACGGATGTACGGATTTAAACGAAGTAAATTGTTGCCTACACTCGTTAGGGCATCTTTGGTGTTGCCAAATTCGGTTGATGCTGCTAAGCCCAAATTCAGCGAGCTGATGCGCTTATTCAAATATCCGTTAAGTGAAAGATAGCTTTCCTTTGCATCGAACTTGTCGCCCCAAAGCGAGCCATTCGCCTTTAATGCATAGCTCAGTTCGTCTTGATCTTCGGTAAAGTTTTTAACTAATTCTCCCTCAAGCTCAATAAAGGTTAAGGCTTGCTTTTGCGGGTTGGGATTTAAAGTTGGGTTAGCGTCGTCAATTCCGTAAAAATAGGTACCGTTACGCTCAATATTAACGCGACCACTCACTGTATTTTCTTCTAAAATACTTCTGCCGAAAACGCTTAATTCCTGATGGCTGCTATTTTGCTTATTTAATTTTCCCTCCTGGCTAAAATGCTTAAAGTAACCCCCAACCTGCAATCCTTCATCTTTTCCGGTATTAAAATATGCTTCGCCCAATAAAGTGGCCTGAGAACCAAAGGCACCCTTTACATAATTATTAATTAAAATGCTTTCTTTTTCGTCTGCTACCGCCTGCGCCTGTAACTTCTGAATATCGCTGTTTAATTCCAGCTTTTTATCGGTGATGCTGTAGTTCAATTTAGCTTTGTAAGTTTTTACATCATCCAAATTCGGACTTCTCCTCAACTTCACAGCTTCTGCCAAAATCGGTTTGTAAGGCCGAACAACTTCAATTTCTTCGTTAACGGCGGCTTTTTCCTCTGTTTTTTTGTCTTGCGCCTGAACCGAAGATAATCCAGCAGCTAATAAAAATAGTGTACTGTATATATATTTAATCGACTTCATAATTCTACTTCTTCTGGTTTAGTTTTTCTAGTTTTTCTTTGGCAGTTGGGATAATGTCATCCTTGCCTTCGTAATTATCAATTATGCTGAGAAGTGTACTTTTTGCCTGCAAATTATCTTTTAGGGCTACATAGTTATCTGATAGCAAAATAAATGCTTTCGCTACCCAATAATCGTAAGAAGCCATGTTGTTAATCAAATCGAAACAAGTTTTTGATGATGTTTTATAGTCGCCCTTGTTGTATTCAATTAAGGCCAAATTGTATTTAGCTTCAGCCGCCGCAATGGTTTTGGTTTTCGCTACCACGTTTTTGAACTCAGTAGTTGCCGTTGTGGTATCGCCTTTTAACAAATAAGCCTTCCCCGCAAATAAGCCAGAGCTATTTTTCTCTTCTTCCGATGCTTTTTCAGATTCCTTGGTCAATTGCGCATACTTTAACATATCATCGGGCATGTTCAACGCGGTGTATGCCTTTAGTAAATTGTTGATGGCGAAGCTGTAATGTGATTTATAATCGGTTGTTGTTTCCAATCTTTTTAGGTAAACAATGGCTTCATTGTATTTCTTCTGATTTAAGAACAATTGCGAAATGCTTACCAAAGAACGCTCCGTATAGTCACTCGTCCAATCGTTTAAGATAAACTCATAATCCGGAATGGCTTCGTCAGGGCGACCCATTTTTACCAACGATTCGGCTCTTATGAATTTGGCTTCTTTTTCGTGGTTTGCCTTCGGAAATTTATCGAAATAGGCGTTAACAGCTTGAAACGCTCCTTCAGCATCGCCTTTTAAATAAAGGTTGTTTGCTGCGGCGAAAACGATGTTATCTTGTTCGTTATCAGAATAGTTTCCTAGTGGAGTGGTGTTTGCATAGGCGATAAACCCGTTGGCATCGCCACGATCTACATAGATATTCTTTATCGATTCCATCGCCTGCTTGGCCTCATCAGTAGTGGGATAATCGCGGATCACCTTTTTAAATGATTCCAATGCCGGATCGGCCTGATTTTGATTATATTGAACCAAACCGATGGTAACCAATGCTTTAGGTACATAACTGCTCCGTGGATATTTTGCGGTTAAATCAACCAAATCCGATTTAGATTTATCGAAATCGCCCTTACTGAAATAAGTATAGGCGGTTTCAAAGCCGGCATCATCAGCATAATTCGAATTGGGGAACTTTGACAGCAGGCTTTGCATCGTTGCAATCTTTGCATCATATTGCGTTTCCAAACCTTGGATCATCCCTTTTTGAAAGGTTGCATAATCTTCTGACGAGGTATGTCTGCTGATGATTTTATTATAGTTGGCCATCGCCTGACCATAACTTTTGTTTACAAAATATGAATCGGCAAGACGAATAGTGGCATCATCAATCGTTTTTTGATCTTTATCGTTACCATCTAAAAATTTCTCAAAGTAATTGGCTGCTTTGCTGTACTTTTCATCTTCGAAAGCTGCATAAGCTAATGCATAGTTTGCAAAGTTATAAACGCCGGTTTTGTCGGCATCGGGCATCCGCAGAAACTTTTCGAAAGTGCTCACAGCCTCGCCAAATTTACGAAGCTCGTACATCGATTCGGCCTTCCAATAGGTGTTTAAGGCATGGATCTCGTTGTCTTCAGGATATTTATCCGATCTTAAGAACATCGATAACGCATTCGGAAACGCCCGTTCGTTATAAAACTCTAAACCGCGGAAATAAGTTACCTTTTGATAGGCTTCTCTCGCCTCCAGTGTTTTATCGGTAATCGGCTCCAGAATATCTACAGCTGCCTGATAGTTTTTGGTGGTTAATAACACCTCACCGAGCAAAGTTTTGGCTTCGTTTGTTTTTCGCGATTTCGGGAAAGCTTTTAAAAATCCCTGTGTAGCATCTAAAGCCTGCTGGTGAAAGTCGAGTTCGTAGCTTAACTTCGCGTAGCTTAACCAGGCTTCTTCTTGTATAGCCTTATCAAAATCTAAACGCGATGCCCTAAAAAACGCACTTTGGGCCTTTTGCTTATTGCCTAACTGGATAAAATCCTTTCCTAAAGTGTGCATACCGTTTTGAAGATAAATATCGTCGGTATTTAGTTTCTCGAGCACTGCAACTGATTCCTTGTATTTTTTATTCTGGTAGAGCGAATAACCATACTGATAAATGAACAGGTTATTTTTAGTTTCGCTTTTATCTTTTGCGTAAAATTCGGCAAAATACTTTTCAGCATTTTTAAACTCCGATTTTGCGAAGTACGATGCGGCAACCAGGCTTAACATTTCTGGCTCAAATTGTTGCTTAGTCTTTTGGATCGACTCCAAAGCATAGCTGATCACATCATCGTAGCGCTCATCTAAATAGTACATCGAAGTGATATAATATGGATAACTCGCTTCGTAAGTAGGAGAACCTTTCAGTTTTTCGAAATTGGCCAATGCCGTTTTGTACTCCTTGTTTAAGTAGTTGATGTAAGCAAAATAATAGGTGGCGCTTTCTTGAAACTCTCCTTTTTCTTTTTTAACCGTTTCAAATAAAGGTTCCGCTTTTTCGTAATCTTTTAATTCGAAATAAGCATAGCCTTGTTTAAACTGATATTCGTTACGTTGTTTTCCAGAAAGGGTAGAAGGGTCGGTCTTTTCAAACCATTCTAACGCTTTTTGATAATTTTTCTGACCGAAATAAGTCTTTCCTACATAAAAGTAAGCCAGTTTAGTATTCGGGTTTAAAGGGTAATCGCGAATAAAGGCCTGAAACAGACTTTCAGCGTCGCTGTTTGTAAGCTCAAGCGCACAAACGGCTGCATAAAATTTTGCGTTTTCTTTTAATAGCGATAATTCGGCATTACTCTCTGTTTGGGTAGAGGGCTTATTGCGCTGTTGCTCAACAAGTTTAAACTGTTGTGCTGCTGCCGTATATTTTTCCTTTTCTAATAATTCTAAGCCAGTTTGGTAGTTTTTATTGAGGTTTTGCACTGCGCTAACCTGCGCATAAGTGGTAAAACTTCCTGCCAATAATAGCGGAACTAATAAGTATTTTTTCTGCATCGGTTTCAAATATGGTTGGTACGAAATTAAAAATAGTAACCATGTTTATCAACAGAAGTAATTAACATCTGTTAATAACACCATTAAACGAATGGTTTTTTGAATTGGTATGGAAGGTTATACGATTGTGGAAAAAAGGGTAAATGGTGCATTTGTTTACTCGTTCATTGGTTGTACTAATAACCGTTTAAATGGTTAATTGTAAAACTGATAAAGCAATTTAAATTTGTCAACTGTCAGGTTATAGCCTGATATTTAACTTGCTTTTGTCAGGTTATAGCCTTACTTTTGATTATTGATTGTCAGGTTATAACCTTACGCTATGAATACGAAGAAATTACAGTTAGAGCAGTTAGAGCGCAAATTAAGCAGCTTCCATGCGGTTAAACAAATAACGTTACCGCCTACAGGATGGTTAAAAGCTATCCGGCTTTCTTTAGGGATGTCTTTACAGCAGGTGGCGAATAAACTATCTATTACCAAGCAAAGCGTACAAGAAATTGAAGATAGGGAAAAAGAGGGCAGCCTCACTTTAAAAAGTCTTAAGGACGTAGCTAACGCCATGGATATGCAACTAGTGTACGCTTTAGTGCCTAAGGATGGAACCTTAGATCAGTTAATTGACCGTAAGGCCCAAGAGCTTGCGGTTGCTATTGTTTCCAGAACTTCGAATAATATGAAATTAGAGGACCAGGAAAACTCAAAAGACCGTTTAAAGAAAGCCATAAAGGAACGTGCGGCCATAATAAAAAATGAAATGCCTAAAGCCTTATGGGATTAGATTTGAAATACATTGATGGGCAAACTCCTATTGATGAAGATGAAAAAGAGGGCTTACGCATAGAAACTATTTCTACAAAGGAGGAACTCGACGAATTTGAGCAACTGAACATCGAAGAAGCCTTGCAATGGGTGTTTGGAAAAAAGTTTAGACTTAAACAAGTGTTCACAGAAAAATTCATTTGTGATTTGCACAAGCGAATGTATGAGAATGTGTGGAATTGGGCAGGTAAATTCAGAAAGACTGATAAAAATATTGGGGTACACAAACATCAAATCCCAATGCAACTTAAAGTCCTTTGCGATGACACGATGTTTTGGATAGAGAATGAAATTTTTCCACAAGAAGAAATCGCTATACGTTTCAAACACCGTTTGGTTAGTATCCATTGTTTTCCAAATGGGAACGGTCGCCATAGTAGAATAATGGCCGACATCATTGTTGATAAACTATTTAATAAGGAGCCCTTTTCTTGGGGTGCTGCAAACCTATCAAATGCTAGTAATAGCCGAGCGATTTACTTAAAAGCTGTTAAAGCAGCCGACTTGAACGACTATCAGCCATTATTAGATTTTTCCCCTTCTTAATACTTAAATTTGAACCTATTGAACTCACTCAGAGTATGATAAAATTGATGCTAATAAGATTTAACCATGAAAATAACACCCATTAGAAACGAAATTGATTATCAAAAGGCGCTCAACAGACTTGAAGAAATTTTTGATGCAGAAAAAAAACGGAAGATGGTGATGAGCTAGAAATTCTATCTATTCTTATTGATCGGTATGAAAATGAAAATTTTCCTATTGCGATGCCTGATCCTATTGAGGCCATTAAGTTTAGAATGGAGCAAATGGGGATGAACCAGAAAGATTTAGCAGAGGCCGTTGGGTTTAAAAGCAGGGTAAGTGAGGTTTTGAACAAAAAACGCAAGCTTGCTTTGGACATGATTAGAAAATTAAACACTACGCTCAACATCCCACTTGCGGTTTTAGTCCAAGATTATCAGTAAAATAGCAGGAGTCTATAGTTTGCTAATGGTTATAGCTCAACCGGATTGCCATTAAATCGTATATATCGACAGCTAAATATATCCAAACCGTTTATTGACTATTCGGCATCAGTTACTGATTATCTACAATGATGAACAACGGTCAAAGCGTCTTAACTATATTACGAATCTCGGTTAGTTCTTCTTTAGAGAGCATGCCGTTAACTTTTACTTTACCGCTCAAGTCTACTCTAAGTTCGATTTTGTTTTTTATCGCTGTTAAGTTGTTTTCTAAGTGCTTATAACGATCTGTTTGAAAATAGATTTGTTGATTTGAAGAGCCAACCCAAGGCCGGGAAAAGTCTGTGTTTACTTTTTCATAAGGCCCATCGATAAAAATATCACATAATTCTATCACTGCTTTTTTATGTACGCAATTGCATAACAGCAGTTCCTCTTTGGTGTAGCCACTAAATAACATTAAACTTAGGCCGGCTTGTTTTATGGTTTGCAATAGTGGTAACAAAGCCTCTGCCTGATCCATGGGTTCGCCACCCAGAACGGTTAAGCCCTCAATATTTTGTATCGATAAAATGGTTTGGGCAAGTTCTATAGCATTGGTTTTCTTCCCTTTTTGCTTATCCCAGGTGTGTGGCACCATACAATCTTTACATTTTATTGAACAACCTTGCACCCAAAGGCAAGCCCTTAATCCTGGGCCTTCTACAGCTGTGCTGGGTATAAAATCATGAATAAACAGCGAGGACATAAATTAGAATTCGATTACCCGGCCTTTACTGTCTCGTTCGTCATCAGGCACCGAAAAATTAAGTACTTCCTCCAAATTTGTGGAGACCCTTTTCGAAAGCGAAACTCGGCTTTTAAAATCCTTCATGTCTACAAATGGTCCGTTATCTCGGCGTTCATTTACAATATTTTTCGCCTGTATAGCGCCAACACCAGCCAGTTGAGCAATTTTATTTTCGGTTTCGAAATTAATTCTGAAAGAATCGGGCGCCTCAGCTTGTGGTGTTTGCAGCGCATCATCTAAAACGGCTGTGACTTGTTCTTCGGTTATTGGCCGGGCACCTCTTTTATTATTTCTACGTAATATAGGGTTGTTTGTATTTTGTTGCTGTAAAAGAACATCTTTAAATAGAAATATCGACAATGCAAAACCACATAGGTACATGAAAAAGAAGCTCGACATTGGCCAATAGTTATACTCAAATTCATTCCCCATGTAAACTACTACAAAGTCTCTTGTCCACAAACTTATTCTTACCTGATCTTGGTCGGAGAATTTAAAAATAGTTTGCTTTTTTTTCGATTGCTCTCCTGAATACGCTTTTATATTCTTATATAAATTGAAGACCTTCGAACTGTATTCGTCAAAAAGACCTTGTTCGTAAGTCTCTAATGTGTCGCTTATTATTCTGCCGAGTACTTTCTTCATGTCAGCATTTTTTAACGATAGTTCAACAGCCGCTTGCTGAACATTCGCTTTAAGCAACTCTGTAAATTTAGCTGTATCTGTAGGAAAAACAAGCGCCTTGTTAAAAACAGTGGTATCTATCTCTTTAGTAAAGTTTTCTATGTACAAAGTGCGTTCTCCATTGGAGCCGTCGGCAAACCTTGTCATCACGACTATTTGAACAACTAAAGCGGCCATAATGCAAGCAGCTATAAGGAGCTTTTTTTTAACAAGCGCATATATCCCGCAACTTAAAATATTAATAACAGGTACTAGCCCGATCAAAACACTTAGTACTATTCCTAGAACTCTTTTCAACATTTATTATTCTTTGTTTAATAATTGGCCTTCATTCTGCTGATTTACTTCTTGTTGGTAATACTCTGCTGTTAGCTCTTCGTCAACCACTTTTCCATTCACAATCTCTTCTACCAAAGTAATGTATTCTTTACATGCGGCGCCCTTAGCACCCGTTATTTCCGCTTTTACGTAGCCTTCGTTATCAATTTCAATAATTATTTTTTTTGTGCCCATTAGCCGTTGATGTTATAGGTTAATACGATAGATTGGTCGCTCTGAATTTTTTCTTGTTCTAAGGTTAAGTTCTTTTCTACAGCCTTTTCCTTTAGTTTTATATATACAAATTCTTGAATTACTTTACCGTATTCATTCTGCAACTCGCTTACGAAATTTTGCGCCTCGTTTTGTTCAATTTCTCCAATAAATTCGACATCTAGCATTCCTGTTTTATTTTCATTGAAAACCATTTCGAAATTGTCAACGCTCGCCTTTAATCGCTTTTTGCTATAGCTAATATTCTCAGCACCCAAATTAATTAGGGCCTTATTTAATAGATCTTTATTTCTAATGGTTGATGAGATGATCAAACGTTCTTCTAAGAGTTCTTCTTCACTTGTTTCGTTAATTTCATCAGCCAACTTGCCCAATAGTGACACGCCGCTAATGATTGGGACAATGGACACAGTTGGTACAACGGTTACGGTTACACTCATATACTTAATTTTAAAATTCTATACTACGTCCACCACGTGGGGTTAATTCCGGTTCGGGCTTTTTAGGGGTTAAATTTTCGGTTGTCAAATCCCTTTCATTATCTACTTTATGACTAAGCGAAGTGGCAGAAACAGCCCTGAGATTGGC
>Ga0308165_1000759_pt1 | contig 52075 bp, 39 predicted proteins | sample PhyWR2_FD_201032 | JGI IMG/M metagenome (GOLD analysis project Ga0308165, IMG submission 201032) | Phyllosphere microbial communities from UC Gill Tract Community Farm, Albany, California, United States - DLSLW.R2 | ecosystem: Host-associated > Plants > Phyllosphere > Unclassified | place: USA... | reverse complement strand
TTATAAAATTTTTCTACATCTGCTTCAATCGCAGCAACAGCAGCTTTAACTTTTGAGAATTTTTCCATCGCTAATTGATGTTTTTAAGGTTTAAAAAATTTATTTTTTCAATAATACATATTTACCTCGAATTAACAACAGAAAGCAATTATTTATTTGAAAGAAGTTTTGCACATTTAAACAATCAAAAAAATGCCCTCACACTATTATAGACCTATTTTTTTGATTTTCCAGATCAAACCTCGCTAAATTAGTTGAGTTGTTCTGATAAGTGGATCAGGTTACCAAAGGTAAGATTTGCACTATTTATACAGGCTTGGTAACCGGCTTCTTCTACCCGCTCATTTAAAACAGAAACGAATTTTTTCCATTTTTCGCTGAGCGCTTCGCCATAAACGCCATAGTAATTTAAACCGTTTTCGTGGTCTTTGAAATTCGGATTGGCTAAAATATGCCTTTTAATTACATTTCCGCCCAATGTTGCCCCTTCAAGTACATATAGTGCACCTAAAACTTCGGCTGTATTTTTTTGAGGCACAAACAGTTCAAAGTTTAAACCGGGCAGGGTTAAACTATCGATATCCCAGTAGTTTAGGTCTTGCTCCAGCGCAGAAAGTTTTAACCTGCTGTTCATTTCCAGCTCTGCTGCAATATCTGCATCGAGCATATTGGCCAGGGCATTTTCTAATTTCTGATGAATAATGTAATTGATGGTCAGCAGTTTTTTATATTGTTCAATGCTTAAAGAATTGTTCATAATCTCGTTCACAAACATTAATGATTCTAAAGCTTTGTGGTTTTCGGCAGTTTCGTTTCTCAATAAATTGGCAATCATATCGGGCATTATCGTATTTTAAGTTGTGGTAAAAAAGAAAAGATCCGGATTTAATACCCGAATCTCTGCATATTGCTTTATAAAATCTAATTTAATCTTAAATGTTGGTTAAACCAGAAATCGTGTACCGAATGTACACATTTCACAAGGTTTTCATAGCCATCGGGTTTGGTTAAATAGGCATTGGCACCAAATTCTATCGAGGCTTTAACATCGTCTGGATTATCAGAGGTAGAAAACAGAATTACCGGTATCGTTTTCAGATAAGGTATATCCCTTATAAACTTCAACAGATCCAAGCCTGATAAGCCCGGCAGATTGAGATCGAGCAATATTAATTTAGGTTTTGTTTTGGTATCTGCAAAACTCTGTAGTTTTTGCAGTGCTTCTGCCCCATCTTCAACAATGGTTAAGTTAAGCGTATCCTTTACTTCCTGCACGGCACTCTGCATAAAAAATGCATAGTCCATATCATCTTCAACATAAAATATATCTGGCGTTTTCATTTATCTGTTTTTAAAAGCTACATAAAAGGTAGAACCCACGTTTAACTTACTCTCGAACCAAACTCTTCCATTGTGTTTTTCTACCACCCTTTTTACTATGGCGAGCCCTACTCCTGTTCCCTCAATATCCTTAACATTATCCATGCGCTTAAAAAGCTCAAACACTCTGTCGTAATATCGGTTATCAATTCCTATACCGTTATCTTTAACTGAGTATATAATCTCTCCACCATCAATATACGCAGAAACCTCTATTTTGGGTTTATCGGCTTGTGCAGAGTATTTTACGGCATTACCGATTAAATTAGTGAACACTTGGGCAATCATTGTTTTATCTCCTTTTAAATTAGGCAATTGCCCTAAAATCAGCTCGGAATTGTCTGCTTTAAAAGCCGTCCATACTTCATTCTTAATTTCCTGCAACAGCGAAGGCATATTCACGGTTTCAAAATTTACATCCGAACGGCCAACCCTAGCCAGATTAAGAATTTCCTTGATCAGAAAATTCATCTTATCGGCACCTGTTAAAATGCGGCTTAACATCTTTCTTCCGTTTTCGTCGATGCTTTTATTTTTCAGCATCAGCTCTGCATAGGTTTTAATAGATGTTAAAGGCGTTCTCAGGTCGTGCGAAATGGTATAGCTAAAGGTATCCAATTCTTCATAAGCAGCCTGTAATCTTTCGTTAAGCTGCCTGATTTCGTTGGCTTTCTTGTTGATATCGGTAATGATGATCTCTCTTATTCTCAATACAGAAGCTATTTCTTCTGCCAGCCATTTCTCTGATGTATTATTTACCACCTGAGACCATATCTCGAAAGATTTTCTTGGCGATAAGCTGAGCAGTCCATTCTCTGATGGCGTTGCCGGCTTTTCGGGATTACCGGCCCAGTTTACATTCGTAATAAGTTCTGGCTTAAACCAAATGATCATTTCGCCCATTTCTTTGTTCAGCACACAAGAAAGAATGCCAGCGGCAGATGATTTATATTTTTTTGCCGGTGAATGAATTTCAGGCAAGCGGTGTGTATAATAAATGGATTCGTCGCTGGTACTTTTTAGCCAGTCGGTAAGTTCCCATATTTCCTCATCAGTTGGCACGTTCCCGAGGGTTTTAAGTTCGCCTTCGAAAATAATTGCTACGCCTTCGGCCTTGGTTACGTTTAAAATACTTGTTTTGTGCGTGGTAATGGCCTCAACCAGGTATTTATCGCGTGTTAAATGTTCCGAAAGTACATTCGCAGTATCTTTAAACTGTTCAATCATTTCGGCATCTTCCTCCTCCTGGCGGTATTCCAATGCAGATGAAAGAATTTGCCCGATCAGCTTGGAGCCTTCCCTGGCCTTATAATCAATAAATTTAGCGCTATAATTGTGGCAGGCTATCAGCCCCCATAATTCGCGATGCGAAATCAGGGATATGCTAAAACTCGAATGAACCCCCATATTTTTTAAATATTGAATATGGATCGGCGAAACGGCACGTAAACCGCCATTGGTTAAATCGAGCGGTTCGTTTTCCTTAAAGGTTATAATTGGCGAATCGTTGGTATTTACATCTGCAATTAGGCGGGTAAGATTTAGCTTATAAAGCTCTCTTGCCTGTTTAGGGATATCGGATGCAGGATAATGCAAACCAAAAAAAGGCTCCAGGTAATCTTCTTTTTCTTCCGCAACTACTTCACCATGTCCATCATCCAAAAATTTATAGATCATGATCCTGTCGTAATTGATCAGCTTTTTAACTTCCAATGCAGCACCTTTCAATAAAGCGGAGATGCTTTTGCCCTGAAGCATGGATGAAGCCGAGCGGCCGATCGAACTCTGGATATCGTATTGCAGTGTTACCGGCTCGAATTCCAACAGCCAGCTGCTATTAGAAGAGGAGATGATTAAATAAAAAGGATTGCCATTAATTTCGACAGGATGTGGACTAATTGCATCGAAACTTTTCCTGATAATGCCCAGTTTTAATAGATCTTCAACATTAAATTCGGGATCTTGCTGTTTAATAAAGCGATTTAAAAAAGAAAGTGGTTTATCAAGCAGGTTTTTAGGTATTTCCTTTAAAAAATCTCCTGTATTTTCACTCAAATAGGTTATGGTGAGATTATTTTTATCAACGGCGATCAGAAAACCATGAGATTGAATTCTACCAGGGATATGGATGGGTTCTTTATCACAATTGGTTAAGTCTACAGAAAATTTAGTCATATGATATATTAATATTGCAAAAATATTAGATTTAACGAATTAACAAATATTAAGCCTTTTTTTAGAATCGCTCTAATTTGATAAATTCAGTTTTCGGATTTATTTTTTATTATATATTTGTTTGAAATTTAACAATCATCCCAAACTTGGCAAAGAAAAACATTTTGGTTATTGAAGATAACCATGCAATCCTAGATGTTATTACCTTAATTTTAGAAAGCGAAGCCTTCAATGTTGCCGGATTAAACAAAGGTGCAGATTTTATCGAGCATGTTCATGAGTTCAATCCCGACGTGATTATTATGGACATTATGTTGCCTGATACCGATGGGAGAACCTTATTAAAGGAACTTAAGGATACCCCAACCACTCAACACATCCCTGTTTTAATGATTTCTGCACGTTACAATGCCAATAACTACACCATAAACGGTATTGAAGCAGATGATTTTATGGCTAAGCCATTTAACATCGACGAGCTGATGGATAAAATTTATGCCTTGTTAAAAAAATAAATTTTAATCGGCCATCCCAGGTAATTTTATTCCTCCAAGCTTTAAGTTTTTCATTAGCAATTCTAAAAATGATAGTTTGGTATCGGTAAAACCATGTGCTTTTACCCAGATGTTGAGGCTCACTTTAAATCCACTGTCTTCTAAAGCAGATACACCAACCCTCCTTTCGGGTGTTTTAAGGCATTCTTTAAACTCATCTACGGTTTTGTTAAAGATGGCTACAATCTGCTCGTAATCGATACCGTAACTGAATTTCATTTCAATATCAAGTCTTCTGCTCCCTTCCCTGCTGATATTAATGATTACCTCATTGGATAATTTACCATTTGGAATTACGACGGTTCTGTTGTCGAATGTTTTAACGATCGTATAAAATATCTGGATCGAGGTTACGGTTCCTTCCTGGCTCTGTGCAATGATATTGTCGCCCACTACAAAAGGCTTCAACAATAATATCAGCACACCGCTTGCAAAATTCTGCAATGTACCCGACAAGGCCAGGCCGGCTGCCACACCAATACCACCAATTAATACGGTTAAAAAAGTAAGCTGAATGCCAATAATCTGCATTACGGTAAGCACCAGCAATATGCGCAAGGTAATGAGCAATAAGCTGGTAAGAAATGGCCTTAATGATGGATTTACATCTCTACGGTGCATACCGCCCTGTATCCATTTCCCTAATAATTTAATCAACCACAGGCCTAAAATGAGTATGGCTATACCTAAAATTAAAGATGGTCCTTTATCAATTATCCAATCGTAGGCTTTGTTGTAAAAATGGTCGATATTACTGGCATCAGTCTTCATAAAACGGGATTCTATTTTAACGTTTAGGGTTTCTTATGTTTAACGGGAGCATCTTTGGTTACACTTACTTTTGTGGCATCCTTGGCTGAGGTTACTTGATCATCAGCGCCTTTAGCTTTTTGATTTTTTGGTGCTGTAGCCTTGCTACTTTCTTCGGCTGTTTTAGAATTTTTCATTGTCTGATTTTTAATGGTTAATCTTCTGTATTAAGCCATGCTTTGGCTTCTTCAATTTCTTCTGGTTTAAAACCTTTCGATTTGCCCGGTGTAGCGATTGTAAAAACATCCGTAAACCACTCCACTCCTTTTTCTGCACTTACCACGGCAATTTTTTTCCATTTGGTAAAATTCTGTAATCCTGCTCTTGCATCCTGTACCCATGCGCCTGCCGTAAAGTTTTTTATATCAGTTTCCAAAACGAGCAGGTACCTTATTTCTTTAAACCTTTGTGCGGTTCTTTTTAAACCTGTTAACAACACATCTTTAATATCGTCGCTGGTTACTTCTCCGGTAGCCCTTACGCCAAAAATATGATCCGGCAGCCCTGTTATTTCTGTTAGCATATCTAGTAGTTTAATTAAGAACACACTAAAACCTGAAGATGTTTGATATTTGATTAAATTCTGAAATTTGTAAGGTCTGCAAAAACTCTTAGCCCAGAGTGCTGTTATAGAAAGAGATTTAAAACAAAATAAATAACCCTATGAAAACCAAATCATTAACGCTTGCCACAGTTGTTTGCGGGCTGGCAGTTTCGCTCGCTTCTTGTACGGGCGGAACAAAAACAACAACTACAACCGATTCGACCATAACGGATTCGACAGTATCAGCAGGGCTAAAACCAGCCGGGCCGGCACCCGAATGGGGCAAAACCATTAAGCCCGAAATGCAAACGGTGATAGAAAAGTTAAGCAGTTACGGCGATAAACCTATCGAAACCTTGAGTGCTACTGATGCGCGTAAAAACCATACGCCAACAGATGCGGTAATGGATTTGGTAAAACTGAACAGCATTACTGTGCCGATGGCAAAAGTAGATACCATGGGAAAAGATATCGATGTTAACGGCGGACAGATCCATTTACGTATATATACCCCAAAAGCAGCGGATGGCCCGCTTCCTTTAATTGTTTATTACCATGGCGGTGGTTTTGTGATTGCCAATTTAGATGTTTACAATGCATCTGCGCAGGCTTTGGCAGAGCAGGTTAATGCCATAGTGATTTCTGTAGCTTACCGTTTAGCGCCCGAAAACAAATTTCCTACAGCGCATAACGATGCTTTTGCAGCTTACGAATGGGCAGTAAAAAATGCGGTGGGCCTAAAAGCCGATCCCGCTAAAATTGCGGTTGTTGGTGAAAGTGCCGGTGGAAATTTAGCTGCTAATGTATCTATTATGGCCAGGGATAAACATATCATGCTTCCGGTGCACGAAGTTTTGGTTTACCCGATTGCACAGGCAGATATGAATACAGAATCATATAAAATGTACGAAAAAGCCAAGCCATTAAACAAAGCAATGATGGGCTGGTTTACCGAAAAGTATTTAAATACAATGATTGAGGCACAAGATGCTAAAATATCATTGGTTAACGCCAATTTAAAAGGACTCCCGCCTACTACCATTATTACTGCCGAAATCGATCCTTTACACGATGACGGCGTAATGTTGGCTGATAAACTTAAAGCTGCCGGTGTAAAAGTAAATGCCAAAAACTATGATGGCGTAACCCACGAATTTTTTGGGATGGCCATTGTTGTTCCGGAAGCTAAAGCTGCACAAGCTTATGCTGCAGATCAGTTAAAGGCCGCGTTCGGGAAGTAAAGTTTGGAGTTAATAGTTGGGAGTTTGGAGCCATAGCTAAACATATAAAAAGATTTTGGAGAAACCTACACGGCACTTATAATCTTTAAATATCATTTAATACTGAGTTGAGAATTTTGGGCTGGGACTAAACCACTCCCAACTCCAAGCTCCCAACTCAAAACTCCCAACTAAACTACGCTCCTTTTTTCGAGCCTAAACTCTGCATCAACTGATCATAAAGATCATCGCTGGCGGCTTTTTGCGGTTTCATCTTTTTAACTGTAGCGCGTTTTCCTTTGGCTTTCGCTTTAATGATCTTCAGTAATTCTACACTATAATCATCTTTAAAAGCACTGAGGTCGAACTTAGCACTGTATTGCTTGATGAGGGCCAAACCTACATCCATTTCTTTTTTGGTGATGGTGATATCATCAACCTTATTGATTTCTGACAAACTCCTGATTTCCTGATCGAACCTAATTTTGGTAATTACAATCACATGCTCCATGGGATGGATTACGCAAAGGTTTTCGGTATTTCTCAATACAAACCTGGCAATACCAGCCTTTCCCGATTTCTCGAGTGCTTTTAACAATAAACCATATGCTTTTTTACCCTGCTTTTCCGGCTCGGTGTAATAGGAAGTTTCGTAATAAATGGGGTTGATGTCTTTAAGGTCGACGAAATTTTCAAGTTCTATAATCTTGGTTTTTTCGGGTGCCGCTTCTTCAAAGTCGTGTTTATCCAAAACAATGTATTTATCTTTTAAAAAGTAACCTTTCACAATCTTCTCGTAAGGCACTTCCTTATGGGTGTTTTCATTAACCCGTAAAAACTTAATTTTTGCATGATCACGCTCATCGAGCATGTCCAGATCGAGGTTGCTGTTTTGCACCCCCGAAAAGAGTTTAACCGGAATGTTTACCAAACCAAACCCAATCGAACCTTTCCATATTGATCTCATTCTTAAATGTTTTAATTATTGATGATAACAAGTACCCAAATGAGATTGTTTTTTGTTTGTAGGGCGTATTTTATGGAAATCACAAACTATTTCAATAATACAATGTTGTTTAAGTATCAACCCCTATTGAAATACTTATGAAAATCGCCTATATTTCAACCTATCCTCCCCGCGAATGCGGTTTAGCTACCTTTAATCAGAACCTGGTTAATGCATTAAGCTTAAATTCTGCTTACGATTCGCAAAAAAGCTTTGTTGTTGCCATGAACGAGTCAGACGATGTGCACGAACACGCTTATCCTGATGAAGTGAAATTTATCATCCGCCAACAAAATCAACAGGACTATATAGAAGCTGCAGACTTTATAAACAACAGCGATATCGACACCTGTATTATCGAACACGAATTTGGTATATATGGAGGCAACAGCGGTGTATTTTTATTATCGCTCATCAATAGGTTAAAAAAACCGTTCATCACCATTTTACATACGGTATTAAAAGAGCCTAATTTTATGCAACAGACCATTATTAAGGAAATTGCCATAAAATCTTCTAAAATTGTGGTGATGAGCAAAAAGGCAGTTTTGTTCCTGACGAGCATTTACCAGATCCCAAAAGCTTCGATCAAGTTAATTGAGCATGGTGTGCCCGATTTAGAACCAGTTCCAAACAATGAAATTGCCCAAAGTAACCTTTTTAAAAACCGTAAAGTGCTTTTTACCTTTGGTTTAATCAGCAGAAATAAAGGTCTGGAAACCGTGATTAAAGCCTTGCCCGAAATTGTGGCACAACATCCTGATGTGCTGTATGTAATTTTAGGCAACACTCACCCCGGAGTAGTAAAACATAATGGCGAAGAATACCGCGACAGCTTAAAAACGTTAGCAAAAGAGCTGGGCGTAGAAAACAATATTGCCTTCGTTAATAAATTTGTTTCAGAAGAAGAGCTGCATCAATATTTAACTGCGTGTTATGTTTATATTACGCCTTATTTAAATGAAGCACAGATTACCAGTGGTACTTTATCATATGCCATTGGCGCAGGCGCAGCAGTAGTTTCTACACCTTACTGGCATGCGCAGGAGTTATTGGCCGATAACAGGGGCAGATTATTCGATTTTAAGAATGATAAGCAACTGGCTACAATAGTTAATGAACTTTTAAGCGATGAGGCAAAATACCAAAAGCTTAAACAGCATGCTTACGAATATGGCTTAAACCTACGTTGGCCAGCCATTGGAAATGTTTATCTTCATGTATTACAGGCGGCTTTAACTGCTGGTAAAAAACAAGAGCGGGTAACCCCACCTATTATCGATGTTGAAAGTATGCCCGCTTTGAACCTGAACCATATTGCACTGCTTACAGACGATACAGGGATTATCCAGCATGCCCGTTTCGGAATCCCCAACCTTAAAGAAGGTTATTGTATAGACGATAATGCAAGAGCCTTAATTATGGCGTTAATGGCTACTGAGCAGGATAAAAACCCAAAGGCTTTAAAATTTATGCCTGTTTACCTCAGTTTCATCCAATACATGCAAACCGACAACGGAAATTTTAGGAATTTTTTAAGTTTTAACCGAAATTACCTTGATGAGGTTGGTTCAGAAGATTCATTCGGACGCACCCTATGGTCGTTAGGATATTTAATTTGTGCAGCGCCCAACAATTCTTACCGTGAGTTTGGACGGGAACTGTTTTCGCATTCCGTTCCACATTTTAAAGCTTTAAAATACCTGCGCGGAAAAGCAAATACCATGATTGGGCTTTCTTATTTTTTATGTGCACATCCCGGCGACGAATTAATTATTAATGAAATAAATATGCTGGCCAGTTCGTTGGTAGCGGCATATAAAGAGAATAAGGATGGCGAATGGCACTGGTTTGAGGATATTTTAACCTACGATAATGCCATCTTGCCGTTGGCCCTGCTTCACCATTACGAAGTTACGGGTAATGCAACATCCTATACAATTGCTATGGAAAGTATCGCATTCCTTAACAGTTTCTCATTCGAAAATGGGTACTTAAATCCGGTTGGCAACGCCGGATGGATGAAAAAACACGGTAAAAATCCAATTTATGATCAACAGGCCATAGAAACGATGGCAATGGTTTTATTGTATGCTAAAACCTATGAAATTACCAAAGATGATCAGTACCTGCATTTAATGCACACTTGTTACGAATGGTTTTTGGGTAAAAACAGTTTACATATCCCATTGTACGATTTTGAAACACATGGCTGTGCCGATGGTTTGCAGTTTAACAGTGTAAACAGAAATCAGGGGGCAGAAAGTACGCTGGCGTATTTTATTTCTCACCTGGCTGTTTTAAAAGCTGCAGAGGCCGAATACGAAACCCTATCTTCTCCTTTGGTAGAAGTAGATAAATGTAATTAAGATTAGTTTGTCTCGGAATATTATGCGCTGGCTCAGAAATGGGCCAGCTTTTTTTTGTCATCCGCTATAAAACCCAATAATCATCACCCAAAACCGATAAAAATCAAATGAATTGCTGCGATTATCTACTAAAAAATGATGTGGATTAATCGAAAACATATAATTATATGCTCGGAAGGTATATCATTTGAAAAATAACATATAATTATATCCTCAGAAGGTATATCATTTGAAAAAAAACATATAATTATATCCTCGGAAGATATATCATTTGAAAAATAACAAATAATTATATCCTCAGAAGGTATATCATTTGAAAAATAACATATAATTATATCCTCAGAAGGTATATCATTTGAAAAAAAACATATAATTATATGCTCGGAACATATATCATTTGAAAAATAACATATAATTATCAGTTCTGAACATATATTGATTAAGTAAAAACATATAATTATCAGTTCCGAACATATATTGATTAACCTAAAACATATAATTATCAGTTCCGAACATATATTGATTAACAAAAAACATAAATAACTAACCTCTACCATTTGGCAGACCTATGAAAATCGCCGTCATTGCGAACTGAAGCACAGTAACTGCCTAAGGGTGAAGCAATCTTTCTACCTATGCGGGTAATATCATATTAGAAAACAAAAGCAGAAAAGATTGCTTCATATCGATCTCAGCTCCGCCGTCAGGGTTGTACAAAGAAATATATCGCAAATGGTGTTAAAATGCATAAATAACAACCGAGCTCCGGTTATAATACCGGCTATTAAATATCGACCGTTTGGCAAAAACACGCTATCTCTACTTTCCAAAACCTAACACAGGGCATAATAAAGATAAAATTGATGAGATTTTATTCCCTTAATCATTAAAAAAACTCATCTTTGCGCAAAATGCAGGTTGTTCTATCGCTGTTTCGAGTAAAATCGGGAGAGAGGAAAGTCCGGGCAACGCAGGGCATCTCGCTTTCTAACGGAAAGGGGTTCAGGAATGAAAACCTGAATTACGGATTAGTGCAACAGAAAATATACCACCCGGCTTTAAGCTGGGAAAGGGTGAAAACGTGCGGTAAGAGCGCACGAGCATTACAGGCGACTGTAGTGGTTTGTAAACCCCGGGAGTTGAAAGACCAAATAGGCTAACGCACGTAGGGCTGCCCGTCCGATGTTAGTGGGTAGGTCGTTAGAGATAAACGGCAACGTTTATAGTGGATAAATGATAGAAATCCTGAGCAATCAGGAAACAGAACCCGGCTTATAGACCTGCATTTTTTTATTCACTTAACAGGATATTCTTTGTTTCGCCAAGTTTGGTTACTTCCTCTTCGCCCAAAACAGGAAATTTAAGGTCCAGGCTTTTCAGTTTATCTTCAATAATCTCGCTGATGGCCAAACGGGCAAACCATTTTTTATCAGCAGGAATAATGTGCCATGGCGATTCTGCAGTACTGGTTTCGTTAATGGCATCCTGATAAGCTTCCATATATTTATCCCATAAAGCCCTTTCTTTAATATCGCCCGATGAGAACTTCCAGTTTTTGGTAGGATCTTCTATCCTATCCAGAAAGCGCTGCTTTTGTTCATCCCGGCTAACATTCAAAAAGAATTTAAGGATCACGGTGCCATTTGCCGTTAAATGTTCCTCAAAGTTTTTGATGCTTTTATAGCGCTGCTGCCAGAAGCTCTTATTGATCTTTTTAACATCCGAAAAACCAGGAATATTTTCGCTTAAAATATAGTTGGGATGTACCTTGCAAACCAGTACATTTTCATAATGAGAGCGGTTATGGATACCGATCCGCCCGCGTTCTGGCAATGCCTTATAATGTCGCCATAAAAAATCGTGCTCATATTCTTCTGATGTGGGTACCTTAAAACTATATACCTGGCAACCCTGCGGATTTAGCCCGCTCATTACATGCGCAATGGCGCTGTCTTTTCCGGCGGCATCCATCGCCTGAAAAATAATCAGCACCGAGTGTTTACCGGATGCATATAATTTCTCCTGTAAATGGCTGAGCTCTATTTTCGAATTCACCAGTGCATCTTTGGCCTTTTCCTTATTATACCCCCCGGTGTAGTCGGTTTTATGGTTTTTTAATGAAAATTTCTTATCTCCCTGTACAATTAGTGTCTTAAATTCGTTTTTCATAGCCTTATATAATTTTAGATAAATGGATGCATCTGTAATTTAAATATAGAACTAAAAAATAAGTAAATTAAATACGTTAATTTGCATATAGAGTTTTTTATATTTAACGCCACAGCTTTTACCTAAAGATCATCTTATCCAATATGTTTAAAGAGATAAAAAACAAGTACTTACGTTATTCTACAATAGTTTTATTTTTTATAATAATTTTCTTTTCTGCGCTTCAACTTAACTTTTTGTGGTTATTTGGCTACTCTCCGAGTGTACGTGATATTAAAGCACCCACCCTTCGTGTAGGTTCGGAGCTTTATACGGCCGATGGAAAACTTATCGGCAGGTACTTTAAAGAGAACAGAACGCCTATTAATTACAATGAAATTGCACCGAGTGTAATACAGGCGCTGGTAGCCACAGAAGATGTGCGTTTCTACAAACACTGGGGTATCGATGTTCAGGCTGTTGGCCGTGCAGTTATAGGTTTAGGTAAAGATGGCGGTGCGAGTACCATTACCCAACAGCTGGCAAAAAACCTTTACCGTACCCGTTACAATAAATCGCAGGGATTATTAATTAAGATCCCTTTAGTAAGAACATTAATTGTTAAGCTAAAAGAGTGGATGACGGCCGTAAAAATCGAGTCGAACTATTCTAAAAACGACATCATTACAATGTACCTGAATACCGTTTCTTTCGGTAATAATACCTATGGCATAAAAACGGCAAGCCGCATTTATTTTGATAAGGAAGCCAAAGATCTTGCCACTACAGATGCCGCAATGCTTGTAGGCATGTTAAAGGGCACCACCTTATACAACCCGACTAAAAACCCGGCAAAGGCCCTCGAAAGAAGAAACGTGGTGCTTGGGCAGATGAACAAGTATAACTACCTGAGCAAAGATAGCTTAACAGCCCTTTCCAAAGAGCCAATCAAGCTAAAAGAAGGTAAAATGCAGGATGGCAGTGATGGCGATTCTTATTTAAGGGCCGCTGTAGCAAAGTATCTCGAAAAATGGTGTACCGATAATGGTTACGACCTTTACGAAGATGGTTTAAAAATTTATACCACCATTGATTCGAGATTGCAGAAATACGCTGAAGAAGCAGTAGCAGATCAGATGAGGATTTTACAGCGCAGGTTTTACAATGTTTGGGGAAATGAAGACCCGTGGTACGATTCGGAAAAGCAAAAAGTTGATTATCCTGACAGGGCAATGAAAAATCTTCCTGTTTATGCGCTCTTACAAAAGAAATTCCCCAATAGTCCCGATTCTGTTAAAGCTTATTTTAACAAGAAGAAAAGGATGCAGATTTTTACCTATAAAGGCGATCGGGATACTTCATTCTCTACCCTGGATTCGATCCGTTATTATGGAAAAATCATGAATACAGGGATGATGACCATGGAACCCGCAAGCGGAAAGATTAAAGTTTGGGTTGGTGGTATCGATCATAAATTTTTCAAGTACGACCACGTTAATCAATCTAAACGCCAGGCAGGATCTACCTTTAAACCTTTCGCTTACTTAACCGCCCTAGAACAAGGGATGAGCCCTTGCGATAAATTTACAGATAAACCTGTTAAAATTCAGTACCAGGACAAGGGCGAAACAAAATATTGGGAACCTAAAAATGCCGACTATAGCGTTTCTTACCGTGAAATGAGTTTGCGCTGGGCCATGGCCAAATCGGTAAATACCATTACCGCCCAGGTAACTGAAAAAGTAGGCTGGGATAATGTGGTTAAATACGCACATGAATGTGGTATTGACAGCCATTTGGAATCTGTTCCGTCGGTAAGTTTAGGCTCCAACGATGTTACGGTGTACGAAATGGTGAAAGCATATGCCACCTTTATGAACAAAGGCGTTAAAACTGACCCTATCTTGGTCGAAAAAATTACCGATCAGGACAATAACACGATCGAAGAATTTAAACCAAAAACAAAAAGGGTTTTAACCGAAGAGATTGCCTGGTTAATGACCTATATGTTCCGTGGCGGTATGGAAGAACCTGGAGGAACTTCTCAAGCATTATGGGAATGGCCTAACCTGTTCAAGAAAAACAACCAGATTGGTGGTAAAACAGGAACATCTTCTGATTATGTTGATGCCTGGTACATGGGTTTAACCAAAGATCTGGTTACGGGTATTTGGGTAGGCTGCGACGAAAGAACTGCGCACTTTAAAAATGGCGAACAAGGTGAAGGCTCCAGAACGGCATTGCCGATTTTTGCAAAATTTATGGAGAAGGTTTACCTCGATCCGAATTCAGGTTACACATATGGCGCTTTCCCTAAAGCAACTGTTGATATTACAAGAACTTACAACTGCCCTAGCCCTCAAATTGTGAGGGATACCACCTCAACAGATAGCGCGGCAGTAGATTCTACCGACTTTACTGTTCCTGAATTACCTGTAACCGTAGAACCCGCAACTGTTGAACCAGAGGTTAAAAAAGAAGAAAAGAAAGCAGATCCGGCCCAAACCCCACCGGCAGCTACTGTTCCTTTAACCAGAAAAGAAGAAAGGGAATTAAGGAGAAAACAGCGCCAGGAAGAAAAGGAAAAGAAAAAACTGGAGAACAATAACCAACCTTAAGCACCATTATGTAAAAGGCACTCAGATAGATCCTAACTGGGTGCTACACATATAAAAAGTGTTAAAATTTTAATAGTGTTTTAAACTATTGCTATTTTTATTTTCCAAATCTCTTAACTTTCATTTTCATAAATTACTGAATTTCAATATTAAAACCACACATATGAAAATAGGCTCTACTTTATTAATGCGGTATTTTTCTATATTGCTCTTGCTTATTCTTTCTTTTTCTGTTAAAGCCCAGTATTTTGGGCAAAATAAAGTACGCTACAAAAAGCTCGACTTTAAAGTTTTGCAAACCCCGCACTTTGAAATTTACTATTACATTAAAAATGAGAAGCTGTTAAAACGCTTTTCGCAGGATGCCGAAACCTGGTACAAAATGCACCAGGAGGTTTTCAGAGATACCTTTTTAACCAAAAACCCTATCATTTTATACAACAACCACCCTGATTTTCAGCAAACAACCGTATTAAACGGAGAAATCGGAATCGGGACCGGTGGGGTTACCGAAGCATTAAAAAACAGGGTAATTATGCCTGTAATGGAGCTTAACAGCCAAACCAGGCACGTATTAGGGCACGAGCTGGTGCATGCTTTCCAATACCACCTCCTACTCGAAAAAGATTCAATCAGTTTGGAAAATGTGGGGCAAACACCACTATGGATGGTTGAGGGTATGGCCGAGTATTTATCAATCGGTAAAAAAGATGCATTTACTTCAATGTGGATGCGCGATGCCATGTTAAACCGCGATATTCCTTCCCTAAAAGATTTAACCAATTCAAACAAATATTTCCCTTATCGCTATGGCCAGGCATTCTGGACCTACATCGGTTCGCAATATGGCGATACCACCATTGTACCGTTGTTTAAAAACACCGCTAAATACGGTTACGAGAATGCAATTAGGTATACTTTTGGCTATGATGATAAAACATTATCCGGCCTTTGGAAAAACAGCATTGATGCGCATTACAAACCCATGTTGAAGGCTGATAGCTCTCAGATCAAAATTACGGGAACAAAAATTATAGATAACAAAAATGCAGGGAACATGAACGTTGCCCCTGCCCTTAGTCCTGATGGGAAGTACCTGGCTTTCATGTCTGAGAAAGACCTCTTCGGTATCGATTTATTCCTTGCCGATGCCAAAACGGGGCGGATTATCAGGAAGCTGAGCAGCCAGATCTCGAATGGGCACATTGATGATTTTAACTTTATCGAATCGGCCGGAGCCTGGTCACCAGATAGCAAACAGTTCGCTTTTAGTATTTTCAGCCACGGTAAAAATCAGATGATGATTATTGATGTGGCAAACGGAACTACCGTTTCGCAAACACCAATGGATCAGGTACAACAGTTTGGTAATTTAACCTGGTCGCCAAATGGAAAAGATGTGGCTTTTTCGGGTATGGTTGAAGGGCAAAGCGATATCTTTTCTTACAACCTCGATACCAAGGTAATTACCCAGATTACCAATGATGTATATTCTGATTATGCACCAAGCTACTCCCCCGACGGCAAGAAACTGGTTTTCTCGTCCGATCGCGCGGCCATCCAGGCCAATGTGGTCAATGCGGTATTGCCAATCAATTTAGCCGTTTATGATATTGCAGCTAAAACGGTAAGCAACCTTGATGTTTTTCCAGGTGCAAATAACCTGAACGCACAGTTCTCTGCCAATAGTCAAAACATCTATTTCCTATCCAACAGAGACGGCTTTAGAAACTTGTACAAATACAATTTTGCCGATAATACAGTTGACCAGTTAACCGATTACTTTACCGGAATCAGCGGTATAACCGAGTTTTCGCCCGCAATTTCGGTTTCAACAACTGATGATATTGTGTACAGTTATTACCGTTACCAACGCTACACCTTATATAATGCTAAATTAAGCAGCTTCAAAGCAAAAAGAATTGGTAATCAGGAAGAGAATTTTGATGCCGCTATTCTTCCTCCAATGGAGAATATTGGCGTAAATATCATCAATTCCAACCTAAACAATTTCGACAGGTTTGAAAAAATCATAGCCGATTCGATGAGAACAGTGCCATACAAACCAAAATTCCGATTAGATTACTTGGCCAATAGTGGTGTTGGTGTTTCTACCAGCCGCTTCGGAACAGGTGTTTCGGGAGGTATTGTTGGGATGTTCAGTGATATTCTGGGAACCAACCAGATTATTGCCAATATATCTGTTAATGGGGAGATTTACGATGCTGGAGGTTTAGTTGGTTACATCAACCAGAAAAGCAGGATAAACTGGGGTGCTGCTGTATCACACATCCCTTATGTATCCGGTTTTAGGTCGTACGGATATGAAAACATCCCTACTGGTGCAAAAGATAAAAACGGGAATGATGTAACAACCAATGCCTTTGCCGACCGGACAGACATCATTAGAACATTCGAAGATCAGATCCAGCTTTTTGGCGCTTATCCTTTTAGTAAAATACACCGGTTCGAATTGGGCGGTTCATTTTCACATTACAGTTACCGGATCGATCGGTATAGCAATTACTATGATTCGTCTAATTATTTTATCGGATCAGATAAAACCAGGATCTCCAACGAAGAAGCCTCAAAAACTTATGATGTTCCGTTCAATTCCTTTACACTTTATCAGTTAAACGCAGGTTTTGTGGGAGATAATTCAATTTTTGGCCTAACTGGTCCACTTGATGGCTTTAGGTACCGCATAAGTGGAGAGAAATATTTTGGAACCTACAACTTCGCCGGTGTAACTGCCGATCTGCGTAAATATTGGAGAGCAAAACCGGTAACCTTCGCAGTAAGAAGCTACAATACTTTAAGGATCGGTAAAGATGCAGACAAACTTTATCCGATGTATGTAGGTTACCCATATTTGATCAGAGGTTACGAATCTAATTCAATTTATAAAAGCACTTCTGCACAGTCATCAGAATCTTTTGATATTAACCAGTTAACAGGAAGTAAAATAGCTGTTTTTAACTTTGAAGTGCGCTTACCTTTTACAGGGCCGAAAAAATTGGCTGCCATTCCATCTAAGTTCTTATTCTCTGACCTGAACTTATTCTTTGATGCAGGATTGGCATGGACAAACGATACCAAGGTGAAATTTAAAAGCGAACCCACTTACACCGCCCAACCATTATTGGATGAGAACAAAAACCCTGTTCTGGACGACAAAAACAATCCGGTTACCTATCAGGCCACTACAGAGCGTGTGCCAGCAATGAGTGTAGGTATATCGGTACGGGTAAATGTATTTGGTTATTTTGTATTAGAACCTTACTACGCCATTCCTTTTCAGCGTAAAGATGTTAAAACCGGCGTATTTGGTTTAACATTTGCACCGGGATGGTAGGCAAATTCGAATTATTGAATGACTGAATATTGAATAACTGAATGATTGAAATGTTGAATGGTTGAGATATTGAATGACCGAATGACTGAATGATTGAAATGTTGAGTGTTGAATAACTGAGATATTGAATGACCGAATGATTAAATGATTAAAATGTTGAATGACTGAATAACCGAATGGTTGAAATGTTATAAAGCTCAGGTGTACCAGACAAGCTAGCTGCTTACAAGTGGCTTGTTGCTGAAAAAATGACAATTTCGGACTACTCCTTAACTATATTATAACTTCGATTTTTTAGCCAACGCAAATCCTAGGCACATTTGAAAATTGAAACGTTGAACGGGAGTATTGAAAATCAATTAAGCTCAATATCTCTGTAAACCCACGAATAAATAACCTTCTTAAATGCTTGGATGATTAGAAGCCAAAACCGGCACTATCATTCAAGCATTTCTCTTATAAAGATCTGTTTCTTTCATCACCCGTTTATTTTATTACTATACGTATATAACAGTTATCATCCGACTAAGATAAGCTCGAAAAACTCAGCTTAACCTGATTAGTGATATTTCTGTGCAAAAGAATGTTTTCAAAATCAAGCCCAATAGTTAAATCAATCCAATCGGGATTACAAGACCTTACTAAACGTTCTTTCTGCATACGCGTAAACCTGCTGATTGATTTAAACCGAACCAAAGCCTGCGCTTCTGTTTTAAACTCTTCGAAGTAAACCAAACGTGTTAATTGCTGCCCGCTATCAAAAAATAAGTTTGGCATCTGTTTGTAGAAATCCAGTGTTTTAATCAAATCTGAGCTCATGCCCACATGCATACTTGTACGGTTTCTGTCGGTAACGATATAAACAAACTTTTTCATGATCTTGTGTTTAAAAATTAAAACTAAACTATTTAGTATACCTTCTTGCAAATCAAAATAATATTACTAACTTTATGAGCATAAAATTACTAACTATTTTAGTAATTCCAAATTTATTTTAAAATTTATTTTTATGTCAAATATTTCAAATAATTTAAAGTACCTCAGGAAGAAAAAAGGCCATACACAGCAAAATTTCGCTGATATTATGGAAATCAAGAGATCGCTCATCGGCGCTTATGAGGAAGACCGTGCGGAACCTAAATATGATTTGCTAAAAAAAATAGCCGAATACTTTGATTTGACCATCGATGAATTCATCAATGAAAAGATATCTGACAGCTGGAAACCCAAGCCAAAAAGCCAGGGATCTAACCTAAGGGTACTGAGTATTTCGGTAGATCAGAACGACCGCGAAAACATCGAACTGGTTCCGGTTAAGGCCAGTGCCGGTTATTTAAATGGTTTTTCAGATCCGCAGTACATTAGCGACCTTCCTAAATTCCAGCTTCCTTTGGCGGCATTAAGGCAAGGTACCTTTAGGGCTTTTGAAATTATGGGCGACAGTATGCTTCCTGTTCAGCCAGGCAGTGTAATTATCGGCGAATATTTAGACAACTGGAACGAAGTTAAAACCGGGGAAACCTACATCGTAATCAGCAAGAACGAAGGGGTAGTATATAAAAGAGCGGGCAACCGTTTCAGGGAAAACAAAGATTTAAAGCTGGTATCAGATAATAAGGTATATGATGCTTATACCATCGCTGCCGAAGATATCTTAGAAATATGGAGAGCAAAAGCTTACATATCTACCTCATTACCAGAACCTGCGCCCGATCCAACAATGGAAACATTAACGCAGATGATGGCACAGATGCAGAAATCAATTTCTCAGTTAAATAAAAATTAACACTTTTTAACAACAGCCGATTAAACCGTTTGCCTTTTTATGTATCTATTGATTTAACAAACACATAAAAAAACATAACATGAAAAAAGCAATTTTAACAATAGCAATTGCAGTAATGGGTTTAACTGCTGCATTTGCTCAAGATTCGACTAAACATGCAAGACGGGCAATGCCTAAAATGACCGCAGAGCAACGTGCAGAGAAAGTTACGGCAAAATTAGAAAAGCAGCTCAACTTAACCGCAGATCAAAAAACTAAGATCTACGCCGTTGAATTGGAAAATGCACAGAAAATGGATGCATGGAGATCGGCCGACAAAGGTGACATGAAAGGCAAGATGAAAGAACGCAAAGCAGCTGTTGAAGAGCAAAAAGCTAAAATTGATGGTATTTTAACTGCCGAGCAAAAAACAAAAATGGATGCTTTCCGTGCCGAAGCCAAAGAAAAAGGTGAAAAGATGAGAAAAGGAATGGGCGGCAGAGGCAAACAGGATAAAGCACCTGTAGTTTCAAATCCTCCAGCACAAGGATAGATAACGCAAACAAGTAATTAATTATATTTTTGAAAGCGTTCCGATTATTCGGGACGCTTTTTTTACTTTTGACCGATGAGCAAAATTGAACAGTTTCTTAACGGCAAACTTCAGGAACGGAAAGATAACCTTTCAATCAGGAATTTATCAAACAGCACCCCTCCCATTGATTTTTGCTCCAATGATTACCTGGGTTTTGCCCAGTCGGCCAAATTACAGAATCTAATTGACGAAACCCTGGCTACAATGCCGCATTACCCAAACGGCTCTGGCGGCTCAAGGCTGTTAAGCGGAAATACCCGGTACACCGAAGAAACCGAACAGTTTATTGCGGATTTTCATCAGGCAGAAAGTGGACTGATCTTTAACTCTGGTTATGATGCCAATGTTGGTCTACTTTCCAGTATTCCTCAGCGTGGCGATACCATTATCACTGATGAACTTATTCACGCCAGTATTATAGATGGCTGCCGTTTAAGTCATGCTACACGTTACAAATTTATTCACAATAGCCTCAGCGATCTCGAAGCCAAACTAAAACTGGCCAAAGGAAATACATTTGTGGTAATAGAAAGTGTGTATTCGATGGATGGAGATATAGCGCCATTGGTGGAAATTTCGAACCTTTGTGAGCAATATGGAGCCAGTTTGATTGTAGATGAAGCGCACGCCACAGGTATTTTTGGCCAAAAAGGTGAAGGATTGATCAATCAATCCAAACTGGAAGATAAGGTATTTGCCCGCATAGTTACTTTCGGCAAGGCAATGGGTACGCATGGCGCGGTTGTTTTAGGAAGTAAAAACCTGCGCCATTACCTCATTAATTTTGCGCGGTCGTTTATTTACACCACTGCAGCACCCATCCACGCTATTGTGGCCGTTAAATCGGCTTACCAATTATTAAACCAAATAGATCATCAGCTTATCCGGCAAAAAATTGCTTTATTTAGAAAAGAGATAGAGGATAAGAAAATAAACGCGTTAAACAGCGAAAGCGCCATTCAGGGCATTTTATTTTCATCAAACGAAGCCACAAAAATAGCGGCAAGCACATTACAGCACAATGGTTTCGATGTTCGGGCAATATTAAGTCCAACGGTAGCCCTGGGCAAAGAAAGATTGAGGATATGCCTCCATACTTTCAATACCGATGAAGAAATTATTTCGTTGGTAAACCATCTTAAAGAATTAAATTAAATGGCTAAATATTTTATAACAGGAATTGGAACGGGCATTGGAAAAACATTGATCAGCGCCGTTTTAACAGAAAAATTAAACGCAGATTATTGGAAACCGATCCAATCGGGTGATCTGGAAAGCAGCGACAGCTTAACCATCGAAAGCTTGATCAGCAATACTAAAACGGTTATCCACCCTGAAAGCTACCGTTTAACGCAGCCCCTATCGCCACATTTATCGGCCAAACTAGATGGAATCGAGATCGATCTCAACCGGATCAATATTCCTGTAACCGATAACGATTTAATTATTGAAGGTGCCGGTGGTTTGATGGTACCCTTAAATGAAAGCGAATTGATTGTCGACCTGATCAAAAAACTAAACGTAGAGGTCATACTGGTATCTCAAAACTACCTTGGAAGCATTAACCATACCCTTTTATCTATCAATTTGCTTAACCAATATGAAATTCCTGTTAAAGGCATCATTTTTAATGGCGACGAAAATATAGAAACCGAAAGATACATTCAGCAATATGCCAAAATAAAAAAGCTGGGCAATGTGCCTAGCTTAAAAAATATCGATAAAGAAAAAGTGGTTGCTGCTGGGGGAAATTTATTTATTTAAGCGATCTGTGAGGACACAGACCACGGAGTTGGCCTAGCGAAAGAAGTCAAGTTTTTAAACTTGACTTCTCCTATGATGAAAATATGCGTAATGCTATGTAGAGTAGCTGCAAATGGTTTTAGATGTACTAATTTAACTTTTTGTTTTTAATAAGGCAAAAAGGAACCTAAGGGTTTTTATTTTTTGTTCTAAAAACCTTCCTGTTTAATTCATTTATACAATTGCCAATCAATCTCCTATAAGCAGACATCCTTCTTAAGGAGCTGCAAGATCGCGTTCATATTATCTTTAAAAAAGGCTGCCGTAATCTTTGGAATACAGACACCTCAATGGGCTGTAGAAGTCAACGTTCGGTCCGCCATTTATAAACAAAACAGATTGGTCTTATGCTGTATTGTTTTTCTTTATTGAACTACGGCCGGAACATAACTGCACTGGTTCCTCATTACAAATCTAATCCTATTCAGCATTTTTCTTGCAATTTTTATAATTGCTTTGTTTTTGCTTATCCCTTTACAATATTGCCCAAAAGCCATCGTCATCGCAGGATCTAACCGAACTGCAACCCAACTTGCCTCAATGAGTTTTTCTCTTAACTGATGATGGGCACGATGAGTTAGCCCTAACACCTGCTCTTTATCCCCACTACCATATACCCTGGGAACAAGCCCTAAGTATGAACATAAATCATCCAGTTCCTTAAACCGGTATATATCACCTATCTCTGTTATAAATAATAAGGCTGTAATCTCGCCTATCCCAGGCACACTTCTGATAACCCGATTTTTTGCTTATACCGTTCAACTTTAGAGAGTAACCTAACCTGTTTGGTGGCCGCAAGCACCATTTGGCGTGTCTGTTCATAATTTTGAATCAACAGGTCAAGATTCACCCTGGCGGATAAACCTAATGGCACTGTTTTAAGCCATTTAATAAAGTTGTTCGACCAGTAGCGCTGATCCCTATCGGTCCGTATTCCCTGAAAATTTAGCCAGCCCCTGATCTGGTTCTTGCAACGGGTCTGGTTTTTAATCATTTGCTGATAAACACGAATGATCCCCCTGTCTTCCTGCTGTTCAAGTTTTGGAACAAAAATGCCCTTAAGTTCATTCTTACTTAGCGTTTTACTCAATTTCCGGCAGTCAACTGCATCAGATTTGGTTTGTTTCTCCTTATCCGAAGTAGGAACATCGGCAGGATGTACAACAATGCAGTCCAGGCCAGCATCGGCAAAAGCACGCTGATAGTGGAACCCGCAAAACCCGGCTTCGTAAACTACTTTATAACTTGCAAAAGGATAGTTTTTCTCTAAATGTGTTATTAATTCCTGTGCTGATGGATTCTGTGAAAATGTTCGTAATTCCATTTCGTCATTACGGAGGCAGACTTTCCACGATTTCTTATGAACATCAATACCTGCAAAAATTGTTTGCCCAGTAAAATCTAATTGACTAAATTGTTCCATGAGTTCTTGTTATTAAGTGTTTGTAAACCTTTGATTATTATTAACCTACAACCTTTTAGCAAGAACTCTATTCTTTTTAGCTAATTAACGCTTTCATACATACGATCTTAAAATCTCTTATTTCTCACTTAAATAACCAGCTTTTTTAAGGAAATCGGCCCAAACCTGGTAACCTGCGGGAATAAGGTGCAAACCATCTTTGGTAAGCTCGGCCCGTAAATGTTTGTCCTGATCGGTAAAATTTGGATACAGATCAATCACCGTTACATTTTTAGCTGTAAACTTTCTGATTTCATCGTTCAGCCAAAGGATATGCTCATCTTTGCCATAATGGTTTTTAAACTTTTCGAAAGCACTGTTTACCGGCAAAAGCGTATTGAAATAAATGTGGGTATTCTTCGAACCTTTTCTGATCCTGCTAATCATCGTTTTATAGTTCCTCAAAATAACGCTGTCGGGAATGTTTCTTGAGATATCATTTATCCCGATCAGAATAAATACCTTAGAAGGTTTGCCGTCGATTACATCCTGCAAACGTTCTAATACCCCAAAAGTAATATCGCCAGAAATACCCCTGTTTTTTGCCTGCGGAAGATCCAATAGTTTTGCCCAGTCTGTACCCGCGGTAATGCTGTTTCCTAAAAAAACAATATCCTTCTTAGATTTGGGATCGGCCTTAAACTTTGCTGCCAGCTCTACATATTTTCCAGGACGGTAAGTGCTGTCCCATTTTACTTCCTGTGCCTGAACAATACCAAGGTTTAAAAGAATCAGCGCAAAAACCGCAATTAACTGCTTATTAAAAAGTGCTTTCATATTATATTTAGTTATTGAAGCCTAAAATACTATTTTGCCTGCACTAAAATATCCGGATAATCAGAAATAATACCGTCTACATTTAAAGCTTTTAACTTTTGGATATCAGCCAAAGTATTGGCCGTCCAGGGAATAACTTTTACATTATCTTCATGTGCTTTCTTGATCATTTCTTCGTTTACCATCTGCCAAACCGGACTTAAGATAAAGGGTTTATAACCTAAATCTGCAATATTCTCTTCGTATGTTTTTTTATTGGCAACCAAAAAAGAAGTTTTCATTTTTGGATATTTTTCATGGATCAGCTGTATTGTTCTTTTATCAAAAGATTGGATCACCACATAATCGGCTATCTTTTTCTTCATGATCACCTGCATTAAAAGTTTAACAAACACATCGGGTTTAGGATTGGTAATCCCGTCTCCACTTTCGCTGCACTTGGTTTCGATGTTGTAAAAAAACTGCTTACGTTTATTTGCCCTAATATCTTTCTGAACGGCATCAATCAGTTCAGATAACAGCGAAAGGTGTGTTTTTTCCTTCTTTTGCTGAGGAAAAAGGTCGTAATATTTAGTACCTAAATCGAACTGTTTAATTTCGGCATAATCCATTCCAAAAATCGGGTATTTTTTGGCATCCGTAGCCGGAATGTCTTTTCCATCGGGCGTAAGCATAAAGGCAGGACTCAGGTAATCATCATGTGTTACCACTACCTTACCGTCTTTAGAAATGTGGGTATCCATTTCCAGAGTGGTAATCCCATCTATTTTCATGGCGTTTAGCATCGCCAATATGGTATTTTCGGGCATAAGCCCTCTTCCGCCACGGTGCGCCTCGGCACTAAATGCCGGAAATTTAACTTCCTGGGCATTCGATTTTACCATAAATGCAGATAAAAGAATTAAGATTGCTGTTTTTTTTAGTTTCATATTTAGAAGGGATTAAGCCTTAATGGCGTCAGATGTTACCATCTGACGCAACTAATCTATTGTAAGTTTTGATTTTTGAAATTAGCAATCTGTTAGATGGCAACATCTGACAGCATATTCGTTAAGCCTTAATTTCAGCTTCAAATTTTTCTCCAAAACGATCTGTTGCAACCACTTTTACGTTTTTAACGCCAGGCTCAAAATGGGCCAGAAACAGGTGATCTGTAGAGCGGGGCTCAACAAACGGCCTTGGATTCGGAAGTTTGTCGCCCTTGTACAATTTAACGGCTAAAGGATCATATCCATCCTGTTGTGCCAGTGTACCCATCGGTTTACCATCGAGAAAGTATTCTACCTTCCATTCCGGATCATAATTCCAAACGTTTGCAATTAATCTTTTTTGATTGGTTAAGGTATCTACATAAATATCGAGCTGCTCTTTACGGTCTCTTCCGGTTGATTTATAGTACCATTTCAAATTGGTACCGTCTACTTCATACACACCATAACCACGTGGCGTACCATCTTCACAGATTGGGCCTGTCCACCAGCCGCCACAAACCGTACCGTGGTTGTGCTCATAAATGCCGTTTTTAATCACATTTTTATTAAAATGCGTATGGCCCGACATGATATGGATGTTTTTGAAATCTTTTAATACGGCATAAAAATCTTCGTTGTTTTTTACCGAATTGTGGACCGGAATATGCAAACAAATAATCAGCAAAGCATCCTTTGGTACCAATTGCAGATCTTTGGCCAGCCATTCTAACTGGGTTGGTGTGATGTAGCCATCATAAGTTCTTTCTACGCCCAGGTAACGCACATCGTCTAAAACCACATAATGGGCCTTACCCCGATTAAAAGAATAATAAGTTGGACCATAATGCGCCTGAAATGTACGGTCGGAAGTATCATCGCCACCCTGCCTGTAATCCTGATCGTGGTTCCCTAATGCCTGGAAAAACGGGATGCCGATTTTGGCAATGGCTTCATCGTAGGCAGGAAAAAGATCAAAATTATCCCAAACCAGATCGCCTACACCAATGCCGTGCACCAATGTTTTGCCCATTCCTTTTACAACCTCTCGGGTATCAGGAACAGAAGTTTCCATCATTTGTGCTACATCTTTTTTGTTTTTTACCTGCGGATCGGCCCAAATAATGAAATTATGTTTGTTATCGTCCTGCTTTAGTGCTTTAAGATCGAAATTGAGTTTGCCAGCAGTATCGGGTTTGTAGTAATGACGGGCAATGCTGCTTTCGGTTTTAAATTCGTAGCCAGATGGTGTACTGATCCAAACAAAACGGGCAAGTTCGTTAAGCTGAATTTGATAATTGCCAGTTTTATCGGTCTGTACTACGCTATAGCCATCAGAAATCACTACTCCGGCAACAGCTTTGCCTTTGCTGGTTACCATTCCGCTTACCAATCCATCAACAGAGAATAAAGAAGATGGAAATGATTTTAAGCTAATGAAAATTGTTGAGGTTAATAAGGTTGACTTTTGTATAAATGATCTTCTGTTCATGATTTTTATGGTATTAAATCATATGATTTAAATTCTTCAATATTAAGAAGGCCAGTTCTCACTAGCCTTCTTAATATTTTTTTACTTATCGATTAAGGTTGTAACGCCACCTGTTTCGATTGCGCTGAGCACCGATGTATTGGTTAAAGGAACACTTGTCAAGGTTCTTACCGATTCCCATCCTCCCTTTTTTGCTTTGTAAATACCGCCCAGCTTTGCAAAGCTGATAGCTGTTGGAAAATTAGCAAAACGTTTAGAAATGTCATTGGTTCCTTTTCCATAATATTCTTGTGGAATCTTACCGGCATAGGTTGCAAATTTATCGGTAATGGTAATTCTTAATCCATATTCTGGTGGCCCGGCGGTGTAAAAGCTTCCATTAGGACCGCCATAAAAAATAACATCTAGAGGAACAGAATTTGGTGTAATGTTGATGCCCTCAAATATTGCTATGCCAGCAACGTTTCCGCTATTGGCCAGCAAGTTACCTGTAACGGCTCCAATGCCATTTGCTCCCGGCACTAGAGTATAATCTACACTCGATATCCATTTAGATGCGGGTATAACTGTAGAGGCCGATCCGTTAATGCGTTGGCCTGCGCCACCCACATAGAAAAATTCTCCTTTTTTAACAGTTCCTGAGGTAAGGTTAAACTTGTAAGTTCTAACACCGCCAGTATTCCATCCCAATGTAGGAAAAGATGTTGCACCGGCATTGTTATTGGTGTAAACAGAAAATGGTGTAACTGCAAAGTCAATATCCATGGTGGCTAAAAATTGAATGTATTCATAGTTTCCATCCGTACTATTTGGATCAACATCGAAGCCTGAAATTATTGCAGGTGAAAGTTTAGGCATGGGCACATAGAAAAAGTCATCTACTGTTCGCATGCGGTATTCAATCTTTTTTGAATCTCCGCTACCAGTAATGTACACTACACCTGTAAAATTACCTGATGGCTGCACAGCCGTATTGGCAAAGGTAGCAGTGGTACCAGTGCGCAATGTGGCCACGCCAAAACCATCGTTTAGTATCTTATCTCCCGAATATACCACATCAACAGCAGGTTCTGGATCATAAACAGCATTATTAATCGCCACCAATGTACTTTCGTAACGGTCTGGGTTGGCTAAAATGGTACTTGTATTTGCGGCCTGCAATTTGATAATTCTTCCTGATGCCACTTTGGTTATAGATGAAGGTGTTAAACCTGTAACCTGTAAAATCCCATCTACCCTTTTCAATATCCCACCGTCCAATTTAATATGCAAAGAATCCCCCGGAACGTAATTTGCTGCAGCTGTACCAAGATTAAATGAAATTCCCCTTAGCGAATCTGCTGTACCGTTAATTCGGCTATTTTGCAACGCAACTAACCCTATTACAGAATTACCAGATCTAAAATCCGAAACTACCACACCTCTGATGCTTGTGGCACCGCCAATGGCTTCTGGAGTTAGTGAAAGATCTGATCCTTTAAAGTACCTTCTTAAATCAAAGTTAGAAATGAAACCAGCGTCCGAAAATTTATAGCGATAATCGTCTTCTCTTTTGCAGCTTGCATAAATAGCAACCACAACTGCCAGTAAGAGAAAATATTTTAATTTATTTTTCATGATCAATAGTATTAAGGTTTTTGCCACCACATTAATGTATTCACATCATCTGCTCCCTGTGCCGCCAAAACATTTTTATAGTTAGTTGGATTTGTAGATTGGGCAAGTATTGGATAGTATAAACGAACTGGCATTTTACCACCGTTTAACAAGCTTGCTCCTTGCGGAAGCAATGGATGCCCGGTTCTTCTGTACTCAAACCACTGCTGAAAATCTACCAAAAACAGTGCATAATATTTTTGCAGGTGAATCTGCTCCATCTTGCTGTTCGCTCCAACAACTTTGCTGTCTAACGGCAATGCATTATTCCAGGCGAAATCGCCTTTTAAAGCATATTCCCTAACAGCAGCATCATTACCATTTGCATATAGTGTTGGTATCCAATAGTTAATTCCATCTGCTATACCTTTATAATAATAATCTTCGCCTGTACCGTTGATCCAGCCTTTGGCAGCTGCTTCGGCCAAAATAAAATCAACTTCTGCCACATCCATGATCACACCTGTTGAAGCGTCTGTTTGCAAGGTTGTTGGATTGCCTGATTGTGCATCAGAATAAAAATATGATTGTTTTAACGGTGCTCCACTACCTATAGGATAAGCACTTTTTACACCAACATAACCGGCTGGCCCTGGGGCGATGCTCCATCTATTTGCTCCATTTTTGCCATAAGTTGGACTTATCCTCGGATCATTCCAGCTCGTTAAATTATTCATAAAAAAGTCAACAATTGCCGAAGCCCTGAAATCAGCCGGCCTAACGCTAACCATAAATGGCGACGAGTATACGGCCGTACTGCTATTGGTACCATTCCAGAGAATTTTAGCCGTGTGCGTATTATCGGTCATAATGGGATACTTGGCCGGATTGGTATCTACAATCTCCTTAATTTTGGCAATGGCCTGCGCACTGGCTTCTGCTTTACCAGAAATACGCAGTAACAGCCTTAAATACATAGAATTTCCAAATCTGCGCCATTTGCTAATGTCGCCATTAAACACCGGATCGCTGCTCGCTTCGATAGCCTTGCCTGCTGTTAGCAGTGTATTTGCTTCTTCCAGTTTGTTAAGCAGCGACATGTAAATGTCTTTTTGTTTATCAAATGCCGGCTCTAATATGCCAAATTTGCCCTGGTTGGCTTCTGTATAAGGAACATCTCCATAAGTATCGGTTAACATCTGCATGGTCCATGCTTCGGCAATCCTCGAAATACCCTGATATGAAGTATTAATACTTTCTGGTGCGCTGGAAATGGTGTTGATATCCTTAATATTGGTCAACTCAGAATACCACGAATTCCACATGGCATCGGATAACTGCCTTCTTATATCATATCTATAAATCCTACCTTCCAGCACCTCATCCAGGGTAGAAACGGTAACCTGCATCAACTCATTGTTAATGGTACGGTTGCGGATCAAGTTTGCACTTAACACGTTTGTTAAAGTAGGTGCCAATAACTTATCTGCAGAAACAGATGGCACGCCTATCGGATCTGTATTGATTTTATCGAAATCTTTCTTACAGGAGAAAAATGAAGTCCCCATCACCAGTAAGAAAGCGTAACCTGTAATATTTTTAATCTTTTTCATTTTCTTATTAGTTTATACCCACTACTAAACGTGCACCAAAAGTTCTGGTTGATGGCAATTGGCCCACTTCAAAACCTGTTACGATATCGCTTCCCGATAAGGTACCAAATTCAGGATCGAAGGCCGGCCATGGCGACCAGGTGTATAGGTTACGCCCGTAAACACCAATGGTTATTCTACTTAAACCCAAACTAGAAGTTATCCTTTTAGAGAAGGTGTAATTAATATTGGCTTCTCTGAATTTTAGGTAATCTGTTCTAAAAGTACTTCCTTCAGCATTGGTTGAACCGTACATCGCTTCGTAAAACGCACCAATATCGGTTGCCACCGTTGTATTTGGACTATAGGTAACGCCATTAGGATTTAACATTACACCTTCGCCGATTAAACCGCCATAACGTCCTGGCAAGGTTAATTTTAATTTACCAAGGCCTGCCATTCTAGCAAAGGTTAAAGAGTGTGCTACTGCGCCCAATTGTGCATCAAATAATACATTGGTGCTAAAACCTTTATAGGTTATGCCTGTACCGAAACTAAACCTGAACTTTGGCATGGTATTGCCAAGGTATTTTAACTGTGTTTGGTCTGGGATGGCTTTACCCGTATTGTCGAATATAACCTGTCCATCAGGTGAGCGTTTTAATCCAAAGCCGTACATGTCGCCCAAACTACCGCCAACATTAGCTACAATCTGAGTACCGCCCAAAGGTCCGGTACGTAATATTACCGAACTATCTGCAAGTTCTTTAATGGTATTTCTGTTTGCTGAAAACGTACCGTTAACGGTCCATTTAAATGATCTGGTTTGTAACGGTATCGCATTTACAGATGCTTCCAAACCTTTGTTATCTACGCGGCCGGCATTGAATATGGCAATCGAATAACCTGTAGAACGATCGATCGAACGGCTTAATATCTGATTTTTTGTATTTCCGGTATAGGCTGCAAAGTCGAAATTCAATCTGTTTTTAAATAATTTTAATTCGGCACCTACCTCAACTGTTGTGGTGGATAGCGGCTTTAAATTAACATTCGGAAGTATGGTTGGATTTGTCATTGCATTTCCCGGATAAATTCCGTTCGAGGCCAATGTATAATTATAGGCTGTACGGTAAGGTGTTGTACCCCCGCTACCCACCTGGGCAATTGATCCACGGAATTTTAGATAACTGATCTGAGAAGGCATTTCCCAAAAATCTGAAGCGATAAAAGACAAACTTGCTGACGGATAGAAAAAGCCAACATTATCGGTACGACGTGGCGAAGCTAAAGTACTGTTCCAATCCTGCCTTCCCGTTAAATCCAAAAACAAATAGTTTTTTAACGAAAGCGACAGGGTACCGTACAAACTATTGATGTTATACCTCGCAGTATCAGGCACAGAAATCAATGGATTTTGATTGTTTTCTAAACTATAATAACCTGGGATAACCAAACCATCGGCACGAAGCTCCGATTTGTTATACCTGTTCCTTAACTGACTGCCACCAACTGATGCTGAAAGTTTTAAATCTTTTGATAAATCTTTATTATACCTTAGTAAGAAATCGGCATTGATTTCGTACGAGTTTATATCCTGAACACGGAAAGATCCCTGAGCAAATTTTGCACCGGCAGCATCCCACGGACGGCTGGTTTCGCGGATATCGTGATTATAATCGATAGAAGAACGTACCAGTAAACTTAAATCATTTGTAAATTTATAGGTAGCCTGAATATTTCCTAGAACACCATTTCTTCTCTGTCCGTTCAGGTATTGCTCAGAAATTGCATAAGGACCTTCAGGGAAACTCGAGGTTAAATCTATAAACTTACGTTGTTCCTGTCCGGCCACCCAATAGTTTTTAAACCAATCCAGATTCATATTTGGGTGCGCAAACATAAACCAGTACATTAACGACTGGTTTCCGTAACCTGTTGCAGGTAAGTTGTCGCTATGCCTGTTGTTATAAGCTACCTTAAAATTAATATTCAGTTTTTTGGTAACGTTACTGTTTCCTGATAAGGAAAGCGAAGTACGCTCTAAGCCGGTATTTGGAACAATCCAGTCGTTATTGCCATGGCTTGCCGTAAAGCGTAAGCCCACTTTTCCGGCGTTTCCATCTAAGCTTACCGAGTTGGTTGTTTCTACCCCTGTTTTAAAAAATGCATCCAGAGCATTAGGATAGGCCACCCAAGGTGTGCGCGTTGTTCCACCCTTTTGTGTGGTCGGGTCATATTGAAAAAACATGCTGGTACCATCAAATCTCGGCCCATAGGTAGAACTTGTAGCATGGGTATCTGCACCATCTGCATTTGTTCCGAAACTGTAATAACTTGCACCACTCACACCAGCTCCGTATTCTTGCTGAATGTCTGGGCCACGGTTAATTTGCTCAAATGCTGTATTAGAAGTAAATGTAATGTTAAACTTTTTCTTGCTGCTGCCAGCAGATTTCGTGGTGATTACAATGGCACCATTTGCGCCTCTCTGACCATAAAGTGCTGATGCCGCAGGTCCTTTTAATACCGTTACATTTTCAATATCATCAGGACTTAAATCGTTTATCGCACTACCAAAATCTGTAGGCAAAATATCACCCGATGTTCCATAAACACCACCACCGGTTCCGGCGGTCCGTTTTGCACTACTACTGGCTACAACTCCATCAATCACAATCAGAGCCTCATTGTCACCCGTCAAGTTGTTTTCACCGCGCAGGATGATTTTGTTAGATGCTGCCAAACCGCTGTTTCGGATTAAATTTAATCCGGCAACTTTACCAGAAAGTGCATCTGTCCAGTTGGTAGATACCGCGTTTGTAAAAGCAGAACTGTCTAAAGTGGTAGTGGCGTATCCCAGCGCTCTTGCCGAACGTTTAATACCCAAAGCAGTAACGACTACGTCATTCAACTGACTTTGAGACGATTGAAGCCTAACTACTGCACCATTATCATTATTATTAAAAGTTTTGCTTAATGTTTTATAACCGATCATATTATATAAAACAGTTGTTCCCTTAGCAACAGTGATGGTGTAATTACCTTTGTCGTTTGTTACCGCCAAAAACTTTTTATTGTTATCGGTAATGGTAGCACCAATAATCACCTGCCCGTCCTGATCGTCTAAAACGGTTCCTTTAATCACCACATTTTGTACAGGGCCCTGAGCAAAACCCTGATTAATACAGCTTAACTGTATCAATACTGCACATAACAAAAGGCTAAAGCGTTTTAGCTTGTTTTTAAAAAAAGTGTTGCTTTTTTTGTGCCTATCGGGGCTGCTTCTCTTTACATGCAGAACGCACTGATACCACGAAATCTGTTGAGTAAAATTTTTAATCATAATTATTTAGTATATCCGGTTAGTAATAGGGTTCATCATTTCGATTTATTTCGTCCGGATTTGCGGGCAAAGTAAGCCTGTTAATGTTAAAAGTATGTTAAGCAAATATTAATGTATTAAAGACAGTCTTTAATTGTTGCGTTTAGTTTGATTTTACTTACCATAACTTTCATTATATAAAATTATAAAAACAAATCGAAACTAAAAACAATAAAACGCAGCAACAACAAACATTTATTTATTGAATGATTAAAAAGACACAATTACTTACAGATGTAACATACCGGCAAAACGTTCAACTTATCTCAACTACCACTAAATGATGGATAGTGAATAGATAAACCAACAAACAGATGAAAAACAGGAAAATAATACCCAAAAAAAGAGCTGTTGTAATAATTTTATTACAACGCAAAAACTAACGCTGAAATTCTACTGCAACAAAACGAAACACCATCTTGTAACATTTATGTAAAAATTAAAACCGAAAGATAAAGAAATACCGTTAATGCACTTTTACATACTCAAATACATGTTTCATGTAAAGTTTACGTAAAGAAAATGTTCTTTCGAGTGCGATTAAGATGATTACAGGAAATATTAAGAAGCCCAGCAGATTATAGGAGTAAAAAAAGAAGCCAAAAACCAATATTAATCTAAAGCATTCGAGGTAATAAATCCATTTCCGCTGCTCCAAAAGTGCTCCGATATTGATTAAGGTAACCAAGATAAAGCTAAGTATAGCCACCTTGTTAAGTAGTGTTAACGAACTATAGAACAGAGTTGTGCAAGTAAGCAGGGCCACCACAGTAATTAACTGTATGTTTAAATAAATTTTAAACTTCGGCTTGGCTAAACCGTGCTTTTTATTCTGAAAATAACGTTCCTCCAAAATCGGCCGGATATTCTGGTCCATTAGTGCCGGACTGCCAAAAACGGCATTCCATTTAGCTTTAAACCCATCTGCACGTTTATAGGCCTCGCCTATCTCCAGATAATAATGAAAATGCTGCCATAAAAAACTATAGCTTTTAATAGGATGTGTTAATCCATATTTCGGAGCTTCCTCTTCTGCCTGAAAAGTACCAAAAAGTTTGTCCCAGAAAACAAAAACATCTCCATAATTTTTATCCAGGTATTTCTCGTCAGAAGCATGATGAACCCCGTGCAATGAAGGGGTAATTAAAATATTTTCTAACCATCCCAGTTTCCCGATCAACTGTGTATGTGTAAAAAAAGAATAGGCACCATGCGCCAAAAGAATCGTGATGATCATATTGGGATGAAAACCGGCCAATGGCAAAATGCACCAGAACACGTTACGGAAAATGGCCTGAATGGTGGTTATCCTAGCCGCGGCCGACAGGTTAAATTCTTCGCTCTGGTGATGAACAATGTGTGCAGCCCACAAAAAATTAATCTCATGCCCCAACCTGTGGTACCAGTACCAAACCAGATCAGTACACAACAGCAACAATATCCATACATACCACTTGGTCGAAATATCGAAAATAGCATAATTGGCATACACCCATTGGTATACCTGATAAAAACTTGCCGCAATAAACAAGTTAAGTAACCTTTCTGCAATGCCCACGCTAAAATTGGCAACCGTACTTTCATACTTAAATATCTTTGCCTTTTTTTGGTGCTGAGCAATCTTAAACTCAATAAACACGAAAATAAAAAAGGCCGGAATAGCAAAAGCAAGGTAGTTTACCGTCATAACTGTATGGTATTTTTTAGTTTAACGGAACAAACTTAAATATATTCTACTAAATACATAGATTTTATAGAATATATTATTGCAGATAAATTACCGTGATCGTGATTTTATGTTTGTCGTTTTAATTTATTTGCAGAACTTAGAAACCATTAAAAAAATGATTATGGCGGTAAAGAAAAAAGCTGAAAACAACAATATATTATCTATCGATATTGGCGGTACAAGTATAAAAACGGTTCTTTTGGATGAAAACGGAAATATGCTTACAGAATATTTAAAAAGCAAAACCCCGCCCGAGGCTACCCCAAAAGATATCGTTTCTGGTATCGTTGAGTTGATCAAACCATTTCCAGATACTTATAACCGTGTTTCAATCGGATTTCCAGGCTATGTTAAAAACGGGGTTGTAAAAACTGCACCTAATCTGGCCAAAAACAAATGGACAGATGTTGATCTTGCCCAGCGCGTAGCCAACGAACTCGGAAAATCAGTACGTTTGGTAAACGATGCCGACCAACAGGGCCTGGGCGTTGTAGCAGGCAAAGGCTTTGAAATTGTTTTCACCGTAGGTACAGGTTTCGGTACAGCCTTATTGTTTGATGGAGAATTACTTCCACATTTAGAACTTGCCCACTTTCCGATCAACAAAGAAGAAGATTACGATGATTATATTGGCAACAAGGCTTTCGAAAAAATAGGTACCGAACGCTGGAACAAAAGGCTAAAGAAAGTAATCGAAATCTACAAAACAGTTTTTAATTACGATACCTTATATATCGGTGGCGGAAATTCTAAACAGATCGATTTTAAACTCGAAAGCAATATGAAAATCGTAACCAACAGAGATGGAATTAAAGGTGGTGCAAAGCTTTGGAAACTGGCCGATAAGTACAATATCTTTACGGTTGAGCCAAAAAAATAATTGATCTTTATTACAATCTTTTAACAACAAAATCTACATTATTAATTTGTAAACCCTAATTTTGGGTGCATACTAAAAAATAAAAAATGGCAAATAACGATTCGAAAAAATATAAATTGGGAATGATCGGTTTAGGCACGATGGGCCGCAACCTATTGTTGAACATGGCGGATAAAGGTTTCTCTGTAACAGGTTACGATAAAGACAGAAAAATGATCTCGAAACTTGAAGAAGAAGGCAAAACCCACAATTTAGAAGGATTTGACGACATTGAAAGTTTTATTGCAAGCCTACAAACACCACGCACCCTAATTTTACTGGTGCCTGCCGGTCCAATTGTAGATAGCGTTATTGCAGAATTAAAACCGCTTTTAAGCAAAGGCGACATTATTATTGACAGTGGCAATTCGCATTTTACCGATACCAACCGCCGTGTTGATGAATTGGAAAAAGATGGCCTGCACTTCTTCGGAATGGGTATTTCTGGAGGTGAAGAAGGCGCACGTTTCGGTCCGAGTATGATGCCAGGTGGCGACAAGCAAGCTTATAACGTTGTAAAAGATGTTTTTGATGCTGTGGCTGCAAAAGTTGGTACCGATCCTTGTGTTACTTATATTGGCCCAGGTGCCTCTGGCCACTTTGTTAAAATGGTACATAATGGAATTGAATATGCCATTATGGAGCTGATTGCCGAAGTTTATGGAATCCTTAAAAACGGTTTAGGTTATAGCAACCAGGAAATATATCAGGTATTTAAAAAATGGAACGAAGGCAGGCTACAATCTTTCTTATTGGAGATAACCGCTGAAATCTTCTTATTTAAAGATACCGAAACACAAAACGATCTTCTAGATCAGATTAAAGATGAAGCACGCTCAAAAGGTACCGGAAAATGGACTTCAGAAGTTTCTATGGAGCTTCAATTGCCTATTCCAACCATTAACGAAGCTGTTTCTAACCGCGATTTATCTAAATTTAAAAAATTAAGGGTTTCGCTAGAAGAGGCTTTTGGTAAAAAAGACACTAAAATAGACGTAACAGTTGATGAACTGGAAGATGCATTTTACTTCTCCATGATCAGCGCTTATGCACAAGGTATGCATTTATTGGTGCAGGCCTCTAAAGAATACCAGTACGACTTACAATTACAGGAAATTGCCAAAATATGGCGTGGTGGCTGTATCATCAGGGCCAGATTCTTAGAAGATATTTACCAGGCTTACCATAAAAACAATGCTTTAGAGCATTTATTTGGCGATGCCGGTATTCAGAACATCATCAAAGGCACTTTAGCCGGTACACGTAAAACAATTGCTGCTAGTATAAATGCTGGCTTGGGCATCCCTGCGTTTGCATCTACCTTAACCTATTTTGATACCATTACCACGGCTAGAATGCCTTCGAATTTAATCCAGGCGCAAAGAGATTTCTTTGGTGCGCACACTTTCGAACGTATTGATAAAGACGGGGTTTTCCATGCCGATTGGAATAAATTATCATAATCCATTAGATTCACGAACAAAAACATAAAATGAAAACCAAAACTGCATTAAACCCGACCATATTTGTAATATTTGGCGGAACAGGTGATTTAAATAAAAGAAAATTAGCTCCTGCCCTATACAATTTGTTTATGGAGGGTTACATGCCACAAAAGTTTGCCATTATTGGTACAGGTAGAACCGAATTTACCGATGATAGCTACAAAGTTGCCTTAGAAGATGCTGTAAACCAATTTTCGCGAAGTGGGAAAGTAAAAAAAGATAAATGGGACGATTTTGCAAAAACCATGCACTACTGCCCAACTGATTTTGCACAGCCTAAAACCTTCGAAAATTTAAAGGGTGCCGTAGAAAAATACCAGAAAGAATTTGGTCCGGGTACACAGGTAATTTTTTACTTGGCCGTTGCCCCTAACTTCTTCCCTATCATTGCCGAATGTTTACAGAAATATAAACTTACGCAGGATGAAGACAATAGCCGTATCGTTATAGAAAAACCTTTCGGACATGATTTGGAATCGGCAAAAGAACTAAATACTTTGTTGAGCACCATTTTCACCGAAAAACAGATCTATCGTATCGATCACTATTTAGGTAAAGAAACTGTACAGAACATGATGGCTTTCCGTTTTGCAAATGCGCTATTCGAGCCGCTGTGGAACCGTTCGTACATCGATCACGTTCAGATTTCGGTAACCGAACAATTGGGTGTTGGCGATCGCGGAGGTTATTATGAAGGATCTGGTGCTTTGAGGGATATGATCCAGAATCACCTATTACAGTTGCTTTGTCTGATTGGAATGGAAGCACCAATCAATTTTGATGCCGATGAAATCAGAAACCGCAAGGTTGAAGTTTTAAGGGCAATGCGTCCATTTTCTGCAGAAGATATCCGTTTTCATACCGTTCGCGGTCAATATAGCAAAGGTTGGGTTGAAGGTAAGGAAGTTCCCGGATACCGCCAGGAGAAAGGTGTTGATGCGCACTCGAATACCGAAACCTTCGCAGCAGTAAAATTCCATATCGACAACTGGAGATGGCAGGGCATTCCTTTCTACTTAAGGACAGGAAAACGCTTAAACCAAACCTCATCATTGATTACCATTCAGTTTAGAGACGTTCCTCATCAGATTTTCTCATCAGGTGTAACCGAAAACTGGCAGCAAAACCGCCTAGTAATCAGCATTCAGCCAGAGATGAGTATCCGTATGCAGGTTCAGGCCAAAAGACCTGGATTAGACATGGTATTAAACCCTGTTGACATGGTTTTCGATTATAAAGGCACTTACGAAGGTGATACCCCAGAAGCTTACGAAACTTTATTATTGGATGCCATGATGGGCGATCAAACCCTGTTTATGCGCGGCGATCAGGTAGAAGCGGCCTGGGAACTGGTAATGCCGATCCTAAATACATGGGAAAGCAAAAAATCGATCAACTTCCCGAACTACCCTGCCGATAGCTGGGGACCGGAAGAAGCCGAAGCCCTTATTGCAAGGGATGGTTTCCACTGGTTTAACCTGCCTTTGAAGAATAAGGAATAAAACATATACCCAATCGTCACCCTGTCCCGATTATCGGGGTTAGGGACTTCTATAGATAGAGATGCTGAAATAAATTCAGCAGGACGGTTCTAATATTTAATAAAATGAATTTACTCATATACAAAACATTAGAAGAACTTAACCAGGACCTGGCGGATTATGTAATTAAAATTGCAGAAATGTCTATCGAAGAAAACGACCGTTTTAACTTCGTACTCACCGGGGGCAGTTCTCCTAAAGCACTTTATCATTATCTCGCCACAGAAGGCCAACACCGCATTGATTGGGAAAAAGTATATTTCTTTTTTGGCGATGAACGTAATGTACCGGCCGATGATGATAATTATAATGGATTAATGGCTAAAAAAACCATTTTAGATCCGCTAGGCATTAAAGAAGATCATATTTTTTATGTAAATACTACTTTAGCACCTGAAAAAGCAGCTATCGAATATAAAAAAGCAATTGATAAACACTTTAACGGTGAAGATATTGTTTTCGACCTTATTTTGCTGGGAATGGGCGATGATGCACACACAGCTTCTATTTTCCCGCACACCACCTTGGTTAAGGATGAAGAAGTAAACGTGGCATCGGTTTATGTAGAGAAATTAGATACTTATCGCATTAGCTTTACCGCACCATTAATCAACAAAGCTGATAATGTTGCATTTTTGGTTTTTGGAGAAAATAAAGCCGAAGCTTTGAAACACGTAATCGGCGATGAGCAAAAAGATGTTAACACCTACCCTTCGCAGTTAATTGATCCGGTTGATGGAAAATTAACCTGGTTTACGGATGTGGCGGCAACCAAATTATTGGAAGATTAAGATTCATGATGTCTGAAGAAAAACTAATATCAGACTTTTTAAACGGAAAAACGGAATATACCTTAGGGCTGTTCCGTTTTTTTATTGAGCAATTGTCCGAAATCGGACCAATTAATCTCCGTGCAACCAAATCAATGATTGCCATCGAATCAAAATTTGGCTTTGCCTACATTACCCAATTGGGCAAAAACTTTGTACATGTGGTTATTCCGCTCGATCGGGCTTATGAAGATAATTTCTGCTTTACTAAAATTGCACAAGTACCAGGCACAGGTCAATTTAACCACCACTTAAGGATTTACTTCGAGGATGATATTAACGAAGAAGTGCTTGGATATTTAAAACTGGCCTACGGAAATAGCTAATTTCAACTTCCCGTCCCCCTAAATTCATTTCAGGATCTTTTTTAACAAACTTTATCGGGTATTCATTCTAAAAAATAGATGCTGAAACAAGTTCAGCAGGACGGTTCTTCTCCACGTCTCGTCCTCCAGCGTATCGTCATCCTGAATTCATTTCAGGATCTTTTAAAACTAAATCTATCAGTTATTTCATTCTACAAAATAGATGCTGAAACAAGTTCAGCAGGACGGTTCTACTTGTCTATACTCTACGTATCGGCATCCTGAATTCATTTCAGGATCTTTTAAACAAACTTTATCGGCTATTGCCATATCTAAAAATAGATGCTGAAACAAGTTCAGCAGGACGTTGTTACTCAGCAGGACGGTTCTAATCTGCAGAACGGTGCATCATTCCCCCCTTCATAATATAAAATAAAAAAGGTCGTGATTTGCACCACGACCCTAAAAATATAGAATTTAAACCTAATTAAGCGTAAGCTACTGCATCTTTAGATGCCAATTTGGTAGTTCCCATTAAGTATTCATCTACTTTACGGGCAGCTTCTCTACCTTCAGAAATAGCCCAAACAACTAACGATTGTCCGCGGCGGACATCACCTGCAGCAAAAATCTTTGCAATATTAGTTTGATAGCTATGCTCAGATGCTTTCACATTACCGCGGTTATCCAGCTCCACTCCTAACTTTTCAATTAATCCTTCTTTTTGAGGATATAAGAAACCCATTGCCAAAAGTACAAGTTCGCAAGGAAGATCCCTTTCGCTACCAGCTACCTCTTTAAAAGTAACCGGACGTCCGTTTGCATCTATTTCCCATTCAACATCCACTACTTTTAAAGCCTTTAAATTTCCTTTTTCATCAGCAATAAAGTTTTTTGTATTTACCGACCAGGCCCTTTGTGCACCTTCCTCATGCGAAGAAGTATTTTTTAACAACATTGGGTAATTAGGCCAAGGCATGTGTTCGTTACGTGCCTGTGGCGGCATTGGCATAATCTCGAATTGTGTAACAGATTTTGCTCCATGACGGTTTGAAGTACCAATACAGTCAGAACCTGTATCACCACCACCAATTACAATTACATTTTTACCGGTAGCCATAATGTCTTCCACTTCAACAGCTCTGTTTGCAACACGTTTATTTTGTTGCTTCAAGAAATCCATTGCAAAATGAACACCTTTAGCAGAACGGCCATCGATTGGTAAATCGCGTGGGATAGTAGAACCACCAGCCAATACAATCGCATTGAAATCTCTCAATAATGTACCAATTTCAACGTTTTCGCCAACATTGGCATTACATTTAAAGATAATACCTTCCTCTTTCATTAAATCGATACGGCGATCGATAACGTTTTTTTGAAGTTTAAAATCAGGAATACCGTATCTCAATAAACCACCCGGGGCATCATCACGTTCAAAAATGGTAACTTCATGTCCAACTTTATTTAGCTGAGCAGCAGCCGCTAAACCCGCAGGACCTGAACCAATAACCGCAACTTTTTTACCAGTTCTGATTAATGGCGCTTTTGCTTTGATAAAGCCTTTTTCGAAAGCAATTTCAATGATGTGTTTTTCAATTTCCTCAATTGAAACCGGTGGACGGTTGATACCCAATACACATGCAGATTCGCATGGTGCAGGGCATATCCTGCCAGTAAATTCGGGAAAGTTATTGGTGCTTAATAAAATATTTGCCGCCATTTCCCATTTACCCTGGTAAACGGCGTCGTTAAATTCTGGTATCACATTACCCAAAGGGCAACCTGACTGGCAGAAAGGCACGCCACAATCCATACAACGGGCAGCCTGATTATTTAGTTCTTGTGCGGGCAATTCATTTAAGAACTCCCCATAGTGTTTTACACGTGTTGCAGCCTCTTCTCTAGTGGGCGCAACTCTATCGTATTCTTGAAATCCTGTTACTTTTCCCATGACCTAGTGTGTTTTTACTTGTTGATTACGTTTGCTTAAAACTGCTTTGTATTCTTTAGGGAATACTTTTACAAAATGAGCAGACTGAGTTTTCCAATCACTTAAGATAAACTCAGCTACTTTACTATCCGTTAGGCGGATATGCGTTTTAAGTAAAGCTAAAATACGTTCCTCATCTTCAGCTTGCAGCGGATCTAAATCAACCATTTCTTTATTGCACTTACGGGCAAAAGTTCCATTGGCATCATAAATCCAGGCTACACCACCACTCATACCGGCAGCGAAATTACTTCCGGTATCACCAAGAATCAGCACTTCACCACCAGTCATGTATTCGCAACCATGATCGCCAACTCCCTCTACAACTGCCGTTGCACCAGAGTTACGAACAGCGAAACGTTCGCCTGCTTTACCACGTGCAAACAACTCACCAGATGTTGCACCATAAAGGGCTACGTTACCAATGATAATATTTTGCTCTGGAATAAAAGTAGAGTTTGAGAATGGATAAATTGCTAATCTGGCACCTGATAATCCTTTACCTACGTAATCGTTTGCTTCGCCTTCAAGTGATAATGTTACTCCTTTGGTGTTAAATGCACCGAAACTTTGCCCGGCAGATCCCACAAATTTAAAATTGATTGTATCTGGAGGTAAACCTGCACCTAAATGAACTTTGGATATTTCATTTGATAACATGGTACCCAATGCACGGTCGGTATTTTTAACTTCGAAACTCGCAAAAACAGGTTCATTGTGATCAATGGCTGGCTGTGCAGCAGCAATTAATTTATGATCTAAAACATGCTCTAAGCCATGGTCCTGACCTTCGGTATTAAATAAAGGTAAGCCATTGTCTTCTGCTTTAAATAAAATTGCAGATAAATCAAGGTGTTTTAATTTCCAGTCTTCTGCAGGTAATTCGCGTACTTTTAAAATATCAGCCTGACCGATCATTTCGTGAATGGTCCTGAAACCTAATTCAGCCATGATCTCACGTAATTCTTCAGCAAGGAAATGGAATAAGTTAACCACATGATCTGCATCACCGCTAAACAGTTTCCTTAATTCAGGATCTTGTGTAGCCACACCAACCGGACAGGTATTTAAATGGCATTTACGCATCATAATACAGCCAGCAGTTACTAAAGCAGCTGTGGCAACACCCCATTCTTCGGCACCTAACAATGCAGCGATCGCTATATCCCTACCTGTTTTTAACTGACCATCGGTTTGTAAAACGATACGGTTACGCAATTTATTTTTAACTAAGGTTTGGTGTGCTTCCGCTAAACCAAGTTCCCAAGGTAAACCCGCGTGCTGGATAGAGGTTAATGGCGATGCACCTGTTCCACCATCAAAACCTGAAACCAGGATAACATCGGCATGTGCTTTAGCTACTCCCGCTGCAATGGTACCTACACCTGCTTTCGAAACCAATTTAACATTGATTCTGGCTGCACGGTTAGCATTTTTGAGGTCATAAATCAATTGAGCTAGATCTTCAATCGAATAAATATCATGGTGTGGTGGCGGAGAAATCAAGCCTACGCCCGGTGTAGAGTGACGGACTTTTGCAATCCAATCGTCTACCTTATGTCCAGGCAACTGCCCGCCTTCTCCAGGTTTAGCACCCTGTGCCATTTTAATCTGCAATTCATCGGCGTTAGTCAGGTAATAACTGGTTACCCCAAAACGGGCAGATGCAACCTGTTTAATGGCTGAGCGCATACTGTCGCCGTTTGGCATTTTAGTATAACGCATTTCATCTTCACCACCCTCTCCGGTATTGCTTTTACCACCAATACGGTTCATGGCAATAGCTAGAGTTGAGTGTGCTTCGTGCGAAATTGAACCGAACGACATTGCGCCAGTTGCAAATCTTTTTAAGATTGCTTCGGTAGATTCTACTTCATTTAAAGGCACAGAAGTACGGCTGTAGTTAAAATCGAACAATCCGCGGATGGTATACGCCTGTTGCGTTTGCTCATTAACTAACTTAGAGTACTGTTTAAAAATATTGTAGTCGTTTTTACGCGTTGCATTTTGCAACAAGTGAATGGTTTGCGGGTTAAACAAATGCGCTTCACCTTTACGGCGGAATTTATAAGTTCCTCCGGCCGGCAGCAAGTTTTCTGTTTCTGTTAGCGGACCAAAACTGCGGTGGTGTTTAATTAATGTTTCTTTCGCAATTTCATCTAAACCTAATCCACCAATACGCGAAACAGCCCCAGTGAAATAGGTATTTACAACTTGTTTATTTAAACCTAAAATTTCGAAAATCTGTGCACCTTGATACGATTGTAAGGTTGAGATCCCCATTTTAGAGAAAATTTTAAGCAAGCCACTGTTTACAGCATAAATGTAGTTTTTGGTTAGCTGCTCTGCCGACAAACCAGATTCTGCCTGGAAACCGTTAATCGTTTCTAAAGCTAAATATGGGTTAATTGCAGTAACGCCAAAACCCAACAAGGTAGCGAAATGATGAACTTCCCAGATATCTCCTGCCTCAATTACAATACCTACCGCTCCACGGTATCCTTTTCGGATTAAGTGGTGGTGTACTGCAGAAACAGCCAATAAAGACGGCATTGCAGCGTGTTCAGAATCGATGGCCCTATCGGTTAATACGATTACCTGGAAACCATCTTCAACCGCATCAACTGCATAACGGCACAAACGGTCTAAAGCTTTCGCCATAGCGCCCGGTTTACCATCAGCCCTGAAATAAGTCTGTAAAGTTTTCGCCTGGAAAACGCCCGTATCGATACTTCTTAGTTTTTCGAGTTCCTGATTGGTTAAGATAGGGTGTTTAATGGCTACACAATGCGCCTGTTTTGGATTTTCATCCAAAAGGTTTCCGTTGCTGCCCATAAAACTGGCCAAACTCATTACAACTTTCTCCCGGATCGGATCAATTGGCGGGTTGGTAACCTGAGCAAATAACTGTTTAAAATAAGAAGATAAGTGTTGAGGACGTTTTGATAATATAGCTAGAGGGGTATCGGTACCCATTGAACCGATCGGTTCTTTGGCTTCGATGGCCATTGGTTTAAGCAAAAGATCAACATCTTCCCTACTGTAACCAAAAACCTGCTGATATTTAAAAATAGATTCTTCAGATAAGCCGGTAAACATTACACGTGGATCAGGCAATTCTTCCAAACGGATCTGATATTGATTAATCCAATCTGCATATGGACTTCCGCTGCAAATTTTGCTTTTAATCTCGTCGTCACTGATGATCCTACCCTGCTCCATATCCACAACGAACATTTTGCCCGGCGTTAAGCGGCCTTTTTCGATAACTGTGCTTTGATCAATAGCCAACGCACCTGCTTCAGATCCCATAATCACGCGGTCATCAGAAGTGATGGCATAACGCGAAGGGCGAAGGCCGTTACGGTCTAAAGTGGCGCCGATTAATTTACCATCAGTAAATGCAATTGCCGCTGGTCCATCCCATGGCTCCATTAATGTAGCGTGGAACTCGTAAAATGCTTTTTTAACAGGATCCATATCTTCATTACCATCCCATGCTTCAGGCACCAACATCATTAATACGTGCGGCAATGTTCGGCCGGCATGAAACAACAGCTCGATCACATTATCCAAGCAGCCCGAATCTGAATTCGTTTCGTCGATAACCGGCAAGAGCATATCCAGTTCTTCTGGAGTAAAGTATGAAGAAGCCAATGATTTAACACCAGCCCTAAACCAGTTTAAATTTCCCTGAAGGGTATTGATCTCACCATTGTGCGCTATAAAGCGGAATGGCTGGGCCAATCGCCACGACGGGAAGGTATTGGTTGCGAAACGCGAGTGAACTAAACCTAAAGCAGAAACCATGCGCTTATCGGTTAGGTCGGTAAAATAAGTACGAACCTGCAATGAAGTAAGCTGTCCTTTATATATAATGGTTTGCGCAGAAAGCGAAACGATATAAAAATCTTTACCACCGTGAACGGTGTTAACGATTAATTTGATCAGGTAATTTTTAAAAATATAAAGTTTACGTTCGAAATCTGCCCCAGGTGCAATTGCATAAGGGCGGGCAATAAATACCTGCTCAATTTCCGGTTCAACAGAAAGGGCCATATTGCCAATATCTGTGGTATCAACATCAACCTTTCTAAAACCTAAAATTTCAAGGCCTAATTTTTCGGCTGCGCGGTAAATCAATTCTCTGCACTCTTCTCTGGACCTGATGTCCTTAGGCATAAATAACATACCAACACCATAATTATTGGTTTCTGGTAGGCTAAAGCCCGCTTTTAAACATTCGTCATAAAAAAATTCGTGAGGAATCTGAACCATAATACCTGCGCCATCGCCAGTATTCGGTTCTGCTCCACATGCCCCTCTATGATCTAGATTTTCTAAAATAGTAAGTGCATCGGAGATGATTTGATGCGATTTTCGCCCTTTCACATGTGCAACGAACCCAATACCGCAGGCATCGTGTTCAAATTGCGCATCGTACAATCCACTGTTTGGTTCCATTCTTTGCTCGTTAGTTGTTAGTGTATAGGAAACACTAAGATACGAAAAAGAATCTTTAAATTACAGAGTTGACATGTTTTTTAGAAAAATTTTAGCCCTTATGCAATTTAAATCATTAAATTTAAAATATCAGCAATAATAACCTTTAATAATTATCATATTTATAATGATAAGATTGTACAATAAATCCTGTTTTTCAGCAAAAACTGATCGTAAAACGTTTTAATTGATGATTTATTTATGAATATTGTATTCATATTTAAATACTAAGACTCAAAAACGCTTTAAACATAATTTATTTTGTTGCTTAAAAATACACATTTAAATTTTATTAATGTATTAATCAGCGAGATAGCCCGAATGATAAAAAAAATAAAAAAATGCATTTCGCAAAACAACTTCTTTTTCTACCTTTGTGGCCGGGCAAGTCTTTTACGACCAGCTCCCTTTGAACTCCCCCAGGATGGGAACATAGCAAGGGTAGAAGGTTGTAGCGGTGCGATAGAAGGTGCTTGCCCTTTTTTTACCCCCCTAATCCCCTGAAGGGGGAATATTAAATTCTTCAGGGTTTTCGAACAGCAGAACCTAATAATCATTTTAAGAATTTATAAGCATGAAATTTTTTATTGACACAGCAAATCTTGATCAAATCAAAGAAGCGCAAGATCTTGGCATTTTAGATGGCGTAACCACCAACCCTAGCTTAATGGCTAAAGAAGGTATTACTGGCGAACAAAATGTAATTAACCACTATAAAGCAATCTGCGATATTGTTGATGATAACGTTAGTGCTGAAGTGATTGCCACTACTTTCGATGAGATTGTTAAAGAAGGTGAAGCTTTAGCGGCTTTAAACCCGAAAATCGTGGTTAAGGTTCCGATGATTAAAGATGGTGTGAAAGCCATTAAATATTTCTCTTCAAAAGGAATCAAAACCAACTGTACTTTAATTTTCTCTGCCGGACAGGCTTTATTGGCTGCTAAAGCTGGAGCTACTTATGTTTCTCCGTTTTTAGGCCGTTTGGATGATATTTCGAGCGATGGCTTGGTTTTAATCGAAGACATCAGAACTATTTTTGATAACTACGGATACGAAACACAAATTTTAGCGGCATCAATCCGCGGACCATTGCACATCGTTAACTGCGCTAAATTAGGTGCTGATGTAATTACTGCGCCTTTAGCTGCGATTGTTGGCTTATTGAAACACCCTTTAACCGATAGCGGTTTAGCTACATTCTTAGCTGACCACGCTAAAGCAGCGGGTAAATAAGTTTTTTTAAGTCGAAAGTCTTGAGTCCCAAGTCCGGAGTCGGTTTACCGATTTAAGACTTGGGCTTTTTTATTTTAGGGAAGATGTGAGATGAAAAAGGTATGATGGGCGAATTGCAGAATACATCCTCCATATTATATCGTCCGTTTTACATCTTTTTTAACCATTATGTAGTTAAGGTTTTATGGAAAATTGATGATGGGCAAAACAGGTTACACCATCCTTTTTACCTTTTCCATATTACATGTTCTGTACTTTAGACTAAAGACTCACGACTAAGGACTTCCTTAACCTTTTCATAGCTAATCTGCTCATCAGGTTCAATCAGAATTCCCTTCACTCCTGCTCCGTTTGCGGCTTCTACATCGCGCGGTTTATCGCCAATCATCACAGATTGCGCCGGGTCGATATCGTACATCTCAATCGCATCTAGAATCATTCCCGAAGCCGGTTTTCTGCACTTACATTCGCCGCCAACCGTTGGGTGGTGTGGGCAGTAATAAAACGCTGCTATATCGGCACCTTTAGCAACAAAAGCATTTCTCAGCATTTGGTGCATAATGGCCAATTCCTCTTCGGTATAACGCTTTAAGGCAATGCCGCCCTGGTTGGTAATCACGACCAATAAATAACCTTCATCAAATAGTTGCTTAAGTACAGGGATCTGGTATTCTAATATTTCAAAATCTTCTACACGGCAGATGTAATCGTATATTTCGTGGTTAAGTACACCGTCGCGGTCGAGAAAAATAGCTTTGTTCATTATTGAGATATGAGTATTGTAATGTGAGATATAAGATTGGACATTTCTTACACACTTATAATTTGGCCAAAATAAGCGAAAATTAATTGCAAAAGAAAGCCCAATCTTATAAAGATCGGGCTTAATCATAAATTTATTTGGTTTGGGTTATTTTAATTTCAAGCCTGCTTTGTGGCCTTTTATCGCAAAAAAGAGGATATATAAGTAACATGGCAATACCGTTAAGAGGTAAGCCAGCTGAAAATGCACATGAAGTTTTTCATTTAAAAAAGCATAAAGCAGCGGCATGATTGCGCCACCTGCTATACCCATCACCATAACTGCGGAACCGATTTTGGTGAATTTCCCCAAATGGCTAATGCCCAACGGGAAAATTGCCGGCCACATTAACGAATTTGCCAAACCAAGTAAAGCCACAAAGATTACAGCAAACCAGCTAGAAATGGCAAAAGATAAAATGGTAAAAATGATGCCCAAAATAGCACAGATCCGTAATGCTTTCTGCTGAGAAATGTACTTTGGAATGGTTACGATACCAATAATATAACCTATTAACATACTAAATAAGGTAATAGAGGTGAGTTTGCCACTAATTTCGGTGCTAATCCCTAACTCGCGACCATAAATACCTATAATATCGCCCGCCATTACCTCTGCACCAACGTAAACAAAAATACAGAGCGCACCCAAAAACAGATGTGGGAACTGGAATATGCTGGTGTGTTTTACTACCTCACCTTTACTTTCATCAACAACATCTTCTTCAACCTCAACTTCCGGCAAATCGGTAAATTTGATAAATACAGCAAAAAGACAGAAAACGATAGCCAAAACAATATATGGCATATTTACACGTCCTAAAACATCATTCAACAATTGCTCGTGCACGGCTCCGGTAGCGGCCTTAATCTGTTTTTCTACCTCTGAAGCATTTTTCAAGAATAAACTGCCCATAATTAAAGGCACAATCATGCCTGCAAATTTATTGCAGATACCTGCAATACTGATGCGTTTTGCAGCACTTTCTAGTGGGCCGATGATGGTTAAATATGGATTGGAAGCCGTTTGAAGTAAGGCCAAAGCTGCCCCCTGAACAAAAATTCCAGTTAAAAACAGGCCGAAAGTCCGCGTTTGGGCTGCCGGAATGAAAATTAGCGAACCTAAACCCAATATTACCAATCCCAAAACTATCCCATTTTTAAAACCTACTTTTTTCAATATCCATGATGATGGTAAAGCCAAAAAGAAATAAGCCATATAAGAGGCAAAGGTTACAAAGAATGCCTGTAAATTGGATAGGCCGAAAGATAATTTAAAGAAAGGAATTAGTGTTCCGTTAGCCCATGTTACAAAGCCAAAAATAAAGAATAAGGCACAAATTATAATAAGTGGTTTAGGCCCCTGCGTTTGACCTGATTTTGCTGTTTGTTGCATAAAATTTGGTTCGGTTTATTAGTTGCGACCAAACTAAACAATAAAATTTAATAATATATGGGTCAAACGTTTGCGTGATTTTTAATTTATTCCGACAATTTTTTAATTGGAGCTTACGCACCTAAAACCGGTATGTTCCAAGCCTGTATCAGAAGATGTTTTCATCCGTGATGTAACACGGTATCCTTTGCAGTAGGATGCATTACACATAAATGAACCTCCTCTTACCACCCTTTTGGGTATAGTTGGCTCCATAGGGTCGTAACTGTCTGTAGGGCCCTGTGGGTTATTGGTTACACCTGTAAGCTTTGTGTAATAATCGGGGCGGTACCAATCGCTGCACCACTCCCAAACATTGCCGGCCATATCGTAAAGCCCATAGCCATTTGGTTTAAATTGTTTAACAGCAGCCAATCCGTTAAAGCCATCCCAATCGGTATTTTTAATCGGGAAATTGCCCTGCCAGGTATTTGCCTTTACTTTGCCTTTTTCTATATCTTCATTTCCCCAGGGGTATTTCTCATTTTTAAGTGCTCCTCTGGCGGCGTATTCCCACTCAGCTTCGGTTGGCAGGCGTTTACCAGACCATTTACAATAAGCCATGGCATCATCCCACGAAATATGAACTACCGGAAAGTTTTCTTTCCCTTTGATGTCGCTTTTAGGCCCGTGGGGGTGTTTCCAATCGGCACCTTTAACCCAGCGCCACCATTGCGACGCATCGTTTAACGAGGTTACACTTTTAGGTTGGTAGAAAACCAGCGATGCTGCAACAAAAATACTATCAGGTGGCTTTGGTGTACCTGCCGGAAGCTGTTTCTTCATTTCTTCCCAGTCGGGTTTGCGTTCTGCAGTGGTTTTATAACCTGTAGCATCTATAAATTTTTTAAACTGGGCATTGGTTACTTCGGTAACATCAATCCAAAATGACGAAAGCTTAACCTCGTGCTGTGGATATTCATCATCCCTGCCTTCTTTATCTGAAGCGCCCATTGCAAATTCGCCTGCGGGAATGAGCACCATCCCTTCATGACTCACTTCATGAGCGGCAAAACTGGAAGAATCTTTTACTGCACCAAAACGGCTGGGCATATTCTTTTCGCAGGAAGCCAAAGAATCCATTTTATGTTTGGCCAATTTTTCTTCTTTCGCCTGTTTAGATTGGCAAGCAAATAAAAAGAGTAAAGGCAGAAAAAAAGCAAGCAAAAAAGATCTATACATGATGTATTGCTAAAAAGTAAGTGATAAAAATATCAATTATGTTTAAAAAAGCGAAACTAAATAATTAATTCGCCTATAAATCAATACACTACCGCATTTGATGATTTTTTATTTGCAGAAAACGCATCGTAACCCTATATTTGCACCACTTTAAAGGAAACGGATAACGTTTTAAACAAAGTAGATTCCGTAGCTCAGCTGGTAGAGCATTACACTTTTAATGTAGTGGTCCTGGGTTCGAATCCCAGCGGGATCACAAAATGATCAAAAGACAACATGAAAATGTTGTCTTTTTTTTTGCACTGCAAAAACTGGGGATTGAGAAGTCTAGCGCAAGTCTTATCTATCTGAATTTGGATCAAGCGGAAAAGTTGGGGGGCAAGGAATAATTTCTTTCTTTTGTATTTTATAACAATTACAAATTCCCTTGAATCAAGCCGAACAAACCCTTATCAGTTTTTTATTACCAGAAGGCATTCTG
>Ga0308165_1000758_pt1 | contig 52089 bp, 54 predicted proteins | sample PhyWR2_FD_201032 | JGI IMG/M metagenome (GOLD analysis project Ga0308165, IMG submission 201032) | Phyllosphere microbial communities from UC Gill Tract Community Farm, Albany, California, United States - DLSLW.R2 | ecosystem: Host-associated > Plants > Phyllosphere > Unclassified | place: USA... | reverse complement strand
GCGACGTTCTCCTCGACACGGTGGGGCTTGGTCGTCCCGGGGATGGGGGTCGTGCCGGCCTGGATGACCCATGCCAGGGCGAGCTGGGCGGGGGTGATGCCCTTGGTGTCGGCGATCGTGCGGAGCGCGTCGACGATGCGCAGGTTCGCTGCGATCGCCTCGTCCGCGAACCGCGGAAGGTTGCGCCTGGCGTCTCCTGCAGGAAGGTCGTCCTTCCGTGTCATGGTGCCGGTGAGGAACCCGCGGCCCAGCGGGGAGAAGGGCACGAAGCCGATACCGAGCTCGCGAGCGGTCGCCAAGACTCCGTTGTGCTCCGCGTCGCGCTCGAACAGGCTGTACTCGGACTGGATGGCTGTGATGGGGAACGTGGCGTGCGCGCGGCGGAGGGTGTCGGCGGACGTCTCAGAGACACCGATGTAGCGGACCTTGCCCGACTCGACGAGCTCGCCCATCGCGCCGATCGTCTCCTCAATCGGCACGGCGGGGTCCACGCGGTGCAGGTAGTACAGGTCGACGTAGTCAGTTCCCAGGTTGAGCAGAGACCGGTCCAGGGCACGGCGCGCGTAGGCGGGGGAGCCGTTGAGACCGCGCGGTGTCCCGTCGTCGTCGAACTCGATGGCGAACTTCGTGGCGACCGTGACCGACTCCCTGTCTGCGCCGAGCGCCCTGCCCAGCAGCCGTTCGTTGAGGAACGGGCCGTAGGCCTCGGCGGTGTCGAAGAGCGTCACGCCTAGGTCGAGCGCACGCCGGATCGTCGCGACCGACGTCACCTCGTCTGCGCCGCCGTAGAAAGCGCTCATCCCCATGCACCCCAGCCCGAGAGCGGATGTCATGAGCCCCTGGGACCCCAGTGCTGTCTGCTGCATGTCGCGTGTCCTTCCTAGCGGTGCGTCCGGAAGCCTCCGGACAAGTCGAGCCTGAACCCTGGTGTGCGCACCATGTCAAGAGCGATAGTTGACCCATGCCACTCACTCACTCCTCCGAGACCGGAGCTCCGCTGACGATCAGCGGCGCTGCACACGAGCTCGGCATCACCGTCGACACGATTCGCTACTACGAGAAAGAGGGGATCGCGCCAGCTCCCGGGCGGGGCCCCGACGGGTGGAGGCGCTACGACGCTGACGCGCTGAGCTGGCTCGCGGGGGTGGTCATGCTTCGAGGGACCGGGATGAGCGTGCAGGAGATGCGCGAGTACGCAGCCGCCTACCGTGCCGGCTCGACCCCGCAGGAACGGTTGGCGATGCTCGAGGGGCACCGTGAGACGGTGATGGCGCGGCTCGAAGACGTCCATCGCCACCTGGCAGCCCTCGATGCCAAGATCGCTCGATACCGCGACCACCGAGATGGTTCAGCTCGCTCTGGGTCGCAGGAGCCTCTTGCGTCCTAAGCACGTCAAACCTGCCGCGCTCGCACCAGAAACGATCGTTTTCGGATGAGGTCGCAGCTGGGCAGGCCTGAGCGCGACACGCCGGCCACGGGTGCACCGAAACCTGCCCTCGAGACCTCGTCGACCCGAAACCCGGCGTCAGGCGTTTCCGGTGAACCCAGGGGAGGGGCGTCACCCCTCGCGCACCTGGGGACGGCCTGAGCTCCGTCGCTGCGCGGCTCCACCCGCACACAGGGCCACGACGGAACCCGCATCCACAGATTCGCACCGGCGCACGCCGTACGCGGCCCTTAGGTCGACGGCCACGGCTCTCCCGAGCCCAGCACACCCTGTCGGACCTCCTATGGCCACGAGCCTCAGCCTGCGGTTTCGGCGACCTGCGGGGTCTTCCGATCATGGTGCTACGGGGACCCTGCTGCCCTGTCAGCGACTGTGGCTACGCTCAAGCATCAACACTCAGCGCTCACCGGATCAAGGCGGAGACGACCATGGATGAAGCAGAGCGGCGTGCTCAGATTGCGAACGAGCTCGAGCGCGTCGAAGAGAGCGCTCGGATCAGCGCAGCGAGTCAGTTCGCCCTCTCCCAACAGTGGGGCACACTCAACATCGCTCTCGGAGCACCAGCCAGCGGGCTGGCAGCGGCTGCCGGGGTCACAGCCCTGGCCGCCACAACCGGGCGCATCGCAGCCGGAGTGATCGCACTTGCGTCGGCTGCTTTAGGAGGTGTGCTGACGGTTCTCAACGCCTCTCGTAAGGCCAACCAGGCCACCGGGGCCGCCAACGCTTACCTCGAGATTCAGACTGCCGCTCGACAAGAGCGCCTGATCGACTCGGCCGCCCGAGAGATCGACGATGCTCGGGCCGAACTGAGTGAGCTGACAGCGCGACGAGACGAGCAGAACAAGTCCGCGGCGCCACCCAACAGATTCGCCTACCGCCGTGCCACGCGAGGGCTCAAAGACGGCGGGCAGATGTATCAGGTTGACATCAGGACAGAGGGGTAGTCGTGAAGACGATCGATGAAGCGTTCGAGGTCTACCTCGGCTGGAAGACTCCTACTGACAGGCAAAGAAGCGCGGCCGCAAAACATCGCAACTCGGTCACATCGTCCGTTACCAAAGATCTCGACGTCTACCGTTTCATCGAGACCGGATCCTTCACCCACGGCACTGGAGTCGCGGGTCACAGCGACGTGGACATCCTCGTGAGCCTCAAGGAGAACCAGCCAGCCAGTTCCGACACCGCTCTTAGTTGGATCAGAACCGCTCTGGTGAACACTTTCCCCAACACGCACGTGCACGTGAGTAGACCAGCAGTCGTGGTTCCCTTCGCAAACGGCTACGAGACCTTCGAGATCATCCCTGGATTTCGCAACGACAGTGAGATTGCGCGCTTCTCCATCCCCGCCCCGGGCGGTGAGTGGATGGACACGACTCCCCAAGCGCACCTCGACTACGTAAGCGCAGCCAACGCGAAGCCGCGACAGGGAGCCAAGAGGCTTGCGAGGCTGTTGAAATCCTGGAAGTACTCCCAGAGCGTACCTGTCTCATCCTTCTATCTCGAGATGCGTGCGGCTCAGCACATGCGCGGCGAAGAGACCTTCCTCGCCATCGCAGACTTGTGGTCGGTACTCGAGCGCCTTGATCGCCTCGATCTAGCATCGATGCAGGACCCTACGGGCAATTCCGGGCTGATCCGTGCAACGTCGTCTCCTGGGGCAGCTGAGACGGCCAGGTCGAAGACGCACACAGCGGCTGTTCGAGCGAAGAGGGCCCTCGATGCATGGCGCGACGACGATGCCGCATCCTCGTTCCACTATCTTGACCTCTTGTTCAACGGTGGGTTTCCGTCCCGCTACTGACAAGACTGCTACCAGGACTGTGGGGCAAGCCAGCTCGCTGCCACTGCGAGGTGACGTGCTGACGAGCCGCCGCGTCGCCCGTTGGGACGAGGTGTCGAGGAGTGGCGTTGACTTATTTGATCAACTGCGTGACGCCAGGTGTTGCCCCAAAGCGTGCACTGGGTAGTGTGGCTGGCATGTACACAAAAATCGTTCGCGTAGCTGGCGGAACCCGTATCCCGATGCTGCTTGTGACCCCCGCGAGTACACTCACCCCGAGTCAGTTGCATAAGCGAGGATGGTCACCATGGGGTGGAGAGATGAAGACCGATCAGGGTGCCGCAGTCCACATCTTGCCTGACGAACTGACCATCACGATCGACGGTAAGGTTTTCCTTCAAGATCCTCAGGGAAACCCCTTGTCGCCGGAGGACTGGTGGGAGTTGGTGGACCAGGCCGGGAGTCGAGTTGTGGTGGCGGTTGTCCCAGATGGAACGCCCTTCGAGCAGCGGGCGCTCATCGAAGCTCATGATGCTTTGCTCGACTCCCTCGACACGGCACTGTCTGTGGTGCCTGTTGTGCATCACTGAACTAGGCATAGAATCCCCGTCGGGCAACGGACGGTCTCGGAGGCGGTCTCGACAGCGTCGACGCGACCGCGATGCAAAAGCCCGAGACGGACCGAGACCTGGAAATGGGCGTCACGTCGTGGTCACGGTCTGTCTCGCTACGTGTCGGGCTAGCTGGGGATCCTGGAGCGCCCGTCTGCAGACCTGGCAGACGCGTGGCGGTCTGGGTTTCAACGAGCGAGCCGGCGGTAGAGGGTGGCGCGCGACATGCCCAGGTCTCGGGCGACCTGGCTGGCTGGTTCGCCGGCTTCGACGAGGCGTTGTGCGTTGCGGATCTGGCTGTTGGTGAAGGTGGGGCGGCGGCCGCCGAGGTCGGCGCCGGCGGCGCGGCGTTTGGTGACGGAGTCGTTGATGCGTTCACGCTTGATCTCGAGCTCCATCTGGGCCAGTGCGGCCATGACGGTGAAGACCATGGAGCCGGTGGGTGTGGAGGTGTCGACGTTGGCGCCCCCGAGGTTGAGCACGCGCAGCGCTGCTCCTCGTGTCTTGAGCTCGTCGGCGAGGGTGAGCATGTTGACCGTCGAGCGTCCGAGGCGGTCGAGGGTCGTGATGACCAGGGTGTCGCCCCCATGGAGAGCAGCGAGGGCGAGGTCGAACTGTGGTCGTCGTGCTCGTGCGCCCGAGACGCCGTGGTCGACGTAGAGATCATCGCGCCGCACGCCGGCGCCGAGCAGGTCATCGACCTGGCGGTCCGTCGACTGATTTCTGGTCGATACCCGCGCGTAGCCAATCAACTTGCCCATAGAGTCCTCGATTGTGTCTCGCAACCAACGTTGGCGACACTCAACCTAGCCAATGGATGCGAGACATAGTTACGAGACACGCCAACCGGCTCGGCGCGGTCGGCGCACGAGGGGCGGACGAGACGTCTTGCAACCCTAGGGTTTTGAGACGTCGAGCCTCGGGGTCTTGCGGAGAGCTTCGGACGATCGTCGCCCTCTCGACCGGCGGGCGTGCCCGGGGGAGTGGGCACAGTAAGCGAAGGCGGGCCGTTCGGCATTATTAGTTGAATCCTAAACTTTTGGTTGTCGCGGTCGATGGTGTCGTCTACCCCTTCAAAACTGTGGAGTTCCCATGACCGGCCCCTCGCGCACGTCCCCCCTGTCCCGCCTCGACGATCTCAGCATCCGCACCAAGGTGCTCGGGACTGCCCTGACTGCCGTGCTGGTCGCGATCGTCGTCGGTCTGGTCGGGCTCCAGTCCCTCTCGGCATCTGCCGCCACGTCGCGGATGCTCTACGAGGACAACGTCCTGGGTATCGCGTTCTCCTCAGACATGGAGGTCGCGCTGGACAGCTTCCAGATCGCCTCGCGAGACACGATCATCGCTCTGGACAGCCAGACCGCTCAGGCGTCCATCGACTCCTACGACGAGCTCGAGGCTGCGTTCAGGGAGGCCAAGGCGAAGTACGCCGACACTCCGCTGGACGCCGAGCGCTTCCAGATCCTCGACGACATGGACGTCGACTTCGCGGAGTACCTCACGGTCCAGCGCGACGTGCTGGCCCCGCTCGCCCTCGCACAGGACGTCAAGGGCTGGGTCGCCGCCAACGACGAGCAGTCACGTCCGCTGCGCCTGGCGATCACCGGCGGGATCGACAGGCTGGTCGAGATCGAGACCGCCAACGCCGATCGAGCCGTCAAGGCCTCAGAGCACCAGTACTCCGACAAGAGGACCGTCTCGATACTCATCATCGTCGCCGGTTCGCTGCTCGCCCTCGCCGTCGGCTTATTCGTCGCGCGCGGCGTGGCGCGCAGCGCTCTGCGGGTGCAGCGTGTCGCCGAGGGCCTGGCCGACGGCGACCTGACCCAGTCTGCAGGCCTCACCTCGCGAGACGAGCTGGGTCGCATGGGTGCTGCCCTGGACCGTGCGACCGCCAACCTGTCCTCGGTGATGGGTTCGGTCGTCAGGTCCTCCGACGCGGTCGCAGCCGCAGCCGAAGAGCTCTCTGCGACCTCCCACCAGATCTCGGCCGGCGCCGAGGAGACCGCCGCCCAGGCCGGGGTCGTCTCTGCAGCGACGCTCCAGGTCTCGAGCAACGTCCAGACGGTGGCTGCCGGGGCAGAAGAGATGGGCGCCTCGATCCGCGAGATCTCCCAGTCGGCCAACGAGGCTGCACGCGTGGCCGCCGAGGCGGTCGGGGCTGCCGAGACCGCGACGGTCTCCGTCTCCAAGCTGGGCACGTCGAGCCAGGACATCGGCGACGTGGTCCGGGTGATCACCACCATCGCCGAGCAGACCAACCTGCTCGCGCTCAACGCCACGATCGAGGCCGCACGCGCCGGTGAGGCCGGGAAGGGCTTCGCCGTGGTGGCCTCGGAGGTGAAGGAGCTCGCGCAAGAGACAGCACGGGCCACCGGCAACATCTCCCGCCTGGTCGAGACCATCCAGTCTGACGTCTCTGGCGCGGTCGGCGCCATCTCCCACATCACGTCGGTCATCGCCTCGATCAACGACTACCAGATGACCATCGCGTCGGCGGTCGAGGAGCAGACGGCCACCACCAACGAGATGACCCGGAACGTCTCTGACGCCTCTGCTGGCGCCTCCGAGATCGCGAGCAACATCTCAGGGGTCTCAGGTGCGGCCGACGCCACCACCCAGGCCCTGACCCAGACCTCCGTCGCCGTCGAGGAGCTCTCCCGCATGGCCGTGGACCTGCGGACCTCGGTCTCGTCCTTCACGTACTGATCGCAGAGGGCGTCCGGGCTGGGCGTGACAGGCCTCGCCCGGACGTCTGCTGCACCGTCGAGGAGGAGACATCCCGAGACAACTCGCGGTGCCTGAGTCGAGAGGTGGAGCCGGCATGGAAGAGGCCGCTGCTAAGCCCGTTCGCTGTCCCAGCGGACCATCTGCCCCTCGACCGTGAACTTCCCGGTCGCCCGGACAAGGTCTGACAGCTTGGCGTAGCCCCAGTTGCGGGAGTCGAAGTCCGACCGCCACTTGCGCAGGAGCTGACCCACGGTGGCGAGATTCGCCCACCCGTCCTCGGAGGACGCCGTGACGACGCTGTGCCGGAGCCCTTTGATCAGGAGGGCGTCGTCGTGTGGCGACGCTGTCGTCGGCCGTTCGGGCATCTGTGCTGCGGTTGCCGACGCAGTCTCGCCGTTGAGGCTGCCGAGGACCTCGAGGTAGGTGAACTGGTCACAGGCGTTGCGGAAGGAGGCAGGCGTCTTGAGCTCTCCGAACCCGTAGACGGTGATGCCTTGCTCGCGGATGCGCGAGGCGAGCCGGGTGAAGTCGCTGTCTGACGAGACGATGCAGAACCCCTGGAACCGGCCCGTGTAGAGCAGGTCCATCGCGTCGATGATCAGCGCGCTGTCTGTCGAGTTCTTGCCCTTGGTGTGCGCGAACTGCTGCATGGGCTGGATCACGTGCTCGCTCGCCGCGGTCTTCCAGCTGTTGAGCTGGGTGGTCGTCCAGTCGCCGTAGACCCGTTTGACCGACGCCGTGCCGAACTGGGCTACCTCCGTCAGGACGGCCCCGATCCGAGACGGAGGGACGTTGTCGGCATCGACGAGGACGGCGAGCAGATCGCTGGGCGCATTCATGCGTCCAGTCTCCTGCTGTCGAGACCGACCGGACCCAAGATCGGCAGGTGAAACGCCACGGCATGACTGAGCCGTGCGGCAAGGTTGACTCCGGCCAGGACTGTTCACCGGTCAGGGGTGGAGGGGGCCGACGAGACGCCTCGCAACCCATGGGTTGTGAGCCGCAAAGTCAATGACTACGGGATGCACCCTCGTTCGCTAGTCCATGCATGGGGGCGCCCCTCTCGGATGGAAACAAGCGTCATTAAAGTAGGGGCCGGCACCAGTAGCGGGTGATCTTTGGGTAAACTAGGAGACGCGGACCCTTGTGCGCCGGCGATTGAAGCAATACTCTCTGTCTAGAGTGGGGAGAGTCCCGCTTAAGGGCGAATTGTGAATCTGAAACGGAGATGTGACAGTGGATCCATTGGTGGTCACGTGGGACAAATTCCGCGGCTTCACTAAGCCAACAACTATAACCTTTCCCAAGTTGACTGTTCTTATCGGTAGGAACAACGTCGGCAAAACTTCCGCTTACGCCCCCCTTCTCCTTCTTCGACAGACCCTGAACGCGAGAAATCCGGAGACTTCGCTTCTGAGCAGGGGGGAACTTACCGACGTTGGTTCCTTTCGAGACTACGTGTCCAACCATTCGACAGATTCTCGCGTCTCGTTTCGGATTCAACTTCCGAAGCCAGAATGGCACTATCTGGGGGCGCTGGGTTTCGAGCCCGGAGATATTCAGCTGACATTCGATTCCTCCGACGGCAGCATCTCAAGATTGTACAAGTACCAGGTAAACGGACGAGACGGCTCCGCCCTGATATCCAGGACGCGAAAGGGGCCAGGCGAAGACTCGCGATTTCGTTTTTTCTCCAGGGTGATGCCGACGATTAAAAGTACTGGCCGCCCCTATCGAGAGATCACGGCCTTGAGAAGAGCAATCACAAACGAGATGCCGGAAGGCTTCATGTTTGAGGGGGCGAGCGGTCTTCTCGTCCCGAGGGAAGTGAGGAGTGACGAGAACCGCTGGCGGGCCGTGAGAAGTTGGTTTAGCGCTGCCACAGACCTTTATGACGTTCACAATGAGGCGAATACGGCACTGCGAAGAATTTTGGACGGAATCGTCTACGTCGGTCCGCTTCGCTCACTGCCTAAGAGCAGCTACCGCATAGCGGCTGAAGCTCCTCGCAATGTGGGCCGCGACGGAGAGTTCGCTCCGGAGATGATCTATCGCGAAAAAGATGATGCTGCAAGATCTCAGATCGACCGTTGGCTGCAAACTCTTGGGTACGGCGAACTGCGGTTCGAGGATCTCGGCGAAGGGGAGTACTTTCGAGCGAGCACGCTCAACGCTGACGGTCTTTCAGTCAATATCGCCCACAGCGGCGTTGGACTTTCTCAGGTTCTGCCTCTCTTGGTCGGGGGCATTATGGCAAAGCAAGGGTCGACGTTCATAGCCCAGCAGCCTGAGATCCACTTGAACCCCGCGCAGCAGTGTTTGACAATGGACTTCCTAATCGAAACCGCACGCACAAAGAGGGTCATCGTTGAGACGCATAGTGAGCATATTCTGCTTCGGCTGAGGCGTGGGATAGCGGAAGGAAGAATAGAGGCATCTGACGTCGCCGTTTACTACGTGAACAACATTAGAGGAAGAACCTCGGTAGATCATATTGAGGTTGGGGATAAAGGGGAAATATCGCGAGGTGCTTGGCCAAGCGGCTTCTTCGAAGAGCAAATGGAAGATAGTTTCGCTCTGGCGCTTGCGCAGGCCGGGATTGCGAGCCCCTCATGAAGGTAGAGGAAAGGTGCACCCGCGATGTGAGCATCGACTGCAACGTTCTCGAACACAGTTCGAATCCTGGTGTTCCACAATTCGAGTCCTCGGTTCGCGTTATGATGTGGATGGCCAAATCGGAGACTCTGATCTGGGTGCTGGACGATCAAGGAAAAGCGGCGCCCGACCCGTCGACAAGCGTTCTATTCTCGGAGTACGGGAGGCGCTTGGCGCCGCAGACACTCGCCGCAACGACGCTTGTCAGGTATCTGCAGAATAATCAAGTTTCTTTCTCTCGCCGACCAGACCGAACTACGCTTAAGAAATTACGAGAAATCGTTCCGAATAACAAGTGCGATCAAGCGGTGCTGGGCGCCGCTCTTGGTAGTATCGACAAGGTTCTCGTCTCGAATGACTGGAGTGATTTCAATCTGGCCGTAAGGGTGGAGGTTGAAGATTTGTTTGGGGTGGCAGTGCTTGACTCTGATGAAGCTATCGCCTGAACTGGCTTTTGGGCTGTAGCGAGTTGCGTGCGGCTTAGGCTGGGACTGCCGCAGAACATTCAGACGCGGACTTCAAGCCTGGGCTAAGCGCGCCCACAGCTATCCGACGGCGCGAGCTCAGGGCGATTTGGCTCTCAAGAAATCCCGGCATAACCTCTCGCGGACACTCAACCCGTCCTAACTGCCCCCGGGCGCATGGCAGAGTGGCCGCGCTGCACTTCGGACACTCGGCCCATGCGCCCGCGGCGGCGCCGTGTGTCAGGCGCTACCGGCGTGGGTCGCTGCCTGTGCCAGACCCACTAGTTGCGAGATACGTAGGCGGTTCAGTTGACCAAGCAGCGCCGTTCGCGGCGCACTTCACTACGCGACGCGATGGACAACTACTGCTCGAGCTCGTAGCGTATTCGTCTCGGCCGGCTATGGGTCGATGTTGCCTTGGGCTCGAGAGGTACGGATCGTCGCGGGTCGGTCAGCGGCACAGCCGGACGGTGACGTCTGCGACGTAGCCAGCCGGGTGCGTCGTGAGCAGGAATGTGAGAGTGCGTCGAGCTCGGGTGGCCAGTCTCCGACGGTGTGGAGTCCGGCTCGACGAAACTAGGGCAGCGGGACTTTCGGCCCGAGAGGGGATCGGATGGGGTTCTGGTCGAACTTCTGCAAGGAGCGTCGCGATAGGTCGTCGGATGAGTAATCTTGTGGCGCGGGTCGGGGGAGGGGGGCACTTGTGCGCCAGTGCCCGGGGTGCCGGGATAATCAACTACAGCTGGGGATTCCGATGAATGTTCGAAGAAGCGACGAGGTGCGAGCTAAGCAGAGATTTACACGGTCTCTAATGGGGGAGGTCAACTGGATTGCTTCATACCGTCCCATTAGTAGGTGGGGGGTTTTTGCCTCGATCCTGTACCTCTTGGGTGCGTCAATCGGTTTCACATCATCGTTAGTGATTGCGGATTCCGCCGCCCGGGTGGCCGATGCCGCAGACATTTTGTCTTCGTCGCATGCTAACGTGAGTCTCTTCTCCCCAACGACCATTGTGAATTTCGTTGTCGCAACACTGCCCAATGCGCTTGCGCATCGTCTACGAGCAGATCTTCTCACCAACCTAACGACCTGCGTTGTAATAGGTATCCTTCTGAACGGCATCGCTCAGCTTATGAGGGCGTCGGCGCATGGCGCCGCGTCCCGTTTCGGTAAAGGGCTGGATGGTTTTGGGAAGAGCATAGGGGTTTTTGGCTGGTCCCTTGGTGTTACAGGGACTGTCGGTTTCGCTTTGCGGGACGAGCGCGTAGATAGTCCACTGGTCGCGTGGGCCGTTTCGGCGGTAATGCTGCCACCGCTGATTATATTCCTGGTTTCTGCATTGACGTCCGACCGAGTAAAGGACATCAAGAAGGCCTTTATGGGCGATTCGGGCGGTGGGCCGGGGCGGCCTGTAGAATGTCAGCGCGGCCGGGGCGGTCGGAAGTGAAGGTGTCGATATGCGCGATGAGGCCCGACCCTGACTATCTACGGTCAGGCTCGCCTCCGGCTTCTTGGACTGTCGCTCGACCGTGTGTCCAAGCTGCCCGAGCGCACCTGTGCTGAGGTAAGAACGGTTCGGGCGACGATCCTAATTGCCAATGCGATCCTTTTGCGCGCACGCTGTCGATCGGACTCAGTCGACCGTCGTCGAACGAGCTCCTTGTGTGAACATTTGCTCAACATGGTGATGCTGGAACGGTCTTTAGAGCAATCTCCGGAGCGAGCGAGCGAGTGGTCGCGCAGCGCTGGGGAGCGTGGAACTCGAAGAGAACGCGCTCCGACGTGCCTGCGCACTGCATACTCGATCTATCAGGTCAAGGTGACGTCGAGGGGGAGCGCATGGATGACGGACAGCTCAAGGACGAGGTGGTCCGGTTGAGGACGTTGCAGGCCCGGGAGAGGCTCGCCCGCGCCGACTACGTGCGAGGAGTGCACCAGCTCTCACTCGAGCTGAGCGAACGACAGGTGAGCGTCGCGCTCACCGCACCGCGCGAGGCCATTCAGGCTGCCCTCGAGGAAGCGGCCCAGCTGCCGCCAGTTCCGGATGGTTTCCACGGTGGCGATCCGACCGAGATCATCAACCGCTTCGCAACCGGGCAGATCACTCGCGAGCAGGTCATCGACGAGCTGGTCCGATGGACGTACGAACCCTCAGACCAGCTCGACGGCCCTCTGGACGACATACTCGTCTCGGTGCCCGGGTCCTTCGACGACGTCGTGCGAGCCGTTTACAGGGGACTGCTCCCAGGCGACGTCTACGACGAGATCCTGCACCGGGCACAAGCCCAAGAAACCCCCGACCGATCACCCCTGCCGGGCGACGGCGTGACGAAGGGGCCGGAGGAGCACCTGTGAGCGAGAACCCCCAAGACCAGATCATCACCGGGGAGAAGGTTGCTACTCCGACCAAGGAGGAGATGGCCACGACGCTGGCGCGGCTCGTTGGCGTGGGCTCACCGACGACATCCTCCGGGTCGTCGGTGAGCCCAGAGCTGCTCGAGCGCATCTATACAGCCCGCACCGGTCACGCCCCGCCCGAACCGGGCGCCTACCAAGTCACCAAGGCGCTCCTCGAGGAGTACGGCCTGACCTACGACCCACGCTGGGACACCAGCGAGATCCACGGCCAGAACGGTGGCTCCACCGTCACCAACCGTGCCTACTCCCGACTCCTCGCCGCCGAGCGTGGCACCCCACGCTGCTTCGTCCTCAACAGCACCGACGCCAAGCAGGGCAACGCCTGGGAGACCGACAAGCAGAGCCGCTACTCCTACGACGCCAACGTCACCGGCCGCGCCCCCTTCACCGACGCCGGCCCCGGCTCCCTCGTCCTCTTCTACAACACCGGCAGCCACAGCCAAGACAAGATGAGCTTCACCGCCACCGCACGGGTGGAGTACATCAGCCCAGGCTGGCGCGGCCCCTGGGACGCCGAGCTCACCGACTACCAGACGCTGGCCAACCCGGTGCCGGCCAGCCGCGTCCAGATCTCCGGCCGTAACCCGCAGCACGCGATCACCGAGATCACCTGGGAGCAGTACCAAGCCATCGTCGAAGCCGGCTCAGGGCACAAGCCCCAGCCCGAGCAGGTCGGCGTCGGCCGAGACATCGGCGGCGCCCAGGCCGCGCAGCACATCCTCGAAGACTTCCAACCCGACACCGTCGAGGTCGTCGGTGACCCGGTCCCAGCGCGGCGTACTGGGACGCTCGAGCCCGAACCTGAACGAGAGCGGCGCTACTCCGACGACGGGCAGCACGTCGCCGGGGGAGTTTTCGAACCGAGGCACGGCCGTACCCCTTCGGACCGTCAGCGCGACAAAGCCACCGAGAAGCGAGCCGTCGAGCTTGCGGTCAAGCACCTCGAGGCGCACGGGTGGCACCAGACTGCCGATCGTCAGGCGGAGGGGGTGGGGTACGACCTGGACATGAGCGATGGAACCCGCACGATCCACCTGGAGGTCAAGGGGATCCGCGGGCCCCGGACCGAGTTCAACCTCACCAGTAAAGAATGGTGGCGCGCACAGACCGACCCTGACTTCGTCCTGGCCGCTGTCACCGACGCACTCGACCCCAAGAAGGTCCGCGTCCATCTCATCACCCCAGAAGAACTTGTGGGCGCAGATCGAGTGGCGACTCAGTACCGGATCGCGATTAAAGATCGTGCACTCAGTGTCGCGAAGCCGACCGCGTCCCTGCACATAGGTGCATCATTTCCCGCTCCGGCGATTCAGGCCCTGAGGCCGAAGCAAGTCGTTGACCAACAAAGGCCTCGCAATCGCTTAGATCCAGGGGCGTCTATCGGCAGGGGTGTCTAGCGTGGTCGCCACACGCCAACCGATCACACAAAAAATCCACCCTTCCGACGCGACGGTAAGTCCGACGGCGCTCATCGCACATGTAGGGATGCCCCAGTGGTGATACACGAGTCCTATCGAAGAATGTTGACGAAAGAACTAACTGAGCTAGACGCTGGATTCTGCGCAGCGCACGACGGAACGCTAGCGATTGGCAACGCATGCTGGAGGCATCATCTCGGTGTGCTTATAGAGTCGACAAACGCCTACTTCGAGGTCTGCAGTCAAGATTTCGCGACCTATGTTGATCAGGCCGCCATTCGGGATCAGGTCGAAAAGGTGAGGGCCAGGTTCCTAATCGCCTCTGGGCACCTTGTGTCACTTGGGCCATTTTCCGGGTTTGACTATAAGAATGCAAATGAAGTTCACCTTCTCATGCAAGCCGCTTTGCGTGATGCGGCAGACCACATCGCCAGGGGTGTGCCTTATCAAGCGCATGAAGCGAAACTTAGGGTCAAGACGCTCCTGGAGGGGTGGCAGGTAGCTAACCCCGAATCTGGCAGCGAGCGCTTGTCGTCTACCTTCAAAACTACCTCTGAGCCGCTCACGGGGGAGGGGGATTTCTCGCCAGGTATTGTGCTGAACCACTATGCTCACGATAGCGAACGATTGTGGCGAGTTCTGATTCCCCATCTCTTGTGCATGGGAGTAATGCCCCCAAACTTACTCTCAGCAATTTCTGTGGTGGGCTGGGTGGTTGGGGCGCCCGACCCGGTCGTGGCTTTCGCGGCCATGGAGTCGCTCCGCGGGAGGCTCGAGACTTCTGACCCCCTGGTAGTAGAGAGCGTCCGTAGGAATCTTGAGCTGCAGGCGCGATCGATGCGCCAAGCTAGGAAGCACACCCTGATCAAGATCCACGCCCTGAAGGATTCTGACGATCTAGAAATACGAGCCCTGCTGTTGGCGGAGGCGTACAAAAAGATTGTCGAGGGACCGGTTCGAAACTTTGGATGGAGTTTTTGCTGTCTAGCACTGGGCAGATGGCAAAATGTGCCCACACTGACGCCAGTCAGAGAGCGCATGGCGTCACTAGGTGGGTATCTAGAATCTATGGCCCGAATGCTCATCTGCTCGGATATGCGCAACGGCGAGGCGCACGAACAGATTGAATGGGACGGATTTTCAGAGCAATTCGTAGCCAAAAACTCACGATACCCGTTTGCTGAAGTGTACAGCGCCAGTCTTTTGGGGTTGTCGTTTGATAGCGGATGTAAGGCGGCGGTCGCGGCGTTCGAGTCACAGAGTGCTGCGCCGGTAGTCCGTCGGCCAAGCTCGGCCGATGCGGGTCGACTCGAGGTCCTGCATCGGATACAAGCAGCGTTTGGCACCAACGAGATTCAATTGATTCGAGATAACTCGAACTCCAAACATGCGAAATTCTGGATCAAGTCTTTTGAAATGACGGACGTAAACCCGTTAACCCAAGCGATGCTTCACGTCGCTTCTATCGAACCGCGAATTGAGACATTCGAGGTAAGAATCGATGTCGACGACCAAAAGGTTTTCTACATTACTAAGGAAGAACTCAAGCTCTCGTATGGCCCGTGGGACTATGCTCGTCGTCGTTTTCACATGATGCCGATCTCTACATTTCTTCCAGCAAATATGCAGGCTAGGTGCCACTTCGAGGGGCCTAGCCGAGCCCGAAGAGCCGCCGCCTGGATCGCGGTGGACGACGCAGTCGATGCGCTAGAAAGGGCAAAAGTCAACGAATTGGAAACTGTCACGGGTGATGCATTGGAAGTTCTGCGATCCTGTCTACGTGTAGTGCACAGGGCTGTTGCCGCTTGTCTTAAGGTCGAGTGGGCCGTAGGGGATACAAGACTATCTGCGATAAGATTGGAAGCCGAATCGATGTCTAATATCCTCGATGAGCACGCCCAGTTCACGGCGTTTGATTTGGATCATATGTCATCCAGAATGCATGATTTCTGGTCAGCCTGGGGCCCAGTGCAGCGATTCCCTGGCGTGGAAGACATTTCCGCACCAGACGGGTATTTTAGGCAGCCCGGGATGACCGCCGACGCTCTGATCGAAAGAAAGAAGCTTGGCTTCCTGATCGACGGTTTTTAGTTGCGCGAAACGTCGTCTCAATTGAAGTTGTGACTCGTTGGTATGGGCGTGCCCCATGACGGCGACTGCTTGTCAGCAAGACCGATAAGGTAGATTATGACATATGTCTGGTGTGTCCTAGTCGAACTGGTCGGCGTCAGGGGGGCTTGACCGCGATCGTCGAGGCCGATCTCAGACGCTCTCGACCATGGCGTCTGGGGGCAGTCGGACTGCCAACCGGCCTGGTGTCGCCCCACGGTCGCCTTGACCGTGAACGCGTTAGCGACGGGCGACCCACGACCGTGTCGGAGTGTGCATGCCGGTGCGGATGCCGGTCTGAGAGAGGTGCGACCGACTCCTCAGGAAGAAGCCCGTGGTTGCCGATAGATCGTTCATGGACTGGCAGTGGGACAAGCACGAGGTGCTCGTCGCCTCCCCGATCGAGTATCTGGATACCTCGGCGGTCGACATCTTAACTACCTCGGGGAGGCAGGTCCGAGTTTTTTTGACAGTCTCAGCTTCAGTTCGTAGGCGACCTAATGTGTACCTTGATTTAGCGGTCCCCGATTCTATCTCGACGAAGCCAGCAGACTCAGGGCCGAACAGGGCGGGTAATGTCGTCGATCCGTTTATTTTTGCGATAACGCGCCTTGTTTGATCTTCGCGTTCCCGAAGCCTAGCGACGGCGGCAGAGTCCGCATTTGCAAAAAGCCTCATGCTGCTCGAGGAACTTTTCATGCGCGCTACCGAGGCTTTTTGATCCACCATTGGAGCACTTCGTCCGCCCATTCGGTATCCATGATTAGAGGATGCGCGTAATGTTAGTTCGAAGGTGAGCAACCCACGCCGCGGGTGAACCGTGGATCGTGAGACTGGTGATGGTCCACCTCCTACGCAAGCTAGTGGGTCATTATGTCGCCTAGGGGTGGAAGAGTGGTTCTGGGTGCCGCCGCCTGTCCGCAACTTTGGCTCGGCGAGGCCGGCGCTATCTTCCGAGTAACGCTCCAGAGCGGCTCACGCGGGGCACTGTCGACTCACGGGCGTGCTCGTGAAGTTGCCTCTGGGCGGTCGGGTCGCTCTGTTGCTCGCGGTCACCACTTCTTCCAGGACGTTGAAGTAGCGGCAACCGGAAGCCGACGACCTTTCGTTCTTGCGTGATGGAGGTCGGGAAGCTACTGCGGCTGCCGTGTCGGGGCCATCCAGCCGAAAAACCGGCTTCTGCGATGAGTGTCGCCGCGTCGCTCTCTTCGCCGGGCCTAACTCAACGGCGGCTCGTGAGACCGAAGTGGTCGATCGAGTCGTCTCAGATCAGGAGCTCAGGGTCGTTGAATTCGAGGTCACGGGGCCCGACCTGTCTGCCAGATGGCCGCCAGGTTGCGTGGTTCTCTACCGCTGCCACACCAGCCCGGCATCAGGCCTCTGGTCAGGTGCAAGCCTCGCCGCCAATGGATAGAGGGAGGCGGGCGAGAGCGGCTCTCTGTCGTCGCACCGCAAAGTACGGCGAATCGGCTGCCAACGGGCTATTCCTTCCTCAGGGCTGCCTCCAACGGCTTCGCAATGTCGAGCCACCAGCCATAGGGCATCTCGGCTTGCCCGCGAAGGTGCTGCCGTAGAGCGGTCGAGAGTTGAGAGTGCAAATCCACGACTTCGTCCAGGTTCGAGTGTTGCTGGGAGGGGGAGAGGTGCGACCAAGCCAAGACCGCTTCGTTCAAGGATTCAACAAATTCGGGCTTCTCTGGGTGCTGCCGCTCAAGCCCTCCCCTCACCACCTCAATGAGGAGCCATGGTAGGAGGTCGGCAAGCGTTGGGTCTGAGGTTCCGGAGGTCATCTTAAGAGGCTCGCATATGGATACGCGTCTCGCCTCAGTCGCCCGGCCGACCATAGGGTGAATTTGGATCTCGGCACGTCTCGCCTGGATAGCTCGGCTCGCCACTCTAGGGCGCGAGCCTAAGCGGATCCGGCGACTTATCGCGTCAGCAGGTGTCATCGCGGAGACACGGCGTCTACCGGGCGGGCGCTAGACCGGCCTGTCCATGCCCGTCTGCTGACGCAGGTCTACATATATAGAGCTTTTCGGGCTCCGCGCATCCCGCGCCTCCGTCACGCAACTGCTGGGGGCGTGCCGCACGCGAGGCCTAGACGAAGGCTCGACCGACGCTCGAAGGGACCAGTTGCCAGGACGTGGCGTCCGGCACAGCCTCGAGCGCCTTGCGCTGCAGGTCGAGGCGCTGGCGGCCGGTTGCGGGCCAGTCGCGCAGCTATCGGAGGGCAAGGAGTGGACAGGCAGCAGGTTCCCGCCTACAGTTATTACAGATAACGGAGGGTGGAGCAGTGATCACTACGGTGGATGCCAGCAAGGCTGGAGAGAAGGACCTCGGTGTGCTGAACCGGGCAGTCGAGCAGTTGGAGGTGGACTCACCTGTACGAGCTCTGCTGGTCAGCCTGCGTGGGAGCTTATCGTCGGGCAAAGGTGCCACGCTCATTGAGCAAGACGCCCAACTCAGCCCGAACAAGGCGGCGGAGACGCTTGGCGTCTCCCGCCCATTCCTCCTGAGTTTCATGAAGTCTGGCGCCCTGAAGTTCACCATGGTCGGCGCTCATCAACGCATCGCCATGTCGGACTTGATCGATTTCAACAATCGACGCCTCGCCGCAGGTAAATTTTCGGCGGAGGCGGCAGCTAACGAAGCGTCTCGCACACGAGGAATCGTGGAACGTTATGCGCCGATCAGCGATGACGATCTCAAGGAACTCGACCAGCTTTAAGAATCGGAACGTGCGCGCAGATGGTCTAGAAGGGCCTGGGCTACTGGCTTTAGCTCCTCGCACGTGCTGCACACCGGTAGATCAGACGAGTCGTCCACGCTAGGGACAAACCACTCCCCGCATAGCGATAGCGCTGCTGATCCATTCACGAAGCCCGCGGCGATCTGAATCGTGTTGGCGTAGTGAAGTGCGCCGGGTGCCGGAACGACGTGGGCGTGTTCCGAAACGTCTGTCGTTTCATCCACTGCCGCAGTCAGTTGTGCGAGACGAGCATGAGAAATAGTGGATAGGAGCAGCAGGCCGCCGCCAGGCAAGAAAGCCTGCTCCTGCTCACCATCCCGGATGATCGCCAGAACCCCCAAGATCGACTGTACGAGTTCCCAATCATCGCCGTCGACACGCAAAGAAACCTCAATCATGCCTGACGTTGTGTGTGCGTGATCTGCTGAGGACGCTGGCTGTTCATGTTCAATTTCTAGGCGCATCTCGCATGTTTCTTTATGGCTAAGCGAATCCACTTGGAAATGGACAACGCGCCGCTCGTCGGTGGCCACGCGAAGGGCGTCGAGGAGGATCAACAGTGTTGACGTGCGCCACTTTTGTATCTCAAGAACCGCGGTGTCTTGCTTGGCCAGGGCTCTATCGAGGTCGGTCGGCTGCCAAGAGGCGGACTTGAAGAAGCCAGCGGCTGTCGAATGAAATCGATCGTGGCGTTCTGCGAAAACAAGCCACATCACGCCGTCTTCCAGCACTAGAGCGCCGCGCCATGCCGCACCCGTGCGGCTGCGAACCTCGTAGACCGTGCGGCCGGTTTGAGTGCTGGAGGCCACGTGGATATCTGGCATACGTGCTCCGGCGATGCGGGTGCGAGCGTCGTCGAGGAGCGGGTGTGGCATCTTGCCCAGAGTGAGCTCCGCGAGGATGCTGCGCCGCGCAGCTGGTTCGCCCACCTGTTTCGCCCGCTCGAACGTACTCATCGCTTGATCCACCGCCGCATCGTCTCTCGGTAGCATCTTTAGCGCCTTGAGCGTGGGGCGCACCTGAACAACAGCACTAGAAGCCGAAATTGAACTCATAACACCTATTCCTGTTGGGAGTTTGATAAAAAACTTGACCCATCGGCCGACACCTGCGCCTGGCAGGCCTCGTTGGAGAAGTCAGCTGCTCGTCCACGTGTGAGTCGAGCACTGACTACCGCGAAGGCTGACGGCAAGGTGTGAGCGGAGCTCCTGCACGTTGAAGGCAAAGGCTGGTGAGCGGCACCTCGCTACGACCCAGGTGCAGGCCGGGCTCCCACGTACTTCCGGTGCGGTTCGATGACGAGGCGCTCTCAGTCCCTCTGCGTGCGCCAGATCCCGTCGAGGCGATGACGGTGATGATCTCCCGGTCAGGCGGCGTCGGGGCGATCCTCGGTATCCCCACGTCCCGCCACAGAGGCCACGATGAGCCGCTCGAAGATCGGCTCATCGTGGCCTCTGTCGCTGGGTGAGCGTCCAGGGTCAGTTTCCGGCTGCGCGGTACTGCTCGAGGACGTCCTTGGAGATGCGGCCTCGCTCGGAGACCTCGATGCCCTTCGACGATGCCCATGCGCGAACGGCGCTGGCGTCGTAGTCACTGCTCCCGGAGGTGCGGCGCCCGGAGCGGGCCGGCGGTGTCTTACGCCCGACCTTGCGCCCGGCCCCGACGTACTTGGCAAGCGCTTCGCGTAGTTCGCTGGCTTCCTCGGTCGTCAGATCGATCTCATAGGTGACTCCGTCGAGGGAGAAAGAGACTGTTTCCTGCGCCGCCTCGCCCGAAAGATCTGAGCTGAGCTCGACAACTACTCGCTGTGCCATGAGTGTCCTTCCAAGATGGTCCCCCGCTTGATCATTCATACGATACGTCATGGAAGGATCAAGTCCTTGCAACCACGGCGAGTCGCTATGAGAACAGGGCGTGAGAGTAAGGTGTGCCGTCGATCACGAGTATCGCGATGAACAGACCCACGTATAGCGCTACTAGTGCTGCGAGGAAGCCGAGCAGCGACTTCCACCACCGCGAGGCCAACCCGGAAAGGTAGAGCGCGACGGCAAAGATGAGGAGAGTTGCGACGAAGGTCGCGGCCGCGCTTGTGTACAGGAACACCCCGTGCCGAGATGCGTCCGGGACGAACTGAGGCATGCCACCTGCCACGAACGCCACGGTCACAGCAGCGCCGATCGCTTTGAAGACGAAGAGCAGCCACCGCTGCTGAGGATCGCTGGAGGTCTTGAGCGTCTTGACCTCCTTGGCGATCAGCGCGGTCACGGCGCTGCGCCCCTCGCCGTCCTCTGACCCCAGTGCGTCGCGGATGTCGATGAGCTCCTTGATCGCTCTGCGACGGCGGACGTTACCTAACGCATATCCAGAGGTCAGGATCAAGGCGGCGGCCGCGATAGCGGCCACGAGGATCTGCAGCATGCGCACAGTATCTAGCGCCACCAACGGTGATCCAAATTTCTCGGAACCGACTTCCCGAAAAGTCTTCCCCAGCACTTCCCTCGGCTGAGCGATTTCGGTAGAATAATGGCACTGTTGGAGTCGAGAGAGGGTTGTTCGTGACTGCTGATGTGCCACCGGTCCCCCGCGTCGCCGCGGAAGAGGTTCAACGACGGGTGGACTTCGCCGACGCGGCGATGCGGCTGGCCGGTCACGAGGCATCAGAGGACGCGCGTGAGCTGAGCCGGCAGGTGGCGGCCGAGGAGCTGACCGGCGATGAGGCTGTTGCGATCGCGATGGCCCGGATCTCGGCCCGCAAACAGTAGCGGTGCGCGGTGCGTTCGAGACCTGGGACGACTACTTCATCCCAGGCACCACAGTGCTGCGCAACAAGCACAACGAGACCGACGCCGTGTTGCTGCGCCAGCGCGAAGAAGACGCGGCTCAGATCCGCCTAACCCAGCTGGCTGGGCGACCGATCGAAGGGGCGTTCGACTTCGACCACATGAAGGCGATCCACCGCCACATCTTCCAAGACACCTACGAGTGGGCCGGGCAGTCACGAGTGGTCCCGCTGACCCCGATGACCAAGGCGGGTCCGGACGTGGTGAACTACCCGCCCGGGCACCCTGGGGCTCCTCAGGTGGCTTACGCCTACTACCCGGGTCCAGCGATCGCCCAAGCGGCCGATGCTCAGTACGCCAAACTGGCCGGGGAGGCTCACCTCAAGGGCCTCGACCGCGACGCGTTCGTGGGACGCCTGGCTGAGCACTGGGGAGAGATCAACACCATTCACGCGTTCCGCGAGGGCAACACCCGGTCGCAGTTCGCGTTCTTCTCCCAGCTTGCCACGAACGCTGGTTACCAGCTCGATGCTGGCCAGTTCGCTCGCGGAGCCCCGTTGCGCGAGGCGTTCGTCCAGGCGCGGTTCTACAACCAGGCCACCGGTCGCTCGGACCGCCTCGAGGCTGCCCTGAAGCCAGCCATCACGGCCACGTCCGCGGCGGTGTCTGGTCAGGAACGAGCTGCGTCAGTAGCTCAGCAGCACGGGCTGCGCGGCGTTGGTCTGTCCTTCCCCCGAGGGTCTCGACCGGTGTCCGGGGCTTCATCGCCGGGCGCGGCGCGCACCAAGCCGGTCATCCCGCGGGACTACGGCGTCGAACGCTGACCGCTGGTGGTTCTCGTAGTGGCAAATCTGGTGTGAAGTAGAGTGGGTATAGGTCGTCCCCGGCGACCGGATGGAAGGAGTCCTCATGTCGATCAGCTCGATCGTCGAAGCACACGCGAACACCACGCGGATGGACGACCATGAGGTCGCGCGCCGTCTGGTGAACCACCTCGGCGCGACGGCCGTGGCGGCCTTGGCGGGCTCGAAGGACGCGAAGGCTCCGTTCCGGTGGATGAAGGAGACCAACCCTTCAGCTGGCGCCTCGGAGCGGATGCGTGTGGCGCACAGGGTCTGGCAGGTCCTGGCAGACGGGGAGAACGAGCACACCGCCCGCGCGTGGTTCGTGGGCGCGAACCCGCTGCTGGGCGAGCAGTCCCCCGTCTTGGCTCTGCGGGAGGGCAAGTGCACCGAGGTCCTGCAGGCAGCCACCGCGTTCCTTGATGGAACCTGGGGCGCTTGAGCCTTGTTGCCTTGGCCGACCGTCACCTGCCCAGACTCTCTGTGGCGGGTCTTTTCTGATCGTTACGGTCCCCTCAATCCACCTGTGCGCACCGGCGCCCCTGACTTGACGTGGGCGCGGTTCGACGTGCCTGGGTGGGCCACGGTCTACGGAGCGGACCAACGGGTGGGAGCGTTCCTGGAGACTCTCGCCTATGCGGCGCCCGACAGGGACCTGGACGACCTGGAGTCGCTGTTCCCAGACGGTGCTGGTCCCTCGATCGACGATGAGTGGCAGGCATCGGGCTTTGGTCACATGCCCGCGGGATCGGTGAACCTGCAGTGGCGCACCACGCGCGCTCTCGCGCAGATCCGCCCGGCGGCGGACCTGACCCTGATCGACCTGTGCCACTCCCAGACCCTGGGGCTGCTGCGAAACACCGTGGCGCAGTGGGCCCCGGCCGGTCACCGCGTTCATACGAAACCGACCCTGCTGGATGTCTCGGAGCTGACCGGACCCGATCGGGCCCTGACCTGTTCACTGGCCTGGTGGCTGACCAGCCAAGAGCTCCCCGACGGGTCCCGGCCGGCAGGGGTGCGCTACCCCTCTCGCCACGGCACCGACCAGCAGGCATCAGCGCTGTGGACGGACATGGGGCGCTTCTCCCCCGCCACCGAGGTCTCCGACGCTGTGTCGATGACGATCGACACGGTCACTTCGGCGCAGTTCAGCAACCAGGACCCCGATTTGCTGGCAGCCGCGCAGTTCCTCGGAGTGGCAGTCTTCTGAGAGCCTGCCTAGGGGCCGAGCACTCACGTGGGCTTGACCGTCCAAAGGTTGGCTCCCACGCTGACGAGGGCGGCAGGAAGCGCATCGAGCACATCGCTCATCGTGGAACAGAGAACATCGTGACCGGCCCTGGACTCCTGTGCAAGATCCTTGAGGTCTGGCGGAATGTGGCCTGACGGAAGGGACCAGTCAAGGGATGTTGTTCGATCATCTTCTCTGACCCACGGGTTCATCGTGAGCGCGCCGCCTTCAATGCTCTGCGGGCGCCAGCGGTGGTACTCATTGTCGCGGCGCCTGTTGAGAGTCTTCCAATCGTCGTGCGCAATAAGTTTGCGCAAAGGTGCGACCAGGCTGACGAGTGGCGACTCACCACAATCTCTCGCGGCTCGAGCAATTGTCTTTATTGTAGGAGCGTTGAGGGATAGGTTTAGAATTCGCTCATCGGAGAAAGGTTCGGGTGCGCCGTTCCATTCGAATTTTTTGTCGATGTGCGTCGCGCCCGGGTGGGCTCGGACTATGCGTGCGACCACGTTCACGACTGCATGCCCAGCGCCGATCGCCCAGAGGGCCGATGCCTCAGCGAGTGCTCTACCCGCCATCGCCCTTCTGTTCCTCTCTTTGGGGTCTGGTGTGAGGGCTTGCCAAGCCTCTGCATCCCTTGTTGCGGTTAGCGCCAGACCCAGCTGTTCCCCTGCGGCGGCCGCTCGACCGAAGACCTCCGCCATGTAGCCGGGCTTCATGCCTGCGAGCATCCCTCTCATCTCGGCCAACTCTGCGTATTGAGCTAGTAGCTGCCACTGAGACGCGATCTTCGCCCGGCTGAAGTCGGCCTCTCCCACGGGCCGCGCACCGTCCCCCGCGAACAGGGAGCCCAAAACCACGGCGGCGACGTGGGAGTTCTGATCGTCCATGGAAGCATCTTGCCAGTGCTGACGCTCTGACGGCAGGCCATGGAATGGAAGTGCTGGTTTTTGGGTTTCGAGCTGAGTTCCAGGAGTGAATCGTGAACCAAGCCAGCGCTGTGTTGGTGGTGTGGTCGTGGAGGTTCGGCGGGTCGAGGGAGGCCGTGCACAGGGCGCACTCTGCTGGCGTGAGGGGTGCGCTGGTGGTGAGGGTGCGGCCTGAGTGCGGGCGGGCCTGACGGGTCCCGCTGTCCACGTGTGGTCGGGATGAGCCCGAAGGATCTAGCTCGTGCCGTCCACACGTGGACAGGGGGCACCTTCGTCGAGAGACCTGGAGGGGTTTTCGCAGGTCACCACTGGTCGACGCGTCCGAGCCAGCCGGTGGCCTGGAGGTCGGTGGGTGGGGCCGTGTAGTTGGTGATGTGTGTGAGCTGGCCGCCGCTCGTGGCGTAGGGGGTGGTGGTGCGGTCGACGACGATGTCGCGCACGACGATGAGGTCGGCGCCGTGGGGGCAGGTGCGGAAGTGGTTGACCTCGTTGGGGGTGTACTGGACCTCGGCGCCTGCGCCGGTGGTTCCTTTGACCTCGATGTGCTTCTCGGTGCCGTCGGGCTTGGTGCACACGAGGTCGTAGGGCTTGCCGAGCTCGTCGACGTCCCAGCCCTGGGCTTGGAGGTGGGTGGTGGCCATCTGGACGGCGTGGGTCTCGACGGCTCTGTTGAAGGCGGCGTCGTTGGAGCGCCCGGCTCCCCTGCGCCCGCGGACGGTGGTGGTGTCGGGGGTGACGGCGCCGGCGGTCTGTGAGAGGTCGGGGTTGCCGGTGGGGTCGAAGACCAGTCCCATCTGGGCCATGAGGTCGGTGAGGTCGGTCTCGGTGCGGATGCCGCGGTTGCCGATCGCTGACAGGCGCAGGGCTTCGCTGCCTGTGCCGGCCAGGGGGCCGGTCTGGGAGAGCGGGACGTCGGTCAGTGTGGCCAAGGGGGTCAGGCCGAACCGGTAGGGGTAGATCACCTGCGCATCGTTGTGCTCGTCAGGCCAGTGCGGGGCGTGCCCGAGGTAGGGGGCGACAGTGCGCTGGCACAGGATCAGGGTCGCTGACCCGCTCTGCCAGTCCTGGGCTCCCAGGCGAGGGCTGCCGGCGCTGTGCTCGTACCCGAAGACCACGTAGTCGATGGGGCGGTGGTAGTCGCTGTGGTCGTCCTTGAACCCCCAGGTCTGGGTGTCGAGGCCTCGCTGGAGGTTCCGGCGGCCGTTGGCGCTCGACGAGGACCAGATGGCCAGGATGGGCGAGGGGGTCATGGCATTACTCCTTGGTGAGGGGTGGTTAAGTGGCGCAACCGTAGCAGGGTGACTTAACAGAGTCGTCTAAGATGGGCTCATGCCGGCGGGTGAAAAGAGCTGGCGCGTTGTCGGAGCCCACCCGTGCCTGTGTCTGCACTAGTGATGAGCGGGCTCTAGCAGTGGCCGGCGGAGACCTCCGGGACTGCCCCGGCATGGCCGCAAGTCGAGACACGTGACCGGTTTGACCGTGGCAGGCGCAGGCGACCGCTCTGCACCGCAGCTTGCTCTGCTCCGCGACTACGAAGCAGAGCAAGCTATACGGTTAGCCCTGCTAACCGGCTTGCCGCTCTCGACTTCGTCGGCGCGGGTGGGCACACTGGTGGTGTGGTCCCCGCGGTGCGGGGTCGCTGCGCTGGGCCGAGAAGCAGGGGGATGGCGCGTGAGCGAGCAGGTTCCGCCGGGGCGGGTGATGGCGCGGCGCCGGAGTGCGAACGTGGCTGGTGGTCGCCCGTTCAAGCACGAGGTGAAGGTCAGTGCTGAGCAGGAAGCACGGTTGCGTGAGCTGGCTGACGAGCAGCGCGTGAGCATCCCGCGCTTGCTCGTGGAGTCAGCGTTGACGCCGTCTCCTGGCGAGACGGTCACGGAGCGGCGCAACGCGATGGCTGAGCTCTTCGCGTTGCACCGGCTCTTGGCGTCGGTCTCGAACAACGTCAACCAGCTCGCCAAGGTCGCCAACGCGACTGGTGAGATCCCGCCCGAGATGACTCAGACGCTGCACGCGGCTCGCCGGGTCGCGGAGCGGATCGACGCCGCGATCGATGGACTGGCGGGTGACAGTCGGTGATGTGGTGCGCAGCTTCGGGTGGCGTGGGTCCCTGGCCATGGCTGGTGTGCGAGGCGAGCAACGCGGAGGCGTTTGCTGCGGCGGGCGCCTTCGTCGCAGCGGTCGCGGCGGTGGCGGCGTTGCTGGTGGCCTACCGCTCGAGGTTCTACGACGACGCCGAGCGCGCGGTCCGCGCACTGACCTCCTCCGAGATGGCCGCGGCGAGGAACGTCATCGGGCGAGCAGCTCGAGCCCAGAGCATTCGGCGCCGGGACGTCGATGAGGTGCGCAGCGCGATCTTCTTCGTCCTGTGGGAGCTCCAGCGCGCCTCGCTGATCAAGCGGCGCGTGGCCCCGGTGATCAACGACGAGCTGGTCCTGCTCTACGGGCACATGGATCTGATCATCGCCGACCTCAACCGCGTCCTGGCTACCCACCCTGACGTGGCCGATGCGAGCACCTCCATCGCCCTGACCAACGGTGCGTTGGGTGGACTTAAGGACATTAAGAGGCCGTGGTGGGGGCGCGTGCGTGAGGCACCCGCCCTGGTGGTGGCACAGTGATGCCCAACGTGGTGCGCGGGGAACGCATGTCCGGGTTGATGACCTACCTGGTGGGCCCCGGTAAGCGCAACGAGCACGAAAACCCTCACCTGATCGCCGGCGACCCCGCCTCGATGGCATGGGCCGAGGCCGGCGACCTCAGCCACGACTCAGCCCTGGCGATCGCCCGGCACCTGGACCGACCGCGCGTCGCCTACGGCACCGAGGTGCCTGGCGGGCACGTGTGGCACTGCTCGCTGTCGATCAGCGCTGAGGAAGGGCTGCTCAGCGACCAGACGTGGAACCAGATCGCCACCGACTTCGTGACCTCCATGGGCTTCGACAACACTGACGGAACCGTGGCGCCGTGTCGGTGGGTCGCCGTACGCCACGGGCTCTCCAGCAACGGCAACGACCACATCCACCTTGCAGTGAATCTGGTCCGCGAAGACGGCACCCGCGCCCCCATCCACCACGACTACCACCGCGCCCAGGTCGCCTCCCGTGCCCTCGAGGTCACCTACGGACTCGCCCAGCTGGAGTCGGCGCAGGCCGAACGCTCCACCCGCGGGTACGACCCGGCCGAGATCGAAGCCCAGGCCAGGGCACGGGCCCGTGGCAAGTACGAGAACGATCGTCTCCATCACGGCGCCGGCGGGCCGATGTGGGAACAGCTCGATGTGACTGAGCGTCAGGGGCACATCGCCGCGCAGGTGCGCACCGACCAACCCCGCCACGCGCTGGCACGCTCCGTGCGGGGCGCGGCGACGGCGAGCGAGTCCGAGGCGGAGTTCGTGCGCCGGATGCGCCGTAGCGGCCTGCTCGTCCGTGCACGGTTCGCGGAGGGGCGCACTGACGTGGTGACCGGGTACTCCGTGGCGGCACGTCCCGAGCACGGCGAACGACCCATCTGGTACGGCGGAGGCCGCCTCGCCCGGGACCTGACCTTGACCCGGCTACGCGACCGCTGGCCCGACACCCCCTCCGGCGCCAGCGAGGCCGCCGCGGAATGGAACGCCGCGCTGCGCGGACGTCGCGTGGTCTCCCCCGGACGTGAGCTCACCACCCCTGACCCGCAGATGTGGGACCGGTACACCCGCGAGATCACCGAGCTACGAGAACGGCTGCGTAGCGTGCCGGTCGACGATCGTGACACCTGGGCCATGGTGGCCCGCGAGGCCGCAGGTGCACTGGCCGCCTGGTCGAACGCCACCGAACCTGAGCCCGGTCACCTGGCCGCAGCATCTGACGCTCTGGCGACCTCGGCCCAGACCTTCCGCCGCCCACTGCAACCCCAGCGAGTGGCGAAGGTGTCACTGACGGGGGCTGCGATGCTGCTCGCCTCAGCAACTACCGGTGGTCAAGGAGCTGTCGCTCAGGCGGTGATGCTGCGCCAGCTCGTGCGCCTGGCCCAAGCGCTCTTCGATGCCTCTCGCGCCGCCGGACAAGCCCAGTGCGCCGCTCAGATCGCTGCCGCAGAACGTGACCACTTCCGGGCCGTGGCCGCGCGGCTGCCCCGGACCACCACTACGGCCACCGCCACGACCGAGGCGCCGATCACCCCTGACGCCGCGACGCTGCGCCGCATCCGAGGCGCTCAGCTTCCAGCCACTCAAGCCATCACCCGCACACCGGGACCGGCAGAGACGACCAGTCCACGACCGACCGAACGACCCGGCGCGGACCACGCGCCGGAACGCTGAACCCAGGGGGCACCACATGAGCGAATCAGACGGCATCGACGAAGCCATCGAAGGACAGCTGCGCCTGCTCCTGACGACCGCGGGCCAGATCGGAGAACGACTCGCACGCCTACGCGAAGAGAACGCCCGACGCGCCGAGGCCGCCAGCCTCCAAGAAACACGCGAGCTCAGAACCAGGATCGAAGCCGAGAAGAGACTCGCCCTCACCGACCTGAGCAACGTCCACCGGGCCGACTGGTGGGACCGCGCAGAACCCCAGCAAGTCGCCAACGCCTACGAGAACGCCCGTGCGTGGTCTGGCGAAGCCCCTGAAGCTGCCCACGCCGAGCACCGCATCCGCGACGAAGTTCGCTCACGCTACGGAATCGACGTCGAGAACACCGGCGCCGACCCGGCCGCCGTGCAGGCCGCACTGACCAGGGCCGCCGCTGACCGCGGAAACGCCGGCGCCGAACGCAGCCGCGCCGCGCGGGAAGCCGCCGAAGCACACCAGCTCAACCAAGAGGCCGAACGCAGCGACCGCTACGCCCAAGAGCACCGCAGCTCAGCACACCCCGCTGAAGGTCTCTCCTCCGAGCAGGATCACAGTGCGGCGAATCAGCAGTCATCAGATGAGCGTGCGGCGGCCGAACGCGAGCAGGCTCACGCCGACGGGACGCATGCTGCAGAAGCTCCGGAGTACGACAGCGCAGAGCGCCGCGAAGCCACCGCAGCGGACCTTGAAGCACGCGGAATCGACAAAGACGTGGCAGCCACGCGCATGAGGTCGGACGTCAGCCAGGCGCGTTCCGCCACGGCCGCTACTCAGGGCGCCGGCAAGCAAAGTTCGAGGGTGCGAAAGGGTAGCGGTCAACATGCCCAGATTCAGCGGACCAGCTTGGGTCGCTAGCGTATATATTGCGTTCCACCCTCGTCTTCTTGGGATGTCAAAACGACTCGGTCATCTCGATGGGTTCCACTTTGTTGGCGCGGAGGTGGGTGGTCCCGTTGAGCGCACCACGTGCCGCATTCGCAAATAACAACAACCAATCCTGCAGGAAAGCCCCAGGTGCCACGTAGTCGATCTCTCTCATGCTCGTCGTATCCACTAGTGCTGAACTGGGGCTGATTCGGAAGCCGAAATCGTGCGGACTTATCGAGCATGGAGAGACGGAGGTCAGGTCCGAGTCGAAAGCAATCTCGTGCCATCCGAACGCCCCGGTTAATCCCGGGTCGCAGTACCACAAAGAGTGGCTACTGGCGAAGGTGATTGAATTGCCATTTTCGTAAGTTTGAGCCGAGACTGTGGCAAACGCTAGGACAGGAAATTGCCCCGGCCACTCCTCGTAGGTCCGGGAGAGATTTGCAAATTGCAGAGCGCCCGTCCCGAGCTCGATGGAGAGATCAATGCTCCCGCGGTTTACATTTCTGGTCACCTCCGCTCGTGGAACCGCTGAAGCGACCTCTGCAATTGTACTATCTATGATTGACATGTACTCCTTGTGTGCTTTGGCGAGGTGAGCAAGGGTCGTGGCCTCCTCAGCTTCGGCCCGCGCCGCTCTCGCCTGTTCCGTCGCCTCTTCACGAGCCAAGACGACGCCGACCTCAGCCAAAGCCAACGAGCCGGCTGCTGCCCGGTCGTCAGACGCACTCAATAGCCTTTTCTGGATTTGAATCGGCGTTGGCCGAGTTTTAGGTTCCTTGGCCAAGCATTCGATGACCATGGCCTCTAGCTGTGGCGATTCGATTGACATTAGGGGCGGAGCTTCGGTGAGATGGGCGTCGCCGAATGTCGGTCCCGGGAAGGGCAAGTACCCCTCGAGAATCTCGAAAGCCATCACCCCAAAGGAGTAAACGTCAGTTGCGCCAGTGGGTGTCTTGTTGAGAAAGATCTCCGGCGCCATGTATGGCCAGGAGCCGCCACCTTTCCAGGTTTCCGTGCCGGTTGCTTCGGAGATCGCGCGGGCGAGGCCGAAATCCGCGAGCCGCCACTCCTCCCCGTACTTCAAGATGTTGGCAGGCTTGATGTCGCGGTGTATTGCGACTTTCGCGTGAATGTCTTCCATGCTCGTTGCGACGTCACGCAGAACTCGGATGGCCTGTTCTGTGCTTAGGCGTCCACCGGCTTCTCGGAGGTGTTGAGACAGAGACTTATCCGCAAGCGGGGTGACGATCACGTACCACGGGCCCTTCCCCGAGTCGTCAGCGTGTTCCCCTTTGTCAAGTATTTCAACTACGTTTCGAACGTTTTGCAGTTTTGCGTGTTCCACGAGAAGTATCTCTCGATAGGCGAGGTCGTCTTTTTTTATCAGTTTCGCAACGGCGGGCACTCCGCTGCTATCTTTAACTAGCTTGACGGCGCCGAAACCGCCTTTATCTGCCCCTGGCAGAGGTCCGAGATCTTCCCACTCTTGGTCTTCTAGTTTATAGGTCATGTCGAGAGGGTAACGCACAATTGACTCAGTATGCCGCGAGGCGTGCGTCGGGGAACAGGCCAGCGGGTGGGGCAACATAGGGCAGCGGTTCGCCGCGGTCACTCTTGCCCGATGCGCCGCGGAACGGTCCGTCGGGGCTGAGCAGGACGGCCATGTGGTGGTCGGCGTGGTCCCGCCACCACACACTCATCCCCGTCGAGGGGTCTAGGCGCAGAAACTCCCACGCTCGCCAGAGAGCTTCGAGGCGGTCGATCGCTTCTTCATAGCGCCACCAGTCCGGTGCCCACACCGCTGACCCTCCGCGGTCAGAGACCGGGCGCTTGTAGTGGTGGATGAGGTACTCACGGACGAACTCGTCGACAGACCCGAAGTAGAGCGCCGGTGGCGCCTCCTCAACCTCCTCGGTCCCGGGCGCGTTGACCGAGGACTCAGGTGCCGCGGCAATCGCTCGTGAAGCGGTCTGCACCGCGTTGACTCGCAGCTGCTCGAGCAGCTGCGGTGTGAGGGCTTCCTCAACGGCGGTGTTGGCGATCTGGGCGACCTGCTGGCGCACAGCAGCCTGGACCGCCTGTTCGACGAGCTCATCGGCAATCCCGCCCAGGCTCGCACCAAGGGGCGTCGCCGTTGCTGGTGCCGGTGGTGGTGGGACGGCCGGCAGGTCGTCGTAGTCAGAGCCCCACTCACTCACTGTCCCTCCAACGCACTGTCGGTGGCGCCCACGACGGCGGCTTCCTTCTCCGCCTCATGGATGGTCGCGGCGGCTTGGGGGTCATGCGCTGCGATGGACGCCTTGACCGCGTCGGCGTACTTACCGGTCATCCACGGCTGGGTCCGGATGAGCGTGGGACGCGACCCAGAAGCCAAGACCACGGCCCGGCCTTTGGGCATGGCCGCAAGGTCATCGATGCCCAAGATTCGCTCACGCTGGAGCTGCTGGGAGACGGTCCGCTGTCCCTTACCGGTCGAGACCGAGGACGACTGGCGGTCATAGTCCCCGATGATCCGGGAGAGGTCCTCGAGGAACGCAGCCTCGGACACCCCTCCCCCGTAGACCTTGATGTTGGATGCGCTCCACAGCTTCTTCATCCCCGACTCCCCCCAGACCTCTACGCCCTGGGACCAGGACTGCAGGATCGTCATCAGCACGATGCCGCGCGAGCCGAAGTGGCTGTAGAGGTTGGGGAGCTCACGCCAGCGGCAGACGTTCGCCGCTTCGTCCAAGACCCCGAGCAACGGAGTGCTCAGGCGCCCACCGGCGGACTTGGCCGCCAGTTCCTCGGCCGCTTCGATGACGGCCACCGTCAATGCAGTTACCAGAGGGCCGGCGGTGCCGCGCCCTTCCTTAGACAGTGAGTACAGCGTCGCGTTGGCCTGGCGCACGAAGGCCTCAGGGTCGAAGTGCGTGCGGGTCTCCACCGCGCCCTGCGGGGTGACCCATCGGGAGACGGCGCGGTTGGTCAGGCACGAGGCCATCTGCTGGGCGGTGCCATAGATCCCACCGCGCTGCTTGTCGGGGGCGGCGATGACGCCGGCGACCTGGTCGGAGGTCAGGGGGTACCCGTGGCGTTCGAGGATGCTCACGGGCTCGTCATTGCTGGGGCGTGTCAGCCACGAGTACACGTCGGTGATGGGCCGACCATCCAACGCCGCGGCCAGGAGCAGGCCCGCGAGCAGGTCCTGCCCTGCAGGGTCGAAATAGGCGTCGGTGCGCGCACCCGGGTCACGGGACCCCGCGGCGAAGTGCTCAGCCAGCCTGGCGGCCTTGACCTCGTCGGTGACGTAGGACAGCGGATTCCACCACCAGGTCGGTTCTTCCAAGGCGATCTGCTGCGGGTCGAACACCCACACCGGCCCGGTACGCGCCCGCACGTCCCGAGTCGCGTCAACCACGTCGCGCTTGTTGGAGGTGACCAGCACCGAACCGGGAGCATCCAAGATCGCCGGCACCGCGCGGGAGGTCGTCTTTCCCGTCCGGGGCCCCCAGATGTCGAGGTGCATGTCCTCCCACGACCCGTACAACCACTGCGAGGTGGCCACCGTGCACCCGATCGGCACCCCGAACGAGTCGGTCACACCTAGGCGCTTGGACGTGGCGGCAGCGTTCTTGCGGGTCAAAGACTCCACGTCGCGCCCGCGCCCCATATACGCCGCGGCCCGGTCGACCCGGCTGCCCTTCCCGCGGATCTTGCGCACCAGCAACCAGAAACCGATCACGATGACCAGCAGAGCGACGCCGAAGCCGCTAGCGACCCACGTGCCAGTGGTCCCGGGCCAGGTGACGTCGCCCTTGAGCAGCCCGAAGAACACGTCGAACGGATTCGAAGGGATGACCTCCCCGGTGCCGGCGAGCCGGTGCCCGAGGTGGACAGTGGCGTAGGCGCCGCCGACGACGATGGCGACCACGATGATCACGATCCACACCAGGATCGCTTCGCTACCCACGCCACCGGGGTCGCGGCGCCGGTTGTTCGGCTGGCTCACGAGGCAACCTCTTCCTGGGCTTCGTCCTGGCGGGCCCCCACACGAGAGACCTCGTGCCAGAGCTTGTTGGTGTCACTGACCGATGCCTCGACGCTGGTCAGCTGCACGTTCACCGGGATCCCGGGGCGCCCACCGACCTTGACGAGGAACTTCCCGCGCCCAGGCGGCTCCGCCTCGCGGCCCGTGGTGGGATCCCACGCCGGTGGGTCCTGCCAGCCCATGAGCAGGTCCTGCTCGGCCTGGGAGAACGGAACGGCTGAGGTCAGCAGCGGCATCTCAGCCCCGGGCAACCCACCGCAGATCACCATGCCAGATCGCTCGACGAAGCCCTTAGCTTTCATGCGGTCCTCTTCGCTGGCCAGGGCCAGCAGGTCGCTCATCGTGTGGGAGATCATCGCCATCCCGACCCCGCGTTGGCGGTTCAGGCGCGTCAGGGCGTCCACGCGGTCCACCATCCCGCGCCCGGCGCGCAGCGCACGCCAGAGCTCGTCGAGGATGACAAAGTAGTGCCGGCGTGGCTCCAGGCCGGCGTCTGCCAGGGCGTTAGCGACGTTGACGGTCCCGAACCCGGCCGACCAGCAGGCCAGGAGCGTGGCGGCCTGGAGCTCCATCTCAGAGTCGTCGATCGCCGAGACGTCGTAGACCACCGGTGCGTCGCGGCGCATCGGGTTGGTGGTGTGACGCGAGAACGTCTCCCCCAGCCGCCCACCCCCCACCAGTCCGATGAGCGAGGCCTCGAGGTCCTCGGTGATCTGCTTGTACCGGTGCTCATCCCCACGGTCGAGGGCCACCGCGCGCACCTCGGGCGGACCGTCCTGGATGACCTTGAGCAGATCACCCAGGACCGGCACTCCCTCGTGACGTTCGTCGAGGACCTTCAGGGCCCGGTCGATGATCGTCTCCTCACGGTCTGTGGGAGGGGCTGAGCGCATGATCGTCAGCAGCGCCGAGACCATCGTGTGCCGGCGCCCATGAGCGTCGGCCATCACCTGGGAGGCTTCCTTCTCGAAGCCCGCCTCGAGCAAGCGCGCCGCGGCCTCGGTCGCCTCGCCAGGGTCGAGGACGTTGAGGTACCCGCGCCCACGCCCCAGCGTGATGACCTGCCCGCCCATCGCCTCGATCAGGTCCACGTAGTCAGGCTTGAGATCCCCCAGCACCAGCGGCATCACCCCGTACCCGGCAAGACCCGTGGCCATGCGGCGGATCAGAGTGGACTTACCCAAGCCGGGTTTGCCCAGGACGAAGGCGCTGGGGTTGCTGATGAGCTTGGCGCGCTGGAACCACGAGATCGGGTCGCAGCAGAGCGTCGCGCCGGTATGGATGTGGCGCCCGAGCGGCACCCCGACCATCGGGGTCCCGGTGCCGATTGCAAACGGCCACAACCCGCACACCTGCACCGTGGTGCCGCGCCATTCATCAGGGGCCTGGACGTATGACGAAGCACCTCGTCCTCGCCCGAGCCACCCTCGCATCGTCGGCCGTAGCGGCCGGATCTCCTTAGGTTTGGCCTCCGCGGCGAGCTTGGCAGGTTTGCCGTGACGAACCTTGCGGTACTTCTTCGGCCCGCTCACAGCTTGTTCCTCAGCTCGCTGGGCACCTTCACGTGCTTGGTCAGCACCAGCCCTAAGGGCAGCGCGGCCGCGAACGCGGAATCCTGGGACCCATACACCGGGCGAAGGCGCAGACGCGCAGTTGCCGAAAGGTTGTCGACCGCAGCACGAGCGTCAGCATGCTTCTCGTAGTCGAACACGGTCGCGGTCACCAGGACACCGAAGTTGACCAGCCCAGCCCCAGAGGCCTCTTCGCTGGCTGTCGCCTGAGCAGAACGCACAGCGAGGGAGTCGCGAGCAGCCGGCTTCGACGTCGAGGTCGCACGAAACTCTGCTGCCCGCAGGTCCGCCTCGACCATGGCTGCCGCTCGAGCGGCGTCGATCGGGCGGTAGAGCAGCGTCACGCGCTTGCGCGCGATGTCACGGTGAGGAGCCAACAGGCGAGCGAGCACGCCGGACTGGACGCTGCCACGAGGCGCTGAGGTCATCGACCAGGTCATGGAGTAGGCCGAGTCGTGACGGTAACCATCCCAGGATGCCTGCGCCGCCGAGGGCCCGACATCGGGCCACGACAGCTCAGGGACCTCGCCATTGGCGTGCGCCTCATCGATGAGTACAGCTGCGGCCGGGTCGTAGGCGACCCGGATCGTCTCGCAGAGCTCTTGCCCGTCCAGAGGGTGCGCTGACCCAGCGCCGGTGGCCTGGAGGGAACCGGTCAGACCGGGAAGGCGTGCCCCGAGCTCCCGCCCCATCTCCTCCGGGGTGCGCTTCTTCCCGCCCGCCCGGGCTGCGGCAGTGAACGTGATGGCGACGTAGGCCTTGACCGTCGACGAACCAGAGGGATAGCGGTTCACCGCCTCGGCCAGCATCGCCTTGGCGAACTCGGGAGCGTTCTCGTCGATGTTCATCGCCACCTCGCGACGAAGGCGAGTACCAGAGTCTGGTGCCGTCTCGATTGTCACCGATGCTGCCTCGATGCCTGGCTCATCCCCCAGGTTGGAGAGCCAGTGACCCCAGTCAGCCACCCAGACGTCGATCTGCTCCTGGTCGACGAGGGCCGCGCCGTCAGGCTCAGTGCCGATCACGATGGAGAACGACCCCGTGGCAGGGGTGTACAGCAGCGCGAAGCGTCGACCGTAGGAGTCGGTGTGCTCGCTCAACCGGGTCGGTGCGGCCAGACCAGGCAGCTGGTAAGTGCCCCACAGGGCACGACCAAGCGGACCAGACCTGTACAGGTGCGACCCGCGAGAGCGAGTGCTGGTCCATGCAAGACGGGCGCCGATGCGCGAGAGAGCGCTCCGTCCGTGAGAGTCCTTGATCAGCAGCACGGCAAGCAACACCACGAGGAGCCCCGCCATGATCACAGCCTCGAGGACTCCGCGGATCATCAAGGTGAAGACCACCAGGAGCAGCCCACCGAGAAGGATTGACGTCCCGACCGACCCGAGTCCCATGAGACCGGGCGATGTGGGCTGGCGCCAGTTCCCGTAGGTTCGTGGCCCCCTGTTCTCAACCGTGGCTGCCACTTGGCCCGTCCCCTTCCCCTGTTGACTGCTCTCCTAGGCTCTTAGCGGCCGCAGCTGCGGCCTCGCTGCCCTTCTTCGCAATGTCGAGTGCGGCCCCAGCTGCGATCCCGACCGGTCCACCCGCCGCACCAGCAGCAGCCCCGCCTCCCGCGGCAGCACCACCGGCGGCAGCGCCGCCGCCCGCGGCAGCTCCCCCACCAGCTGCTGCGCTTCCGCCAGCTGCTCCGCTACCTGCCCCGACCCCTCCTCCGGGAGTCTTTGCGCCTCCTGAGGACGGACCAGCAGATGCGGCCCCTGCGTCTTGGGCACCAGCATTTCGGGACGAGGTCGATGCAGACTGACCCCCTGAGGAGTTCCCCGACGGACCAGAACTGCCGTCGGACCCGTTCCCGCCAGCTGGTCCAGGACCACCCGGCCCTCCGCTAGACCCAGAACCTGAACCAGAGGCCAGGCGACCGAGAGAAGCAGCGCCGCTCGGAAGAGATGCCAGGGCCCCGGCAGCAAGTGCGCCCCCAGCCGCACCCCCGGCGACCGCACCGACCATGGGCGTCACGAACTTCATCAACGCTGGCATCGCGAAGAGCGCGATGATCATCAGCATCAGACCGGTGAGGACAGCGAGAAGACCACTGCCGTCGTCCTTGAACACGTCTGTGCCAGCGAGCTGGAACGCCGCAGCGTAGACGATGGCTGCGGCCGGCTTGTAGAGGATGAAAGCGATCAACCAGCCGGTGCACTTCTTGAACCAGCTCTTACCCATCTCGGTGTTCGTGGCAGAGGCGGCGAGAGGAAGGATTCCGGTCAAGATCACCAGCATCCCCCCGCGCGCCACCATCAGGAGGATCTGGAACACCGTGGCCAAGATCGCGATGATCCCCAGGATGATGATCATCAGAGCCCCCAAACCACCAGCGGCCTGCGACGTCAGAGCGATCAGGATGACCATGTTGTCCTGGAAGCAGGAACCTTCGACCACGTCGCAGGTCTCGAGAGAGCTGTTGAGGATCCAGACGGCGAACGAGTCCGCGAACTCGACCAGCAGCGCCACGCCGGTCACCCCGGCACCTGAGACGACGATGAGAGTCAGCAAGCTCTTCAAGGTCTCCCGGCCAGGCTCTGCCCGCTGCTCCCATGCCATCCTGGCCCCGCCGATGATCACGGACGTCACAGCCGCAGCCCCCATGTACCACCAGAGCGACGACTGCAGGAAGAGCGTGGCACCCGAGGCGCCGTTCGGGCCGTCCGGCATCAAGCCGCTGACGAGAGCGCTCGAGCCCGCGATGACGACGACAGCCACCAGGACTATTCCGATGCGTCCAACGGCAGCTATGCCCTCGCCGGTGCGCATCCGGGTAGCGATCAAGGCACCCAGGATGAACAGCGAGATGATGGCGATCGCGAACGACACCCACGTCACCCAACCGAGGATCGCCGAGAGGTTGTAGGCGTCTGGCGCGTAGTTGCCGGGGAGAGCTGGTGTCGTCTCGCCACCGTCAGTCAGGTTCGGCGTCCCGATGTTGACCCACAGGGTCCCCAGGGACGCGATGCCCTTGCCATAGGCCTCCATCACCGCATCCGCCATGTTGTTGATGGCGTCACCAACGATCGCCTTCGCACCCTGGCCTGCTTGGCAGAACGGGTTGACAGCGCTCCAGCCGGGGCATCCTTCATCAGCCACGGGTCATTCTCCCCAGGGGACGTATCCGGACAGGTCGGGAATCGTTGCGAAGTCGACGGGGCTGTCGGGATCCTGCACGGCCATCTTCCAGTCGTCGTTCTCCCAGACGAGGGCGTACACACTCGACATGGTGATCGTCTGGCCATCGATGGAAGCTCTCAACGCAACGTCGACGCTGGCCGTATCTCCATCGAAGTTGAGCATTCGGAAGCCCGCGATCTGTACGCGGACTCCACTGGTGTCGCTTCCGCTCCCTGGTCCAGCACCGAGGACTGCTTCTCGGTTGGGTCCTTCGGCCAAGAAGTACTCGAGCCACGCCTCGATAGATTCACCGTCTGTCGCCTGGGCGGCACCGTTCGCAGCGGCGAGAAGGGCTCCCTCAGGCGAACGTTGGAAGCAGGTCCTGACTCCCTCTGCTGTCGTCTGGGTAGGCCCGAACTCATCCGAGGTCGGAAACGCCATGGTGCCCTGGTACTGCCACTCGACGGCCGGGGCGGTGCTGAGCGATCCTTCGAGAGTCTCCCCTTCGACTCTGCATGCACCCGTTTCAGTCGCGTCTTCCGAGGGCGTGGTAGCACTCGGCTCGCTGGTCGAATCAGCGGACGAAGGGCTAGCGACGCCTGGCTCGTCGCTGTCTCGTGTCGTCGCATTGACACCCAGCACGATGCCGACCACGACGAGGATCACGACGAAGGCGGCGGCCACGAGGAAGCCCGGGCGCGTGAAGGGGCTCTGCTGGTTCGTCTCGTCGGTTGCCATGACAGTCCCCTACGCGCCCATGAGGAAGCCGACGAGCGAGGCAGCCGCTGAGATGACGATGACACCGCCGAGGGCCATGCCGATCTTCCCGACGTGCTCCCCGCCCTCGCCGCGGCGAGAGTTGATCGACATCATTGCGCCCGCTGCGATGAGGCCCAGGATGCAGATGGCAAGAGCCACCCACTTCGCCCATCCCATGATCGCGGTCAGACCTTCCGTGCCAGGAGGCTGGACCGGGTCAGGGTTCGGGATCTGGAGGGGCAGGGCAACGATCAGGTCGTTGGTGGCGCTCAGGAAGGTGGCGATGTCAGCCATCGTGGTTCCTCTCAGTTGGCGGTGCCCGGGGCACCATGTCGGATGACTGCGTTCAGGTCGTCGACGAGTCGTCGGACCTGACGTGGGGCGGCGTCGAGCGCTGTCGGCTCGCCCAGGCGCCAGGCCTCGTTCCAGGGGACGTGCCATGTGCGGGGCACTCCGCCGCTGACCAGGTGGGTGAGTTCTCGGATCGGGCGAGGCATCTTCCCGGGGGCGTCGGCGACGACGACGAGTCCGATGAGCTGGACGAAAGGGGCCAGCCCGGCTGCCCACTGGGTCGCCGCGGACTGGGCCGCTCGTAGCCCGTGCACGTTCGACCGTGCGGTCAGGACGACACGGGAGGGTGCGTGGTGGCCGGGGACCCGGGGCCAGGCGTGCGATGCCGCCCGCCACGCAGGGTCGAGCCCAGCCAAGGTGGTCTCCCCTGCGCCGCCGTGGGCTCCGACCCACCAGAGCTCGGCCGCCATGCGGTGGTCGAAGGTGGGGAGCCGGTCGACCTGGTCTGGTGCGCGCACTCCGCCCTGGGGCATGAGTGGACCGCTCGCGGGTGTGGTGAGGGTGGGCGCAGGCGGCTGATCCGTTGCTCGATCAGGTGCCGTCGGCTGAGACAGCCATGGGTTGCTCATGTCGTTCATTCACCCGCCCCCCGGCTTCGCGCTTCACATGAAGCAAATCTTGTACTGCCCATTCAGCAACAGAGTGTCACAGAGCAGTATGTATAGCATCATTAGACCATAGCGCGCATCTTCATCTAGGCTGCCTTCATGCGACGACTGCTGGCGGTGCTCTCATGACGACAGAACTCGACGCCCTTTTCGAGGGCCGCTCTCCGACGTTGTCGGTGCAGGATGTCGCGCAGCTGTTCAACCTGACTAAGCCCGGTGTGTACAAGTGGCTGCGTGATGGCGTCATCCCCGGCTACAAGCTGGGGTCGACGTGGTTCATCCTGCGCGACGAGCTCAAGGCGCAGCTCGAGGCCGGATCCAACCATCGCCGCTCGGGCCAGGGCAGCGCATCGGCAGAACTCCCCATGCCCTGAGGCCACGGGGAAGAAGAAAGTGTGCAGGTCAGAGCATCACAGGACTAGCAGGGGGCTAGAAGCATGAGACGAGGAACAAGGTTCATCCTTGGCATGACTGCGGCCAGCGCGATGGTTCTGGCAGGGTGCTCGAACGACCCTGAACCCGCGGAGGAGGTGACGACGACGGCGTCGGTGACTGAGCCTGCTCCCCCGCCTTCTGGGCTCGATGGGACCGGGACGAACGAGGACACCGGGGAGCTGGTGACGACCTCTCCAGTGCCCGAGTGGGACCAGGCATCCCGGGATTCTGCGCTGCGTGCCGCGAATGAGGTGATGACGGCGTTCGCGCGCCCAGATCTGTCCTTCGAGCAGTGGTGGGCCGCTCTTCAGCCGATGCTCGACCAGCAGGCCAGCCGTGACTATTCCTACATGGAGCCCTCGGTCATCCCGGTTACGACCGTCACCGGCGAAGGGACCTTGCTCGACGTGGACAGTGCCTACATCGCGCGAGTGGCGGTGCCCACCGATGCCGGCGAGTACACCGTGCTGCTCAGCCGCGTCGACGCCGACGCGCCCTGGCTCGCCTCGCGGATGACCCCGCCTGAAGAGACCAGCTAGATATGGCAGAGCAGAAGTCATGGGGACTGATTGCGGTAGCAGTCGCGCCCGCGGTGATCGTGGGTGGGGTCTTGAGCTTCCTGCTGGTGGGTGGGGGTGACACGGAGGTCACCGCTTCCAACGGGTGCTTGCCTGGTGCAGTGGTGCCCACAGCACCCATCGCGTTCCCCGATCCGCTGCCCAGCGCCACGGATGGTTTCATCCAGATCCCCAGCCCCACGCCGACCGGGATCGCTCAGGTTCCTGACGAGATCGCCGGATACGGACCTGAGCAGCTGCGCAACGCCGCCTACGTCATCAAGGCTGCTCAAGATCTCCAGCTCAATGTCCGTGACCAGACCATCGGGGTGATGACCGCGATGGGAGAGTCCTCGTTGAAAGTCTTGGACCGCGGCGACGCTGTGGGGCCGGACTCGCGCGGACTCTTCCAGCAGCGGGCAGTGGGGTGGGGGTCCTACGAAGACCGCATGGACCCCTACATCAGCTCCACGAACTTCTTCAACGCCATGGTCAAGAAGGTCCCCGAACGCGAGACCCTCGCCCCGACCCTGGTCGCCCACAAGACCCAGGTCAACGCCGACCCCTTCCACTACGAGAAGTACTGGGACCCAGCAGTGCAGGTCGTCGAAGGCCTCTCCGGTATCGACACGGGCCTGCTCGGGGCAGGCGGGCAGGCCTGCTCGAGCGGGCCAACGCTGCCCGGGGAAGTCAGCGCGACAGGGTGGGCCAGCCCAGGCGACGGTCCCGTCAACTCTTCCTATGGCTGGCGCATGCACCCCACCTTGAAGGTCTGGAAGCTCCACGCCGGCGTCGACCTCCAGGCCGGCGGGTGCAACGGACCCATCTGGGCTGCCCAAGACGGTGTCGTGACCTTCAGCGGCTTCGACACCGTCGGCAATGGCACCATCACCATCGACCACGGCGGAGGCCTTCGGACCTCCTACCTGCACATGTACCAGAACGGCCTCCTGGCCAAGGTGGGCCAGCAGGTCCAGGCCGGTGAGCAGATCGCCCGCGTGGGCAGCTCTGGCAGGTCCAGCGGCTGCCACCTGCACTTCGAGGTGATCGTCAACGGCGACCAGGTCGACCCCGTGCCCTACCTATCCAGCGTCGGCGTCACGCTCAGCTAGAGAAAGAGACCCCTCATGAGCGACCCCACAGCCGCTGACACGTACCGCACCCCCACCCGCTCCGCCGCTAACGCCCGACAGGACGCCGTCAGCGCGACGATGCGGGTGCTCGGTGTGTTCAAGGTGAGCCCGCGATGAACCCGACATCGAACCCTCTGCCCGCCCTGGCGGTGGTCAGCTGGCCACGCATCATCGCCACCGTCAACGCCGACGCCACCGGCACGTTGACCATCAACGGTGTCCAGCGCACCTGCGCAGCCGAGACTCTCGACGCACTGCGCGCCGGCATGATCGCCCGCTGCGTCACCATCGCCACCGCCCTGCACCGCCCCGTACGCCTCACAGTCACCGAAGGCGAAGAAGTCTGGCCCCTGGCCGTACGCCCCAACGGCGTCGTCCAAGCCCTCAGCCCTACCGGCACGATCGAAGCAGACGACGACCTGGTCCCGGCCCGGGGGCCGTGCCGATACTGCCGTCGCCCCCAGCCCGTGACCGAACGCGTCTGCGGCCAGTGCCAGACCCCCGACCCGCTGCGCGTCGAAGATGCACCCATCGAGACCGAAGACATCCTCTCCCCCGCCCACGACGTCGAAGAACGATCCCTGACCCACGACGAGCTCCCCCGCGTCACAGCACCCACCCGTGTGCGCCTGACCTTCAGCGACCAAGACCCCGTCGTCATCACCTTCGGCGCAGCCCTGGGGCGAGGACCCGAACCCATCGGTGGACGCCAGCCCATCGTCGTGACCAGCCCCCGTCGCATGCTCTCGCGAACCCACGCCCTGGTCGACATCGACGAACGCGGCCAGATCATCGTCACCGACCACCACTCCGGCAACGGCATCGAAGCTCAGACCAACCCGCCCATCCGCTTCGAGCGCGACATCGCCTACGTTGTGCACCCAGGCACAACGCTCCTGCTCGGAGACGTCGCCTGCACCCTCACGCTCGACGCGCCAACAGGTACGCAAGCTTGAGCGTGTCGCGTGGACTGGGTGTGACGTCATCACTAGGTTGAGTGGCATGCACACGCGCCGACGACCCCGAGGCTCCCTGGTCGAGCCCCGCAGAGTCACGCTCACCCTCGAAGCCCAGGCCGACGAGGCCCTCGTGCGCGAGGCAGAGCAGCTCGGCGTCACCAAGTCAGCACTGGCCCAGTGGCTCATCGAGACCATCCCCCGCGACGAGCACGGCGTGCCCGCAGGATGGACCGAGGCCCACCGGCGCGACGAGGAGCTGCCACTCGACTCCGCATAAAGCAAAACCCCCGCCCTCAAAGAGGGCGGGGGTTGGAAGCCAACGCTTGATCTGGCCACAGTCGCCAAACTCACCAGATCAAACGGCCTGACCAGGAGACCCTGCACGAGGCAGGGGCTCTGTCATACCTACAAGGGGGAACCAGGAGGTGACTTCATGCTAACGCCTGCACCGATCGCAGTGCACGCCACAGAGCCGGCGCGTCGCAGTGCCGTGCGAACCCTAGGCGCTGCCTCGAGCCACGATCTGGGTCACCCGCGCAGTCAACGGGAGCGGGGTCCGGCTGGGACTCGACGTGCGCGTACAGCCGCGGTTATGGCGGACTCGGGTCCCGCCGTGTTGCTGGCGACTGGGCTGAACTGGGAAGACGCGCCCGGCGTGTCCTCCCAGACCGCGCGCTCCATTCCTGGAAACATGCTCGGCATGACTCCAACGCGGAAGGCCGGACCGGGACGCCCCTCCAAGGGCCCCCGCCGCAAGATGATCGTCCCTGTCGGCCCAGCGCTCAAGACCCTTGTCGAGAGCCAGGCGGCCGCTGAGGGCAAGTACATCGACAATATGCTCGTCGAGCTCGTCACCGAGCACTGGCCGACATGGCCGACACGTGGGCCCGTACCCGAAGACGCCGCGCGGCTGCTTCTCGCACGCCGCGGCGACCGGGTCGGTCTGCGCATCCCCCTGGCGCTCTCCGACGAGATCTTCGCCGAAGCCGGCGACAACTCCGCTGCGTCCATCGTGGCCGAGCTGATCGCCCGACACCTTCCGGAGCGCGTCGAGCGCTTCCGGTCCCCCACCGCACCCCAGCAAGAGGAGCTCGCACTCAGCAGCTAACCCCAGACAACAGAAAACCCGCCCCCCGAGGGGGACGGGCTCGATTCTGAAGAAGCGATTCACCCGAAGCTGGCAGGCGAGGCGGTGAATCGTTCTGAGGAGCACACCCAGAAGTGTGTGCACCAGAAGATAGGAGCCACTATACCCATGGACGGCCAGATGGCCAGTCTTGGCGTACCCGCATGCGGTGTGTCGCCACTGGAATCCGCGGGCGCACCTGCCCGGTACGCCCCAGATCGTGCGGCTCCTGCGACCCTTGACCTCGGCCCAGTCGTGCCCCCGCCGGCTTTCGTGCAGCCTGCAGGCCTGCAGGTCGTCGTCGACCCTGCGACAGGCTCGGCTGCAGAGCAGTGGGCTGCCACAGCGCGCATGCTCGCCGGCACCGCACGAGTGCGCCTGGGCCGCCCTCGTCGTGGCGGTATCGAGTACACCCTGCGCGACGAGTGCAAGCTCACCGATCGACTGCCGGCCAAGCCAGCAGCGGTGCGCATCTATGGCGACGACGGCACATGCTCAACGATCTGCCTGGACCTCGACTCGACTCGGGTCGGCGCCGACGCGGTCACACGCGAGGCCAAGCAACTCACGAAGTGGCTCTTCGAGTGCGGCGCCCGGATCATCGAAGACGTCTCACCCAACGGCGGCCGCCACATCTACATCCCCCTCACCGAACGTCTTCGACTGACCGAGGCCCGCGAGATCGTCGACGCACTGGCCCTGCGCTTCCCCACCATCGACGCCGCTCCACACCGCTCCGCCCGCTCGGGGTGCATCCGCACCCCCGGCTCACGCCACAAGAGCGGCGGCCACCAACAGCTGGTGACCACGCTGGCGGCCGCCATCGACGTCCTGCACCGCCCGAACCCGGTTGACGTCGTCCAGGCGCTACGCATCCGCCTGGCGCCCCAGATCGCCGTCCGCCGAGCCCAGCAGGTCGCCGCGATCGCCACACCGGCCCCGGAGATCCCGACCGCCGGCGACGACGCCGCCCGGACAGGTGCTGTGCGAGCGCTGAGCCTGGCCATCACACGCATCGCCCGCGAAGGCATCTACGACGCGAACCGCTACGGCTCCCCCTCCGAGGCCCGGATGGCAGTCATGACCGCGGCTGCCCGCGCCGGTTGGCGCCTGGCCGACGTCGTCGTCCGCCTCGAGGACGGCCGCTGGCCAGGCCTAGCCGGCATGTACGCAACCAACCGCCCACAAGCAGCCAAGCGCCGAGAGCGGATCGCTGCCGACTGGCACAACGCCCGAACCTTCGTCGCGAGAACCCCCGCACAGGCGGTCCACAGTCATGTCCTCTCATCCAACACAAGCCGGCTTAAGTCACTAGCGGGGGGCGTTAGACCGTCAATCTCATATGCCCCAGACGTACAAGCCGAGCACCAGTTCATCCGCACTTGGACGGCAGCGCTCCTCGCCTACGAAACTCACCGCTTCCCCGGTGCTGGCTTGAAGATCCGTTGGCTCACCAGAGCTCTTGCCGAGGCCGGGCACAAGAGCGGATCGAGGTACTTCTCCTTCGGCACCCGAGCCCTAGCCGTAGCCACAGGCAGCGACCACACCACCGTCGCAGCCCAGCTCAAGATCCTCACCGAGCTCGGGTGGATCGACCTCATCGAATCCGCACACGGCCGCGACGCCGACACCTACGGACTCACCCTGCCCGAGGGCACACAGGCCGCTGACCTGCGCTGGCACACCGGCACCATCCACGCGTTGCGCCCAGCGTTCCGCGAACTCGGCGACGTCGCCGCCTTGGTCTTCGAAGCCCTCGAACTGCAGCGCGCGACCACCATCACCGAGCTCGTCACGGTACTGGGTTGCGCACGCTCGAGCGTCACCGACGCCGTCGACACTCTCAGCGCCCACAACCTCGTCCACCGCTCCCCCGCCGGCCTGACCGTTCACCCCGAGAACCTGGCTCGAGTCGCCGAAGACCTCGGCGTCACCGAAGCCATCGCCCAGCAGCTCAAGACCTACGCCACTCACCGACGCATCTGGCACGCATGGCTCGCCCGACACGACCAAGACCTGGCCGACGTCATCGCTGAGCGAGACGTCTACGACGCCGAGATGAACGAATACTGGCTCCCACCACCCGACGACCCGATGTGGACCCTGACCGAACTACTAGTCGCCTAGCACGCTGCGCCTCGACTCCGCGATCGTCTAGCGAGAACCGGCGGGAGGCTCGCACGCTCTCAACCTTGTGCGACGCCCCTCATTGGCGTCCCGAACCCTGCGCGGTCAGATTCTCTGTGCCCACGGCCTGGTCGAACGCACTGCCAGTGGCTTGATTTCTCACCCCGAGCAGCTCGCTCGAGTCGCCGAAGACCTCGGCGTTGCCGAAGCGATCGCCAACCAACTCGTCACCTACACGACCCACCGACGCATCTGGCACGTATGGCCCGCCCGCCACGACGAGAACACAGCGGAGACCATCACAGAGCGCGATCTCGACGACGGCGAGCCAGACGAGTACTGGCTCCCCCCACCTGACGACTTCACGTGGACCATGGCCGAACTACTCGTCGCGTGATTGCACCAGCGCAACCGATCTGGCACCACTCGAGCTTCAGAGCACGTCGGCCTAGCGGAAGCGAGCACTTGCGGGAAGGGGGTGCCCGTCGCTTCACTCTGCGCATCTGTCGCTAGATATCTCTCTAGGTCGGTAGGTATATATCTATCTCGCTAGATCGATAGATAGGTAGGTAGACAGTTAGGTGGATAGATTGCTAGATTGCACCTATGACGGATCTGGACTGCAATACGATCGCCTCTGAGAAGGGCGGAGTCGGCAAGACCGCGTGCACGATCGGCATCGCCGCCGAGCTCGCCAACCGCGGCCTTCGTGTCGGACTGGTCGACCTCGACCCACGAGCCACGACAACCACCTGGACCGGCGTCGAACCCGGACCGGGGGAGCACGTCGGAGCAATCCTCGGTAGCGACGACGTCACCGGAGCCGCCGAAGAGCTCGCACTGGCCTGCGCCTGGAACCCCAACATCCGCGTCGTCCCGGCTGCTCGAGACATCGCCGCCCTCGAGTCCGCACCTCAGGAGTATGGCGACCTGCGCCTCAAACGATCCATGGCTGGTTGGGACGTCGACGCGATCATCATCGACTCACCGAACCGCCAGGGCGGCTTCCTCATCCGCAGCGCTCTGGCCGCCAGTAACCGCGTCACCTACACCACCACCCCCGACGAGGACGGTCGCACCGGAGTCATGTGGGCCCGGCACAACGTCGCGAAGTTCAAAGAGCTCAGCCTGCTCAACCCCGACCTCCACGAGGCCGGCATCGTCGTGACCCGCTGGCCCGACACCATCCCGACCCTCGACGCCCGCGGCGCACTCGAAGCCCTCGACGAGGACAGCCCCGGGATGGTCCTGCGACCCCTGATCCCCGAACGAGTCATCGTCCGAGAGATGCGAGCAGCAGAACGCTGGTGGGGGGAGTACCGCAAGGGCAAGGTCATCACCGAAGCATTCGCCGACCTCGTCGACGTCCTCTACCCCCACTCCACCCAGAAGGCAGCGACAGCATGAGCACCACCAACGACGAACGCCCCCCAGCACGCCGCCGAGCAGCTCCCCAGCTCCCCGATCCCATGAGCCCGGTCGCCCCCGCACAGCCGGCACGAACCGCCGACACGTCGGCATCGGTAGCCCCCGCTCATGAGGACGCACGATCCGCAACCACGCGCGCGCAACGCACCGCGACGCCGAAGATCGACCCCTACGACCAGGAACAGTGGTCAGGGTTCACCGCAGCTCTCGGAGGTCGCGTCGCTGTCGAAGCCAAAGAGCTCCTCGCCCCGCTGGCGAAGGCCTACGGTCTCAAGACCGAACGAGCAGTCATCGAAAGGCTGGTCATCGACGCTGCGCGAGCCAAACTCCCAGACGGCCCGCCCGCCCGCTGAACGAGTGCGGCGAGCAAGCGGGGGAGGGGCGCCGCGTCGGCGGGATCCAGGCGGTGGTAGTCAAGGAGATCGTGCAGGCTTAGCTCCGAGCTCGAACCCACACACACAGATCTACGCGACGTCGCGCCTGCCGCCCCGGGAGTCCATCGCAGCGACTCGCCTTGCGGCTCCTAGCCGCTCAACGCACCTCGCGTAGGCCAAGACAGGGAGACCACCACGGTGGCACCGCGTCCAGGGCGCAGCACCACGAGCTGAGCACCTCCGGTGCCCCCTTCCCGATCAGCGCACCGGCACACCTCGTGTCGGTGCGTTCTTGCGTCTCACCAGGCCGGTACACCCCTGCGCACCCCAGACAACCCGACCACCGCCGGCAGCGGGGGAGTGGGCGCAGGACGGTGCTCCGCACCAAGAGTCCCCGGCTCGAGCTTGAGAGTGCCGGCGGTGGTCGGGTGGCTCTGGGGCCCCTCGCTCCGGGGGGTACCTCGTGCGTACCGGTGAGGCCCGAAGAACAGGGCACTCACCGGCCGACCCACTGGCCGAGGACCAACCCGCGAGGAGCACCCCCTGAACACCGTCACCGTCGCAGACGCACTCCAGACCTGGATCAGCAACGCCCCCACGCAGCGCCTCGACCTCGTCGCTCCCCACACGCGCCCCGGCGACACCGCGGCCGAGCACGCCGCCACACACGCCATCGCCCTGGCAGGCGCCGGACAGGTCTTCCGCCTCACCGTCGTCGCGATGACCTATGACGAGGTGCTCGCGTTCGCCACCTGCGTCAACGACACCGAGGGCGGCGAGGCCAGCGGCGACCGCGCCCCGTTCTACCCCCTGGCCATGTACTACCCGCCGATCGAGGGCCGCTTCACCGCAGAGACCCCGATCCCCGGCAACAGGCACCTGCCGACCCTGACCCCCGACACCGACGGCCTCTACCGCGTCGACGTGCTCGGCACCGTCCTGGCGCCGACCCTCTCGCCTGAGGTCCGACGCTTCGCCGACGAGCGCCTCGACGTGATCGAGTACTCCGGCACCTTCCCCCTCATGGAGATCGTCAGCCGCCACCTCGCCACCTGGGGGTCCTGGTACGACGCACAGGACGCCATCCAGCACGAGATCACCGAGGCCACCCGCGACGCCGGTCAGGATCACTGCTACCCGACGAGCACCGGAGCCGACATCGCCCACGCCATCGAGTGCATCGGTCCTATCGACCAGTGGGTCTGTGACACCGAGAGTTTCTGGGGCGTGAGCGCCGACGCCGACCAGGGCTGGCGCGACCTGTATTACGGCGACCCCGTCCCCGCGGACTGGCCCGCGCTGGACGACGATCGCGCCGGAGCGCTGTTCTACCTGGCCGCCGCACCCGAGCGCGTCTTCACCGCACTCTGACCGCGAGGTGGCGCTGCGCCCGGGGCGCAGCGCCACAACCCGAGCGCCTGGCGGCGCCCTCTACCTGCTCGGCGCCCCAGTGTGCCCCTGGTCGTCTCCGATCGGCGTCTCACCAGGCCGGTACACCCCTACGCACCCCAGACAACCCGACCCCCGCCGGCAGCCCCGTAGAGGGCCGGGGACGGTGCTCCGCACCAAGGACCAAGACCCGAGCTCGCGTCTGCCGGCGGTGGTCGGGTGGCTCTGGGGCCCCTCGCTCCGGGGGGTACCTCGTGCGTACCGGTGAGGCCCGAAGAACAGGGCGCTCACCGGCCGACCGAACCGACGAGGACCAACCCGCGAGGAGCACCCCATGATCATCACGACCGAGATCCAGGACGCCGAGACCCAGACGTTCTGCGACGACTGCACCGGGGCGATGACCCCCGACGACGCGGGGGAGTGGATCACCTGCCCCAACGCGCGAGACACCTGCATCGACTGCTGCCCGTGCTGCGGCACCGGCCTGTTCTTCGAGTTCGGCGGCCGCGTCTTCCCCGCCGTGGCCATCGGCGTCCCCTGGAACGGGTTCGTGACACCGATCGTCACGCGGGCTATCGCCGCGGCCGTCGCTGACTTCATGGATGAGGAGGGGGCGCTGGCGACCATGGCGTTCGAGGGCCAGACCCTCGTCGTGCGTGACCTCGAGGGCAACCAGGCCGACGATCACTTGACCCCCACCCCCGGTGGGCACTACGACCTCGGCGGCCTGGGCTTCGCGTTCTCCCGCGACAACGGCCCGGCCGACTACGGCCAGGTGGACCGATGAGCCCGCGCGCGATCGCGGACAGCCCCGACCTGCTCGACTTCCTCGCGGAGGTCGAGCAGGCCACCGCGGCCCCGTCCGTGCACTGCATCCTGCCGAACATGTCGATCGTCTGCGGAGAAGACCTCATCGCCCTCTGCCGGCGCCGATGCGGTGACCGCGCCCGGCGCACCACGACCACCACCACCGAGACCACGTGCCCGGAGTGCTTGGCCGTGGGAGACCTACGGGCGATCTCCCGGGCGATGAACGGGCAACAGGCCGGGGTGAAGTAATCCCATGAGCCGCGCCCGTGCGCTAGCGTCGGCCCCCGACTCCCCTCCCAGGAATGCCCTGCCCCCTGCGGCAGACCCGGGAGGGGTGTCGTCGTCACCGCACGTCGCCGGCGCGACTTGCGAGGGGGACACACCCCCTCGCGATCTCCCGACCGTGGTCGCCCTGGGACGCCCCTCGCACACCTGTGGACGGCCCGAGCTCCGACGCTTCGCGGCTCCACCCGCCCACAGGGGTACGACGGGACCCACAAGTAGCCCGCACACCGGCTATCGCCCGTGCACGGCCCTCACGTCGAGGGCCACGGCTCACCGGTGCCAGGGTGGCGCAGCTCGGTGCGCACGTCCTCATGCGAGAGCCACGTCATCCGTGTCTGTGGGTCCCGGGCGCTAGGGTGCCAACGAACCAGCACGCGATCGCGCGCAGTGCGCATGACCACACCAGGGACGACCTGCGTTGACGTCGACCAGACCAGGCGCACCAGGACTGGGATCTCGTGAGACCCCGGCCACCGGCGCACCGCACGCTCGGGCGGAGCCGCCAGAGCGTTGCGTGGAGCGATGAACAGCCGGCCGTCAGTCATCGAACAAGTGTACGAACACAGTGGCGGGTTGGCCGACCACGACGACGAGAGGGGCACACCATGACAACGCTCACCGACGGAGCCGTCAGCACGCTCGACATGGCTGGGATCACGCCGCGCGAGTGGGCTCGCGCCCACACCGGCGGAACGGTCTGGAAGGGCGATGCGTGCGGGTGCCCGGACGACCGGTGCGCCGGGAGTCACCATGACGCGGCCGCGCCGTGCGACTGCCTCGCAGCGCTCATCACCGAGCGCAACACCCCCGCCTCATGACCGCCACGAGCGACGAGCTCCGCGCCTGGGCCGAGGGGCTCAACCACCGCGTCGCAGCCGTCGAACTGCTCGTGCGCGCGTTCTCGGGCCGCTTCGCGGCCGAGGGCAACCCGTGGATCGTGCGCTACGCCGACGACGGGCTCCTCGTCGACGGCAGGCTGTACGTCGACCCCGACGTCATCCGCCAGCACGCCGACGTGTACTCCGGCGGCGAGCGACGCGTGCTCACCCTCGTCGCCTCGCTCGTCGACGAGCAGCCGGTCAGCATCGTCGACGTCGTCTCCGGCGTCGACCGCGACGTCCTCGCCCTGATCCTCGCCGCCCTCTCGCACGCCGGGACCGGCACAGACGGCAACACCGTGCTCGTCCGATCGAGCGCCGGCACCGCCCTCGTCGACGTCGGACCGGTCATGCCCTGGCCCGACGTCCTTCCGGCGGAGCCCTGAGAAGCCGGCTCGCCGCCGCTGCGCGCCCGTCGAGCCGACGGAGACCACCACGTGTTGACGGGCCGGGGTGAGTCGGAGGCCTCGTCTCTGGACCCCCGCCCCGGCAGCCAGCCGCTTCCTGACCCCTGCACGCCCAGCCTGTCGTGTCACCAGGGCACAGGGACGTGGTGCCCTGTGGACAAGCAAGACGCCGCTGCGCGTCGACGAACTGACGGAGGCCGCTACGCGGCCGCGGATTCCCCAGAGGCGAGGATCGTTCCTGCCGCTCCATCATTGCCGCCGCGCCCTACGCGCAAGCAGCTGCGCTGCCGGCTCCCCCGAGGATTCTCGGCCGCGTCGCTGCGCTCC
>Ga0308165_1000756_pt1 | contig 52199 bp, 45 predicted proteins | sample PhyWR2_FD_201032 | JGI IMG/M metagenome (GOLD analysis project Ga0308165, IMG submission 201032) | Phyllosphere microbial communities from UC Gill Tract Community Farm, Albany, California, United States - DLSLW.R2 | ecosystem: Host-associated > Plants > Phyllosphere > Unclassified | place: USA... | reverse complement strand
TTCCTCCGAGAAATTCCTCAGCGACAGCCGCGACCTGCTGGACCTGACCGCGCCGGTTTCCCTTTCCAGGCGCGCGGGGCCTGCGGGTTTCCTCAACCAGTGCTATCGTCATGCCGCCGGCACCACGATCTACGGCGGCACTAGCGAAGTGCACCGCTCGATGGTGGCAGAACGCGGGCTTGGCCTGCCGCGTACCCGTGGTTGAGGAGACGGCGATGACCGAAGAAGCCCCGCACCTGCTTACCGAGGAAACCGGCGGTATCCTCATCGTCACGCTCAACCGCCCCGACAAGCTCAACGCGATCAGCCGTGAGATGATGGACCTGCTGACGCAGGCGGTTCTGCGCCTGCGCGAAACGCCCGAACTCAAGGTCATGCTGATCCGTTCGGCGGGGCGCTATTTCAGTTCCGGCGCGGACCTGCGCGGCGGCAACCGGAATATCGCCTCAGAAGCGAACGTCGCGGCCAACTCCGCCAGCAAGGTGCGCGAGAACCACCGGCTCAACCTCAACAACATGCAGCAGCTGTGGGACGAGATGGAGCATGTCGAAAAGCCGATCGTGGCGGCTCACCATGCGATGTGCGTGGGCGGCGGACTGGAGATGAGCCTTTCGTGCGATTTCCGCCTCGCCGCAAAAAGCGCGGGCTATGCCTTCCCGGAAGGCCTGTTCGGCGTGCTGCCCGCCTCTGGCGGGGTCTCGCGCCTGACGCGAATCTGCGGGCCGCACTGGGCGCGCTGGCTCATCATGGCGAACAAGCCCGCGAACGCCGACATGGCCCTGACCATGGGCCTTGTCCATCAGGTCTACGAGGACGAGACGTTCGAGGCGGAGGTCATGGATTTCTGCCGTCATCTGGCAAAGCAGAACGTTGAGCAGATGGGCGCGGCCAAGGTCGCGATCGAACTGTGCGCGGAAGTCGGCCGCGACTCCGCGCGGCATGTCGAGCGGATGGCCAACAGCGCCCTCATGCTGAACCCCGATTACATCAAGGGCATGGAAGCCTATCTCAAGGGCGTTGGCGGCAAGGCGAATTAGCGCAGGAAAGCCGCCGCCATTGACATGCGCGGGCAAAGCGGACGAGGGGCTGTGTCACGCCAATCGCTTCTTCGGGTTTCGTTCGCATGCACGTTTCGACAATGCCGCTGGTTCAAAAACCAATGGCCTCGCCGGTGGGCGAACTGACGCTGGTGGGCAGCGATGCGGGCCTTGTGGCGGTGCTTTGGGAAGACGACAGGCCCGGACGCGTGCCGCTGGGGCCCATGGACGATGGCAGCGACAACCCGATCCTCGCCAAGACCGAAGCCCAACTGCGCGAATATTTCGAAGGCCGCCGCGAGGTGTTCGACCTGCCGCTCGATTTTCGCGGCACCGATTTTCAGAAAATCGTCTGGCATGCGCTTCTGGAGATACCCTTCGGCGAAACCCGCAGCTATGCCCAGATCGCTCTGGCCATCGGCCGCCCGACCGCCAGCCGTGCGGTCGGCGCGGCAAACGGCCGCAACCCGATCTCGATCATCACGCCCTGCCACCGGGTCATCGGCACCAGCGGAAGCCTGACCGGCTTTGCCGGCGGGCTGGAAGCCAAGGCCTGGCTGCTCTGGCTGGAGGCGGGCCAGCCCCTGCTTTTGTAAAAGCGCTTCAGAACGGCCGGATGGTCACGCCGTTGTCGATTACCATTTCGGCGCCGGTGATGAAACGGGATTCGTCCGAGGCGAGATAAAGCACCAGTGCCGCCACGTCCTTGGGATGGCCTGCAGTTCCCGGCGGCAATACGCCTTCGGGTATCTCCCGGGTCTGGCCCGGCCGCCCTTCTGCGGTCTGCACCATCGGCGTTTCGATCGAGCCGGGATGCACCGAATTGCAGCGGATCTTGTAGCCCTTTTCCTGGCACATCACAGCGACCGACTTGGTCATCGCCCGCACCGCGCCCTTGGCGGCGGAATAGGCGAAGAAGATCGGATAGCCCAGCAGCGCGCCGGTCGAACTCATGTTGACGATGGAGCCGCCGCTACCCTTGTTCATCAGCGGGATCGCGTGCTTGCAGCCCAGGAATACCCCGTCGGTCATGATCGCGCTGACCCAGCGGAACTGCTCCAGGCTGGTCTGCTCGACATCGGCGCTGAGGACGACGCCGGCATTGTTCACCAGTACGTCGAGCCGCCCGAAGCGCGCCTCGATCTTCTGCATGACGGCGATCCACTGCGCCTCGTCGGCAACGTCGAGCGCCATCGCGACGGCGCCGTTGCCGATCCGGTCGGCCACGGCCAGCGCCGGTTCCAGCTTCACGTCGGTGACCACCACGACCGCACCTTCGCGGGCCAGCGCCTCGCAGTCGGCCGCGCCCAGTCCCGAGCCGCCGCCGGTAACCAGCGCGACTTTGCCTTCAACCCGGCCCATAATTCTCTCCTGTTATAGTTCTGGATCAATCGATGTGCGGGTAGCGCGGTTGCGGCTAGGACTTCGACAAGCTCAGCCTGAGCGGAATTTCAAACTCGGCGGACTTTCAAAGTCCCCGAACCAAACCCGCTCAGGCTGAGCTTGTCGAAGTCCGCAAGGCAACCTAAGCTGCCCCGTCTTCACTGAAATAGTCAGGCATTCCGGCTGGCCAGATCACGCCCCACTGCGCTTGTCCGCCGTCGATGACGATAAGGTCGCCATTGATGAAGCGCGCTGCGGGCGAGGCGAGATAGGCGATGGATTCCGCCACGTCCCAGGCATTGCCGCGCATCCGCATCGGGTTGGCCTTGTGGAAGCGGGCGAGCGCTTCTTCTGGGTACATGCGAAAGCCCTCGGTCTCGATCACGCCGGGACCGATGCAGTTGACGCGGATGTTCCACTGCGACCACTCGGTGGCGAGCGTCTTGGACAGGTAGATCACGCCCGCACGCGCAGCGCAGGTATGCGCGGCTTGCGGCATTCCCCGTTCCACATTGGCGACGATGTTGATGATGTTGCCCGGCTTGCCGTCGGTGCGCCAGCGCTTGGCGGCTTCCTGCATCATCCACCAGGTGCCGTTGAGGTTGGTGTCTATCACTGCCATCCAGCCCTTGCGGCTGAAGTCTATGGCGTCCTGCGGGAATTGGCCGCCGGCATTGTTGACCACGGTGTCTAGGCCGCCGAAGTGGTCGTGTACGGCGCCGATCAGTGCCTCGACTCCTTCGGGATCGCGGATGTTGGTGGGCACGGCCAGCACGTCGCTGCCGAAAGCGTCCTTGACCAGATCGACGGTGGTTTGCAATTTCTCGGCATCGCGCCCGCAGATGGCGACCTGCGCGCCCAGCTTCGCGGCAAGGAACGCCGCCGCCTTGCCCATGCCGCTGCCCGCGCCGGTAATCAGCACGGTCTGCCCGGCCAGCATGTCGTCGCGGTAGATCGAGGTCTGTGCGCGCAGCGCCTCCTCGTCAAGCCCGCGCGCCGGACGGTCGGGGCCGTCATCCTCGGGTCGGAAGGTTTTGGCGGTGAAATTCCTGGGCGCGTTCAAATGGCTTGTCCTTGAAATCGACGGCTAGATCGATCGCATGATCGGGGGCGAATCGACGGCGAAGGGTTCGGTCGCTGCCGAATTTCTCCTTTGCCGTGAAGCACGCTAGCGCTGCCGAATCAAAAAGACAAACAAGATTGTTTTTAGGCGGGTGGTTGGCTGTCCGCCCTCAGTCGTCGAGGTGTTTCATCAAACCGCGGATCTGGTTCTCCAGATGTTTGAGCATCGCCGGAACCTTCACCGGGTCCATCGCCCCGGTGTGCACGGCAATCGCCATGCCTTCCAGGATCGTCACCGACAGGTTCATGGCGAGGTCGAAGCCCACGGGGTCGATGCGCCATTCGGGGAAGAGCACTTCCGCCTGCGCATTGAACCGCTCACGAAACTCCTCCTGTAGCGGCAGCATGATCCCGGCGAGGTCCTTGTCGGTACGCGCGGCCATGGCCAGTTCGTGAAAGGCGATGAAGGCGGGTTTCTGGACCTGCGCCCAGTACGTCTCCACCAGAGTGTCGACATCATGCTCCGGTTTTTCGGCGGCGCGGCGGAACGCACGCAGACGCTTTTCGTGCAGTTCGACGATGGTCGCCTTGATCAGCGCCGCGCCGTTTTCGAAGTGATGCATCATCGCCCCGCGAGACAGGCCGGCTTCCTGCGCCACGCGCGGAGTGGTGGTGTTCGCGTAGCCGTGTTTTACGAGGCAGCGCACGGTGGCGTCGATCAGCCGGCTTCGCGTCTGGGCGGCCTTGGTAGCCTGCAAGGTGCTGCCCGAGGCTTTCGCGGCTTCAGACTTTGCCGGCGCCTTGGCGGCGGCGCGGGGCTTGGCGGTGCTGGTGGAGCGCGAGAGGGCCATGTGATTCGCCTGAAAAATTGCTGTCGCCGGTGATTGCAATTCACCGGGCCATCCAGTCCGCTTACTCCCTAGCTGCGCCCCGGTGCAAGCGTGCCGCCCGCGTAAAGCGCGGCCTTTCCTGCGGATAGCGCCGCATCGGACGCTCTCGCAGTCATAGTAATTAAAACATGCATGACTGATTGTAATTTTCAATCCGCTTGGTAATCTCCCTCCAAACAGACTTCGCATGGCGGCCGCATCAGCGGGTGACCTGAAAGAGCACAGGACATTGGGAGAGCAGGCGATGGGCGACAGGCAGCCAATCCTGACTATGGGTGAAATGATACGGTCTTCCGGCCGGAGGTTTGCGGACCGCGATGCGATCGTGTTCCCTGACCGCCGGCTCGGCTACGGCGACCTCAATCGCAAAGCGCGCGACTGGGCGAAGGCGCTTTGCGCGATGGGGGTGAAGCCGGGCGACAATGTCGGCCTGCTGCTGCCCACTTGCCTCGACTTCATCACGGCCTTCTACGGCATCACCATGACCGGCGCCGTCGCGGTGCCGGTAAACGCTCGCTATCAGGCGAGCGAGCTGGGATTCGTCGTCGCCGATGCCGATCTCGTGACGATCATCACCACCGGCAAGGTTGCCGACGGCCTTGATTTCAGCGCACGCCTCGAAGCGGCGCTGCCCTCGCTTGCGCAGGCGGGCGATCCCTGGGCGCTCTCCTTGCCCGAGGCTCCCCGTCTGCGCAGCATCGTGTGCCTGGATGAGAAATGCGCGCCTTACTTGGTTCCCGCAAACGCCGCGCTGGCGAAGGGTGCGAAGATCGCCGAGGACGAGATCGACGCCCGGATCGACGCGGTTGCGCCGCAGGATACGGCGATGATCCTCTATACTTCGGGCACCACGGCCAACCCCAAGGGCGCGATGATCAGCCACCGCGCGCAAGTTGCCAACAGCCGCGGGCTGGGCGTGCGGTACGAGTGCACCGAGGAGGACAAGGTCTGGTCGCCGCTGCCGATCTTCCACATCGCCGGCATCCTGCCGATGACGATGATCCTCGATCTTGGCGGCGTCTACATGACGATCCCCAGGTTCGATGCGGGCGTGGGGCTGGAAATGCTGGGCCGGGAAGGGGCGACGATCGCCTATCCCAGCTTCGTTACGATCATGCAGGACCTCATTACCCACCCGACCTTCAAGAACACCGATCTCTCGCGGCTGCGGATCATGAACTCCAACTTCGCCGTGCAGCCCGAGTGGATCAAGCTGGCGGTGGCCGAGGCCATGCCGCACACCATTCAGGTCGGCACTTACGGCCTGACCGAAGGCGCGGGCACGGTTTCCACCAGCCGTCTTTCCGACAGCTACGAAGTGCGCACCGGCCGCTGCGGTGTCCCGCTGGAGGAATGGCAGGTCCGCATCGTCGATCCCGAAACCGGCGCCGACTGCGGGCCCGGTGAGCATGGCGAGATCGTGCTTGGCGGCCCCAACGTTCTCAAGGGCTATTACAATGCGCCCGAGAAGACTGCAGAGGCGATCCGCGATGGCTGGTTCTTCTCCGGGGACATCGGATCGATCGACGCGAACGGCAACGTGATGTTCCACGGGCGCACCAAGGACATGCTCAAGGTGGGCGGTGAGAACGTGGCGGCGGCAGAGATCGAGGCCATGCTCCAGACCCATCCGGCGGTAAAGCTGGCGCAGGTCGTGGGCCTGCCGGACGACCGCTACGCCGAAGTCCCCGCTGCCTTTGTCGAACTGGCGGAGGGTGCCGCCGCCAGCGAGCAGGAACTGATCGACCACTGCAAGGGCCGCATCGCCGGCTTCAAGGTGCCGCGTCATATCCGCTTCGTGGAGGAGTGGCCGATGTCGACCTCCAAGATCCAGAAATTCCGTCTGCGCGAAGGCTTGATTGCCGAGTTGCAGGCGGCCTGACACGCTCGCCTTGGATTTAAAAAAGGCAGTCGTGATTGTCTTTTTTATTGCATCGACAGGAGCTACCGGCTTACACTGCAAGGCAAGACACAAGTGGCCGCCCGAAAGAATCCGGGAGATGGCCGGGCAGGACAAGGAAGAAGCAGGATGGATCTGGGACTGGCTGGCAAGAAGGCGATCCTCGTCGGCGCGGCGCGCGGCATCGGCTATTCGGTGGCCGAAGTTCTCGCGCGTGAAGGCTGCGATATCGCGCTCACCGCGCGCAGCGAGGACAGCGTGAAGGACGCCGTGGCGTCGCTTTCCAAGTACGGCACCAAGATCGTCGGCAAGCCGGTCAACGCCAAGCAGCCGGAAGCCTACAAGGAATGGATTGACTGGGCGATCGGGGAGCTGGACGGCGTCGACATCCTCGTGCCCTTCACTTCCGCCGGCGGCGGCATGGGCAGCGAAAAGTACTGGTACAACGCCTTCGAAACCGACGTGATGGGCGTGGTCCGCGCCGTGGAGGGCGTGATCGAGAAGATGACCGAGCAACAGCGCGGTTCGATCGTGCTGCTGGGCTCTACCTCCATCGGAGAGGCGATGGGCGGCCCGCAGCCCTACAACGCCATGAAGGCCAGCCTCGTCACCTGGGGCAAGCAGCTGGCGCTGTGGCACGGCAAGAACGGCATCCGCGTGAACGTCGTCTCCCCCGGGCCGATCGAGTTCGAGGGCGGCAACTGGGACATGATCAAGGGCACGATGGAAAAGTTCTATGCCTCGCAGCTGCGCCAGCAGCCGTCGGGCCGCCTTGGCCGGCCTGAGGAAGTGGCCAAGGCCATCGCTTTTCTCGCCAGCGACGCCGCGAGCTGGTGCAACGGCTCGCACCTCGTCGTGGACGGGGGCTTCACCAACCGGACGCACTTCTGATGAACGATCATGTCATGGGATGGGACGCAGGCGCGATGGACGTGCGCCGCGTCGTTCATCCATACCGCGTCGATCCCGAAAGCGTCGGCAACGGCACGCCGGTGGAAAAGGCGCCCGACCCGCAGCTTGGCACTGAGCTGATCCCGGCGGCGCGCTATTTCTCGCCCGATTACATGAAGCTGGAATGGGAGCGCGTCTGGACCAAGGTCTGGCTGCTCGGTGGCCGCAGCGACGACATGCCCGAGCCGGGCGACTACATCTGCACCGATATCGGCAAGGAATCGGTGCTGCTGGTGCGCCAGGCCGATGGCTCGATCCGGGCCTTCCCGAACGTCTGCCTGCACCGCGGCAACCGCCTGCGCCCCGAGGGACGCGGCAATGCCGAGAAGTTCCAGTGCATGTACCACCACTGGACTTACGGCCTCGACGGCAAGCTGGATCATATCCCTGACCTTTGCACGTTCCTCCAGGGCGGACCGACGGATATGGCGCTCACCGCGCTGCCCTGCACGGAGTGGAACAGCTTCGTGTGGTTCTCGCTCGACCAGGATGTCGAACCGTTCGAGGACTTCATCGATCCCCTGAAGCGCCATCTCGAACCCTACCATCCCGAACGGATGGCGTGGATGCGCGACATCACGGTGGAGTGGGACTGCAACTGGAAGACCTCGGTTGATGCCTTCAACGAGACATACCATGTCCAGGGCATTCATCCGCAGCTCAAGTGGTATCTCGATGACGTCAACGTCCAGATCGACTGCTACGGTAAGCACAGCCGCTACCTGATCCCCTTCGCCGCGATTTCTCCGCGTGTGGCGATGCCCAGCCAGATCCCGCCCGCGATCCACGAAATCATGGTCCACGCAGGCATGGATCCGGCCGAATACGAAGGCCGCGTCTCCGACATCCGCCGCGACGTGCAGCTGTTCAAGCGCGAACACGGCGCGTCGCAGGGCAAGGACTATTCCGAGCTGAACGACGAACAGCTGACCGACGACTACCACTACACGATCTTCCCGAACGTGTCGGTCAACGTCCACGCCGACGACGTGATGCTGTTCCGCCAGCGTCCTCATGCCAGCGATCCGAACAAGATGCTTTACGACATCTGGATGTTCGGCCTTGTCCCCGAAGGTGAGGAATGGCCCGAACGGGTGCGTCATCAGCACTTCAGGCACGGCGACAAGACTATCGGCCAGGTTCTCGATCAGGATGCCTTCAACCTGCCGACGGTGCAGACGGGCATGAAGTCCGATTACTTCCCCGGCCTGTGGATCGGCGATCAGGAACTACGCATCCGCCACTTCCACAAGGTGATGGATGACTACATCTACGGCCCCGGCGAAAAGGGACCCGGCGATCTATAGCAGCACAACCTCTCTCCCCGCTCAGGCTGGGCTTGTCGAAGCCCCTGCAGCGAGGTGCGAGCGCCCAATCCTTCGACAGGCTCAGGACGAGCGGAGTGGTTTGGGAAGATTGGCAAAAGAACACGGACGGGAGAGCTACCGTGCAATTTAACCGCGACGAACTGCTGGGCGCTTATCGCCGGATGAAGATCATTCGCGAGTTCGAGGAACGCCTGCACGAAGAGATCAAGACCGGCGAGATCGCCGGCTTCACCCACCTCTACGCCGGGCAGGAAGCGGTGGCAGTGGGCATCTGCGACCAGCTTACGGTGGAGGACATGATCGTCTCCACCCACCGCGGCCACGGGCATTGCATCGCCAAGGGCTGCGACGTGAAGGGTATGATGAAGGAGATCTTCGGCCGCGCCGGGGGGCTGTGCAAGGGCCGGGGCGGCTCGATGCACATCGCCGACCTGGATGTGGGAATGCTGGGCGCCAACGGCATTGTCGGCGGCGGTGCGCCGCAGGCGGTGGGCGCTGCGATCGCTGCGCGTATCGACGGCAAGGGCCGTGTCGGTATCGCCTTCTCGGGCGACGGCGCCTGCAACCAGGGCACCACGTTCGAGGCGATGAACCTGGCCGTGGTCACCAAAGTCCCGGCGATCTTCGTTTTCGAGAACAACCATTATTCCGAACACACCGGCGATGCCTATGCGGTGGGCACCAACAAGGACATCGCCAGTCGCGCCGAAGGGTTCGGCATGAAGGCCTGGCGCGCCAATGGCTGCGACTTCTTCGAAACCTACACGGCTTTTGCGGAACTTCTGGAATATGTCCGCGCAGGCAATGGTCCGGCAGCGATCGAACTTGATACCGAACGGTATTACGGCCACTTCGAAGGCGATCCCCAGCGCTATCGCGGCAAGGGTGAGATCGACCGTATCCGCGCTGAACGCGATTGCCTCAAGGCCTTCCGGGCCAAGGTGGTCGGTGCGGCGCTGCTGACCGACGACGATCTCGACAAGGTCGATGCCGAAGTGATCGCGCAGATCGAGGAAGCCGTGGTGGAAGCCCGCGCCGATGATCTGCCCGATCCCGCGACTGTCGCCGACGACGTCTACGTCGAATATTACTGAGCCAGCGGGGAACCTGAAATGGCCATCATGAACATCCGCGAGGCGATCGTCTCGACGTTGCACGCGGAAATGGAACGCGATTCCGACATCATCCTGCTTGGCGAAGACGTGGTCGGCGGCAACGGCACCGCCGGAGGCCCCGAGGCGATCGGCGGCATCTGGGGCACCAGCCCCGGTCTGTGGGAGAAATTCGGGCCTGAGCGCGTGATCGACACGCCGATCTCCGAAAGCGCCATCATCGGCGCGGCGGCCGGCGCGGCTCTGGCCGGCAAGCGTCCGGTCGCGGAACTGATGTTCGCGGACTTTGTGGGCGTCAGCCTCGACCAGATATGGAACCAGATGGCCAAGTTCCGCTACATGTTCGGCGGCAAGACCAAGTGCCCTGCCGTAGTGCGACTGGTCTACGGCGCGGGCATGTCTACGGCAGCGCAGCATAGCCAGTCGGTCTATGCGATGCTCACCGCGATGCCCGGCCTCAAGGTGGTGCTGCCGACTACCCCGGCCGACGCCAAGGGCCTCCTCACCGAAGCGCTGCGCGGCGACGATCCGGTCATGTATTTCGAACACAAGACGCTTTACGGCGTGAAGGGCGAGGTGCCCGAGGGCGACTATCGCCAGCGTTTCGGCGAAGCGCGCATGGTACGCGAAGGCGGCGACGTCACCGTGGTTGCTTGCGGGCGTATGGTCAATTTTTCGGAAAAAGCGGCGGACAAGCTGGCGGCGGACGGTATCGGCATGGACCTGCTGGACCTGCGCACCACCAGCCCGCTGGACGAGGACGCGATCCTGGAATCCGTCGAGCAGACCGGGCGTTTGGTGGTGGTGGACGAAACTCCGCCGCGTTGCAGCCTGGCCGCCGATATCTGCGCGATGGTGGCCCAGCGGGCTTTCTCGAGCCTGAAAGCGCCGCCGCAGATGGTCACCGCGCCGCATAGCCCGATCCCCTTCGCCCGTAATCTCGAGCGCGCCTGGGTGCCCTCGCCGCAGAAGGTCGAGGAAGCGGTCCGCCGCGTCCTCGCCTTTCGTTGAGGGAGGGGCGGACGATGGCGAAACTCACGCCTTTCACGATGCCCAAGTGGGGTATCGAAATGGCCGAAGGCACCATCGCCGACTGGATGGTGGCCGAAAACGCCCCGTTCGAACGCGGCGCCGTGCTGACGCTTATCGAGACAGACAAGATCACCAACGAAGTCGAGGCCGAAAAGGACGGCCGCTTCGTGCGCATCATGGCCGAGGCGGGGCAGACTTATGCCGTCGGCGCGCTGCTGGCCGTGCTCAGTGATGGCGGCGAGGCAAGTGCGGCTGAGATCGACGCGGTGATCGCGGCCTTTCGCCCTTCCGAAGCGGGTTTCGGCCCCGATGGTGAGGACGAAGCGCCGGTGCCCGCTCCGGCGGTTGCACCCGCCGCTCCCGCTGCGCCGCTGGTTCCCGAGGGTATCGCCATCAGCCCGGTGGCGCTGGCCGAGGCGCAGCGTCTCGGGGTTGACCTTGCGACCGTCACCGGCACGGGCAGGGGAGGGCGCATTTTCGCGCAGGACGTGCATCAGGCCGGGCGCCCCGAAAGTCAGCCTGCGCTTGCGGGCGTCTTTGCGATGACGGCGGATAGCGCGGTGCTTTCCACCCCGGTCGCGCGCCGTATCGCCGCGCTCAACGGGCTGGATCTGGCGAAGGTCAAGGGTAGCGGTCACCGGGGCAAAGTGCGGCGCGATGATGTGCTGGCCGTGGTCAGCCAGGCCGCGCCGCAGCCGGCTCCGGCTGCCGCAACGCCAGCGCCGACACCTGCGCCTGCCGCCGCCGCGCCTGTCGCCGGCACCGTCGATATCGCGCCGATGAGTTCGATGCGCCGCACGATCGCGCGGCGGCTTACCGAATCCAAGCAGCAGATTCCGCACTTCTACGTCCGCCGCCGGGTGCGCGCGGACCGGCTGCTGGCGCTGCGTGCCTCGCTTGGAGCGGACAAACCCAGCGTCAACGACTTCATCGTCAAGGCCTGCGCCCTTGCGCTGATGGAAGTGCCCGCCGTCAACATCCAGGTCCATGGCAACGACATCCACCGTTTCGGCTCGGCCGATGTGGCCGTGGCGGTGGCGACTGAAAAGGGCCTCGTCACCCCCATCGTGTTCGGCGCCGACGACCTTTCGGTGGCCCAGATCGGCGCGGCGATGAAGGCGCTGGCCCAGCGCGCCCGCAGCGGCAAGCTGAAGCCGGAGGAGTTCTCCGGCGGCAGCTTCTCGCTCTCCAACCTCGGCGGGTTCGGGGTCGAGCAGTTCGACGCCATCATCAACCCGCCGCAGGGCGCGATCCTGGCGGTCGGCACCGCGCGGCCCGAGCCCATCGACGACGACGGCGCGATCCGCATCGTGCCGGTCCTGCACCTTTCGCTCTCGTGCGACCACCGCGCGATCGACGGGGCTGACGGCGGCCGCTTCATGGCCGCGCTCGCCAACCTCATCGAACAACCCCATCTGCTCTGACGGAACCAACACGATGAATTTCAAGCTGACCGAAGACCAGCTCCAGCTGCAGGAAGCCGCCCGCACGTTCGCCCGCGCCGAGCTTCCCGCCGTCGCCGCCGAGCTTGAGCGCGATAACAAGCCGCCCAGCCGCGAGCTGCTGAAGCGGTATGCGGAAATGGGTTTCCTGGGCATCAACGTGTCCAGCGAGCTTGGCGGCCTTGGCATGGGCAATATCGAGGCGTTGATCGTGCTGGAAGAATTCGGCAAGATTTCCTCGGCGGTGGGCTTTCCGATCTTCGAAAGCTCGGTCGGCCCGGTGCGCGCGATCGAGTATTTCGCCTCGGATACGCTCAAGAAGCGCGTCGTTCCCGCGGTCTGCGCCGGAGACATGGTGATTGCCGTGTCGATGTCCGAACCGGATGCGGGCAGCGCGTTGACCGATCTCAAGACCAAAGGCGTGGTCAAAGGTGACAAGCTGGTCATCAACGGCACCAAGCGCTGGTGCTCGGGCGGCGGGCATTCCGACGCTTACGTGGTCTATTGCCGCCTCTCGGATGAACCGGGCGCCAAGGGCATCGGCGCAGTGCTGGTGGAAAAGGATGCGCCGGGCATCTCGTTCGGGCCAAACGAACAGCTCATGGGCTTTCGCGGCATCCCCTCGTCGGACATCAATTTCGACGACTGCGAAGTGCCGCTCGACAACATCATCGTCCATGCCGGCGGCGGCTTCAAGAAGCTGATGGAGGCCTTCGACCTCGAACGCTGCGGCAATGCGACAATGTCGCTGGCGCAAGCTTCGGGCGCGCTGGAGGATGTCAGCGCCTATGTTCAGGAGCGCAAGCAGTTCGGCAAGGCCATTGCCGAATTCCAGGCGGTGCAGATCAAGCTGGCGGAAATGCAGATGAAGGTGGAAGCCGCCCGCCTGCTGATCTGGCGCGCCGCTTCTCTGGCCGAAGACGGCCTGCCTTCGGTGCTGCACAGCTCCACCGGCAAGTGCTTTGCCAACACCATCGCCCGCGAGGTGACCGGCGATGCGATGCAGTTGATGGGCGCCTACGGCTATTCCAAGGAATTCCCGATGGAACGCCGTCTGCGCGACAGCTGGGGCTGGGGCATCGCGGGGGGCGCGATCGACATCCAGAAGGTCAACATCGCCGGTGCCATGCTGGGGCGGCGGTTCGACCAGCGGCGTTGAACTTGGTGCATAATAAACCCCGCCGTTCCCTTCCTGGGAATGGCGGGGGGACCATTGCAGCCATGAGGGGGTGGTTCGGTACCAGCGCTTTTAGCGCGCGGTGCCGGCCATCCGCTCCCTCGCGCCGCGCGTATAGACGAGATTGATGCTGGTGAATGTCACTGCCTCGGTCCCGTCGTCCAGTACGACGGCATAGCGCGTCATCGCCGTGCCGCGATCGGTGCGGCTTTTCGAAGGTTCCAGGCTGACGATCTCGCTGGTCACATGGATCATATCGCCGGCACGGATCGCCCGCTTGAGCCGCAGTTCGTCCCAGCCCACGCCGCAGACCCAGTCGATGTCCCAGTTGATCTCGTGGTCCATCTGGCGCCACAGGGCGAGAACGTGAATACCGCTCGCCACCACCTCGCCGAAGACCGACTGTGCGGCGCTTTCGGGATCGGTGTGGAACCACTGCGGATCGTACTTGCGCGCAAATTCCAGCATCTCTTCCTGCGATACCGTTCGCGGGGACGAGCGGCGGAATTCGCCCAGTTCCAGGTCTTCGAAAGTGCGATGCGGCGCGCGCGGCACGAAGGCTTCGCTCACAGTTTGCCTTTCCGTTCTTCTTCAAGCATCCGCGCCAGCCCCTGCTGGCTGACCGTGGCAACGAGCGTGCCGTCGCGGCGGAACACGTTGCCGCGGCCCAGCGCCATGGCATCGCTCGCCGCCGGGCTGTCGATTGCGTAGAGCAGCCATTCGTCCACGCGAAATTCGTCATGGAACCATACCGCGTGGTCCAGACTGCTCGATTGCAGGAAGTCGTTCGCCCAGCCGATTCCCAATGGACCCAGCGCGGTATGAAAAATGTGCAGGTCCGAAGCATAGGTGAGCAGGCGCTGATGCACGTCCAGGGGCCCGTCGACCATGCCGACGGCGCGAAACCAGAAGTTGCGGCTAGCGGGGCGGACCTCACGCTCGTCGAAGGGGAAGAATTCCAGCGGGCGCCAATCGATCTGCTGGCGGCGGCGCCAGAACGGGCGGTGCCGCTCGGGCAGACGATCGCCATAGGCGGCGACGAGGTCTGCAAGACTGGTCAGGCTCTCGGGTGGCGGTACGTCCGGCATCGCCAGGCCGTGCCGGGCTGAGGGTTCGGGCGTCTTGAACGAGGCCATCATGTTGAGGATCGGCGCGCCGTCCTGAGTCATGCGCACCATGCGGTTGGCGAACGTGCGACCATCGCTTTCGCGGCTGACTGCGAAATCCACTGGCCGGTCAGTAAGGCCCGGTTGGAGGAAATAGGCGTGCAGGCTGTGCGCGACCTTATCTGCCGGCACCGTCAGCCGCGCGGCGGCCAGGCACTGCGAGGCCACCATGCCGCCGTAAAGGCGCAGCAGCCCGCTAGGCACGGGCTGAACCCGGTAGCGGTCGGGAGCGATTTCCTCAAATTCATAGCCGAGGCGGCGCTCGACTTCAGGGTCGTCGGGGTAGGGGTTCGATTCAGGCAAGGCGTGCATCCATCGCATCAGCCTAGCAGGCCACGCACTGCTTCGCGAACGCAAAAGCGCTGTCGGGATCGACGATTTGCAACAATTCCACCATGTTACCGTCGCAGTCTCGGCCATACGTGGCGCGCGTTGCCGCCGATCCGCCGGGCGGGCAGTTGAATTCCATGCCCAGCGCGCTCAACCGCTCGTATTCGGCGAAAACATCGTCGCAGTAGAGACAAAGATGGGTGATGCCCCGGTCGCACATCCGCGGGTGGACGGTCTGGGGATCGTTGCTGGCATATTCGAACACTTCGATATGCAGGTTGCCCAGCCGGATCATGGCATACCGCGCGGCGCTGCCGTTAAGGCCGACCATGGTGTCTATCCGCTGGTTGCCGGCCTGCCAGCCGCCTTCCTTGCCGGCGCTTTCGAAGCCGAACCAGCGCTGGTAGTGATCGACGAAACGGTCGAGATCAGGCGTCGAGATCGCTACGTGGTGAACGCCCCGGATCATGCTGCTGCCGCCTGTCGAGCGGCTTTTACAGCGCTCACGATCTCGGCATTCGTGGGGTTGCGGCGCAGGGTCAGGCCGCCGTTCACCTGCAACACCTGCCCGCTCATGAAGCAGGCGTCGCTGGCCACCCAGGACACGGCCTCGGCGATGTCCTCGCTGGTGCCGACCCGTCCAAGCGGATATTCCTTGGCGAAGGTGTCCATGATTGCGGTGTTCTTCGATGCTTTTTCGGTCATCGGGGTGACGGTGAAGCCGGGCGCGACCGAATTGGCGCGGATGCCCCGGTGGCCGAATTCGTTGGCGACGCAGCGGATCACGTGGTCGGCGCCGGCCTTGGTGCCCATGTAGGCGGCGTGGTCCTCAAGCATGATCGAGGCTGTGGCGGAGGAGATCTGGATCAGCGATCCGCCGTCGCGCATCACCCGCAGCATCGCCTGATAAAACAGGATCGCGCCGGTGAATTGCAGCGCCGTCATCTGCTCGATCTCGGCCTTGGTGGTTTCGAGGAAGGGTTTCAGCAATCCCCAGCCGGTGGCGTTGACCGCGATATCCACGCCGCCGTAAGCGCCGCGTACCGTCTCGCCCAGCCGCGCCAGATCCGCCTCGCTGGTGAGGTCGCAGCCGGTGACGGCCAGGCCGCCCAGTTCGGCTGCGAGCCGTTCCAGCTCATCAGCCTTGCGCCCGGCGACGATCACCGTTGCGCCGTCTGCGGCCAGCCTGCGCGCGATCACTTGCGCCATGTTGTCCCGGTTAGCCGCGCCGACGACGACGGCGACCTTTCCTGTCAGGTCCGCCATATCTCCACTCTCCCGTGTCTTGTTTTTGTCGGTCAGTCCTGCTGGACCCAGTCGCCCAGCACCTGTTCGACGCGGGCCTTTTCCGGCACGATGTTGAGGCCAATGCGGCGATCCAGTTCCTCGTGCCAGTGGTAGATGCGCCGTTCCTGATAGTTCAGCGGCATTCCCTTGAAGCCGGGGCTTTCCAGCGATTCCTGGATTTGCGGAGCATATTGCAGGTCCTCGTAAAGAATGCGCTCCCAGTTGCTGAGCCGCGTTTCCCACAAGGGATGCGGGTTTTCGGCATCGTGATCGGGCGCGATCCAGGTCGAGACGACGCGGGTGCGCTTGGGGCCGATCGGCCAGAACTGGAGCAGCGGTACCCCGCTGGGTGCGGGCGGCATCACGAAGTTCGGATAGATCTGGTAGCTGACATTGTTCTTGGCCGGAAATTCAGTGATCGAGGGGATTACCGGCATTCCCACCGTGCCCGGATCGACCCAGTCAGGACGGCGGTTGGGCGTCGCCATGCGGCTGTGGCCGTTGGGCCAGAGCGTGACGATCATGGAACGGTGGTCGAGGAAGCGGTCCACCGTGTTCACGTGGATCGACTTGATGTGATAAACCTCAAGAAACGCGTCGAGGAGGATCTTGACGTTACAGTCCACCTCGTAGCTGCGACTGTCGACAAGGCGCAGGTTTTCCAGATCATACTGTTCCAGCTGCGCCGCCATCGGGCCGATGTGCTCCATCAGAGGCTGCGCTTCCGGGTCCTGGTTGACGAAGATCAGCGAGCCGAGAAGTTCGCAGCGCACTTCCTTCAGCGAACGGCACGAGAAGTCGAGATCCACGAAATCGCGCTTGTCGCGCACGGCGGTGAGCTTGCCTTCCAGCGTGTAGCTCCAGCCGTGATAGCCACAAACAAAGCCGCGGCCTTCGCCCGAATCTTCGGCCACCAGGGGCGCGCCGCGGTGCTGGCAGGTGTTGAAAAACGCTTTTACCTCGCCCTTCAGCGTGCGCGTGACGATGATCGGCGCGCCGGGATTGCGGGTGAGGAACCAAGTGCCAGGGCGGGGAATCTGGTCGACATGGCCGGCATAGAGCCAGGCCTTGTCCCACATCATCTCCTTTTCCAGCGCCAGGAATTCCTTGTCGGTATAGCGGCTGCCGGGAATGTCGGGAAACTTGGGAAAGCCTTCGGGCGGCCCTTTGCGGTCGCGCTCATAATCCATGCGCGCGAAATCGTTTTCGGGTTTCTGATCCGCAACCAGATCGAGCATCGGCCTTCTCTCCCTTGTGGTCCGCACTGTGTCGCGCCGGACCAGTCCGCGACAGAATCAAAAACATACAAGAATGTTTGATTCTGTCGAAGTGATGCTTGCGATCCTAAGCCCCTCGCGATAAAACAGTCAACAGTGATTGTAATTTTTCACCTTTCGCCGGCGAACGCTTCAGCCTTGCCCAAACCCGGCATCACGCTTTTGCGCGAAGGCCGTTATCCCTTCGCGGCTGTCGGCGCTGTCCAGCGTTGCCTTGCCCCAGGCATTGCCCACCGCCAGGGCTTGGCTGATCTCCATGCTGCAGGAGAGTTCGTACAACTCGCGCCCGTTGCGGATCGCCTGCCAGCTATGGCTCAGCATCGTTTGCGTCACTGCCATGGCGCGTTCCAGCAACTGATCGGCGGGCAGCACTTCGGTCACCACGCCCAGTTCGTAAAGCCTGCGGGCGGGGAGCAGTTCGCCGGTCATTATCATCGCCAACGCGGCGGCGCGGGGGACTTGCGCAGCGAGCCGCTGGATGCCGCCGGCAAAGGCGAACAGCCCGCGTTTGACTTCGCTCAGCCCCATCAGCGCATGGTCGGCGGCAAAGACCATGTCGCAGGCCAGCATGATCTCGAATCCGCCCGCCACCGCCGTGCCGTTGATCGCGGCGATCAGCGGTTTGATGCGCCTGCGCTCGGTGATGCCGCCAAAGCCCCGTCCGGGGATCAGGCCGTGGCCGGCACCGATACGTTCCGCCTCTTTGAGGTCCATGCCGGAACAGAACGCCTTGTCGCCTGCGCCGGTCAGGATCATTGCACCAACGCCCGGATCTGCCTCTGCTGCCGTGATTGCCGCGTCGAGCGCGCGCGATGTCGCCGCATCGAGGGCGTTGCGTGCGGCTACGCGGTCGATAGTCAGCAGGCAGACGGGGCCGCGGTGCTCCACAATAAGGCCGGTCATCGCGATGATCTCCCAAGTTACCGCGATTATCGCATGCCTGCCCGGAGCAGAGAGCGAATCGCAGGGCTAATTTGAACGAACAGATAAAACGAGGAGAGGGTGAATTGAAAGAGTTTGCAAATCTCCACCACCATGGGTTGATCGTCCCGAATATCCGTCAGTCGATGGATGGTATTGGTCGCGAACTGAATATCGACTGGGCGCCGGTTCGCCGGTTCGATCCACTTCGAGTTTGGCTACCGGATACCGGATGGTCAGAGGCCCATCTTACTGTGACTTATTCTCGTCAGGGGCCAATTCATTTCGAACTTATAGAAATGACGCCGGGCGGCGCTTATGAGGCACTACTGGCGGTTTCGCGTGCGCATGTCGGTGCCTGGGTTCAGGACGTCGGCGCCGAGGTGGAGGCCCTGCTGGAGCAAGGCTGGCGTGTGATCGCCGCCGGCGCTTCGCCCAAGCATCGCTACGGCCAGATGGCCTACATGGCGCAGGGCGATGGCCCGGTGCTGGAACTGGTGGGTGAACCGATCCGACCGATGATCGAGGAATGGATCGGCTCGGTCGAATGATAATCTCACTGCTTGATGAGTGGTGCTTATTTATATAGCCTTGGCTTCACAAAAGATTTGGGCGGTTTTTACAGGCCGCTCCGGCAATGCAGCTTTCGCTGAACGCGTCTACAAGTAAGATATACTGATATAGTGAGCCTACTCGCGCAAGCGGGCCACGCCACGGATAAACGGGAGAGCGGCTTGCCCCGCAAATTGGAAGTCTTCGTGGCCACCAAGGGCCATACCTTTTGCCGCGATGTCTTCGAGGGGCTGTTGCGGGCGATCGGCGTCGACCCCACGATGATCGATCAACCCGCTGCCGCCATGGCTAAAAGCGCATGAGCGGCGTGGCAGTGGCCGAGCTGCAGCGCGCCGCGCAGACTGCGCCCATCCCCGGACAGGACGACGCGCCGAGCGCTGGCGCGTGGTATCTGATCTTCGTGCTGACACTGGCCTATACTGTCAGCTTCGTCGACCGGCAGGTACTTAACCTTCTGATCGGGCCGCTAAAGGCCGACTTCGGGCTGTCGGACACGCGGCTCAGTCTGTTGCAGGGGTTGGCGTTCACTTTCGCCTATATTCTTTTTAGCCCTATCTTCGGGCGGATGGCGGATACCGGCAATCGCAAGGTGATCCTGCTCGGCGGCATCGGCCTGTGGAGCCTTGGCACCAGTCTGTGCGGCCTTGCGCGCAGCTATTGGCAGTTGTTCATCGCGCGGATGGGCGTGGGCGGGGCGGAAGCGTGCCTGACCCCGGCGGCGTGGTCGATCATCGTCGACAGCTTTCCGACCCGGCTAATCCCGCGTGCCTTCAGCATCTTCCTGATGGGCCCCTATATTGGTGGCGGGCTGGCGCTGATTTTTGGCGGCTTGCTGCTGGAGGCGGCGCAGGGCTGGGATCTGAGCGCGGTTCCTTACCTTGGTGCGCTGAAGCCTTGGCAAGTGGTGTTCATGGTGGCGGGCCTGCCAGGTTTCGTGATCGCCCTTATGATGCTGCGTATCCGTGAGCCTTCGCGCAAGCTGGCGCTGACGGAAACCAAGCCGGAACGCATGGCCATGGCCCAGGTATGGCAAGTCTTCGTCGCTAGGCGTGATTTTTACGGCAACTTCTATGCCGGCATGGCTTCGCTGGTGATCGTGCTCTACGCCTTCCCGGCGTGGATGCCGGCGATGCTGATGCGCCGTTTCGGCGCCAGCGCAGCTACCGTGGGCGTGCAGTACGGTGTGGCAGTGCTGGTGACCGGCTCGCTGGGCGTACTGTGCGGCCCAGTGATCGCAAGCTGGCTGGAGCGTCGCGGGCGGGTGGATGCCCTGATGCGGGTGCCGATGGCGGCGGCGGCGCTGCTGATACCGGTCTCGATCGCGCTGGCTTTTGCACAGTCCTATGGTTTCGCGATGATCGTCGCGACTTTGGCGAGCTTTGCCTACAGCCTGCCGATGGCGCTGGCGTCCTCGGCGTTGCAACTGGCGACACCTAACCGGATGCGCGGGATTTCGGCTTCGATCTACGTGTTCGTGGCCAGTGTCATGGGCCTCGGCGCCGCGCCGACGATCGTGGCGCTGCTGACCGACCATGTCTTTGCTGACGAGCGTAGCGTGGGGCTGTCGCTGTCACTTACATGCGCAGTGGCAGCGGCGATCTCGGCGTTCTTCCTGTCTCGTGCGCTGCGGGGGTATAGGCGCATTCTTGACGATGCGGCGGGCTGATCTCCCGCATTTCGTTGTTGCGGGTCCATTGAGGAGCCCGGCACTGCGGCACGCGGGCTTGCTTGTCCCGGCGCGTTTTATCGGGCCTCGCTTGCCAGAATCTTCAGGGCGGCAACCAGGCGATCTATGTCCGTTTCCGAGGTGAAGATGGCAGGCGTCACGCGCACGCAGGCGCCGCTGGCTATGCCTTCACGGTGCACAGTGAAAATGCTGAACCTGTCGAGCAGCGTCGCTGCAAGAGCCATATTGTCTTTGACAGAGGTGCGCCCGCGCAGCCGGAACGAGGTGAGGGCACAGGTCAGGCGGGGATCCGAAGGGGTGAGGATTTCCAATCCTGGGTGGCCGCGCAGCGTTTCTGCCCAGCGGTTGCGCAGATGGCGCAGGCGCGCTTCCTTTGCGGGGGTGCCGATCGTCTCGTGGAATGCCAGCGCATCGTCCAGCGCTAGGTATCCGGCATAGCCGGGCGTGCCGGTGTGGACGCGGCTGGAGGTCCCATGGTCGGCATTGCCGACTTCGCTCATGTTCGGATCGATGGCATCGAGGCGGCCTCGGCGGATATGGACCAGGCCCACACCCATCGGCGCGCCGATCCACTTCTGGCAGGTGAGGCCGGTGAAGTCGGAGCCGATCTCGTCCAGCTTGAAATCAAGCTGGCCCCAGGCGTGGGCTGAATCCAGTATCACGTCGACCCCGCGCGACCGGGCGAGGGCGATGATCTCCTTCACCGGCATGACCAGCCCGGTGCGATGGCCAACATGGGTAAGCAGGATCAGCCGCACCTTGGGATGGGCGTCCAGTGCGGCGGCGTAAGTGTCGATCAGCGACTGATGAGTAGCCGGTTCCGGCACCGCGATGGTAACGAGGTCGGCCCCGCGCCGTTGCTTCAGCCAGCGAAAAGCGGCCTGCGTACTGTCGTAATCGAGATCGCTGTATAGCACCTGATCGCCGGGTCGCAGGCGGTTGTAGCCCGCGATTAGTGTCTGCAGCGCCTCGGTCGCGCCGCGGGTGAAGGCGATCTCTTCTGGTGCGACCCCCAGCAGGGCGGCGGCGCGGGCGCGCACGGGCATGAGGTCTCCCCACAGGCCGCGGCGGGCATAGAAGGAGTTGGCCGCGTTCACCTTGTGAAGATGGCGCTGGTAGGCCTGTTCGACCGGCCGGGCCATCGAGCCCCAGTTGCCGTTTTCAAGCTGGACAACGTCAGGGGTGACGTCGAACTGAGCGGCTACTTTGGCCCAGTACGCATTGTCGTCCGCCCGGATATCCGCCCGCGCCAGGGGGGCTGCGGCGCGGGCGGAAGCCGGCAGGAAGGTGCCGGCGATGCCGGCGGTCATGGCGCCAGCCATCAGGGCGCGGCGGTCGAGGGCGGACGTCATGACCTTGGGTCTTTCAATCGGGGCTTTTAGAACGAGGCGTCTACGCGGACGTAGTAGTTGCCGCCGTTGGTGTCGTAAGGCGCGTTGCGCGAGTACACCAGGCCGCGACTGGCCTGGAAAGTCGCCTCGTCGGGGTACTTGTTGAACACGTTCTCGGCGCCCACCCGAAGCGACAGGCCGGGGCGCATCTGATAAGTCACGCCGGCGTCGAAGAAGGCCATCGACCCGAAGCGCTGGAAGATGTCGCCGCTCGCGTTGCCGCTCGAGTCCGTCCAGGGGCCGTAATAGCGCATGCGCGCCATCAGCGAGACCGGGCCGAGCGTATAGTTGATCGTGGCGACCGCGTTGTGTTCCGGCAGGCCCTGTTCGTACTTGGTGCGGGTGGTGTCGCTCTGGGCGATCTGGCTGGAGGTCACCTTCGTCTGCGTGTAGCTATATGAACCCGTCGCATCGAGCAGGCCCGGGCCTACCGGGTGCTTGTAGGATACCACGAAGTCGACGCCGCGCGTGCGGGTGTCGTAGTCGTTGGTGAAGAAGGTGATCGTGCGATAATCCGCCGCCTGGCTGATGCCCTGGGCGATGAGGTTGGCCTTGATCGCGTCCGTCAGGACATAGCTGGGCGAAGTGCTGAAGCGGTCGTCCACCTTGATCTGATAGGCATCGACCGAACCCGAAAGGCCGAAGCCGGTGCGCCACACGAAGCCGGCGGTCGCCGTCTTCGAGGTTTCCGGTTTCAGAGCAGTCGCACCGAAATACTGAGCGACGGCGTTGAGCGGCGAGAGGCGGCCCGTCGTGTAGAGCAGCAGCGTGGCCGTATCCAGGCCCTGCGAGGTGCTCGTCGAATTGAGCTGCGCGGGGGTGGGCGCCTTGAACCCGGTCGAATACGAACCGCGCACGGCAAGGGCGGGGGTCAGCTCGTAACGGGTGGAGAACTTGTAGTTGAAGTTGTTGCCGAAGCTCGAATAATGTTCGTCGCGGATCGCGCCTTCGATGCTCCAGGCGTCGGTGACGGGGACGGTGACGTCGAGGTAGCCGGCGTAGCTGGTCTGGCTCCACGAGCCGGCCTGCAGGTCGCTGAAGCCCGGGAAGCCGTTGGACCCTGCGGCAAGGCCGTAATTGGCACCGGCGCCTACCGCGTAGGAGGCCTCGTCACCCTGACGGATCTTGTACGTCTCGACCCGGCGTTCCGCGCCGAAGGCGATCGTCACCGGCTTGGCGAAGGCGGGCACATCGAGGGTGTAGACGCCGTCGGCGTTGAGGTTGAATTCACGCTGGATATTGCGGCCCAAGTAGAAATCCAGCGGACTGTCCGGTCCTAGCGAGGCATTGATCGAATTGTTCAGATAGAAGGCGCTGGCATTCTGGCCGAGCGAGGCGCTGAGGTCCCACGCGAAGTTGCCGGACTTGCCCCCGCGAATGCCGGTGGATGCCTGGAAATCCGTGTAGCGCACGCCCTCGCTGGGCGAAAAGCCCGCCGGGTAGATATCGTTGACGTTGAAGCCGGGAAAAGCGGCGGTCTGGTTGTATACCGAAGTGGTGGTCGACGGATTGCGCCAGTTGATGTCCGACCAGCCCTTGCCCTTGCCGAAGGTGCCGAAACCATAAACTTCGATGTCGTCGCCGATGGGCTGGGCGGCGTCGAGCGCGAACTTCAGGGTCTTCAGCTCGGGGTTGCCCCAGCGCTGCACCGGGTCGGCGACTTCGATGCCGGTCGCGTTTTCAAAGGCGATGGCGTCGGCGCGCTGGCGGCTGCGCGAGGTGGCGCTGGCATCGGCATACTCGCCGGTCAGCACGACATGCCCGCCGCCCGGCAGCGCGAATCCGGCGCGGCCGCCGACCTGGAACTGTTCGCCATCGCCGCGGTAGTACTGCGAACCTTGCGCATAAGCGGAAAAGCCCGGCTTGGTATCGAGGATGACGTTGATGACGCCCGCAATCGCGTCCGAACCGTATTGCGCCGAGGCGCCGTCACGCAGCACCTCGACGTGGCCGATGGCGAACGAAGGGATCTGCGCAAGGTCGGTCGCCTGTGCGCTGCCGTTGAGGAACGAGGAACGGTGGAAGCGCTTGCCGTTGACCATCACCAGCGTCATGTCGGGCGAGAGGTTGTTGAGCGAGGCGGGGCGGATGAATTCCGGGCCGTCCGAGGCAGGCAGCTTCTGGACGATGAAGGCCGGAACCAGCTGCGTCAGCTTTTCATCGAGTCGTGCGGTGACGGTGGATTTCACCTGCTGCTCGGAGAGCGTGTCGACCGGCGAAAGCGCGGTGAAGACGGTCTGCGCCTGGGCGCGGGTGCCGGTGACGATGATGTCGTTGCCGGCCTCGTCGGTCGGGGCAGCGCTGCGGGCGCCGCGCGGTTCGCTTTCGTCCTGCTGGTCCTTGAAGCCCAGGACGACGGTGCGGCCGTTGTCCTTTTTGATGGAAAGCCCGGTCCCCGAGATCAGCCGCGAAAGCGCTTCCTGGCGTGACATCCGCCCATTCAGGGCAGGCGCGCGCAGTGCAGCTATGCCGGCGGTGGGATAAAAGATCTGCACCGATGCCTGACGCGCAAACTGGGTCAGGGCGCTCGACAGCGGCTGCGCGGGAATGGCGAAGCTGGGGCCCGTAGCGGCGGGAGCGGCCATCGCGGCCGGGGCGATAAAGGCCGGCGCGATGCAGGCAGCGGACGTGGCAAGCAGCACCGCGAAACGCGGCGTACCGGAAAACCGAACGGACATGTGAGGTTAGACCCTTTAGGAAAACTGTATGAGCGGCACCGATCCTTGCGCCTCTGCTCCACCAGACGATCCGGGAATTTGAAACCGCCAAATGTTTTCGAAAAAATTTTCGAAGGCGTGAATTCGCGCCCCTGGCGGCAGCGATCAGTCCTCAGCGGGTCAGCACGTAGCCGCCGTTGCTGCGTGTTGCGCGCAGGCCCAGCCCCAGTTCCAGCGCCGAAAGAAAGTCCGCCGGGTCGGTCGATGTGAAGCGTCCGCCTACCGGTATGCCGGTAAGGTCGGGGTCGGCGATGACGATCTTGTCGGCGAGATAACGGTTGTATTCGCGCACGGCGGTTTGCAGCGGTTCGTTGTCGAACACGATTTCGCCCTGCTGCCAGGCGATGGTCGCGGCGAGGCGCTGCGGGCTGGCCTTGCGCACCGAAGGAGCGACGGCGGAAAGCAGTAGTCCCTCGTTTGGAGAAGCGATGGCAACGGGGGCGGTTGCCGGCTGCCCGGTAATCACGGCAGGCGCGGAAATGGGGGCAGCGGAAGCCTTGCCGGACAGTACCGTCACGTCCATCGCCGTACCTTCAAGCCGAACGTTGAACCGCCCCTGCGACAGCGAGGCCATCCGATCGAGGCCATGGATGCGGGCCGGAATGCCGGGCACCAGTTCCAGCCCCACTTCGCCGCGCACGATCCACAGCGACCGCTCGTCGTCCGAGAAGCGCCATTGCATCTCGCTGTCGGTATTGAGCATGGCGCGGCTGCCGTCGGGCAGGATCAGGCGCTTGCATTCGCCTACGCCGGAATGGCTGCTATCCCATGCATAAGCGCGAGAGGTGAAGGCGCCGGCGGTCAACAGGCCGGCCATGCCCATCCCGCCGATGGCCGCGGCTGCGCGCCGCCGCGTGAAGCGGGATTGAAAAGGAAGGGGGATATCGGCGTCAGCCTTCGATTGCGCTTCGCGCCATACGGCCAGCGCGCGTGCGAAGGCGATCGCGTGCTCGGGCGAGGCCCCGCGCCATGCGTGGAAGCATTCTTCGTCGATGGTGCCGGAATCGTGACGCGCCAGCCATGTCGCGGCCTCGCGTGCGATTCTGCGCTTGCGGCGCTGTTTCTCGTTGAAGATGCTCATTTTTTAGACATGTCGGATACGAAGGGCTAGAATAACAGACGAACGGCGGAGATAAATCCGCCAAGCCCTGAAGAATCTTTTTACCGGCCGCCACTCCGGCGCGCGGTTTCAGCCTGTTTATCGGGTGAGGGCAGGGCATCTTCGTCCCCTTGCCAACTGCGCGAAAGCAGTTCGATCGCGCGGGCCAGGCGCTTTTCATAAGTCGACTGGCTGATGCCGAGATCGCGCGCGATCTCCTGCGAGGATTCGCCCTGTATACGCCGCCTGACGAACACGGTGCGGCACCGCTCGGGCAATCGTGCGATCAGATCGGATACGCGCCGCAGCCGTTCGCGTCCGGCAGCGATGCGGTGCTGGTCGGGAGCGTCGTCTGCCAGCGTCAGGTGGTCCGTATCGGCAAACTGCCGGAAGTCGATGATCCGGCGGCGGCGCAGGCGCTCGATTGCGATGTGGCGCAGCATTCGCACGACATAGGCGCGTGGGTCCTCGATCGCCGCCCAACCTTCCAGTTCGAAAAGGCGAGCGAAGGCTTCCTGCACCAGTTCCTCGGCCTCGTCACGCGACCCCGAGATGCGCAGCGCGGCAGCGTGGAAACGCTGTTCATGCGGAAAGATATGGTCCGCAAACCAGATGTCGATGGGACGAACGATAGACACGGGCAATGAAAAGCAACCTGAGCAAGCCTGCGGAGCCCCTATTGCCTGTTCATTTCAGATCGATGACGTCACCGGGGGGGCAACGGTGCAAGATCGATACGCCGCGATATCGCGATGGCTTCCAGAAACGCCTCGTCATGGCTGACCACCAGCATGGCGCCGTCGAACGCAGAGAGCCCCGCTTCGATCGCGGCGATGGAATCGAGATCGAGATGGTTGGTCGGCTCGTCGAGGATAAGCAGTTGCGGCGGCGCCGGGCTGCCCAAGACGCAGGCAAGGCCGGCCCGCAGCATTTGGCCGCCGCTCAGGGTGCCGACCTGTTGCAGCGCGGCGTCCGCCCTGAACTGGAACTTCGCCAGGACCGAGCGGCAGGTGAAATCGTCGGTGCCAGGATTGAGGGCGTGATAATTTTCCGCGATTGATCGGTCGGGGTCGAGAATGCCTGCGGTTTGATCGAGCATCGCAAAGCGGGCAGCCCGGTTGACCGTGCCGGACCAAGGCTGGGATACCCCGGCGATCAGCCTCAGCAATGTCGTTTTGCCCGATCCGTTCGGCCCGGCGATGGCCACGCGTTCCGGCCCCGTAATCGTCAGCGATAGATCGCGCAGCACGGCTAATGCCGGATCGTAGCCGGCCGTGACCCCCTGCAGGCTGAGGACGACCTTACCAGGCGGCAGCCCGGTCGGCGCGAGCGAGACGGCCATCGTCTCCAGCATCTCGATCTGCTCTCTTGCCAGAATGGCTGCCGCAGAGGCCTCGGCGCGTTGGCGCTGGGCAAGCCGGGCATTCTCGCCGCTGCTGTTCTCGGCGTTGTTCTTGCGAGCACCGGCCAGGATGCGCGGCATACCGCCTCGCGCGGCCTTGCGACTGCCTGCCCCGTCACGGCGCTGCTTGCGCTCGGCGGCGACCTGCACCTTGCGTTCTATCTCGCCCAGTTGCCGCTGCGCCACGTCCAGATCGCGGTGCGCTGCCTCCAGCTCGACAGCTTTCTGCGCGCGGTAATCACTCCAGTTACCGCCGTAGCGCGTGGCACCAAGCGAGGTCATTTCGACGATCGCATCCATCGTCTCCAGCAGTTCGCGGTCATGGCTGACGATGATCGCGCCAGCACGCCAGGAACCGAACAGTTCGAGGAGCGCGGCGCGCCCCTCACGATCAAGATTGTTGGAGGGTTCATCGAGCAACAGGAAGTCCGGCTCGGCCAGCACGACTGCGGCCATGGCCGCGCGCGTTTGCTGGCCGCCCGAAAGCGAGACCAGCAGGCTATCAGCGGCCGCGTCCAGGCCGACACGCGCCAGCGCAGAGGCCACGCGCGCCTCTAGCGTCCAGTCCGCATCGGCCAGTTCGTCCAGCCCCGCCTCGCCGGTTTCCGCCTTGCGCAGAACCGCAAGATCATCCGTGACGCCGAAAAGGTCGGCAATGGTTTCGTCGGGGCCGACCTGCACGATCTGGCGCAGCACGGCGAGGGTCCCGCGAACGACGACTTTCCCGAAGCTCGGTTCGCGCGTGCCGGCCAGCAGTTCAAGCAAGCTGGTCTTGCCGACACCGTTGCGGCCGACAATGCCGACGCGCTCCGCGTTGAAGGTGAGATCGAGAGAGGAGAAGACCAGCCGGCCTTCGGGTGTCGACCAGCCAAGGTCAAACGTCGTGATGGAAGCGGACATGATATGATTTTCCTGGCGGCAAAACGGATCGCATTGCTGTCAGTTCGAAATCACATCGGTACGCAAATCCTCTTGCCGGTTGGTGCGCTATATTACGGCGCTCGATCTTCCATCGCAAGCCCCATCGCGCCGGCGCCTTCGAAGCGTCGATCCGGGTCCGCAGTCGCCCGTAATCCTCGCGTTGGAGCCAGCGGCCGCTTTTTAATTGGCGGGCGGGACGAACTACCATCTGGCGCGTTACCGTTCGGGTCCACTCTCCAGGGTCAGGAAACGCGTATGACGACCGTTGCCGAGGTTATCGTGAAAACTCTCGAAGCGGCGGGCGTGCGCCGTTGCTATGGTATTCCGGGCGACACGCTCAACCATGTCACCGATGCGATCCGCACCAGTTCCATCCGCTGGGTGCACGTTCGCCACGAAGAGGCCGCCGGCTTTGCGGCCGGCGCAGAAGCCATGCTGACGGGCGAGTTGGCCGCATGTGCGGGATCTTGCGGGCCGGGCGGCCTGCACTTCATCAACGGCCTGTTTGAATCGCATCGCAACCGCGCGCCGGTAGTCCTGATCGCCAGCCAGATCGTCCGCGACGAACTGGGGTTCGATTTCCCGCAGGAAGTGGATTTCAAATCGGTCTATGCTTGCTGCACAGTATTCTGTGAGGAGATCCGCACGCCTGCGCAGGCCCGGCGGATGACGGCCATGGCCGCGCAGGCTGCACTGGCGAAACGCGGCGTCGCCGTGCTTATCGTCCCGGCAGACGTGTCGAGCGCCAAGGCTCCGGCTGAGCCTGATTTCGCCGTCCACCGCGCCCAGCCGGTGGTGCGCCCGTCCGATGCGGAACTCGACAGCCTGGCAAACGCCCTTAACAGCGGCAAGAAAGTGGCGATCTATGGCGGGTCAGGCTGCGAGCATGCGCATGACGCGGTCGTGGCGCTAGCAGCCCGGCTGCGCGCGCCGGTCGCCCGCACGTCGCGGGCCAAGGATTTTCTTGAGCATGACAACCCTTACGACGTCGGCATGACCGGGATATTCGGCAGCGAGTCCGGCTATCACGCGCTGATGGCGTGCGACGTGCTGCTGCTGCTCGGCTGCGACTTCGCCTGGCGGCAGTTCTACCCTGAAAAAGCGACCATCCTGCAGGTCGATCTGGACGGTTCGCATCTGGGGCGCCGCCATCCGGTCGACATCGGCGTAATCGGCGATATCGCGCCGACTCTCGAAGCGCTGCTGCCAAGGATCGCCCAGCGCGAGGACGGGGCTTTCCTCGACGAATGCCTCAAGCACCATCGCAAGGCCAAGGCGGAGCAGGCAAAGCATGCCACAGTCGGCAAGGGCGGCGCGATCCATCCGCAATACCTGACGGAGACGATCTCGCGCCATGCTGCGCCGGATGCGATCTTCACGGCGGATGGCGGCTCGCCGATGGTCTGGTGCCTGCGGCACATCGCCTCGACCGGGCGCAACCGCACCGTCGTCAGCCTCAGTCACGGGACGATGGCCAATGCCATGCCGCAGGCGCTGGGGGCAAAGGCTGCGTTTCCGGATCGGCAGGCGATTTCGCTCTCGGGCGATGGTGGCATCGCGATGCTGCTGGGCGACCTGCTGACAGCGGTGCAGGAAAAGCTGCCGATCAAGGTCGTCGTCTATAACAACGGCGCGCTGGACTTCGTGGAGATCGAGCAGAAGGTCGAAGGCCTGCTCGATGCCTATACCGACCTGGTCAATCCCGATTTCGCGCGGGTGGCCGAGGCGATCGGCTTTCGCGCGCAGCGTGTCGAGAAGGCCGAGGACCTCGATGCGGCGGTGCAGGCATGGCTGGCCGAACCGGGGCCGGCGCTGCTCGATGTCGTCACCGACAGGTTTGAACTGGTGATGCCGCCCAGCGTGAAACCCGGCCAGGTTGCCGGCATGGCGCTTTATTCTGCCAAGGCAGTGTTGGGCGGGCGGGGCGGCGATGTGCTGGGCATGGTGCGGAACTTGCTGTCGTGAAGGCGCGCGCTACCATCGCGGACGCCCTGCTGCGGGATCAGGCGCTGGCTCGCAACTGCCTTTTGCTGGCGGGTTTCGTGGGAACGATCGCCGCCGCGTGGACAGGTTTCAGCCACCCACGCGTGTGGTGGCTGCTGGTACTTTTCGTGCCGCTCTTGATCGCCGCGACCGTCGATCTTTTTCAGACGCACCATTCGCTGCGCCGCAACTATCCGGCATCGGCCCGTTTCCGCTGGTTCTTCGAATGGCTGCGGCCGTTCCTGCGTTCCTATATCGTGGAAAGCGATCTGGATGGACGGCCCTTCAACCATGACGAACGCGCGCTGGTCTATGCGCGCGCCAAGGGTGATGTCTCAACCCACCCGTTCGGCACCGAACTCGACGTCTATTCCGAAGAATACGAATGGCTCGCGCATTCGATCGCCCCATCGCGCCATGCCGAGAAACATACCCGCGTGACGGTGGGCACCGATCAATGCAGCAAGCCCTATCAGGCCGCCCGCCTGAATATCTCCGCGATGAGCTTTGGGGCCCTTGGCGCCAATGCGATCGAGGCGCTCAACCTGGGCGCGAAGATCGGCGGGTTCTATCATGATACGGGCGAGGGCGGCCTGTCGCCTTATCACCTGAAGCATGGCGGCGATGTCGTCTGGGAAATCGGATCGGGCTATTTCGGGTGCCGCGATCGCCAAGGCAACTTCGACCCCGCCCATTTTCGTGAGCGCGCCGCCAACGACGCGGTGGTGATGACCGAAATCAAGCTGAGCCAAGGCGCCAAGCCCGGACACGGCGGGCTGCTGCCAGGCTCCAAGGTGACGGCCGAAATCGCGAAGATCCGGGATATTCCGCAAGGCGAGGACTGCCTTTCACCGCCCTATCACACCGCCTTTTCCACGCCGCGCGAGCTGCTCGAATTCGCCGCGAACATGCGGGAATTGTCCGGCGGCAAGCCGGTGGGCATCAAGCTGTGCGTAGGCTATCCTCATGAACTGTTCGCGGTCGTCAAGGCCATGCTCACAACCGGCATTCTCGTCGATTTCATCGTTATCGACGGTGCGGAGGGCGGTACTGGCGCCGCGCCAACCGAACTGTCCGACCGGGTCGGTATGCCGCTGCGCGAAGGGCTGATCCTGGCGCGCAATGCCCTTGTTGGAACCAACCTCAAGGGCAAGGTCAAGCTGGCCGCATCGGGCAAGGTCAATTCCGGTGCTGCCATCGCGATGAACGCCGCGCTTGGCGCCGACTGGTGCAATGCGGCGCGTCCTTTCATGTTCTCGCTGGGGTGCGTGCAGTCCATGCGCTGCCATACCGATACCTGCCCCACCGGCGTTGCCACTCAATCCCCGGCACGACAACGCGGGCTGGTCGTGCCGGAAAAGGCCGAGCGGGTGGCCCGGTTCCAGAAGGCGACGCTCGATGCGTTGCACGATATCGTGGTCGCCTGCGGCCTGACATCGCCCGATGGGTTCACACCCGATGGCCTGCGCCAGCGGGTCAACGCCGCCGAAATGCGTTCCATCGATGAGGTCTATCCCTTCGTCGAACCCGGTGAATTGATCGACGGCGCCCGAGACGCACGCCTCGCCGCTTGGTGGCGCGCAGCCGATCCTGAAAGTTTCGCGAGGCGTTCGTGATGCCGGTCCCGATGGTGAGGGGACGCAGCCGCCGACTGGCCCTTGGCGCGGCGATTGCTGTCGCCCTTGGGTTCGGTGTGGCCGCCAGCCTCACATCGCCTCCCGGACTGCTGAGCTTTCTCGACGGCATCATGGGCGGCGGCATCGGCGCCGAGAAGTCCGGCAGCGGTATTGCGTTCGGAACGCACGGTCAGAAACTTGACGTCTGGCGGCCTGCCCGCACGGATGGCCGGCCCCTGCCGGTTTTGGTCTTCTGGTACGGCGGCGGCTGGGTGAAGGGATCACGCGGCGCTTATGCCTTCGCTGCCAGAGCCTTTGCCCGGCAGGGCTTCCTCGTCGTCGTGCCTGACTACCGCAAGGTGCCGGACGTCAGGTTTCCCGCCTTCCTCGTTGACGGGGCGCAGGCGGTGCGATGGACGCGCGATCATGCGCGCGATTTCGGCGGCGATCCCGGCCGCATCGCGATCGGGGGGCATTCCGCTGGAGCCTATACCGCCGCGATGCTGGCACTCGACCCGCAGTGGTTGCGCGGGGAAGGCGTGGCGACCGGCACCATCAAGGCTGCGGTCGGCCTATGCGGACCCTACGATTTCTATCCCTTCACCGCCAAACGCGCGATCGACGCCATGAAAGGCGCCCGCGATCCGCAGGCGACGCAGCCAATCCACTTCGCACGCGCCGATGCGCCGCCGATGCTGCTTGTCTCTGCTGGAAACGATGTCGAAGTCGGAGCTCACAATGCCAATAATCTGACGGCGCGATTGCACGCGCTCAAAGGACGCGCCGTGCATATCGACTACCCCGGACTTAGCCACGAGGATGTCGTCATGGCCGTCTCCGTTCCGTTCAGGAGCAAGGGCCCTGTTCTTACCGACAGCGTGAGATTTCTGCGCAAGAATATGGCGCGCTCCTCGTTGAAGGAACCGACTGAATAAAATCTCTGGCTCGATGGGAGCCGAGATAGACCGGCGGGATCAATCGACGAGGAATTCTGCGGGTAGGGGCATAGGTCGGCATCGTTATGCGAGCGACGCGCGGCGCCGCTCGCATGTTGTATTCAGCGATTGGGTATGTGGGCCCCCAGATGACGTCCGGCAATGTAGCCGAAGGTCATGCCTGGGCCGAGCGTTCCACCGGCGCCGCCGTATACGTCGCCCAGCACTGCCGCCATGGCATTGCCTGCCGCGTAAAGGCCCGGGATCGGGTTTCCGCTCCAGTCCACCACCTGCGCATCGGCGTTTGTCTTCGGCCCCCCTGCGGTGCCCAGCGCGCCGGCCTCCATCTTGACCGCGAAGAAGGGGCCCTGATCGATTGCGCCCAGCGTGCGGTACGGGGCTTCGAAAGCGGTATCGCCCCACATATAGAAGTTGTCGTACGTATTGTCGCCGCGATTGAAATCGTCGTCGTGGCCGTTGGCGACCATTTCATTGAAGCGCGTTACCGTGCCCTTCAGACCAGCAGGGTCGATCCCAGCCATTTCAGCCAATTCTTCCAGTGTGTCGGCCTGTATCATGAAGGACGGGACAGGGCCGCCCGGCGGCGTATTGAAGGTATGATACTTGCTCCTGTAACGCTGATCGATGATCAGCCAATAGGGCAGATTGGCGTAGGCGTGGTTCCCGGCATCGAAGGCGTGCAGGGATTTGCCCAGGGCATTGTAGTTGGCCGCCTCGTTCACGAACCGCTTGCCGGTGCGGTTGACCAAAATCGCGCCCGGACGCGCGCGCTCGTCCGATCCCAGCAGGTAGTTGGGCTTGGCATCGCGGTGCTGCGGCTTGAATTCCAGCACGCTCTGCATCCAGAACGCGTTCTGCATATTGCCTAGCTGAGCGCCCGCCTCGATCGCCATCAACAGGCCGTCCCCCTCGTTCTCGGGCACGCTGACCGGACCGGTGAGCGGGCCGCGAAGGAAGGTCTTGACCAGCGTCTCGTTCCATTCGAAGCCGCCAGTGGCGATCACGACGCCGCGCCGGGCGCGCACATAAACGTCCCGGCCGTTGGCATCTTCGGCAACGACGCCGATTACACGCTCGCCGTCCTTGATCAGCTTGCGCGCGCGCTTTTCAAATTCCACGGGAATTTCGCGGTCCAGCACCGCCTTGTAAAGGGACCCGGCAAGGGCCTGCCCCAGGCCCCGGTAATCGCCCGCTTCGCGCTCTGCCAAAGTAGCTTCGTCCAGCGAACCGGTGATCGCCTCCATCAGGCTGCCGCGCAGCGGATAGGCCATCTTGCTGGGGTTCACCCGGGTCGACCACTTGCCGAGCCGCTGGAAGGAGAACGCTTCGTTGTCCAGCGAGCGTCCGCCGTCAGCTTTGGCGCCCGGCACATATGGCTGATAGTCGGGGAAATCGATAAAGGCCTGGAAGCGCACCGGGGTCTTGTCCGCGAGATAGCGGATCATTTCCGGGCCGCTTTCCATGAAGGCCATCAGCGTATCGGGGTCGAGGCCGCCGGGCGCCAGAGAATCGAGGTAAGTGACGACGTCCTCGTCGTCTTCCTCGATGCCGGCTTCGATCTGATGGTGGTTACCCGGAATCCAGAGCATGCCGCCTGACATGGCGGTGGTCCCGCCAATCATCCCGGTCTTTTCCAGGATGACCACGTCTTTCGCGCCGAAATCATGGGCGGAAATCGCTGCTGTCATGGCGGCCCCGCCGGACCCGAGAACGACGACGTCTGCCTCGAGGTCCCATTTACGCTCTTCAGTCATCCACCATCTCCGATTCATTCCTGTGTGACAGGCTTTGATGTTGGGATGCGCCCTCTCACCGCAGGTTGAAAACTATCCTTTTGACTGCACCAACGGACGGTCGCCGCGCCGGAGCGCAGTTACAATACATGATGGCCTAGCCCTGTTGTCAGGAGACAGGCCCGCCATGGGTGTCGATGAAAGAAAGCAACAGGTCGGCTCAACCGGCCAATCGGGTAGAGGAATATCAGGCATGACACAAAACGCTCGCAATCGCCTGGACGGCAAGGTCGCCATAGTCACGGGAGCCGGCATGGGCATGGGCGCCGCGACGGCGCGCGTCTTTGCAGATTACGGGGCGAAAGTGATCGTATCGGATATCAATGCGCGGGCAGGTGAGGAAACCGTTGCCTCCATTGTTGCGGCAGGCGGTGAAGCCCGGTTCATCCTTTGCGATGTAGGCGAGGAAACGCAGGTCCGCGATCTGGTGGCTGGGACGGTCGCGGCATTCGGCCGGCTCGACTGCGCCGTGAACAATGCCGCAATCACCCCGGACAGCCTGCCTATCGCCGAGGCCGACATGGAGGTGTGGGACCGCGTCATCCGCATCGATCTGCGCGCGGTGATGCTTTGCATGAAGTACCAGATCCGCCAGTTCCTTGCGCAAGGCGGCGGCGGGGCCATCGTCAATGTCGGTTCGGTCAGCTCGGTACGGCCGCAGCCCGGCAACTCTGCCTATGTTGCCGCCAAGCATGGGGTGATCGGCCTGACCAAGACCGGGAGCCTTGAATACGCCCCTCACGGAATACGGGTGAACGCTGTCCTTCCCGGTGCGATCGATACCCCGATGTTGCGCGGCGCCCTCGAATCGAGCGGCCACACCGAAGCCGAATTTGCTCCGGCTTTAAGCCTGCTTGGCCGTTTCGGCAGACCCGAGGAAGTGGCCGAAGCAAGCGCATGGCTATGCTCCGACGCCGCGAGTTACGTGACCGGACATAGTCTTGCGGCCGAAGCAGGCTACCTCACGCGGTAGCCTTAACCGACCGGTATCTGCGCTATTGCTCCTCGCCCTTCATTTGGGCGTAGACCGCGTCACGGGCCTCCGGCGCCAGCGACTGGAGGTACTGGCTTGCGTCTTTGTATGTCAGGAATGGTCTGCCGTCAGCGATGATGGGAACGGTGCGACCGTTGTAGATTCGGCGGAGCAGGCGCCTTTGCGGCCTGCTGATGGATGGGCTGTCTTCTTCCGTCATGGCCGGTTTTGGTCTCGGGAGATCCGATAAGCAAGCTGGATGATGAACCCCGGTGCCCGCTATCGCGCCTTTTCCGCAACCATGTTGATGCTAGCCTGAGCAATTCGACATCTACGTCGACCAGGTCTTAAGAGGCGCGGCCAAGCAACAATTGCGGCGAACTTATTCGCTGAAACCGATGGACCATGTGCCGCCTCCCATGGATAGCAGGTGCGCTGACCAAGGAGATACGACGATGAAATTCCTGTCGCCCCATGCCTCTCCCGCCATTATCGCGGCGGCGGCGCTGCTGGCTGCCGGTTGTTCCTCCGAGCCTGACGCCGACCCGGCGCAGGCCCCGTCGTCGCAGGCTAGCGAGGTCGGGAATGTGTCGGAAGCGCCGCCTGCCGAAGCCGGTCCGGTGCTGCGTTCCGAAGTGAAGGGACTGCGCATCGTTGCCGCATCTTCCGTTCCCAACCATCCCGATAGCGGCACCGATCAATGTGGACCGCTGCTCGATGTCCTGCACTCCGCAGCGGCGAAAGCGGTCGACGCCAAGGGCTGGAGCGTGACCGGCGAGGCGGCGGTCGGCGGCTATGACGTGGTCAGTTTCGTCGGCACCACGGAGCAGGGCACCAGCGGTTCGTGTCTGCTGACCGAGGGCAACGTCGGCCTGTTCAAAGACGGCACGGTAAAGGCGATCGTCTATATGGGCAAAGGCCCGGGCACGGCCACCTCGATCGGGAGTCTCAAGCGGATCGACGGCAATGCGATCCGTATTCTCGACGGCGATTTCGTGCCTCAGCCGCTGGCCGACATCCGCTTTGCCCAGGGCGGGGCCGTAACCGTCGCCGCTCTGCCCAAGTCGGATACGGTCTGCGGCGGCAAGGGCACTCTACCCAATATCCAGGGCATGCCGATCAACAAGGCCCACGGCGTTCTGGCCAAGGCAGGCTGGGCTCCGTCTCCGAGCCTCCCCGGGGGCGAACAGCGGGACGACCGCGCCGCAGAGTTGTTCGACAACGGTATCGAGGAGGCGGAAAGCTGCTCCGGCACGGGGTTCGGTTATTGCAGCTTCGGTTATATCGGCCGTTCGGGCAGACTCTCCGTCACCACCGTGGGCGACGCAGAATGGCCCACCGTTTCAAGCTACGGCGTAACCTGCCACGGTAGCGACTAGGATCGCCGGACGGCGCGCGGTCGAGATGAACGACCGCCCGCCGTCCGGCGCCTAGTTATCCAGCAGGCTGCGGCCGGCGATCCATCGCGTGCGACATGAGCGAGGGTGCCAACCCATTTACTTCGCGGTCGGGCTCACTGGCGGAGCGGGCAGGATCACGCCCTTGGCTTTGGCGTAGCTATCCCAGTCGGCGACGAGTTCAGCCAGTTTTTCGGCATGACTTGCCGCCAGGTCCGAACTCTCTGCCGGGTCGGTGGCGAGGTTGAACAACTGCCACTTGCCTTCCCCTGCGCCGTCGCGGGGGTAGGTGGAGCCGGTCTTGGGGATGTAGACCGCCTTCCAGTCGCCCTTGCGCAGCGCGCGGCGGTAGAACAGTTCCGTGCCGACCGGCTCGGCGGGGCCGCGCACTTCGGCGGCCTTGTTTTCCAGCACCGGGACAAGGCTCTTGCCTTCGAAAGGCAGGATTGGCCGGCCCTTGAAGCTGGTGGATTGCGACAGGCCTGCGAGGTCGAGCAGCGTCGGCGCCACATCGGTGACGCTAAGGTAACCTCGCGCGATCCGGTCTCCCACTACGCCCTTGCCGGAAGCGAAGGCGGTGACCCTAGTTCCGCCTTCGGTCGGGTATCCCTTTACCAGCCACGACGGCGAACTGTTCGCCTGTGCCCAGCCAGCGCCGTAACCGACGTAGGAGGTGGCGCTGCCGATGTTTTCCAGCCGGTTGTCGATGCCCAGTTTCTTCGCACCGCCTGCGACGCCGCGCACCTGGAACGGCGCGTCTATTTCGCTGCCTTCAGGGCCATTGTCGGCGAGGAATACGATCACCGTGTCCTCATACTTGCCGGTGCGCTTGAGTTCCGCGATCACCCGGCCGACGTTCTGGTCCATCCGGTCGACCATCGCGGCGTAGACTTCCATCTTGCGCGCTTCGAGGGCCTTCTCCTCAGGGCTCAGGCTGTCCCATGGCTTGACCCCGTCAGGTGCATGGGGCTGCTGGTCGAGAGCGACGAGGCCCAGTTCCTTCTGCCGTGCAAGGCGTTTTTGGCGCAGCGCTTCGTAACCGGCGTCGTAACGGCCCTTGTATTTCGCGATCGTCTCGGCGGGGGCCTGCATCGGCCAGTGCGGGGTGGTGAAGGGCAGGTAGGCGAAGAACGGGCGCGAGTCCGAGGCGCCTTCATCGAGGAAGCCGATGAGGCGGTCGGCGAAATAGTCCGCAGAATAACGTCCGATGGGAAAGCGGGTGATCTTCCCGTCGTCGCGGTAGACGCTATTGGCCTTGGCTTTCTTCCACGCCCCGTCTTGGTCGCCGCCGAAGTGGTTTCCCAGGCCCTGCAGCAGCGCGAAAGATCGCTCGAACCCGCGTGCGGCAGGGCCGCGTCCCGGGGTAAGGCCCAAGTGCCACTTGCCGGACATCACGGTCCGATATCCGCCCTGCTGCAGCAGTTCCGCGATCGAGGCGACGCGGTCGTTGAGATAGCCTTCGTAACCTGGCCGACCAATCTGCGATGGCCCCAGCGATTCCGCCATGGTGCCGATGCCCGCCTGGTGGTTGTCGACGCCGCTGAGGAGCATCGAGCGCGTCGGGGAACAGGTGGGCGCGGTGTGAAAACCGGTGAAGCGCACACCGCTGGTCGCCAGTGCGTCGAGGTTGGGGGTGGCGATCTCGCCGCCGAATGCGCCCAGATCCGACCAGCCAAGGTCGTCGGCGACGATCACCAGGAAGTTGGGGCGCTTTGCTTCCTGCGGTGCGCTGGCAGGAGCAGCCGGAATAGGGGACGTCTGCGCTGCGAGTGGCGAGGTCAGGAGGGTGCTCATCAGCGCGGCGGCGATCAGCGCCGTCCTGCGATTGGTATGGCGAATCAGACGGCATTTGGCGGGGCGGATCACGGGCGTTCCGTTATAGCTGGAAGGGAAGTCGCCAGCTTGGCGGCAAAGCGGCAAGCGCCCAACAAAGATTCTCTATTTCATTGGTAGAGAAACTTCGTTGCTGGTCAGGTGAGTATCTCTACTAAAACGATTGAGATTTCTCATAGCCACTAGGCCCACGGTCGCATTCGCAAAAAGGTTTGAAGATGAAGAGAATTCTGCGCGCCACGACGCTTGCCCTTATCGGGACGACTGCGCTGGCCGCCATGCCTGCGCTGGCAGAAGACGGCGCCGCTGCAGCCGATGAGGCAGCGGCGGGCGAGGCGAACGTGGCGCGGGGGGGCGGCACCGATATCATCGTCACTGCCCGCCGCCGCAACGAGCGCATTCAGGACGTGCCCGTTGCGGCCAACGCTTTCGGCGGCGAACAGCTTGCAGCGACGCGCACTTATAACCTGCGCGACCTTCAGCAGCTGACACCCAGCCTTGTCGTCACGCAGACCAACCCGCGCAACACCAGCATCAATATTCGCGGGCTGGGCAACAACGTATCGGTTTACAATGACGGGCTGGAGCCGGCGGTCGGAGTTTATGTCGATCAGGTCTACCTCGCGCGGCCGGGACAGGCGGTGTTCGACCTTTCCGACGTAGAGCGGATCGAGGTCCTGCGCGGACCGCAGGGTACGCTGTTCGGCAAGAACACTTCTGCCGGCGCCGTGGTGGTCACCACAAAGTCGCCCACCTTCGAGCCCGAGGCCGGTGGCGACATCACGGTCGGAAACTACAACTTCCGGCAGCTCCACGCCTATGCCAGCGGCGCCTTGGTGGACGACCTGCTGGCCGCGCGCATCTACGTCTCCAAGACCGACCGCGACGGCTACATGACCAACCGTTACGACGGCGATGATACGCAGGATTACCACGACTTCGGGTTGCGCGGACAGTTGCTGTTTACGCCATCCAGCAACTTCAAGCTGCGCCTCATCGGCGATTACGGGCGCCAACACTCCAAGACTTCCGCTTCGGTATTGACCGGCGTGATAACCCGGTATGGCAATGGCACTGTCTTCGCGAACAATTACTACGACCGTGCAGCGCGCGCCGGTTACACGCCGGTCGCCGTCGATCCGGGCGCTCGTATTGTCGATACCAATGCCAATCCGCGCTACAAGATGAACCAATGGGGCCTGAACTCGATCGCGGAGTTGTCGATCCCGGGCAACACGATCACCTCCGTCACCGCATACCGCGCGTGGAACTGGTATCCGCACAACGATGGCGATTCTACCAGTCTCGATGCCGGTACTGATTTCCATCAGAGCAACGAGCAGCGCCAGTTCAGCCAGGAACTGCGCATCGCGTCGGAAGGCACGCGCAAGGTCGACTATGTGGCGGGCCTTTATTATTTGTGGCAGTCCATCGATGCAGAATCGCTCAACGCTTATGGACGTGACGCGGCGGCGTGGTTCGTCGCTCCCAGCGTCAATTCAACCGCAGCCGCAGCGGCGCTGAATGGCTACACCGTCACCGGGCGCTCCAGGCCTGTGACGAACAGCTACGCGGCCTTCGGCCAGGCGATCTGGCATGTCACGCCCACGATCGATTTCACCGGCGGGCTTCGCTACACCTACGAAACCAAGACCGGCTATTTCGACCAGACCGCGACGGGCGCCAGTCTCAATGGTTTGACCGCCGCGCAGCTTACGGCCGCCAACACCATTCGCGGGCGCTACGGGGTGGCGAACTATTATAGCGCAAGCACCAGCGAGGGACGCCTTTCGGGCGGCGCTACGCTGTCATGGAAGGTGACGCCGGATTCGCTGATTTATGCGACTTACGCACATGGCCACAAGTTCGGCGGCCTGAACCTGGCGAACATCACCACCACCGGCGCATTTGCTGCCGATCCGGTTATCAAGCCGGAGACGATCGACAGTTACGAGCTGGGTTTGAAGACCGCCTGGTTTGGAAACAGGCTGACCGCCAACCTCGCCGCATTCTGGACCGATGACGCCGATTACCAGACCACAGTGGTCGATGTGGACCGTAACAACCTCTCGTACTTCACCAACGTCGGCAAAGTGCGCACGCGCGGCTTCGAGGGCGACCTTCGCGCCAATCCTGCACCCTGGCTCTCGCTTTACGCCTCGGGCGCTTATACCGATGCCAAATACGTCAGTTATGCCGATGCGCCTTGCCCGATCGAAATCACCGGCCAGACCACCTGCGACTTGAGCGGGCGGCGCCTGCCGGGCGTGTCCAAGTGGGCGGCTTCCGCAGGCGGCGAGGCGCATGCTGGGGTGGGATCGGTGCTCGGGCGTGACAGCGAGGTCTATGCGGGCGGCGACTATTCGTACCGCTCGAATTTCTACACCACCGCCAGCCTCTCGCGCTATTCGCAGATCCCGGCTTTTTCGCTGGTCAATGCGCGGCTCGGTGTACGGGCGCTCGACGGTCTCGTCGACATTCAGGTCTGGGGGCGCAACCTGACCAACAAGCTTTACTATCTCAGCTTGGCGGCGGGAACGACCGGCGCGATCGCCGGGACCCTTGGCGATCCGCGCACTTATGGCGTGACGGTCAAGACCAAGTTCTAAAGGCAGCTGTTGTCAGCGAGCGGACGGGCGGGTTTGCTGAAAAGCGACCTACCCGTTCCTGGGGTCAGCCGGTATTGCTGCCCAAGATGCAGTAATACCGCAATCCGCCCATTACTTTTTCGGATTGAAGCGCTGCTTTTGGGTTATGTCGATCTGCATCACCCGCCCTTCGTGAACAGTCAATACGATCTGGCCGAATTTCATTCCGTCCAATGCTTCACGGACATTGGCCAGGCTCTCCTCGAGAGCAAGGTCGGTTTCGGTTTCTGTTCCAGGTTTGTTGGGGCGCAGGATCATTTTTCAATTTCCTCGCTATTGAATTACAGTGCGTGCTTGTGGAATTCCCGTTCGCGCAAGGGCTGGATCCGAACAGTATCCCCCAGCGTCGGCGCGGGCTCGGCGGCATCGACGTCGAATTCGACGACGTTGCCGTGCCCTTCGATCCGGCCCTCGACCCGCCAGCTGCCACCGCGCCGGAAAACATTTTCGACCACTACCGGAATCCCGCCCGAGGCGACGAGTTCGATATCATGCGGGCGCACATGGATGCCGCCGGGAAGCTGGTTTGTTTCACCCACGAAGTTCGAGACGAAGGGACTGGCAGGTTCCATGTAGACCTGCTCGGGCGTGCCGACCTGTTCGATCCGGCCATGGTCCATGACAACTACGCGGTCGGCCAGTTCCAGTGCTTCTTCCTGGTCGTGGGTGACGAAAATCGAGGTCAGTCCCATGGTTTCGTGGAGGCCGCGCAGCCAGCGGCGCAGGTCCTTGCGGACTTTGGCGTCCAGCGCACCGAAAGGCTCGTCGAGCAATAGCAGGCGCGGCTCGATAGCCAGTGCGCGGGCCAGTGCGACGCGTTGGCGCTGGCCGCCGGACAACTGCCCGGGATAGCGCTTGCCCAGCCCGTCGAGTTGGACGAGGCGCAGCAGCTCTTCAGCGCGGGCCCGGATGTCGGCCTTGGGCGGACGACCCTTGCGGCGGACGGAAAGACCAAAGGCGACGTTTTCGGCGACGGTCATGTGCTTGAACAGGGCGTATTGCTGGAACACGAAGCCTACCTGGCGCTCACCCACCGAGCGGCTGGAGACGTCTTCACCGTCGAACAGCACTTCGCCGCCGTCCTGGAATTCGAGGCCGGCGATGATACGCAGCAGCGTCGTCTTGCCCGAGCCGGACGGGCCGAGCAGGGCGACGAATTCACCGGGCTTGATCTCCAGATCGATGCCATGAAGCGCCGCGAAGTCGCCGAAGGTCTTGGTTACGTTTTGGACCCGGATCAATGCCGTGCACTCCCGTGTAGGTTGAAGCGCCACTCCAGCACCGTCTTGGCGATGAGCGTCACCAGCGCCAGTCCTGCGAGCAGCGAGGCGACCGCAAAGGCGCCGACGAAGTCGTATTCGTTGTAGAGAATCTCGACATGCAGCGGCATCGTGTTGGTTTCTCCCCGGATGTGGCCGGAGACAACCGAAACGGCGCCGAACTCGCCCATGGCGCGGGCGTTGCACAGCAGCACGCCATAAAGCAGGCCCCAGCGGATGTTTGGCAGCGTCACATGGCGGAAGGTCTGCCAGCCGCTTGCCCCCAGCGAGATCGCGGCTTCCTCCTCGTCCTTGCCCTGTTCCATCATCAGCGGGATCAACTCGCGCGCGACGAAGGGGAAAGTGATGAAGACGGTGGCGAGGACGATGCCCGGCACGGCGAAGATGATCTTCAGGTCATGCTCTGCAAGCCACGGACCGAACCAGCCGTTGGCCCCGAACAGCAGCACGAAGATCAGGCCCGAGACGACCGGTGAGACCGAGAAAGGCAGGTCGATCAAAGAGATCAGCAGGCTTTTTCCCGGGAACTGGAACTTGGTGATCGCCCAACTGGCCGCCACGCCGAACACGACATTCAGAGGCACGCTGATCGCGGCGATCAGCAGCGTCAGCTTGATGGCCGACAATGCGTCGGGCGCGGTTACTGCATTGAGGAACGGGCCGAAGCCCGCCTTGAGTGCCTCGCCGAATACTGCGACCAGCGGCAGGGCAAGGAAGAAGGCGAGGAACAGCAGCGCAATGGCGATCAGAACGATCTGTAGCGCGGGGCTTTCCGTGGTCGAGCGCCGCATGCTCATGCTCCGTACCTGTGGCGGCCGGCAGCCTGCACCACGTTGAGCGCAAGCAGGATCGCGAAGGAGACGAGCATCATGACGGTGGCGATCGCGGTGGCTCCGTCGTAATTGTATTGTTCGAGTTGGGTGACGATCAGCAGCGGGGCGATCTCAGTGCGGCCAGGCATGTTGCCGGAAATGAAGATCACCGAACCGTATTCCCCCACCCCGCGCGCGAAGGCGAGCGCGAAGCCGGTGAGAAGGGCGGGGGCAATGGCGGGGAAGATGACGCGGCGAAAGGTCTGCAGCCGGGTCGCGCCCAGCGTGGCGGCGGCTTCCTCGACATCTTTGCCGAGATCAGCCAGCACCGGCTCGACCGAGCGCACGACAAAGGGCAAGCCGATGAAGACCAGGGCCACGGTGATGCCGATGGGGGTGAAGGCCACTTTGATCCCGAGCGGATCCAGAAACCTTCCGACCCAGCCGTTCGGCGAATAGAGCGCTGTGAGAGCGATGCCGGCGACGGCGGTAGGCAGTGCGAAGGGCAGGTCTACGATGGCGCCGATGATCCTCTGGCCGGGGAAAGTGTAGCGCACCAGCACCCAGGCGACGAGCAGCCCAAACACCGCATTGACGAGACCCGCCGCGGCGGCTGTGCCGAAGCTCAGGCGGTAGGCGGCCAAGGCGCGGTCCGAAAGGCCGACGGCAACGAACTGGTCCCAGCCCATGCCGGCGGACTTGAGGAAGATCGTCGCCAGCGGGATCAGCACGATAAGCGTCAGCCAGCCCAGGCTAAGCCCGAATGTCAGCCCTAAGCCGGGTAGCACGGATGGCTGGCGCCAGCGGCGCCGCGTGCCGGCGGCGGGAGAAGCGGTCATCTGCAGGGGCCTGCTCGATTCTTGAAAGGACTGGGTAAGGCTCACTTCTTCGTGGAAATGCGGTCGAATACGCCCCCGTCGTCGAAGAAGGTCTTCTGCGCGGCGCGCCAACCGCCGAAATCCTTGTCGATAGTCACCATCGGAACCTGCGGGAATGTCGACTTGAACTGTTCGGCGATCGTGGGGTCACTGGGCCGATAGAAGTTGCGGGCAATGGCGACCTGTGCCTCGGGGGAGTAGAGATATTCAAGGTAAGCCTTTGAAACCTCTTCAGTGTGATGCTTTTGCGCGTTTTTCGCCACCACCGCGACTGGCGGCTCGGCGAGGATCGAGATGGAAGGGGCGACAACCTGGAACTTGCCCGCGCCCAGCTTCTTTTCGGCCAGCAGCGCCTCGTTTTCCCAAGCAATCAGCACGTCGCCGATGCCGCGCTCCACAAACGTGGTCGTCGCGCCGCGGGCGCCGCTGTCGAGCACCGGGACGTGAGTGAACAGGCTGCGCACATAGTCTTCGGCGGCCTTGTCCGATCCGCCTGCCTTGCGGCCGTAAGCCCAGGCGGCGAGGAAGTTCCAGCGCGCCCCGCCGCTGGTCTTGGGATTGGGGGTGATGACTTCCACGCCCGGCTTCACAAGATCAGCCCAATCCTGGATACCCTTGGGATTGCCCTTGCGGACCAGGAAAACGATCGTCGAGGTATAGGGCGAGGAATTGTCCGGCAGGGCCTTCTGCCAGTCGGTCGGAAGGAGCTTGGCCTTGTCCGCGATCGCATCGATATCGTAGGCAAGGGCGAGGGTGGCAACATCGGCGTCAAGACCGTCGATAATGGCGCGACTCTGCTTGCCCGAGCCGCCATGGCTCATGCGGAAGGTAACGTCCTTGCCGGTCTTCTTCTTCCAATAGGCGGAGAAGGCGGGGTTGATGGCCTCATACAACTCGCGTGTCGGATCGTAGCTGACGTTGGTTATCTGCACTTTGTCGGACTGCCCGCCCCCGGCCGAACAGCCGGCGAGGGCGATTGTGACGCACAGGGCGAGAGGAAGCAGAGCGCGGGATTTCAGCATCATCATATCCTGTCCGTATTCTTTACGCCGATGACGGCCTTCGACCGATCAACCTGCCCATCGCTGCGTTGGCGAACTGGAGGCGCCACAAAATTAAAGCCGAAAGCAGGGATACTCAACCATTTCGGTTGGGTAAATGGCAGTCCCGCAAAGTTTGCCTATCAAGCCTGCAATTAGGAGTTGATGGAGGTTGACTGCGCCCGGCACCATTAGGCGTTGGTGTCAACCTCACTATCGGAGGGCCCCCATTCAGGCAAGCGCGTCATGCAGGCCATGAAGGTGAGAAGTGGTGGGCAAAGCTGGGCCAGCCGTACTCCGCCCGGCCGCATCCACGGGCGCTGCAGCGCGTTCTGCAACAGCATCGCGCGCCTGATCTGCTGGCGTGCTTCGGCGGCGATGAGGGCGGGATAGCTGCCTGCATCTCCTGCCAACACGCATCGCGCTGCCAGAAATGCGCTGCGCAGCGCTATCGCCATACCGTCTCCGGTGAGGGAGGCGGTCATTCCCCACTGATCGCCAAGCCGCAGGATCGCCCCGTCATTTCCACGATGCGCAGGTACGCCGTAAGTGAGGTTGGCGATCGTCACCGGGCGCTCGAACAAGGGTTCGGCATCGGCCAGGAGGTCGCGCAGGCCGGGACTTTCGCCGAGCCAGCCACGTACGCCGTTCCAGTCGCCGCCGATGAAGGGCAGTCGGCTGCGGCGCAGGACGAGGCACAAGTTTGCCCGGCCGTCCTCGACCATCTGAAGCCCGGCATAGCCGTCTTCGAATAAGGCCAGCACAATCGTTCCGGCCAGACGGCGGATAGCGGACGGTGCGAGGCTGTAGTGCATCTTGAATCCGACGAAACCGTCCGCCGCGCGTCTCGGCAGGGTGTCTCCGCCCTCCCGGATCGGAAGTTTACCTGTTGCGAGCAGGACATGGCGGCCGATCCGGGAGCCATGACTGGTACGCACGCCGCCGCTGCCCAGTTCCAAGACCCGGACGCCGCGTTCGACCTCTACGCCTGCGGCCTCGGCCCGGCTGAGCAACACTTCGTCCAGCGCATGGCGACTGAGGCCGAGCGCTTCGAAAGGCAGCGGGGCTTCCGCCTCCACCTTGCCATGTAGCAGCCGGATGCGCTTGATCGGTGCAGCGCCCAGGGCAGCGGGATCGATGCCGAGTTGCCGCAGATGCGCCACGGCCTCGACCGACAGGAATTCGCCGCAGACCTTGTGGTGCGCGCGGCTTTCCCGCTCCAGCAGGCGCACGCTGGCCCCGCCGCGCGCCAGCAGGCACGCAGCGGCGCTTCCGGCGAGGCCAGCGCCGAGGACGAGGGCGTCTGCGATGTCAGTCCTCCACTGCGAAGCGGAAGCTTTCCGCAGCCATGCCGGGTCCGAAGGCAAGCGCCAGGCCGGGGCCGCGCGCCTGCCCCGCAAGCATCCGCGCCAGGATGAACATCAGCGTGGACGAGGACATGTTGCCGGTTTCGTGCAGCACGGCCCGCGACGGTGCCAGCGCTTCAGCGTCAAGGCTCAGTCCTTGCTCGACGGCATCGAGAACGGTGCGCCCGCCGGCGTGAACCGCGAAGAGCGTGAAATCGTCCACCGCCGATCCACGCAGCAGGCCGCCATCGTCGTTGCGCCCGGTCTCGGCGTTGAGTGCCCGGGCGATCCGGGCGGGCACTTCGCCGCCCAGGTGCATGTCGAATCCCTGATCGCGGATGGCCCAGGTTATCGCATCGGCACTGTCCGGGATCGTCGCCGAGCGGAAGTCCCGCAGGGCGATGCCGCCGCGGTCGGCCGTCACCAGCGCGGCGGCAGCGCCGTCGCCGAATAGCAGCATCGCGAGCAGGCTGGCGAGGTCGCCGCTGCGCTGGAAGTGGATGGTGCATAGCTCCACCGTCACCACCAGAACACGTGCTTGTGGCTCGGACCGGACGATGTGATGGGCCAGACGGAGCGAGTTGACGGCGGCATAACAGCCCATGAAGCCCACCACAGTGCGCTCCACGCCGGGGTTTAACCCCGCACCGGCGATAATCGCCTGATCGAGGCCAGGTGCCATCAATCCGGTGCACGAGGCGACGATCAGGTGCGTGATGTCCCGGAGTGCAATATCGTCCCCCAATGCCGCAATGGCATCTAGTGCAAGGCGCGGCGCGTCCCGCTCGTACCGGGCCATGCGCTGTCCCGTGGAAGGCCAGGCGCCGGCACCGTAGAAGCCTTCGATGTCGGTAACGGTGCCGTCACCAAGCGTCACGGGTTCGAGAAAGGAGTAGCGCCGGGTAATCCCCGACCGTGCGGCCATGCGTTCGAACACCTGGCGGGAACGGGCGTCGGGCAGGCCGGATGCGACGAAACGAACGAAGGCATCATGCACCTCGAAGGGTGGGTTTGCGGTTCCGATCCGATTGATGCGGGCAATGGTCCGGGTCATGCGCGGCGTCCTATCAATACGGCGTTAAGGCCGCCAAAGGCGATACTGGCGGAGACGAGCGCTTCGGCCTCGAAAGCCTGGGGTTGCAGGACCAGCGGCAGGTCGCAATCGGGGGCGGGGCCAAGGTGGTTGAGCACCGGCGGCGGTGTCCCTTCGCGCAGGGCCAGAAGGCCGAGCAGGAACTCCATCGCTGCGGTTGCGCCGATCATGTGGCCATGCGCGGACTTGGTGGCTATCACGCGGTGCCGGGCAAGCGAACCGCCATAAAGGCGCTGAAGGGCGGCGGTTTCGGCAGGATCGTTTAGCGCCGTTCCCGTGCCATGCGACGAATAGAGTGCGGGCGCATCGAGCGCCAGGCCTGCATCTTCATGCGCGGCGCCTATGGCGGCCGCGATGCCTGCTGCATCCGGCGCTGTCATATGACCGGCGTCGCTCGACAGGCCGTAGCCCGCCAGTTCGCCGTAGACCGCCGCGCCGCGAGCAAGGGCGTGGCTTTCGCTTTCCAGTACCAACACTGCCGCGCCTTCGCCCAGCACCATGCCCTTGCGACCTTGCGAGAAGGGGCGGCAGGTATCCGGCGCCAACACGCCCAGCGACCGCCAGCCGGTCAGCGACCCTAGAGTGAGGCAGGCCTCCGCCCCTCCGGCGATAACCACGTCGGTACGGCCCGCCCGGATCATGTGCATCGCTTCGCCCAATGCATGGGCAGAGGACGCACAGGCGCTCGATAGCGTGAAGGCCGGTCCGTGAACCCCCAGCAACATGGAAAGGTGCGCGGCGGGCGCGGCGATCATCGAACTGGGGATGGTCTGGGGATGCACTTTGGCCTGGCCTTGACCGAACAGCCGTTCGTAGGCGGTTTCTATCGTCGCATTGCCGCCGCTGCCGCAGCCGAGCAGGATCGCGGTCCGGTGGGCCAGCGAGGGATTTCCTTCAAGGCCGGCATCGGCCACGGCTTCGATCCCCGCTTCCAGTGCAAAGGCAGATAGCGGGTCGAGCCGGCCGAGACGGCGCAGCCGGTCTGCGTCCACGCCGGGAAAGCGAGCCTCGTCGCCGGGCGGGTCTTGAGCCCATGCCGCGACGCCCGGCGTTTCTGGCGAGGGCAACGCGCGGATAGCGCCGTCACCGCCGCGTGCGCGCCGCCAGTTCTCGGCAACGCCGCGGCCGAGCCCGCTGACGCAGCCCATACCGGTCACCAGCACGCGGGGCGCCTTCATTGTGACGGGGTCACTCCGATACGGTCGAACAACTGCTGTAACGTCATGTCGGGGGTCAGTTCCTCGGGCTGGACTTCGATGCCGTACTGGTCCTCCAGCTCAAAAAGCATGCTGACGAGGTCGATCGAGGAAATGTCGAGTGTCTCCAGGGTAGCCTGTGGAAGCAGGCGTTCTACCGGTAGACCGGTCTCTTTTGCTATCAGCGCGATCAGGTCCTCGTGGGTCATCGGTGCTTCTCCATACGCACGGGCGTCTGTTGGCAAGTGTGGCAGAACAACGCAACGCAGCGCCTTAAATCCGGCCTGCCGTCGGCGCCATGCCGAAAGCTGCCCTGAAAGCGTCGGCTTGCCTTGGGGGCGTATGACCTCCTGCCCGGGCAGCCTTCACGGTCGTAAAACAAACCGTACCGTGCCGCGGTGCCGGGCAAGGGTCGCCGCAGCTGTGCGAAGGAAGCGGCCAAGGGTGCCAGAATCAAAGCCACGGCAATGCGAACGCACTTCATCGGGGCACTCCGCTTCCTGTGTGCCTTACGGGGTTGGGCGCTTTGCGCGACATCTGCAAGCGTGCTGTATTCGCTTCTTCCCAAAGCTGGATGGTGCCATGGTGGAGGCGGCCCGAAGATGCGCGATTACATCCGCCGACAGTAAGAGGAGGCTGGCCATGAGCACCTGCCATCTAGCCAGCGCCCGCGCGATAAAAGTGCTGTGATGGACCTGTCGGTCAGGTCGCATCGAGAAGAGCAGATGGACGCTGCCAATCTCGATGTTGCTGTCTATGGTCAGGTCCTGCGCGATCTGGCGCGTGTCAATCGCTGGACCTTTACGGCGCGCCCGGTACTCGCGTTTCTTGCTCGTGCGGTCGGGGATGCACGTGAATTCAGCCTGCTGGACGTGGGATTCGGCCACGGAGATACCTTGCGCGCGGTGGCGCGCTGGGCGGCGCGGCGCGGCATCGCCGCAAGACTGGCGGGCGTCGATCTCAACCCGGCGAGCGAGGATCTGGCGCGCAGAGCAACGCCCGAGGGGATGGACATATCGTATGCCACCGGGGATTACGCCGACCAAACTGGGCCCTTCGATTTCATCGTCAGCAGCCAGGTTGCCCATCATATGAGCGATGCGCAATTGGACCGTTTCGTTCAACACATGGAGCAGATGGCGCGGCGTGGCTGGATGATCGGCGACCTGCACCGGCACAGGTTTGCGTATCACGGGTTTCCCTTGCTTGCCCGCGTCATGGGCGTGCACCGCATCGTGCGCGAAGACGGGCAGCTTTCCATCGCGCGGTCGCTGCGGCCGGGCGAATGGCCGGATGTGTTGGCAAGGGCGGGTCTTGCTCCAGGGACTGCACGCGTGGAACGGCGCTTTCCTTTCCGCATCGCCGTCGAACGGACGTTCGGTCGGTGATGACCAGCCCGCTCAACCGGTGATCTCAACACTGCGATGCCCACTGGACGGCTCTGTTTTGTGGGCGCATCTTCTGTTCCCAACGGACCACTGTGCTTGCTGGGACAGACACGGATGAAATCATTTACAGCTATCCTGGGATTGCTTCTCGCTTCCGGCACGGCATCCGCGCAGCCGGTGGACTGGGCCCGGGCAACCCCGATCGACGTCGGACTGGAAAGCTTCAAGTTCGTCCCGGACACGCTCCACCTCAAGCAGGGGCAGGTTTACACGATCCACTTCCATAACGATTCCAGCGGCGGACATGATTTCGTCGCCAAGGACTTTTTCGCCAAGGCGCAGATCGCCCCGGCGTCCAAGGCGTCGGTCGAGCATGGGGAGGTGGACCTGCGTGGCGGATCTGCGGCAGATGTTACGCTGGTTGCCCCGCCAGCTGGGACATACGAAATCCACTGCTCGCATTTTATGCACGAAACGATGGGAATGAGCGGCCGGATCATTGTGGACTGACGCCGAGTTTCCTCGGCGCCAGTCCGATCGCAAGTAGCCCTTACTTCGCCCGGCCGAGGCAAGCGGCACCGTCAGGGCCTAGCGTTCCCTCGCAGAAGCGGGCTGGCACGGTAGCTACGCCGGGGACTGAGAAGCGATTCCCGCCGGCGCTGGCTCGCGTGAGGTCGAACGCATCGTACAGGCGCCCAGTAGCTGTGTAGGCCCGGTAGCGCAGCGCGGTTTCACCAAAGTCTATCAGCTGGTAGAGCTGTGTATCGGCAGCGGCTTTGTCGGGCTGGGTCCGGGCACGGTCGTTGAGGCCGTACATCTTGGAACCGACTACCGATACGACGTAGACCGGTCCCTGCGGCCGGTTTTCTGCATGGGCCGCGTCTGCCGCAGCACGGCCGGCCGGATTGGTGACACGGCTGTAGCAATGGTCATGGCCTTGCAGCACCAGGTCTACCTTGCGCTTCTCGATGACCGGCTTCCATGCGTCCTGGATCGCTGAAATGTCAGCGGGACGCGCGCAAGTGAAGATAGGCTGGTGGACCACCACCACGTTCCACCGCGCCTTGCTGGCAGCCAGAGTCTTGTCGAGCCAAAGCGTTTGCTCCGCAACCTTGCCCATGTCTGCTGCTGCCGTACCATCGAGTACGACGAAGCGTACGCCCTGATAATCGACGAAGTAGGTTGTCGCCTCAAGGCCAGGCACGCCGTTGTCCGGCAGTTTGAACTGACGGTCCCAGTAAGGGCCGAGGTGTTTCTGCTCGCTGCCATCTGGCAGTTCGCGTTCGATGTATTCGTGGTTGCCGGCCGCTGGGAGCTGCGGGACGATAGCGTAATTGTATCCGCCGGCCTCATTCCACTCGCCCCACTCGTCGTCATGATCGAGATCGTCGCGCTGCGCCACCTGGTCGCCGGTATGAACGACAAGGTCGATGTCACCACCGGCATGGAACGCCTGGCGGATCACGCGTGAGGCATAGGGCAGGATGCCGTTCTGCACGTCGGCAAGGTACAGCGCCCGAAATGGACGAAATGCTTTCGACGCGGTGCGGAACTGGAGCCACTCGCTCCATCCGCCAGCGCCTTTGAGGCGATAGGCGTAGACGGTGTCGGGCTTGAGCCCCGTGAAGTCCACGTGATGGTATATAGCGGCCCCGTTGCTGGTGTCCGCCTTGGCATTGGTGCCGGACAAGGCGCGGGCGTTGCGGTCCAGCGTGGGGCTGTCAACTGCCTCGACGATCTGCGCTTCGGCACCGGGCTGGCGCAGATCTGTACGGAAACTGACCGCCATCGCCTGGCTGGGATCGGCGCCGGGCGTCAGCACGATGCGGTCGGGCAGGGCGCCCGCAGCATAGTTCTTCCCTGCCGAACGCGGAACCGAAGC
>Ga0308165_1000755_pt1 | contig 52220 bp, 37 predicted proteins | sample PhyWR2_FD_201032 | JGI IMG/M metagenome (GOLD analysis project Ga0308165, IMG submission 201032) | Phyllosphere microbial communities from UC Gill Tract Community Farm, Albany, California, United States - DLSLW.R2 | ecosystem: Host-associated > Plants > Phyllosphere > Unclassified | place: USA... | reverse complement strand
CACCGCGCCGGTTGATCGACTATTTCGCGCCGTTGAAGCAGCGCGATGCCTGGTGGCTGATGGGCTTTTACGCCGTGACGTTCGGTGGTTTCGTGGGGCTTGCCGCATCGCTGCCGATCTACTTCACCGACCAGTTCGGCCTGACTCCGATCACCGCCGGTTACTGCACTGCCGCCTGCGTCTTCGCCGGGTCGCTGGTGCGCCCGATGGGCGGCGCCATGGCGGACCGGATCGGCGGCGTGAAGGCACTGATTGCGGTATATCTGGTGGCGGCGCTCGCGCTTGCAGGCGTTGCCAATGCCGCGACCCTGCCTGCAGCGCTGGGACTGTTCGTGCTGGCGATGCTGGCACTGGGCACCGGTAATGGCGCGGTCTTCCAACTCGTGCCGCAGCGTTTTCAAGCGGAAATCGGCGTCATGACCGGTCTGGTCGGCATGGCGGGCGGCGTCGGCGGGTTTTACCTCGCCAGTTCGCTCGGCCTTGCCAGGCAGATGACGGGCAGCTTCGCGCCGGGCTTCCTGATCTTCGCAGGCCTGGCGGTGGCGGCGCTGCTGGGCATCATTTCGGTCAAGCGCCGCTGGCGCGCGACCTGGAGCACGGGCGCCCGTATCTGAACCGATCGACATCGGGGGCGGGCGTTCAGGGTGCCCGCCCTCGTTACTATCCGTCCTTGAGGGGGGACGAATTTCATGCGGTATACGATGGGAATGGGCGCGGCTCTGGCCGCTGCCCCGATGCTAACCTGCGCGCCAGCCGGCGCTCAGGAGATAGCCGTAAAGCCTGTGGTCGAGACCCGGCTGCGCTACGAACACGTCGATCAGGATGGACTTGCCGAAACGGCGGATGCGCTGACCGTGCGCGCCCGTGCGGGCGTTCAGGCATCAAGCGGACGGCTCAGCGCCACGGTCGTCGCACAGGGCACGCTGGCGGTAATAGACGATTACTACGACGGCCTGAACGGCGCGGCGACGCGCCCGTTGGTGGCCGATCCGCAGAACGTCGCGCTTTACCTCGCACAGCTTCAGTACAGGACCAAGGCGTTCACGCTGACTGCCGGACGTCAGAAGATCGCGCTCGACGACGAACGCTTCGTCGGCAACATCGCCTTCCGCGACAATGCCCAGACGTTCGACGCCGTGCGCGCCGAAATCGCTCCGGTGAAGGGAGTGAAGCTGGATATCTCCTATGCCTGGAGCGTTCGCACGATCTGGGGCATCGACGGCAACAGCGCGCGCCAGCAGGCAGTGAGCGGGGACAACGTGCTTGCCAATCTGTCGTGGGCATCTCCGGTCGGCACGCTGACCGGCTTCGCCTATCTCGTCGATCAGGGCGAGGCGGCGGTGCAGGGGTTTCGTCAGTCGAGCCGCACGTATGGCGCGCGTCTGGCGGGATCGCGGCCGCTGGCTCCTGCGGTAGGACTGGCCTATCAGTTCGCTTATGCCCGGCAGTGGGACTATCACCGCAACCCGAACGACTATGCGGCGGACTACTGGCTGGCCGATGTCACGCTCGACGTGAAAGGCTGGAAACTCAACGCCGGACGTGAGGTGCTGGGGGCGAGTGACGGCTTGGCGTTCACCAGTTTCCAGACGCCGCTGGGCACCAATTTCAAGTTCCAGGGCTGGGCGGACAAGTTCCTCACCACCCCTGCGAACGGCGTCCGCGATTTCTATCTGGGCGGCGGCTATGGCTGGAAACAGCTGGGTCCGCTGTCCGGCGTGGCCCTGCAGGCGAGTTGGCATCGCTTCGACAGCGACCGGTCAAGCCTGCACTACGGCAACGAAGTGGATCTGCTCGCCTCCGCCAAAGTGAAAAAAACGGCGGTATCGCTGCGCTATGCCCATTATGATGCGCGGCGCTTTGGAGCGGATACCGACAAGGTCTGGCTCCAACTGGATTGGACTTATTGACAAGTAAGGACGGGAATCGCTTGAGTGATCGGGCGATCCCGTTTATTGTGCAGTGCAAGGACGATGATGTCCCAACCATAGCCGAAGCAGCCCATCGACGGGCGGCATAGGCACAAACCATGGCAAAGCCGCCATCCAGACTTTCGGTTCTGAACCGAGGGTCTGGATGGCGGCTTTTTTTTGTTTCTGGAGTCACGGGATGGAATTTCAGGACGGGATCGATCCGGCGCAGGCAAGCGGAGAAGACTTCTTCGTGCCGGTAGACGAAGGACGTGAGCACCTTGTCGTGATCGGCAACGGCATGGCCGGTTGCCGCGCGGTGGAGGAACTGCTGGCCCGCGATGCGGGGCGTTACCGCGTCACCATTTTTGGCGCCGAGCCGCATGTGAACTATAACCGCATCATGCTCTCGCCGGTTCTGGCGGGCGAGAAGACTTTCGACGAGATCGTCATCAACACCCGCGAATGGTACGACAGCAACGGCATCGACCTTGTCACGTCCGATCCGATCACGGCGATCGATCGGGCTAGCGGAACGGTTACGGCGCGCTCGGGCCGGGTGGTTCATTATGACCGCTTGCTGATCGCGACCGGTTCCGATCCCTTCATCATCCCGGTGCCCGGCAAGGATTTGTCCGGCGTCATCAGCTTCCGCGACATGCAGGACGTGGATGCGATGCTGGCGGCGGCCGCAGGCGGCGGCGATGCGGTGGTGATCGGGGGCGGCCTGCTTGGGCTTGAGGCCGCGCACGGACTGACCTTGCGCGGCATGAAGGTGACCGTGATCCACCTGATGCCCACACTGATGGAGCGCCAGCTGGACGAGGCGGCGGGCTGGTTGCTCAAGACCGCGCTCGAGGCGCGCGGCCAGACTGTCCTTACCGGCGCGGACACCGCCGAGATCTATGGCAAGGGCAAAGTGGAAGGCGTTCGGCTCAAGGACGGCCGCACCATTCCCGCCAGCCTCGTGGTCATGGCGGTAGGCATTCGCCCCTCGGCGGGGCTGGCGCGCGATGCCGGGCTTGCCGTCGGACGCGGCATCCAGGTCGACGACCACATGGTGACGAGCGACCCCCGCGTGCTGGCGGTGGGCGAGTGCGTGGAGCATGACGGCAACGTCTACGGCCTGGTCGCGCCGCTGTGGGACATGTGCCGCAGCCTGGCCGATGGCCTGACCGATCGCCACACCGGCTATCGCGGCTCCGTCACTTCGACAAAGCTGAAAGTCGCGGGTCTGGACGTGTTCTCGGCCGGTGACTTTTCTGGCGGGTCGGAATGCGAGGACATCGTACTGCGCGATGCCGCGCGCGGGGTCTACAAGCGCGTGGTGCTGAAGGACAATCGCGTGGTCGGCGCCGTACTCTATGGGGATACCGCAGACGGCGCCTGGTACTTCGACCTGCTCAGGAAGGGCGAGGACGTTTCGGACATCCGCGATCGGCTGATCTTCGGGCAGGCCTATGCCCTGGGCGCAAGCGCGGCCGACCCGCTCGCCGCCGTCGCAGTGATGGCTGACGATGCCGAAGTCTGCGGCTGCAATGGCGTCACCAAGGGCCAAGTTGTCGGCTGTATCGCTGCGGGCGCTTGCAGCCTCGACGCGGTGCGGGCCACCTGCAAGGCATCGGCCAGCTGCGGATCGTGCACCGGGCTGGTCGAGAACCTGCTGGCACTGACTTTGGGAGGCGAAGTCGAGGCCGGTCCCAAGACCATGTGCAAGTGCACCAGCTTCACCCATGACGATGTTCGCCGAGAGATCGTAGCGCAGGGGATGCGCTCGATTCCCGAGGTGATGCACAAGCTGCACTGGAGCACACCAGACGGCTGCTCGTCGTGCCGTCCTGCGTTGAATTACTACCTGCTCTGCGCGCTGCCCGGCCAATACGTGGACGATCAGCAGAGCCGCTTCGTCAACGAACGCATGCACGCCAATATCCAGAAGGACGGCACCTATTCGGTCGTCCCGCGCATGTGGGGCGGGCTCACCAACCCGCGCGAACTGCGCGCGATCGCGGACGTGGTGGAGAAATACGATGCGCCGATGGTGAAGGTGACCGGCGGCCAGCGGCTCGACATCTTCGGCATCAAGAAGGAAGACCTGCCCGCCGTGTGGGCCGATCTCAACGCTGCCGGCATGGTCTCGGGCCATGCCTATGGCAAATCCCTGCGCACGGTGAAAACTTGCGTGGGCTCCGAATGGTGCCGCTTCGGTACGCAGGATTCCACTGGCCTTGGCGTCCAGATCGAACGGATGACCTGGGGCTCGTGGATGCCGCACAAGTTCAAGATCGCGGCCTCAGGCTGCCCGCGCAACTGCGCCGAGGCGACGATCAAGGACTTCGGCGTCGTCTGCGTCGACAGCGGCTATGAACTGAGCGTGGGCGGCAACGGCGGCATCAAGGTGCGCGCCACCGACTTCCTGTGCAAGGTGGCGACCGAACAGGAGGTGCTCGATTACTGCGCCGCCTTCACCCAGCTCTACCGTGAGGAAGCCCGCTATCTCGAACGCACAGCGCCCTGGATCGAGCGGATCGGAGTGGAATATGTGAAGCAGCGCATCGTCGAGGACGATGTGGGTCGCGAGGCCCTGCGTGCCCGTTTCCTCTATTCGCAGAGCTTCAGCCAGGAAGACCCCTGGGCCGAACGCGCGGCCGGTCGCCATGCCGACCTGCACCAGCACCTCGAACCCCTTGCCCCTGAAACCTTGGCCGCCGCGGAGTGATCACCATGACCGACTGGATCGATATCGGAACTCTGAACGACATCCCGCAGCGCGGCGCGCGCACGGTGCAGATCGAAGGCGAAAAGGAAATCGCCGTCTTCCGCACCGGAGACGATCACGTCTTCGCGCTCGTCAACGAATGCCCGCACAAGAAGGGGCCGCTGAGCCAGGGCATCGTTCATGGCCATGCGGTGTCCTGCCCGCTGCACAACTGGAACATCGCGCTGGCGACCGGCCAGGCGCAAGGGTCGGACTCTGGCTGCACGCCCACTATCGCGGTGCGGCTGGACGGGGGACGGGTGATGATCGCCCGCCCGCTGCCGCTGCGGGAAGCAGCGTGATGGAGCCGATCATTGCGCCCGGCGAAGTGTGGCTGGTAGGGGCCGGCCCGGGCGATCCCGACCTGCTCACCCGCAAGGCGGAAAAACTGATTGCTGCTGCGGATGTGATCTTTCACGATGCGCTGGTCGGACAGGGCGTGCTCGACCTTGTGCCCGCCGGCGTGGAAATGGTCAGCGTCGGCAAGCGGTCCGGGCGCCATTCCAAGGATCAGCGCACGATCGACGAGCTGCTCGTCGCAGCCGCGCTGGCGGGAAGGCGCGTTGTGCGCCTCAAGGGCGGCGATCCGGCGATGTTCGCGCGTGCGACAGAGGAGATGTCGGCCTTGCGCGGCGCGGGGGTGCGGGTGCGGATATGCCCCGGCATCACGGCGGCCAGTGCAGTTGCGGCTTCTGCGGGCATATCGCTCTCCCTGCGAGGCATCGCGCGCCGGGTGCAGTTCGTAACCGCGCACAGCCGTAACGGGCAGACCCTGGATCTGGACTGGCAGGCACTGGCGGACCCCGCCTGCACCCTGGCCGTCTACATGGGGCGCGAGGCGGCGCCCGAACTCAGCCTGGCGTTGATCGCAGCGGGTCTGCCTGGTGCGACGCCGGTGCTGATCACCTGCGATGCCTCGCTGCCGCAGGAGCAGCAGTTGCGCACCCGGCTCGACCTGCTGCCGATCGTCATTCAGGCGTTTGCCGAAGATAGGCCGACGCTGATCCTGATAGGCGAAGCCGTCGCCCAGGCAGATGGCTTCGTGCAAGCGCGCGCTACCGCCGAAGCATACCTCACGCTTGGAATGGTGCGTGGCTACGGCGGCTGAACTTCCCTGCGCGGCAAAGATCAGCTTCGATGCGGCATTGGAAATCGTGCGGGCATCCGCATCTCCGCTGGGCATGGAAAACGTGCCGCTTGCAAAGGCGGGGCGCCGAATTCTGGCGCTGCCTGTAATCGCACAAGTCGATGCACCGCGCCGGGACTGTGCAGCCATGGATGGGTTTGCGGTACGGTCGCACGACCTGCAGGCCGACGTCACGCGCCTCAGGCTGAGCGGGGAAAGTGCGGCGGGAGGGCCAGTGCCCGCGCTACTGCGGTCCGGAACGGCGCTTCGTATTTCGACCGGGGCTCCGATGCCACCGGGGGCAGACCGTGTGGTAATGCGTGAGTATGCCCGCGTTGACGGCAACTTTGTCCATGTGCCGCCCCTGTCGGACAAACCACACGTGCGTGCGCGGGCTTCGGACATCGCGCGCGGGACAACTCTGCTGGCCCCTGGAACACGGATCGATGCCCGGGCAATGGTCGTCGCTTCCGCTGCCGATCTCGGGGCGGTGACGGTATGGCGCCGGCCGCGACTGCGCATTCTTGCCAACGGTGACGAACTTACCGAACCGGGCAGCGCACGAACGGACGCCGATAAGGTCCCCGACAGCCTCAGCGAAGCCTTGCTGCTGATGGGCCGCCAATGGGGCGCAAAGCCGCTTGGCGTGTCGCGTACGAAAGACAACTCGCAGGACCTGCGAACGGCGGCATCGCACGCGCTGGACGATGCCGATGTGCTCGTCATCGCAGGAGGGGCATCCAACAGCCACCGTGACCTGGCGCGCTCGGCGCTCATGCCGTTGGGACTGCAGATCCACTTCGCAGGCGTGTCGATGAAGCCAGGCAAGCCGATCTGGTACGGAAGAATCGCAAGGACTCATGTACTGGGGCTGCCGGGAAATCCGACTGCGGCGTTGACGACCGCTCGGCTATTTATGGCGCCCCTGCTCGCCGCGCTTTCCGGAGCCGGTTTTCACAGCGCGCTGGATTGGCATCAACGCCGCTCGGTGACCGATGTCGCGAAGGGAGGGGATCGCGATCAGTTCCTCTGCGCCTATCGCGATGAGAATGACCGCGTCCAAATCATCGAACGGCAAGAGGCTTCCGCACAGATGATGCTCGCGACAGCCGATTTGCTGGTCGAACGCCGACGGGGAGCATGCGGCTGCGCAGCCGGTACGCTGCTGCGTTGCCTGCGGTTCTAAGCATGGCTGTACTCGGCGATTGGTCGCTACAAAATCGACTAGCTCAAGACATTCAGCCCGTTATTTTCGGCTGAACTACAGGCGGCCCGGTTCTGGCGGTTCGCACCGAATTACGCGTTCATGATCGCCGCGATGAACAGCAAATCTCACCGTAATCTGCCGGTTGCTGGTCGAGTGCGATGCCGGTCCGGCAGGTCTATCCTGCACTTGGGTCTCGCGGTGTGGGAACCTCGCTTCCAATATTCGTGAGTTTTGCCATGCGGGGCTCCGCAGCTTGCCTGTCAGGATATGGAGGGGCATGACGGCAGAATGAAACGGCAAAGCAGCGCGCATCAACATGGTGAAACGACGATAGAAGACGTGGCGACTGCTGCGGGGGTTTCTGTTCGGACGATATCTCGTGTTATCAATAATTCGCCGCTGGTGAACCAGGCCACCCGTCTGCAAGTCGAGCAGGTCATTGCCCACTTGAAATTCACCCCCAGCTCACGTGCGCGAGGACTGGCCCTGCGGCGATCCTTCCTGATCGGGTTGGTCCATAACGACCACAATGCATTGGTATTGGATTCTATACAAAGAGACGTAATAACCGCGACCGCACGCAGCGGCTATGAGCTGATTACCCACCCCAACTCCCTTGAATCCCAAGCGGCGATTGATGAAATCCTCGCGTTCGTAGAACGGTCACGGGTTGATGGGCTGATCGTCCTTCCCCCCATCTCAGGGATCCCTGGCCTGGCAGACGCCTTGTCGGACGCTGGAATTCTCGCCGTCGCACTATCATCCGTGCCTATCGCAGGCTTCAGCGATGTAATCATCAGCAAAGAGCGTGAAGCTGGCGCCGACGTCGCCCGCTACCTCATGGACCTTGGCCACCGCAGTCTGGGCATCGTCAATGGCCCGGTAGAGGTTAGTTCCGCGCAAGAACGCCGCGCCGGGTTCGTCGATGAGGCGTTATCCGCAGGCGCTTCCGTTGTCGAAGCTGCCGGGGATTATCGCTTCGCCTCCGGCGTGGCAGCCGCCGACCATCTTCTCTCGCTAGCCGGGCGGCCTACCGGAGTATTCGCCGCGAACGATATCATGGCCGCAGCAATGCTGAAGGTTGCGGCAATTCGCGGCATTTTGATCCCTGGCGATCTATCCGTCGTCGGTTTCGATGGCAGCATGATCACACAGATGCTTACGCCTGCGTTGGCCTCAGTCTACCGCCCTTTCGGAGCCGTGGCCCAAGGCGCTGCATTGCGCCTGATAGCGCAGATCGAGGGCAAGGAACTCCCCCCCCGCCCCGATGTTCGATTGCGAATAATTCCCGCCGAATCTACTGGTCCCGCCAAGAGGTTCTGACAGCAAGAAAAGGCTCTCATCCGGCGAAGGATGAGAGCCTGTAGGTTGACGCTCAGGGAGGCTGAGCGTGGTAACTGGCTGGAACGACGCAGCTATTTCTCGAAGAAGCCCCAATCGATATCGGCGGCCTCATCCGATTGCCGGGATGGTTGCGATGTCTTTGCAGGAGACAGGCGCAGTTCGAAACGGGTGGGCTCAAGCTTCGACCGGTATTGTGGGAGGGGCCGGCCCAGGTCGCTCCACTGATTGTCTCCGCCGACACCCCATTGCGAGACGTCGACGAGCAAAGTGCCTTGAGGGCCCGGTGTGATGTCAGTCCACTTCCAGGTCCCCGGCGGGCGGCGATAAAGTTTGGAGTAGGCAAACGGCAGGGCGTTCATCATCAGTGGCTGCGTGCCCTCGACACGCAAGCCGCGCCCGGTGCCCGACAGTTCCATCCAACGGACATCGACCTTGTTGCCGGTTTCCTGCGGCCGGCTGTAGTCGTGAGGCTGATCGGCAAGGGCGCCCCGCCGGATGCCGATGGGTGCGCCTACCTTGCGGTCGACATATGTCTCATGAGGACCCCTGCCATACCATTTGGCGGTGTCCAGTTCGACCGGGAGATCGAACGCCAATCCGATCCGATAGGGCGGCGGCAAATCCTTTTTCACCGGTGTAAAGTTGGCGGTCACCGAGACCGATCCGTCGCCTTCCATCCGGTAGGTCGATTGAAACTTCGCTACTCCGAGCGTGTCGCCCCGGCCCAGCGCAAATTCCACGACGACAGACTTGCCGCCGTTTGGTTCCGTGTGCAATGCGAAGGACGTGACGCGGCGCTGTTCGCTCAACTCCTTCCAGATCGCGAGTTGCTTGACGACACCTGTTCCGAGCCCGTTATCAGTTTCGGCGCGCCAGAAGTTCGGTGCGCCGCCCTGTATAAGAGGACGCCCATTCTGGCTGTAGGATTGTATGAGGCCGGATTTGCGGTCGATCACAAGCGACGATCCAGCGGCTGCGAAGCGTAGTAGGTTCGCCTCTTCCGTCACGGAAACCTTCCCGGAACGGTCCACCTTTGGCGAAGCGGCCGCCTGCAATGCAAATTGCTCCCACGCCATGACAGTTCCTGCGGCGACAAGCGGGGTCGTCCCCTGTTTTGCCCGGGCCCTCAAGGTCAGGATATATTCGGCGTCTGGATCGCGGCGAAAGTTGGTGAGTGGAAGGTCGATCGACCCGCTGCCCCGCGCTGCGACTTCCGGCGGCGAGATCTGGCCGTGGGCGATGATCTTGCCGTTTTCCAGCACCTGCCAATCGAAGTCGTACCCGGTCAGGTCGAGGAAGTCTTGGCGATTGCGGACCGTAACGCTACCGCGGGCTGCATCGAAATCGGCGAATTGCACTGGTTCGGAAACTTTGCGAAGATCGTAGAAGGCCGGGTGCGGCGTTCGGTCCGACTGTATGACGCCGTCCCCGAATTCGATGTCGCCCGTAGGATTGGTTTCCGCACAAGGAACGCGCCTACGCGATCGGGCTGTTCAACGCCGGCGCCAATGTCGGCGCCATCATCACCCCTTTGCTCGTGCCGCTGCTGGTGCTGTGGTTCGACTGGCGCATGGCCTTCTTCGTCACCGGCCTGTTCGGCATCATCTGGCTGGCGGTGTGGTGGATGGTTTACCGCCATCCCACCGAGCACGCCCGCGTCACGCCCGGCGAACTTGCCTGGATCCGCCAGGACCCGGCCGATCCGGTAGAGAAGATCGGCTGGGGGCGCCTGCTCACGGTCAAGGAAACCTGGGCTTATACGCTGGGCAAGTTCCTCATCGATCCGATCTGGTGGTTCTTCCTGTTCTGGCTGCCGGGCTACCTGTTCGAGCGCTACGATCTTGACCTCAAGACCTTCGGCCTGCCGCTCGCCGCGATCTACCTGATCTCGGACATCGGCAGTGTGGCTGGCGGCTGGATGTCCTCCAAGCTCATCAAGTCGGGCCGCACGCCCAACTTCTCGCGCAAGGCGACGATGCTGCTCAGCGCGGTCTGCGTGCTGCCGATCTGGTTTGTGCAGGGAATCGACAACGTCTGGATGGCGGTGCTGGTGATCGGCCTTGCCACAGCGGCCCATCAGGCGTTCTCGGCCAACCTCTATACGCTGCCGTCCGACGTCTTCCCGCGCGGTGCGGTGGGCTCGGTGGTCGGCATCGGTGGCACCCTGGGCGCCTTTGGCGGCATGGGCATGGCGCTGTTCGCCGGCTACATCCTCGACGCGACGCATAGCTACGAGGTGCTATTTGCCCTCTGCGCCAGCGCCTACCTGCTGGCCCTGCTGGTGGTCCACATTCTTAGCCCGCGCCTCGAACTGGTTTCGCGGCAGTCGCTGCGTAAATGAGCGCCGTCACCGGTCCTTTCCAGAGGATGATTGAATGTGCATTTGCAGATGTTCGATGCTTTGCGATGACTGCTGGTGTCGGTGTGATGTGCCGAGGGGAATTGTTGAGCCACAAGCGGCAGTAGGAAGAGCAGCCATGGCCACGCGCAGTGGGGGAACGCGTCGCCAGCGCTCCTTATGTAAACCATTGATATAAAAAGTATTTAATTACAGTATTCGGCGAATAACGCCAAATATCTCCTGGTAAAGTCAGTTGGCAAGCGAGTGTGTTTTCTCAACAAAAGGCCCGCTTATGCTCAGGCACGTTTTTCACTGCCACGCGTTGCCCCGGGATGCCAGCATTGACCCTCATTCCGATCCTTGGTGACCAACTGACGTTTGGGATCGCCTCGCTCCAAGGCGTTCCGAAAACGGACGCCGTGGTGCTGCTGATGGAAGTGCATGAGGAGACAAAGTATGTCCGTCATCACAAACAGAAGATCGCGCTGATTTTTTCCGCCATGCGTCACTTCGCTGCCGCGCTTGAGCGCGATGGCTGGCGAGTGGATTATGTGCGCCTCGACGATGAGCGCAATTCGGGCAGTTTCACCGGAGAAATTCGGCGCGCGGTACAACGCCATGGCCCGTCGCGCATCCGCGTTGTCGAACCCGGCGAACACCGGGTCCGCGAGATGATGAACGGTTGGGCTGCGGATTTGGGCCTTGCTGTCGATATTCTTCCCGATGACCGCTTCGTCTGCACGATCGACGATTTTCGGCAGTGGGCCGAAGGTCGCCGCGAACTGGTTATGGAAAATTTCTACCGGGGCATGCGCCGCAGAACCGGCCTGCTCATGGACGGCGACGGACCGGAGGGCGGCGAGTGGAACTACGATGCCCAGAACCGGGCTGCGCCTGACCGATATCTTCGCCCGCCCGCGGTGCCCCGTTTCGAACCCGATGCCATAACCCGCGAAGTGCTGGATTTGGTCGCGGTACGTTTCGCCGATCATTTTGGAGACCTTGAGGCGTTTGGCTGGCCAGTCACCGCCGCGCAGGCGGACGAGGCGCTGGATGCCTTCATCGGCGAGCGCCTTGCGGGTTTCGGCAAGTATCAGGATGCCATGGTCCACGGTGAGGACGACCTGTTCCACTCGCTCCTATCCACCTCGATCAACCTGGGCCTGCTCGATCCGATCGACTGCTGCCGCCGCGCGGAAGCGGCCTATCATTCCGGAGACGCCCCTCTCAACGCCGTGGAGGGGTTCATCCGCCAGATCATTGGTTGGCGCGAGTACATTCGCGGAATGTACTGGCTGGAGATGCCGGCACTGCGCGAAGCCAATGCTTTGGATGCCCGGCGGCCGTTACCCGAATTTTATTGGACCGGGGAAACCGATATGCGTTGCATGGCCGATTGCGTGCGCTCGACCCGCAGCAATGCGCACGCCCATCACATACAGCGCCTCATGGTGCTCGGGAACTTCGCGCTTATCGCCGGGATCGAGCCGCAGCAGGTCGAGGACTGGTTCCTCGTCGTCTACGCAGATGCCTTCGAGTGGGTGGAACTGCCAAACGTCGCAGCAATGGCGCTCTGGGCGGACAAAGGGCGGCTTGCGTCCAAGCCTTACGCCGCTAGCGGTAATTACATCAACAAGATGTCCGATTATTGCGGCGATTGCCGATACACGGTGTCGAAGAAATTCGGGTCTGCGGCGTGCCCGTTCAATCCGCTTTACTGGCATTTCATGCATCGCCACCGCAGGCTGTTCGAGCGCAATCGACGGATCAGCAGGGTTTATGCAACGTGGGATCGCATGTCAGCGGACAAGCAGCAGGCATACCTCGATAGCGCGGAGGCTTTCCTGCAGACGTTGGTGCCTGCCGCCCCCGGCTGGGCGCGAGACTGATGCCGACATGGCTGGACGCCGGAATGTCGCGGGACATTGGGCTCGGACTTCACAGGAAAATCTGCTTATTCGGCGCAAAAGCCACACAAACTGACCACCGATAAAATATCGATGTTGCTTTTTTGAGCGCCGAGCGTTGTGCTACTTGTTGAACATACGACGCGGGCGGCAATGGCATACGACGACACGAGAATTTCGACCGGTAATTCGGGCCTGGACAAGATTTTGCGCGGCGGGTTGCCGCCAAACCGGGTGTACCTTGTCGAAGGTTCGCCCGGGTCCGGCAAGACGACCCTTTCGCTGGGCTTCCTGCTCGACGGCAAGAGCAAGGGCGAACGGACGCTTTACATCACGCTGTCGGAAACCAGCGAGGAAATGAAAGCCGTCGCCGAGTCTCATGGCTGGAGCCTGGACGGCGTAACGCTGTTCGAACTGGCATCCGCTGATGAGGTTCTCGGACCCGGCCGCGAACAGTCGATCCTTCACAGCTGGGAGATGGAACTGGGCGGTACGATCCAGCTCATCAAGGACGAGGTGGAGCGGATAAAGCCAAGCCGGGTGGTTTTCGACAGCCTCTCGGAAATGCGACTTCTGGCGCAGGATCCGCTGCGTTATCGCCGCCAGTTGCTTTATCTCAAGCAGTTCTTTGCAGGCCTCAGCACGACTGTGATCCTAGTCGACGACCTCACCGGCTCGAATGGCGGACGCGACAATCACCTCCATAGCCTATGCCACGGCGTGATTACGCTGGAGCGGCTCACTTTGGACTTCGGCGCCGCCCGCCGCCGCCTTCAAGTGCAGAAGCTGCGCGGAGTGGATTTCGTCGCGGGTTACCATGACCTGATCATCCGCAAAGGCGGCCTCGATATCTTCCCGCGTCTGATCGCGTCGGATTTTCACACGCCCTTCCTTGGCGAGGCCATCGCCAGCGAGGTTCCTGAGCTTGATGCCCTGCTTGGCGGGGGACCTGCTAACGGGACCAGCACCTTGATAACCGGGCCGGCTGGCTCGGGGAAAACCACCCTTGCCCTGCAATACGTCGCTGCAGCATGCAGGCGCGGTGAAAGGGCCGTCATCTACGAGTTCGACGAGAGGATCGGCACCCTTATCGCCCGCGCCATGGCGTTCGGGATTGATCTTCAGTCTTTCATCGACGGGGGGTGTCTGGCGATCCGCCAGATAGACCCGGCCGAGATAGCGCCGGGTGAATTCTCAGCGATGGTTCGCGCGGAAATTGAAAACAACGAGGCCCGTGTTATCGTGATCGACAGCCTGAACGGGTATGTCGCCGCTATGCCCCAGGAACAACAATTGATCCTGCAACTGCACGAGCTGCTATCTTACCTCAATCAGGCCGGGGTCGCCACGTTTCTGATTAACCCGCAGCAGGGTTTCTTCGGCACGATGAGCACGACTGAGATCAATGTGTCGTACATTGCTGACATCGTCATCCTGCTGCGGTTCTTTGAAGCAGACGGCCGAATTCGAAAGGCGATTTCCGTCGTCAAGAACCGCAGTGGTTCCCACGAAGACACCATCCGCGAGTTTCGGGTCGATGCCAGAGGCGTGCGCGTAGGCGAGGCGCTGTCCGCATTTCGGGGCGTGCTGACTGGAACTCCGCAGTATACGGGATCTCAGCGACCGCTACTGGAAGATCGTGGCTCCGGTGCATAGGACTGCTGCCCAAGGGTACCGTGTTCTTGTCGTTACGCCTTACGGCAGTGACGCGCAGAGCATGCATTCGCTGCTGACCGGCCATGGGTATGATGTCGCCGTGTACGGTACGCTGGATGACGCGGCCGGACAGCTCAGCGAAGATGTTGGCGCGATTCTTGTGACTGAAGAAGCGCTTGCAGTCGATTTGAGCGGACTTCATCGCGCTCTCGAAGCGCAGCCACCATGGTCGGACATCCCGTTTATCCTCTTGGCCGGACGTCAGGCAGGGCGCCGAGCTACTACGGAAGCAGTGCGGCGCCGGCTTCCCGCAAGTGCTATCAACGTGGTGCTGCTTGAGCGGCCGCTAAGTTCGGAATCGCTCCTGAGTGCGATCAACTCAGCAATCAGAGGCCGCCAGAAGCAGTTCGAAATCCGCGACCGCATAGCCGACCTCGACGCACAGCGGTTACAGCTGACAGTTCTGCTGGACCATCTTCCCGTCGGAGTGGCTTTTGTCGATGCGGAGGGCCGGACGCTCTTGACCAACCCCGCCTTCAGGCGGTTCCAGCCAACCGGCGAAGTCCCATCGCGAACCCCTGAAGGCGAAGAACGGTGGGAGGGTTATGAAGCGGATGGCAGCCGCATTTTACGGGATCGCTTCGTCTCCGCGCGCGCAATCAAAGGCGAAATCGTACCGGGCATCGAGTTCCGTTTTCATCGCAACGAAACCGAAGCTGTCTGGACCCGGGTCAGCGGACTGCCATTGTTCGATCCTGCTGGAAAGGTCACCGGTGCGATCTCCGTCATTGTCGATATCGACGAACAGAAACGCGCGCAGCAAGCTTTGACTACTTTTGCACAAAAGCTTGAGCGAAAGGTCACCGAGCGCACTATGGCGCTGCAGGACGCGCTCACGCAAGTGGAGGTGGAAGCCGAACAACGCAAGACCGTCGAGGCGGCGCTGCTTCAGTCGCGCAAGATGGAGGCGGTCGGACAGTTGACCGGTGGTATCGCGCACGATTTCAATAATATGCTAACCGGGGTGATTGGCTCCCTCGATATTATGAAACTGCGCCTTTCGCGTAAACGATACGACGACATCGACAGGTTCATGGATGCCGCGACTGAGTCTGCCCTTCGTGCTGCCGCGCTCACCCAGCGTTTGCTGGCATTTTCTCGCCGGCAGTCGCTCGATACCAAGCCGACCGATATAAACGCGCTGGTGAATTCGCTTCGCGATCTCCTGCTGCGCACAATGGGCGAGCAAATCTCCGTCTCGATCCTAACCCATTTGGAAATGCCCCCTGCGAGCGTCGATGCCAATCAGCTTGAAAACGCCATTTTGAACCTGTCGATCAATGCGCGCGATGCAATGCCGTCGGGCGGCGATCTGACGATCGAGACCAGCACCGTGGTTCTGGGCGATGATTATGCCAGGGAGCATCCGGGTATAACGGCCGGACAATATACAGTCGTCAGCGTTTCCGACACCGGCGTCGGGATGGATGAGGAACTGGTTGAAAAGGTATTCGAGCCGTTCTTCACGACCAAGCCCGTTGGGCAAGGTACTGGCCTCGGCCTTTCGATGGTATATGGATTTGCGCAGCAGTCAGGCGGCCAGGTAAGGGTGCATTCGGCAGTAGGCGTCGGTACATCGGTTCATATCTATTTGCCCGTCGCAAACGCCGAAGTTTCTGAAACTCCTGATCCCGGCGCGTCCCCCATCCATGAAGGACGTGGTCAAACGGTGTTGCTCGTTGAAGACGACGACTCGGTGCGTCTGCTTATCGGAGACGTGTTACAAGAACTCGGCTATATGAGCTTCGCCGCCGCCGAGCCTGAGGCCGCGATAAAGTTTCTGGAATCCGGGCAGAAATTTGATTTGATGATTTCGGACGTCGGTCTCCCCGGTATGAACGGGCGCCAACTTGCCGAGGTTGCGCGCGGCCACTACCCCGACCTGCCGATCTTGTTCGTGACCGGATACGCCGAAAACGCTGCCGTTCGCGCCGGGTTTCTCGGGACCAACATGGCAATGATCACGAAGCCCTTCCAGCTCGATATGCTGTCAGCTAAAATCCTTGAAATATTATCGCCGGATTTCCCGTCACCGTCTTGATTGTGTGCGGTGTGCTCAACCGTGCTTTATTCAGCGGATACTAGGCGTCCGCTTGATAAAACCACGTGAAGCTTTGGCTTCGGCAGGTGAGCAATTGCGCGCGATTATCAAGCGGCCATTCGATGCGATCGGCCATGCGATCAAGGATCTGGACCGGCTACGCGCTACGCCTTGCCCGACGTATCCGCAATGCCTCGGCCGGTCCCTACGCGTCTCGCAGGGACCGGCGTCCTTTCGTTCAATTTTTACATTTGTCACGTTGGCGGTGCGTTACCATGCGTGTGTGAAGTTTGCGCACCGCGTCACTTCCTGACGTGGTGAAAAGCGGGGGTAGAAGGCCGTGCACCAGGCACTTGATGCCGGCGCCGACCATCGCAGTGCCGAAGCCGAAGGCTGAATGGGCATGCTCGAAGTAGGTTTCTCCAACCGACTGGGGGTGGTCCTTGAAGATCCTGCGAAACATTTGGAACGATCCTTCAATTAAGAGTGCTTGCCAGCATCGCGAGAGCAAGACCGGCGACGAGGGTGGAAAAGGCGAAGCGCAGAACATCGCGCCCCGCGGCGAGGCGGCCGGCCGTGGCGCCGCCGCCAAGTCCGCCGAGCAATCCGCCTGCGATCATCGCGAAGGCGACCGGCCAGTCGACAAAGCCGGATGCGGCGTAGTTGGCGGCGGTGGTGGCACCGAACACAGTGACGGCGATGAGCGACGTGGCAACCGCCTCGGCCATCGACATGCCGGTGGCGGCGGTGAGGCCCGGCACGATCAGGAAACCGCCGCCGATGCCGAAGAATCCGGCAAGCGAGCCGCTACCCGCGCCGAACCCGGCTAGCCGGCGCCAGCCGACCGGGGCAAGGGCGGTTTCAGGCACAGAGCGGCGCAGCGCCATCGATAGGGCGATGAACAGCATCAGCACCGAGAGCCCGCGCAGTAGCCACTGCGCGTCGCACAGCTTGCCCAGTGTCGAGCCGAGGCTGGCACCGACTAGCCCGCACAAGGCGAACGTCAGGCCCGAGCGCCAGCGCACGCGCCCTGCCTTGGCGTGCCCGGCCAGCGCCATTGCGGCGTTGACCGCGACACCGATCGCGCCGGTGCCAATGGCGAGATGGGCATTGCCCAGCCCGATCACGTAGACCAGCATCGGGGTCGCCAGCACCGAACCGCCGCCGCCGATCAGCGCCAGGACCAGTCCGATCACGCTGCCGCAGACCATGGCGGTGGCGAGGGGATGGGCGTGCAGCAGGAACAGCATGAACGAAAGGCCTCGGGCGTGCGGGATCGCCGCGTATCCGGGAGGATTCGCGTGGGATCGGCGCTGAAATTTCGGGAACAGGAAAAAGGTGGCCGGCCCGACCTCATGTCGAGGCCGGCCACTAGGATGGGTTCTTAGAAGTCGAGTCCGAGGCGGGCGTAGTAATACCCGCCGTAGGCGCCGAAGGGCGAGTTGCTGCCGTAGGGCGAGCTGCCGATGGTGCTGATTACGGAGTTTTTCGTAGGATAAGTGTTGAACAGGTTGTACGCGCCCACCGAAATCTTGAGAGTATCGGTGGCCTGGAGCCCGGCTTCCAAATCGGTGATCCACTTGGCGCCGTAGCTCTGGTCGTTGGCAGCCTGGTTGGCGAGCAGTTTCCAGCTACCGTAGCGGGTTTCCTTGGCGCGTAGCGAGACCGGGCCCTTCGACCATTCGAGGCCGAGGATTAGCTTGTCCCTCGGGGTGAAGACCGTGAAATAGCCCTGGGTCTGACGATCGAACAGGGTGAGGTTCAGGTTCGCCAGTTCGGCGGGGTTTTCAGCGATGTTGGTGATCTTGGTCTTGTTGTAGTTGAACGCGGCCGTCGCCCGGAAGCGTCCAATGTCGCCCGCCGAGAAGCCGTAAGCCGCCACCGCGTCGATGCCGCGCGTGCGGGTGTCGATCGCATTGGCGAAGAAGCGCACGTACTGATCGCCCGAAAACCCGTTGTTCACCAGGATTTGGCGTACCCCTGCGCTGGATAGCAGTCCGGTCAGGGTGATGCGGTTGTCGATGTTGATCTGGTAGGCATCGACGGTCAGCGTGAAGCCGGCCAGCGGATTGAGTGTTACGCCAAAGCTGTAGTTACGCGACTTTTCGGGCTTGAGTTCCTGCCCGCCAAGCGCCTGGGCGATGCCCGAGCCGGTCTGTAGTATCTTCGATTCGATCAACTGGTACGAACCGTTCACCAGCGAAACCTGCGTCGCGGTCTGCGCATAAGCCTGCTGCGAGAGCGAAGGGGCGCGGAAGCCGTTCGAGAACGCACCGCGGAAGTTGAGCCAGTCCGTAGCCTTCCACAGCGCTGAAAGCTTGCCGCTCCATACACTGCCCGAGCTGTCATCGTAGGTTTCGAAGCGGCCAGCGCCAGTGACGAGCAGGCGGTCGGTCACGTCGAGCGCAAGATCGATGTAGCCGGCGCCCGACATGCGCTTGGCATTGGCTTCATCCTCGGGGGTGACGACGGTCGCGCCTTGCGCGCCGATCGCGCCGGGCTGGCCGACGAGGCCGGTGCCCGAACCTGCCGGGAAAACGTAACCGCCATTAGCGTAAGCGGCCGCGTCGAGCGACTTGGTTACGTAGCTTTCATAGCGCATCTCGGCGCCGAAGGAGACCTGCAGGTGACGGCCGCCGAACACTTCGAAGCCCTGGGTGGCGTCGAAGTTGGTCGTCCACTGGTCGAAGGCAGAGCTGAAGGTATCGAACTTGGTGGGGCTGGCGGTGCCCAACGATGCGTTCAGCGTGTTCTCGGCGCCGCTGCGCACGTAGTCGCGGCCGTACGACGTGCTAAGGTCGAGGTCCCAGCCCTGCGCCTGGCCCTTCATTCCCGCCGTTGCCTGCCAGTCGGTTTCCTTCATGGTGTAATAGGGGGTGAAACCATCGGGGTAGATGGCTGCGATGTCGCTGGTGGTGCGCGGCGTGCGGCCGGCCTGCCCGACCTTGGCTTCGCGGTAGCTGAAGGTTGCGTTGCTGTAGAAAGTCAGGTCGCCGGCGTCGATCTGGCTGTTCTGAGCCAGCGCCACCGACTTGAGCTGTGGTAGCCCGCCCTGATACAGGCGCTTGTTGGCGGTTGCTTCGCGCGGGTCGTCGGCACCGTTTACCGACGGATAGATCTTCGCGGTGGAGTCGCTGTTGCGCACGGTCTGCTGCTGGTGCTTGCCTTCGGCCGAGAGCACCAGCGAGCCGTTCTCGCCGAGCTTGAAGCCCTTGGAAATCTGCGCCGAGAACGTTTCGCCATCGCTGCCGTTGACGCTGTCCTTGTAACGCTGGCCGGCTTCGACCGAGGCGCTGCCGCCTTCGGCATTGTTCTTGAGAATTATGTTGATGACGCCGGCGATGGCGTCCGAACCGTACTGTGCGGCAGCGCCGTCGCGCAGCACTTCGATGCGGGCGATCGCGCTGGTCGGGATCTGGTCGAGGTCGACCGGGTTGCTACCGGGCGAGGTGCTGCCCGAGTTGAGGTCGATCAGCGCCGAGTTATGGCGGCGCTTGCCGTTGACCAGCACCAGTACGTGGACGCCTGAAAGGCCGCGCAGGCCAGCCGGGCGCGAGACCGAGTTCCACGAGGAGGAACCCACCTGCTGCGACTGAAACGAGGGGACGAGCTGGGTCAGCACGTCGCGCAGCTGCATCGAGCCGCCCATCTGGGCGATCTGCTCGCCGCTGATGACGTCGATCGGCGTCGGGCTGGTCGTTACGGTGCGCGTCTGCCCGCGCGAGCCGGTGACGACGATGTCGTCGGCCACTGTCGGAGCTGCAGCCGGTGCGGCTTCCTGCGCGAAGGCGGTGCCACCGACGGCGGCGGTGAGAGCGAGAATGGACGTCGTGAGTAGTACGGTACGCATTGAAACCCCCATGTTTGGGCGACGGCATGACAGCCGCCAGTTGATAGCCACTTCTCCCTGTGCCGCCTCATTCGCCGGGCGGCGCATTTGACCCCGATGCCTTAGTAGGTGCGGGGGCTTTGCTCGTTGTCTTTCGCCTGCGCACATGCGCTCAGCGCGATTTGAAGTTCGGAAATGAGGTCCGCCGGGTTCTCAAGCCCGACGTGCAGGCGGATCACCGGGCTCTCGCAAGGCGCGGCAAAGCGGCGCTGGCGGATCTGGTCGTTGCACGGGATCGCGAGGCTTTCGAAGCCGCCCCAGCTGTAGCCCAGGCCGAAGAGGCGCAGTGCGTCGAGGAATGCCGTTGCTGCTGCTTCGGGCGTATCGAGCACGATCGTTATAAGGCCGTTGCCGCCGGCATAGTCGCGCACGAAAAGGTCGTGGCCCACGGTGCCGGGAAGAGCGGGGCACATCACTTCACGTACCAATGGCTGCGCGGCGAGCCAGTTGGCGACTTCCAGCGCGGCGGCGCCGTGGCGCTCGATGCGGGTATGGAGCGTGCGCAGGCCGCGCAGCGCGAGGTAGGCGTCGTCCGAGGACACGGCCCAGCCGATGCTGCGCGAGGACCGCTTGAGCATCGCGCCAACCTCGCCGCGCGCCACCGCGCAGCCCATGAATACGTCGGAGTGGCCGCACACGTACTTGGTCAGTGCCTGCACCGAGATGTCGACGCCATGATCGAGCGGCTTGAACAGCACGCCTGCCGCATAAGTATTGTCGATCAAGGTCAGCACGCCGCAGGTTCGGGCAAGGGTAGCGATCGCTGGCACGTCGATCATGTCCAGCGTCAACGATCCCGGCGCTTCGAGCACGATCAGGCGCGTGGCCGAACCGATCAGCGCTTCGAGTTCGTCGAGCGCGATGTCGGCGGGGAAGTAGCGGGCGGTGACGCCATAGTCCGCCATCGTGGTTTCGGCGAAGCGACGCGTCGGGCCGTAGATGGTGTCGCAGATCAGGATTTCGTCGCCGCTGCGGCAGACGGCCAGGATCGCACCCGACAGTGCGGCAAGGCCCGATGGGTAGAGTTCGGCGACTTCGCCGTGCTCAAGCTCGCACAGCGAATGGCGCAGCGCTTCCTGAGTGGCCAGACCACTGCGCCCATACGAAGGCGAAGCCTTGCCAAAGCAGTTGCTGTTATCGAGAAGTACAGTGGTGCCGCGCTGCAATACTGGCGCAGCCGTACGCAAGAGGACTTCCCCATCAGTAGCGGGGTGTATCATTCTGGTGGCTTCACCCGGTCCGAAACTGTCGATATTCACGTATTTAGTTTCCAATGTTCGTTCCAGAGCGGCAGTATTTGCGGCATCCGGAATATCTGCACTTCTAGTTTGCGGCGGAGTTGATGGTCTCACCCAGATTTCCACCGAATGTCGGAATTTGTGGGATATACATCCCGTTCCAGACGCGCTGTGGGGACGTTCATCTCGCGATCACCAAGGGCGAGGTGGACAAGGGCAACTCGGTGGTGTTCTTCATTTCCTCCATGGCGAAGGCGGAACTTACGTCTGTGAGCTTCACCATCCCGATCAGCTTCTTGTAGACCGCATCGTAGGCGCCGATGTCGGCTATGCGGATTTTCATCAGGTAATCGACGTCGCCGGTCATCCGGTACAATTCAACGATCTCGGGCAGAGCGGCGACGGCGCGCTTGAAGTCGGCCAGCCATTGGTCGTTGTGCTCGCTGGTGCGGACAGAGACGTAGGCCGTCATCGCCAGCCCCAGCCTGTCCGCATCGAGCAATGCCACGCGCCCCTTGATCGCGCCCGCTGCCTCCAGCCTCTTGAGCCGGCGCCAGCAGGAGTTGTGCGACAGGTTGATCGCCTCCGACAGCGCCGCGATCGAGAGCGTGCCGTCCTTCTGCAGCGCCGAAAGGATGCGCAAGTCGGCTTCGTCCAGGGTCAGGCGTTCCGCCATGTCAGCGGCTTCCCGCCAGCGCCGGAGGGGAGAGCAGGTCGTTGAGCGCGATGCCCTTGGCGAGCCCTTCGCGGATGAAGGCCTCGCGCGTTGCGGCGTACTGTGCCAGTTCGATGTCCCGGGCAGCCTCGGCGGGCGACAGGAATACGACCCCGTCACCATCGCAGAGCGCCAGATCGCCGGGACGGGCGACGACGCCGCCGACGCTGACGGGGGCGTTGACGCGCCCGCCCAAGCCCAGGCGGCGGGTGGTGCGTTGGCTGGTGCCGCGTGCCCATACCGGCAGCCCGGCGGCAAGAATTTCGGCCAGGTCGGCAACCGGTCCGTCTACGACGATCGCGGCCAGTCCGCGCAAGGCAGCGGCAGCGGCGACCACACCGCCCACGGCGGAATGGCGGGTGTCGCCGAGGCGGTCGATCACCAGTACGTCTCCTGCGCGCACCTGCGACAGCACGTCATGCAGCAGCGCGCCGTCCGGTCCCGGAAGTGCGAGCGTGACGATCGTCCCGCACGCCTTCATGCCGGGCGCCAGCGGACGCAGCGCCGGATCGCACAGGCCCCACAGGCGCCAGTGTCCCAGCGTCGAGGTGTCGACCTGCGACAGCGCGGCGACGAGCGTCGGATCGCACTGTTCCGGCATCGGGTGGAGGTCATGGGGCGTCATGAAATACCGGCCGGTGTCGATGCAGGGCAGCGCGGATCGCAGGAGCCGAAGTAGGTGAGGAAATCGGCGACATGGCCGACCAGGAATTCGGTGAACAGTTCGCCCGCGCGCGCGCTCGAAAGCGCGGGGTCACCCGAACCGATGCCGTCGTCGGCCACTTCGGTGGCGTCGAGCGGAAGGTCGATTGAAGCCGCGCCGAAACGCGCGCTGGCAAAGTGCGGGTCGGAGGGCAAGCCGAACACGGCCTTGCGCGAGGCGGGGCGGCCTTGCGACAGATCGACGAGGTCGGGCGCGAGGTGCATCATTACCGAGGTCACCGGATCGGCGCCGTGGCCGCGTGCCGCGCCTGCGTTGTTGCCATGCGCTGCCGCCCAGATCGCGTCGGGCAACGAGCGCCACAAGTGGATCGCGGGCACCAGCACCCCGGTCTCGCGGCGCACCGCATGGACGACTTCGGCGATCAGTGGGGCGTTGGTGGAATGGCCGTTGACGATGACGATGCGGTCGATGCCGTGATCTACAAAGCTGTCGATCATGTCGCGCAGCACCGCACGGAAGGTGGTTCCGCGCAGCTGCATGCCGCCGGGGAAGCCCCGGAAGAATTCGGCGAACCCGAATGGCAGGACCGGGGCGCAGATCGCGTTCGCGGCCTCGCAGGCGGCCAGCGCGATTCGCTCCGCGGCAACGTAATCGCCCATCGGTGCATGGGGTCCCTGTTCTTCCTGGCTGCCGAGCGGGAGGGCGATGACCGGGCGCTTCGAAACCGACAGCCGCGCGGCGAACTGCGCGTGGCTGAGGTCCTGAAGCGCGTAGGGGCGAGGGCTGCTCATAAGCTGGCTTCGATGCGTATCGCCTTGTTGGCGGCGACCGGGATCTGCTGGCGGACCTTGGCGAGCAGGTCCATGTCGAGCGCTGCCGAGGCGCTGCCCAGGCCATCGGACACCCGCGCGACGACCGCGCCCCACGGGTCGACGATCATCGACTGGCCGAACGACTGGCGCTCGCCGCCGGGGGTTGGGTAGGTGCCCCACTGGCCGGCGGCGGCGACCCAGCATTCGGTTTCGATGGCGCGCGAACGCAGCAGGACTTCCCAATGATCCTTGCCGGTCAGCAGGGTGAAGGCGGCCGGGACCGCGATCAGCTCCGCGCCTTGCCGCATGAGCTGCTGGAACAGTTCGGGAAAGCGAACATCGTAGCAGATCGAACAGCCGACGGTGACGCCTTCGCAATCGTAAGTCACGATGGCTTTGCCGGGGTCGACAGTGGCGGATTCGTGGAACTTGGCGCCGTCGGCCGTGGTCACGTCGAACAGATGGATCTTGCGGTAGCGGGCCCGCTCGGCGCCGTCACGGTCAAACACGACGGTGGTGTTGTAGGCGCGGCCGGGGTTATCCGACTGTTCGTAGAACGAGCCGCCGTGAATCCATACTTTCAGCTCGCGCGCGAGGCGCGAAAGCAATGTCCAGGTCGGGCCGTCCCGGTAAGGTTCGGCGATGGCGGGGGCGCCGGCCGATCCGCCCAGCCATTCGCAGTGTTCGGGGAGCTGGATCCAGTCGGGCCGGTCACGCGCAGCGCTGGCGCGCACGGCAGCCTCGATGGCAGCAAGGTTGGCGGGCTTGTCGTTCCGGGTGTTGAGCTGGATGACGGCTGCGCGCAGCATCGGTCAGTTTCCTTGAGGTGTCGCGGCGGAAAGCGCGATGGCGTTGAACAGGATCTTGAAGGCACCCTGGGTCTGGGCGCGCAGCGCGATCTCGGGACCGACGAGGATGACCTTGCCCTTGCCTTCGGGCACGGTAAGCACGGCGGCAGTGTCTTTCAGGTGCTCTGGATGCCAGGCCCAGCCGCTGTGAAGCAGCGGTCCTTCTCCGAACGAGACAGCGACCGAGGCCCCCTTGCCGGTGGGGCGGAACACCGGGCTACCGTCGTAGAACAGGTCGACCTTGGAGTTCAGACCCCAGGCGATCGGGTCGGCGGCGCTGGCATCGGCAGTCAGCAGCGCGCCGGGGACGTAGAACTGCGTCTGGGTGAGCGGCGCGGACTTGCCGTCCTTTTCAACCATCAGCGGATCGGCGACGGGCAGTTCCAGCGCGGCGGACAGGCCAGAGGCAGAGGAGCCCATCGCCAGGATCGTCCCGCCATTCTGCGCAAAGGCGCGCAATGCGGGCAGGGTCTTTTCGGCGGTGATGTCGCCCAGAGAGGCGCGGTACTTCGCGGGCATGTCCTTCGCATCCGGCTGGCGGCTGTCGAAGCGCCCGCGGAACATGCCCCCGTCCACGCCCGAGCGGGCGTTGGGAATGGCAGCGTCCGGCACGACGATGATATCGAATTTCTTTGCCAGGCCACCCTTGTCGAGTTCCTGCGGGTAGACGATCGAGTACGGCAGTTCCTGCCCGTCGAGAATCCAGCGCAGCCATCCAGTTGGGTGAAGGCCGCCGTAAAGGTCCACCATGGCGACGCGCGGCTTGCGCACCGTCAGCCGCTCGCCCTGCGGCGCGGCGGGCACGGCCTGAATGGTGAGGCCGAGCGACTTTGCACCAGCCTCGACGATCGTGCGGGCCTTTGCCGAGACGGGAACGAACCACGCCCCCGGCGCCGCATTGCGGCCGGCGACGGAGAGCGAAGTGCGATAGGCCGAAACCGCGATCCCGGCCGCCTGCAGGCGGTTGACGAGGTGGAAGGCATCGTTCTGCTCGTGGCTGACCAGCCAGCCGCCAGCCGTCCCTTCGGCGCCGGCATCGGCGATGGGCAGCGCGTCGGGCGCGATGTCGCCGCTCACCGGCCGGGTGGCGACGGTGACCGGATCAAGCGAGCGGGCGAAGGAGACGCCCATCTGGAAGGCGGGTGTATAGCCGGAGGCATCGGCCGGCGGGATCGGCGGGCCGCCCGGATAGGCGAAGTTGTTCGGGTAATGCTGCGGCTCGAACATGTCGAGCACGTGGGCGCGGTAGGCCTGCGCGGCGGGGACGATGTAGGTGCCGGCGGGCCATTCGCGTCCGGCGGCGGTGAAGGGCTTTTCCGCGCGGCCTATCTCGACGCCGAGGCGTGAAAGCGAAGTCAGGAACTTCGCCGCCGTGGGGAAATCGTGCTGGTCGGTGGGAACGATGTAGTCGCGCGCGTCGCGGGTGGCCGGATCGTGCAGGACGGTGTCGTAAAGGTCGGCGTCGATCTCGCTCCAGCCGCGGGTGCGCACCGGCTTGGGCTTGCCGCCGCGTGCGGCGAGGGCGGCATGGGCGGCTTCGATGCGGTCCTTGGAGATCGTCCAGCTATCGCTCGAACCCTTGGCGATGCCGTTGGCACCCATCTGCCAGCGGTCGAACAGCAGCTTCTCGCGGTTGTTGGCGGCATAGGTCAGCAGCCCGCGCGCCAACGACAGGCTATAGTCGACCGACTGCGCCATTGACCATGGGCCCGGCTTGGCCGGAAGCGCCTGGTCGTTGCCGGGCACCTGCCGCTCAGGCACGAAGGGAATGGTTTCTGGCACGGGGCTGCCGATGATCTCGACCAGGATGCCTACCGCGTTGTGGAAGTAGGTCGAAGTACGCAAGTTGCCGTTGTACCAGGTGTCGTAATGCGCGCCGCTGCGGGTGGTGGCGCCGCCTTTGTTCTCAGACAGCAGACGGCTTTGCAGCGCGGCGCCGACCTCGTCGAGACTGGAAATCACCAGCGGCTCGTAGTGGTAGTTGAACGGGTCGCGGAAGGGGGGGAGGAACAGCACGGTGCCGGCGGGGCCGGTCTGGTGCTGGTTCATCACGATCTGCGGACGCCAGTCGCGGTAGAGCACGCGGACCATGTTCTGCGTCTCTACTTGTGTCGCCATGTAGAAGTCGCGGTTGTTGTCGTGCCCGACGTAGGGGTGGTAGAGGCGGGGCAGCGACTTGAAGTCAGGTTCGCGCTTCATCGGGTCCTTGAAGCGCATGTACCAGTCCGCCACGAACTGCTGGCCGTCCGGGTTGTCAGGTACGAACAGCGTAACGACGTTGTCGCGGATCTTCGCTGCTTCGGGATCGTCGGAGGCGACGAGGTCGTGGACTTGCGCGATCATCGCGGTCTGGGTCTCGACTTCGCTGGCGTGAAGACCGGCGTCGATCCACACCATCGCTTTGCCGGTGGCGGCGAGCACCCGGGCGCGGGCCTCGTCGATGCCCTGTGCGGCGCCGAGGGAACGGCTGATCTCGCGGTACTGGTCCAGCTTGGCGAGGTTCTCGGGCGAGGAAACCACGGCCATGACCTGCCGCCGGCCTTCGGTGGAGGGACCGATGTCGACCAGCTTGACCCGCTCGCTGCTGGCAGCAAGGGCCTTCCAGTAGGCCATCATCTCGTCATAGGAGGGGACGTAGCGGTCCTCGCCCATGCGGTGCCCCAACACCTTTTCAGGTGTCGGCACGGCCTCTTGCGCCATGGCAGGCGCGGCGAAGCCCAGGCAGGTGGCGAGCAGCAGGGCGCGAGTGGTCTTCATGGTTCGATGGCCCCTTACTGGTCGATGGCTATGGCGGGATCGGGCGCCCGCACGCAGGCAATCACGATGAGCGAGAGCGCGGCGGCGGCGGTGACATAGAAGGCGGGGGCAATGGGCGCGCCGGTCAGGCGGATCAGCAGCGTGGCGATGAACGGGGCAAAACCGCCGAACAACATCACCGCGCCGTTATAGCCCACCGACAGCGCGGTATAGCGTACGCGGGTGGGCAGCAGCTCGCACAGGTACGTCGGCGCCGTGCCGCTGAACAGGCCGGAGAATACCCCCGCCACGGCCGTGGCAATGATGACGGAGGTGCCGGTGCGGTGCTCTGCCATGAGCGTGAACAGCGGGATCGAGCAGAACAGAAACCCGGTCGCGCTGGCAATCAGGAAGGGCTTGCGGCCCACATAGTCGGACGCGAAGCCTGCCAGCGGGATGACTGCCACGTTGCACAGCGCGCCCACCAGCGTACCGGTCAGGGCATAGCGGGAAGGCACCTCCAGAACCTGGCTGGCGAAGCTGACCAGGAAGGTGCCGTAAGTATAGCCTGCGACGGTCCAGATCGTGACCATGCCGCCAATTGTCAGCACTGTGCGGCGGTGGATGGTCAATGCTTCGCGCAGGGGATGGGTCGGGAGCTCTGCCTCAGCCTGGAAGTTGGGTGTTTCGGGCACCTTGGCGCGCAGGTAAAAACCCAAGGGCGCGATCAGGATGCCGCCCACGAACGGCACGCGCCAGCCCCAGGCCTGAAGGTCCTCGGGCGAGAGGACAGCGTTGAGGGTCAGCGCCACCAGCACTGCGGAAACTACCGCCAGGCTGGTGCTCAACTGTTGCAGCGCGCCGAACAGCCCGCGCCGGTGCGGCGGGGCATATTCGACCAGGAACGTCGTTGCCCCGCCCCATTCGCCGCCAGCGGCAAAGCCCTGGATCAGGCGGCAGGCAACCAGCAGCAGCGGCGCGGCCAGGCCGATCGTGGTGTACGTCGGGATAAGGCCGGTGGCGCAGGTCGCGAAGGCCATCAGCATCATCGTCAGCACCAGCGCGGACTTGCGGCCGAAGCGGTCGCCCATCGAGCCCAGTACCATCGACCCGACCGGGCGCATCACGAAGCCCACGCCGTACGTCGCGAAGCTGGACAGGATGGTCGTCACCGGATCGGCGGCGGGGAACATCGCAATGCCGATTTGCGCTGCGAAATAGCCGTAGATGATGAAGTCGAACAGCTCGAACCAGTTGCCGATCATTGCCGAAGCCAAGGCCCGGGTAATGTCCTTTTTTCTGGGTGTGGGGCGCAAGGCTTCGCCCCCGGCGGGAAGCGCCGTCGTCGTCATGGCAATGTCTTCCTTTATGCGGGGCTTAAGACTGGATCAGGCGGGGTCTTCCGCCGGAGAACGCTTGGGCAGCGGCTGGGGCACATGGGGCGGGGTCACCACGGCGCCGTCGCGCACCATCAACTGGCCGTCCTTGAACACCAGCGCCACTCTACGCAGCGCATCGATGTCCTGGTCGGGGCGGCCGTCGATCACAAGCAGATCGGCGAGCTTGCCCGCCTCGATACCGCCCAGCAGGTCGCCCATGCCCAGCAGCTGCGCATTGGTGCGGGTGGCCGCCTGGAGCGCCTGCGGTACGGTGTATCCGCCCTTTACGAACCACTTGAGTTCGGCGAGATAGATATTGGGGGTCATCTTGTTCGCGTCGCCGATCGTGTCGGTGCCCACGCCCATCACGATCCCGGCCTTCTTCATCTTGCGGAACAGTTCGAAGTTGGCGTCCGACGTCATCGTGAATCGGCGCGAGGTGGACCCCCAAAAGCCGCCCGCGCGGTCGATCACGTTCTGGTAGACCTGCAGCGTGGGCACGGCAGCGGTCTTGTGGCGGGCCATGTCGGCGATAGTAGCGTCGGTGCGCGGCAACGGATGTTCGATCATGTCGATCCCGGCATCGACGGCCATCTGGGTATAAATCGTCTCGCAGTCGCAGGTCACCTTCAGGCCGAGGCGGTGCGCTTCGTCGACCGCCGCCTGGATTTCGTCGGGCGCGAAATGGCTGGCAACCTTGATGACGCTGGCGCCGTTCTTGAAAGTCTGGCGCACGGCGGCGCGCCAGGCCTCGGCGCCGTCGCGCTCCCAGGCGAAAGCGGGGCCGTGAGAGGGGCGCACCGGGCGCTCGGTGGCGTGGCCGCCGGTGCCGGTGATGATGTGTCCGGCGGTGAATACACGCGGCGCTGGAATGGCGTCTGCCGCGCTCCAGTCGGCAAGGCGGTAGGGTGCGTTGTCCACCCCGTTGAGATCGCGCACCGAGGTGAAGCCGGATTCGAGGAACCAGCGCAAGTTGCGCAAGCCGCGCAGCACGCCGTCTGCGTCTTCGGCCTGCACGTCCTCGGGGGTGGCTGCATCGGGGTAGCTGATGTGAACGTGCATGTCGATCAGGCCGGGCATGACGAATTTGCCAGTGACGTCGATCACCTTCGCGTCCGCCGGCCAGTCGGTGCTGGCGGCGGGCAGGACGGCAACGATCCGGTCGCCGCGCACGACCACGCTGCCGGGCGCCGCGGCCAGCGTCTTCGTGTCGAACACCAGCCCGCCGCGCAGCACCGTCACTTGGCCGGTGGCCGGCTCGGGACGCTCGGGGATCATGCGCGGGGTGTGGTCGGTGTTGGTGCCCGGTGCGATCCAGTCATGGCGATTGGTGGCAGGAACCGCCTCCGGCGCGGGGGCAGCGGATACAGCCGTGCCGGCCAGTAGAAGGGCGGCAAGGGGCAGGGCGAAGGCGGGTGCAAGGGAAAGCTTCATGGTCATCTCACGCATTGCCCTGGCTGGCCATGGCCTCGGCGATCTGGTTGATGGCGTTGCCCAGCTGCGCTTGCAGGCGCGCCGGGTCCTGGTGGTAACGCTGGGAGATGCAGGCCAAGCCCAGCGCCGCGAGTGGCTGGCCCGGACCGAGCGGAATCACCGCCGCAACCCCGGTGCCGCCTACCGCGAATTCGTCCTCGACAATCGAGAACCCGGTTTCGCGCGCGGCATCGACGGCATCAAGCACGGCGCTGCGATCGACCCGGGTGGAGGTGGTCATCGCCGCGCGCGGCACTGCGTCGAGCGCTGCCTCCACCGCCTTGGGCTCAAGCCGCGTGAGCAGGACCCTTCCCAGAGCGGTGCAGAATGCGGGCACCTTGCGGGGTAATTCAATGTCGTATCGAATGTCCGAAGGCGAAGCCTCCTTCGCAAGCAATCGGACGAGGCCGGGCGCATCGGGCATACCCAAAAGCACGGTTTCACCGGCGTCAATGGCCAGCGCCTGCATGACGGGCGGTGCGACGCGGAGGATGCGGCCATGGCGAGCGAAGCCATCCCGCCGGATCATGTCATTTAGTCGATAGCTGTCGTTTTCATTCTCGCGAATGAGGTAGCCGCGCTTGTGCAGGGTTCGAAGCAATCCAAGTGTGCTGCTCTTGGGGAGTTCGAGCCCGCGTGCGACTTCGCTCAGCGTGAGACCGTCGCAGCGGGTCGAGAACAGTTCCAACATGTCCAGGACGCGAGCGGCAGACTTGATCTCATCACTCATTCAATCGCCTCGTTGTGCAACCCGGAGACCTTTGTTCAAATTACGGAACAATTCGTTCACGAGAGTGAACATCTTCAGCCAATCGATGCTTTTTGTCAAACGTTTGTCCACGCGCCCTTCTCCAAACGCAGGATGGACAAAAATACGCTATAAGCACCTATAAACGTTGTATTTCGTTGGCGTGTAGGCGCTATCGCGTAATACACGTAATCTTGGATAACGTGGATTCTAACGGGTGAAAATTGAATCGCCTGTTCCCGTGCATGAACCAGGAATCAATTTTTGGGAATCTCCCGCCAGAGGATTCTTACCGGATGATGCCTGAAATGAAGCCGAGGTTCGGACTCGCGCACGAATCGGCGGGCCCAGCTGCAAAGGCGCCTGTGGCTGCGCTTCTTGACGAGCTGATAAGGGGAACTTCCAAACGACGCGCGAGGTGGGTCGTTGGCGGCATCAGACCACTCTGACGCACCGTGCCTCGGCACGTCTGCGCACTCAGGTGTTTAGTCCCCGCAGTTATGTATCGGAACCGAAGTAGAAACGCTGTCGCAGATGTCGATATGACATCGTTCGGTCGCGACTGGTTCTCTTATGGTGCGAGATAAAACCGGCGCCATTGATCCACATTCATCGTGGCAAGAGATCTCCAATGGAGGCGTCGAAATGCTCCTCCATGGCGGCAACGGCCTCGGACGGGTTTTTTTCGGCGATAGCGTGGGCGATCCGTCGGTGGAGGGAAAGGATAGTCGCCTTCTGGTCCTGGGCATGGCGCGTTTCCCATGCGCGGGGCACCGCGATCTCCATTTGCGGAGCAAAAGACCGGACGATCTGAGTGAACAGCATATTGCCGGTAGAGGCCGCCAGGATCTGATGGAATGCCGTATCGTGGGCCGTCACCAGGGCCATGTTCCCCTGATCGCGAACCATCGCTTCGGCGAGGGCCAGGATCTGCTCGGCCTGTTCGTCACTGCGCCGCTCGGCTGCGAGCGCGGCGATGCGCATTTCGAGCGTGCGCCGGACGTCCCACACTTCCGCCACGCTGATCTGCGATGTGGTGACGGCATGGTCCAGCGAGGCACCGATCACGGAGCCGTCGATCGCGCCCACACGCGCACGGCGGCCATTGCCCACGTCCAGCAACCGCAGAGCTGCAAGCGCGCCGAAGGCTTCACGCATCACAGCGCGGCTGACACCCAGTTGAGCGGCGAAATGCCCTTCTCCGGGAAGGCTGTCACCCACTTTCAGGTCATGTTCGCGGATATGGCCGCGCACTGCCTGCACCGCATGGTCGACCAGCGATCCGCCATTGTCGATCTGGCGCGCGCTCATGCGGCCAGGCTCCGTGCGCGAAAATGGGTTGGCGCCTCGCCGAAATGCCGGGCGAAGGCGCGGGTGAAGCTGGCGTTGTTGAGGTAGCCGCAGCGGTAACCGATAGAGGATATCGGCAGGTCCGTGGCCAGCAACATCTGGCGTGCCTCGCTCAGACGGTGGCCGGAAATGGCGTCGGCCACGGTGCAGTCGAACATCTCGCGGAAACCGCGCGTCAGTTTGCCTCTATTGAGGCCGGAGGCGCGGGCGATCATGTCGAGCGTCAACTTCTCTGCCCATCGCTCGTCGATGACCTGCCGCGCGGTGAGCAGGCGCTGGGTGTCCGCCCTCGACAGCAGCCCCTCTGCGCTGACCGGAACCAGCGTGTTGTCCCCATGCGCGCGCAGGAGGTCGCAGAGCAGTTCGATGCTTTTCGCCAGCCGGTAGGGCGTGCTTGCTGCGTCCGGCAGGTCGCAGTCGCGAATGGCGATGGCGATGGCGATCGTGCGCAGCGCGGCGGGCAGGTGGAACAGGCCGCCATCGGTCAAGGCCAGGGCCCCGCCGGCGATCCGTTCACACGCGGCGCGCGATACCAGAAGGATCAGGCGGGTCTGCACATCGGCGTTGAGTACCTTGACGCTTGGCCGGGCGAAATAGCGCACGGTAGCGGGCGTACCCACCGCTCCGAATGTCAGGGCGAAGCCGACCGGGCGGGGTGGGGGGCTTATCCGGCCGATCCTGCCCGGCCCCACCAGGGTCAGCATTTCGGGCGAAACCTCGATTGCAGCCAATTGGCTTTGCATGGGTGCGGCTTTCTCTCTCCTTGGAGAGAGCACAATGACCTATCTGGTAGCTTGGTGCAAGAGCTATCAGATAGGTTCCTTTGTCGCCGACAGCGGAGCCCGGCGCATCGCCTGGATAAAGGCGAATACCGAAACCAGACTGACGCTTACGCCAACGATAGCCAGCCCACGGCCGAGATACACCTCGCCGCCCAGCAGCCCACTTACTGCCGTGACCAGCGAAGGCGCGATGCCGAATCCCACCAGTCCCGCCAGCGCGATGAAGGCGCCGATGCACAGCCCGCGCAGTTCATTGGGGATCAGCACGGTCAGCGCTACGGAGGTAACAAGCCCGGTGATCGTGCCGCAGAACATCAGGGTGCCGATGGCGAGCGCGAACAGCGGGACGCTGGGCGCAATGGGGAATAGCGCGGCGGGTACGCCGATGGCGGCGGCTCCGACCGCGCCGATCAGCAGACCGCCGCGGCGCGGGCTTTTGTGCCCGAGATCGGCCGCAACGCCGCCGAGAATCGAGCCTGCCACGCCGGTCGAGAAAATCAGCGCGCCCATCCATCCGGCGAATTCCTGCGGCGCCAGTCCGTAACTGCGGGAAAGCACGGGCGAGGCCCAGATTGCGGCAGCGGCATCGGCCATGACCACGCTTACCTGGCCGAGGAACAACGGGATCAGGAAAGCGCGGCGTGCCCATAATTCGCCCGCCACGACGCGAAACGGGGCATGGATGCCGGCCGCGACCTCTTGGCGTGCCGGTTCGCGCAGAGTCAGCAGCGGCAGGATAAGCGCAAGGCTGATTGCGGCGAGGAGGACATGCGTGGCGCGCCACGGCGCCATTTCTGCGATGCCGGGCAGGGATACGTGCATCACCAGACCCAGCAACCCGCCGGCCAGCGCGAAAGCGCCCGCCTGGCCCATGCACTTGCCCAGCGTCACGACCAGCATCGCACGCCCGCGTTGCTGCGGTTCGCACAAGTCAGCGGTAAGCGAGAGGGCAGCGGTCAAGGCGCCCGTCGTCCCGATGCCGGCCATCATTCTTGCCGCAAACAGGACCGGCACGCTTTGCGCGAACGCGGTGAGAAGAGTGCCCAGGGTCCAGATAAGGCCCAGCACGATCAGAAGCCGAACCCGATTGCGACGGTCGACAAGGATTCCGATCGGGATGGAGAACAGCACCAGCGGCACGGCGGCGGATACGCCTTGGACAAGGCCCAGGGCATAGTCGCTCAGGCCCATTTCCGCCTTGGCGCCTTCCTGCACCATACTGAAGGAGCCCATCATGGTGAAACCCGCCGCCATGGCCACCGCCAGGATCATCAGCGAGGCCAGACGGCTGCGAAATGCGGCGGCAGAGGATGCCGGTGCGGGCAGGGCGACGCTTGCCATCAGCTAGCGCCCGACGCGAATATCTTGCCCGGATTGAACAGGTTGTGGGGGTCTATCGCGTTTTTGATCAGGCGCATGATGTCCACCGCATCGCCCAGTTCGGCAATCAGCCAGTCCTGCTTGCCAAGGCCGATGCCATGCTCGCCGGTGCAGGTGCCGTCCATGGCGAGGGCGCGGCGGACCAGCCGGTCGTTGATCGCCTCGACCTCGACCATCTCCTCCGGCACGTTGGGATCGACGGAGAATACCACATGGAAGTTGCCGTCGCCGACATGACCCAGAATCGTGCCGGGCACGCTGGACTTTTCTAGGTCGATCTTGGTCTGGGTGATGCATTCGGCAAGGCGGCTGATCGGCACGCATACGTCCGTGGCCCAGCCCACCGCCCCGGGGCGCTGATTGACGGCGGCGTAATAAGCCTCGTGGCGGGCCTTCCACAGTTTCGAGCGTTCTTCAGGCAGGTTCGACCAGCTGAATTCACCGCCGCCGTTCATCCCGGCGATTTCCTCAACCGTTCGAACCTGCTCCTCCACGTAGGTCTGTGACCCGTGAAATTCGAAAAACAGCGTCGTTAGTTCGGGGTAATCGAGCTTGGACCAGCGGTTGACGGCGCGCATCTGCATGTCGTCGAGAATTTCCACCCGCGCCAACGGCACGCCGATCTGGATCGCCTGGACCACCGTGTCGACCGCCCCCTCAAGTGTTTCGAAGCTGCACACCGCCGAGGATATGGCCTCCGGAATGCCGTGCAGACGCAAGGTCACCTCGGTGATGATGCCCAGCGTGCCCTCGCTGCCGATCATCAGGCGGGTGAGATCATACCCTGCCGCCGACTTGCGCGCGCGGCGGCTGGTGCGGATTTCCCGGCCATCGGGCATGACTACGCGCAGGCTCAGGATCGCCTCGCGCATCGTGCCGTACCGCACGGCATTGGTGCCCGAGGCGCGGGTGGCGGCCATGCCGCCGATGGTGGCGTTGGCCCCGGGGTCGATCGGGAAGAACAGCCCGGCATCGCGCAAGTGCTCGTTCAACTGCTCGCGCCGAACCCCTGCCTGCACTGTGCAGTCGAAGTCCTCGGCATTCACCGCGATGATCGCGTCCATCGCGCTGAGGTCGACCGTCACTCCGCCGCGTACCGGAATGGTGTTGCCCTCGATCGAAGTGCCGGCGCCGAACGGGATCACGGGCACCTGCGCTGCGCCGCAGAGCTTCACCAGCGAAACCACTTCTTCGGTCGAGCGCGGATACACTACCGCGTCGGGCAGGCTCGGCGTGAAATGAGCCTCGCTGCTGCCGTGCTGCAGCCGAACCGCTTCCCCCATTTGGAGGCGGTCGCCGAACAGGCCTTGCAGGGCCTTGAGGAAGCCTTCCGGCAAGGGCTTGCGCGGCTGGGGGGTGTAGTGGGCTGACATGGTGTTCCTCAGAACCGGAAGCTGGCGCGCACGCCGTAGCGGCGCAAGTCGCCGATGATGCCGAGATCGGACGCAGGCAGGCCCGCCAAGGTCAGCGTCGTCTTCTCGATGTAGCTGTCGAAGTACTTCTTGTTGAACAGGTTGTTGCCGAACACGGCGAGTTCGATGTTGCCCATCCGGTAGGTGATCGAGCCGTTGGCAAGAACGTAGCTTTTCAGGATCGTCGGCGTGGTCTGGTTGAGGCTGGCGGCGGAGCGACTGCCCTTGCCGTTGACGCTGGCGCTGAAGGTCAGGCTGTTTTCGCCCAGAGGTACGGCATAGTCGCTTGAAAGATTGAACATCCAGTCAGGCTGGAAAGTCAGCCGATTGGTGGCGAGAGTGCGCCCGGTGACGGCGGTGTAGGGTGAACTGTCGGTCAGGCGGGCGTGCATGTAGGTGGCGCTGCCCGAGAGGGTCCACTCCGGCACCGGCTTGAAAGTGGCCTCCAGTTCGGCGCCGTAACTTTCGACGTCGCCTGAATTGAGGTCCACCGTCACAAGGCCGCCGGTCGAGGCAGGGGCGATCGAGTTCAGGCCGATGTAGTTCTTGTAATCGCTGTAGAAAACGTCGCCCGACAGGGTGAAGCTGCGGTCGAGCGAGGCGTACTTGGCGCCGACTTCATAGGTCCAGGCGGAATCGCCCTTGTAGACGCGCACCGGCGCGGTCACCGCGTTGAAGCCGCCGCCGCGATAGCCGCGCGCTACCGACGCATAGGTCATCAGTTCCTTCGACCAGTGGCGTGTCACGGAGAGGCGCGGTTCGACCTCGTTGGACTTCAGGCCGACGCTGCTGGGAGCACCGCCGTTGACCGATCCCGAAGACGAGCGGTCCTCATGGTCATAGCGCAGGCCCAGCGCGACTTCCCAGTCCGCGTTCGGCTTCCAGAATGCGGTGCCGAAGGCGGCGTAAGTGTCGGCCTTGGTGGCGTTGAGCGCGCGGTTGTTGATGCTGAGGCCGATGAGCGGGATGGCGATGTTGGTCAGCTGGTTGGCGCGCGTTGTCTCGCGGCTGTAGAACAGGCCGACCAGGGTGGAGAACTGGTCGGAAAGCTCGGTGTCGAAGCGCAGTTCGACGGTCTTGGTGCGCAGCGCATCGGTGCTGCTCTGGCGCACGGCGGGGATGGGAAGGGCAGGGTTGCTCGGGCCGAAATCGCCGTCGGTGTCGGGGGCGCTGGTATTGCGCAGGTCATAGGCGGCGAGCAGCGAGACCTTGGTATTGATCGCCTCGATCGGGGTCTCGATACGGGCGTTGACGCCGCGGTATTTGTAGTTGGTGGTGCCCAGCGTGTCGAACTGGTTGCTGCGCGAATAGTCGGTTGGGCCGGCGACGCGGGCATAGGGGACATTGGCGCCCTTCACCCAGTCATAGTAACCGTTGATGACGATGGTAAGGTCTTCGGTGGGCGTGGCGCGGATGGTGGTGCTGACCGAGTCCGTGTTCAGCTTGTTGGCCTTGCCGCCGATATTGGTGTTGTTGATGAAGCCATCTTGCTGCCGGTGCGAGGCGCCGACGCGGATCGCCAACTTGTCCTGCACGATCGGCGCAGACACGGAACCGGACACCAGCCAGGCGTTGTCAGGCCCGGCATAGCTGGCCTGGCCGCGCGCTTCGAAGTCGTTGCCCGGCTGGCGGGTGATGACGTTGATCGCGCCGCCCAGCGTGTTCTTGCCGTAAAGCGTGCCTTGCGGTCCGCGCAGCACTTCGATCCGCTCCACGTCGAGCAACGGGTTGTTGAGATAGGCGGTGTTGGGGCGATAGATGCCGTCCACGAACAGGCCGACGCCCGGCTGCACGGACTGCACAAGCGTGACACCCGCGCCGCGGATCGACACGAAAGCGCGGCCGGCGCCGTCGCTGCTGATGTTGAGGCCCGGTGTCAGCACGGCCGCCTCGCGCACCGAATTGATGTTGCGCCGGGCTAGCGCATCACCGCTGACGGCCGTGACGGCGACCGGAACGTCGAGCAGGCTCTCGGCGCGCTTGCGAGCCGTGACGACGATCTCCGGGGCGGTGTCGGCAGCGGCTGCGGCAGGCGCTGCATCGTCAGCCATCGCGGGGGCAGCAGCGCTGACTGCGGCAAGAACCGAAACACCGGCGAGCAGGAAAATGCGTGACTTCATGTGTCTCTCCCGATGCCGCTCTCAAAGTCCATGCCCTGCGAGTCGGCGTTACAACCTATAAGACAGGTCTAACCTATCTGAAAGGTTAAGGGAGTCTCTCGTACTTTGCCGTTCGGCCTATTGAGTTGACCGATCGGTCTTGCCGGATACTTGCAAGCAGGCTCACCAGCAGGTGTAGCCGCCGTCAGCCAGAACGATGCTGCCGGTCATGAGGCTGGCGGCGTCGGAGGCCAGGAACGCGACGACGGACGCGACTTCCTCGGGTTCACCAAGCCGCGCCATGGGCGTGGAATCGATCCAGCGGCTGTACATTTCGCCCTGTTTGTCGGCAAATTCGTTAAGCGGCGTGCGGATGTAGGTGGGCGCTACCGCATTCACGCGCACGCCGCGATCCGCCCATTCGGCGGCAAGGCTGCGCGTCAGCTGATGAACTGCGGCCTTGGAGGCGTTGTAGTAGCTTTGCCCCTGCGGACGGTTGACGATGAAACCGCTCATCGATCCAACGTTGACGATACTGCCGCGTCCGGCCTCCAGCATGTGCCGCCCGAATGCACGCGCGCACCAGAAGGTACCGTTGAGATTGACGTCGATCACGTTGAGCCAATGTTCGTCCTCTACCGTCTCGGCGGCGGTTTCGCTGCGGGCGATCCCGGCGTTGTTGACGAGGATGTCGATGGCGCCGAGGTGGTCGGCCACAGCGGTTACACTGGCGGAATCGGTGACGTCCATCACCGCACCGTCACAGGCATGACCTTTATCGTGCATGGCCTGCCGCGCGGCAGCGACCGTGTTTTCGGCAAGGTCGGCGATCACCACCTGCGCCCCCATTTCGGCAAGGGCTTCTACGCAGGCCAGGCCGATGCCGCTGGCGCCGCCCGTGACCAGCGCGCGCCGGCCATCCAGCTTCAGTCGTTCAAGATACATGGCTTATCCTTTGAAGCGGAAATGGCCTTCAGGGCAGAAAGGGTGCGATGGGGAAGGGGGCTTCCTCGATCGCCTCGCCCCGCTCCAGCAGATAGACATTACGGGCATCGCGGGTGAATTCGGGCCAGGGCAACGTACCGTCCCTGGCGAAATCAACCCAGATGCGGTGCACCCGCGTCGCCAGCGCCTGCGGCGGCGCTTCACCGCAAAGCCCTTGCGCGCCGGTCGCGGCGGCGAGATTATCGAATACGAAAGGCAGTTCCATCGCGTGCGCGGGGCCCAGTCCCCCGAACAGGGGGGAGCGCCATTCAAACTCATACATGTGCGTGCGGCCGCGATGTTCCTCGGCAAAGCGGCGGGCAGGCCAGCGGAAAACAAGATCATGTGCGGCGTCGGTGAAGGCATGACCGGGCTTCACGCCCTTTTGCCCCATGCCGTAAGCCTTGAGCAGTTTGCGCGCCTGCGGATGCACGCGGTGGAAGATGTAGGTGGCCAAAAGACGCCCGACTTTTTCGCGCACGCCGGTGGGTATGAAATAGAGGTTCATCTCTTCCGCATTGGTGCCGATCAGCAAATCCACCTCGGCCCCCGCGCCGCCTTTCAATGCGTCCAGCGGCGGCAGCGGCAGGACGTCATCGCCGTGGACAGGGACGAAGCGGCTGATACCGAATACAGGTTCGTGCCCCTGAGCGTCCCGCAAATCGAGCCGGGTTTTGGGCAGACTGACCTTCTCTACCGCGTCGAGCAGCTGCTCGCCCGGCTCCACACTGCGAAAACCCGCCTTGTCGGGCGTGATCTTCAGCAGACCTGCAAGTTTGCGCACCAGGCGCTGTGCCACGCTGATGTCACGGGTCATGCGGCCATGGCCGCTCTGCACGATGGCGCGGCGGAACAGCCCCTTTGCCAGTGGTGATGCGATCAGGTCCGCGATCGCCATCGCCCCGGCAGACTCTCCGAAGACGGTCACGTTCGCGGAATTGCCGCCAAATGCGGAGGCGTTTTCTCTCACCCATTCCAGCGCAGCGATCATGTCGCGCAGCCCCAGATTGGTGGGAACGCCGGGGATCGGCAGGAAACCATCCACGCCCATCCGATAGTTGATGGCGAGGCATACGATGCCGTCGCGGGCGAAGCTGGCGCCGTCATGGACGGATGCGTCCTTGCTGCCCACGAGGAAGGCGCCGCCGTGGATGAACACCATGACCGGGCAATCGCCGCCATGCTCTGCCGGCGCCCAGACGTTGAGGGTCAGATAGTCATCGCCCGGTTGCCAGCCCTCTCCGATGAGCGGTCTGACGTCCAGCCCAGGTATTGCCTTCACGCGCTGCGGCGCATTGGCGCAATTCTCAAGCGCACTGCGTACACCGGGCCACTGCGCGGGCCTTTGCGGCGGTGCAAAGCGCAGGGAACCCACTGGCGGCGCGGCGTAAGGCACGCCCAGAAAGCAGCGGACGCCCGCCGTTTCGCGGCCCAGAATTCTTCCCGCAGTGGTTTCGACTTCCAATTCCAAAGCTTTCTCTCCGCGTAAGGCCTGACGAAAGCGAAAGTACAACGGCAGGGCCGTGACCGCAGCCGTATTCGGCTATGCCGATCGGGTTATTCGATTGACTGTAGCGAATGGAGAGGCGGCTCGGCAAAAAGCCACCTTTTTGAACGGGCAAGGCTCTGAAGCGGCGGCCGCCAATTGTCCAGGCACTGCACAAACTGACCCGCCGCTGACATCAGGTCCAGCGTTGGGGTGAAAGTTTCTTCGCCTATAGCTGCGCAGGGTCGCCGCCATTAACGGCGCCAACTTGCTCCCGCTTTTGACCTGCTGAATGAACGGGCAGCTTCGGGAAGGCGCACCTCGGGAACGCCCGGAATCAGGGCGCTATCTGCCGAAGATCAGTCCAATCCGCCTTCTTGAATCAGGTTATTACGGAGCGAGTTTCGCATCCCAGACTAGCGGTATGGATGTGCAGGCGCCTACATTTCCGCCCTTCATGGTGACGGAGCGCGTAGGGCTGAGGGAAATTTCGGGCATTCCCGCCAGCCATTCCTGCAGGAACACGATCACTTCCATTCGTGCTAATCCCGCGCCAACACAGCGATGAGCGCCCACGCCCATCGTCGTGTGGCGAACAGGCGTAAGGCCGCGATCGAAACGTACTTCTTCCGGGCTGGCGAAACAGGCCGGGTCAAGGTTGTGGAGCACGCTGGGGAGATAGACCAGGTCGCCCGTCCTGATCGTGATACCATCGACTTCGACATCTACGACGGCATTGCGGCTTACCGCCACCGTTGGGTAACGGCGCATCAGTTCATCGGCCGCAGCAGGGATCAGGTCCGGATTTTCGCGCAGCAGGCGTTGATCGCAGGGATGGCGGGCAAGGTGAAGTGCGACCATGCCGACCATTGCCGCGACGGTGTCCAGCCCCCCGAAAAGCAGGTTCCGGCACATTCGCTGCGCTTCGTCGACGCTCCATGGGCGGTCTCCCACAGGCAGCGCCAGTATGCGGCTGAAAAGGTCGTCGCCCGGTTCGCGCATGCGCTGTTCGATGAAAGGCCACAGGTAATCGTCGGCGGCCTGTTTGAGCCCTTCGACGGTAATCGAGCCGTCGGGGCGGGTGAGCTGGACGCCCAGTTGCCTGAGACGCGGCCGATCCTCGAGCGGGACGTCGATCAGGTTGAGAAAGATGTTGAGCGGCAGGATTTCGGCGAAGTCAGTGACGAAATCGCACTCACCCCGGTCCCGCAGCCCCGCGATCAACTCACGCGCGGCGGCTTCGACGCCCGGTTCGAGGGCGGTGATAAAGCGGGAGGCAAAGCCTTTTACTACGGGCGTGCGAAAGGCCTTGTGTGCGGGACCGTCGGACTGGAGCGGAATGAACTGCATCACCTCACCAAGCCCCGGCGTGACGGCAAGGCATTCGCTCGACAGTCGATCCGCATCCGCCCAAAGCTGGCGAACAATGTCGCCCCGCGCACCGATCCAGTGGCCGCCGTTGGCCGTTGTCCATACCAGGCCTGGGCCATCCAGCAGGGCGGTCCAGGCGGCGAAATAGTCGGTTTCGATCCCCGGCGGATTGAAGATGTCGAAATCGACCACCCGATCGGTGGGAACGTGCGCTGGTACGGCCGTTGCAAGCATGGTGATCCTCTCCGTCGTCTTCATTTTTTATGAGGCTATCACGGGAAGCCTCCCGTTTTACCTATGGTTTACGGCAGGTCTGCAACGCTGCGCGCCGCTATGGAAAGGCAGATCGCGATGATCGGCAATATGACGCCGGCAGCGACGGCCAGCGCGCAGGCAAGAGGGTCAACCGCCGCGGACGCCTCGAATCCGTCGCTGAGCAGCCCGATCAGCAAAGGACCAAGCCCGGTTCCCACGAATGCAGCGGCAATGGAAAGCGCTGCCAGTGCCTGCGCGCGCAGCTGCGGCGGTGCGATGAACTGGAACGGGATGGAACTCATGCTGATGACCGCGCTCAGGACGAATATGGCCGGCGCCAGCAGGGCCAGCGCTTGACCGAGGTTGGCCGCCAGCGGGGCAAAGGTGGCCGGCAGGAACATGATGATCGCGGCGCCGCGCATCAGACGAACCGTGCGTTCGAGCATCTGCTCCTTGCGCAACCGGCTCACCAGCCAGCCTGCGGTGAGGGTGCCGGATGCGCCGGCCAGGATAAACACGATGCCGAAACCTTGGCCCACGGCAGCTTCGTCGAGTCCGTGCCGGCGCATCAGCGCTGTCGGCATCCACGCTACAAATGCGTTGAGGATCGTGATGAGCAGGGCGATGGCGATCATGAAGGGAAAGCAGAAAGCGCGATTTTCGACGAGGAACGCCGCCAACGCGCCTTTCGCTGCGTGGGGCCGCGCGGAGGCCATGCGCATGCGCGGTTCGCGCACGGTGAAGGCCATTGCCGGGGCCAGGACAAGACCGGGCAAGCCTGCCAGCAGCAGTATCAGCTGCCACCGCTCCAACGCTGCGAAAGCGGGCATGCCCGATAGGTCCCACGAGGCGGAGGCGGCGTGGAGCTTGCCGCCCAAAGTCAGGGCGAGGCCGCCGCCGACGAAGGGCGCGAGCATGAAGATCGAAGTCGCGCGGGCAAGGCCGGGCCTGTCGTGCAGGTCGGCGAGCAGGCTTTGTGCGGCAGGCGGCAGGCCCGCTTCGCTCACCGCGACGCCAATCCGCGCCAGCATGAGGCTGCCGAAGCTGAAGGCCAGCCCCGCCGCGCACGTGGCGAAACTCCAGGCGATCATGCACGCCGCCATCAACCGGGGCCGGTGGACGCGGTCCGCCAGCCACGCGAGGGGAAGCGTGGCAAGAACGTGGAAGATCGAGAAGCTGACGCCCTGCAGGATACCGATCTGCGTGTCGCTCAGCCCCAGCGATGCCTTGATGGACGTGACCAGCAGGCTCAGTATCTGTCGGTCGATGTAGGAAAGCGTGAACGCAAGCGAGACCGCGATGGTGCCGTACCACGCGGCGCCGCGTCCGGTTGCCGGCGAAGCCGCGTTGCCGGTGGATTGCGTGTCTGCCATGCACCTCTCCGCAGCGATGCCGTTGTTGCCCGCCGTTCGATTGCGGCAGGCTAGGGGCCGGACAGGGACCCATCTAATACGATTATGCGCATTGTTGATCATCGATCCCGTCTCAACGGTCGGGGATTTCCTTCGGAATAGCCGAAGGTCTTGATACGATATTCGTATCAGCATCGGCCAATTGCGTATTGGACAGTGCTTCCCCCTTTCCGGATGTTTCTTCGCAGCAAGATAACAACGAAAATCGGGGAACGGGATGCAGCGCAACCATGTCCATTGGTGCCGCCCATGATGGCGCCAGCCGCCGAGGCAAGCGCTTCTCGGCCGCTTGAGGGGGTGGTCGTGCTGGACCTGCTGGACGGCACAGTGAAGGCGCTAAGCCGCCCCTACGCGGACCTTGGCGCCCGCGTGATCCGCGTCAGGTCGCTGGGCGGCGAGCGGGCCGCCGGGGACCGCAAGGAAGCGATCATCCACGCCGTCGCCGATGCGGGCAAGGAACTGGTCACGCTGCCGCACGAGCCGGGCGAACGATCGGCGCAGTGGCGCGAAATGCTGGAGCAGGCCGACCTCGTCCTTGTCCCTTACCCCCGACCGACTGAGCTGGATTTTCCGAACGAGGCAGTGCCCGAACGCTGTGTCCTGATGACGGTCTCGATGTTCGGCACCGGCAACGCCTATGCCGACTGGCAGGCCACCGACCCGGTGCTCCACGCCTTGTCCAGCGAGCTTTCGCGGTCGGGCGTGGCGGGGCGCGAGCCGCTGCTGCCGCCGGGGCGCCTGGCGTTCGACTGCGCGATGACGCAGGCGGCCTATGTGGGGATGGCGGCGATCTACGCGGCGCAGGTGACGGGGCGCGGCGACCGCATCGATTTCTCGATGCTCGACGGAGCGGTGCAGGCGCTCGATCCCGGGTTCGGGCTGGCCGGAAGCGCCACGCTGGGGCGGTCCGCGAAGCTGCTGCCGCCGGGACGCCCGGTGCCGGGAATGCTCTATCCCATTTTTCCCTGCGCGGACGGACAAGTGCGGGTGTGCCTGCTGGCGCCGCGCCAGTGGCAGAACATGTTCCGCTGGCTTGGGGCACCCGCCCAGTTCGCCTCAGCCGACTTCAACAGCCTGGAGGTGCGCCAGCAATCCGGCGCGTTGACGCAGGCCATGGCGGAGTTCCTCCGTGATCGCCTCAAGGCCGACCTTGAGCAGGAGGGGGCCGAACATGGCGTCCCGATTGCAGGCGTGCTCTCGCTGGCGGAATGCCTTGCGACCGATCACGTGATCGCCCGAGGCGTCATCGGTGAAGTGGAATTGCCGGGCGGCCAAAAGGTGCGGATGCCGCGCGGCATGATCGGCATCGACCGTCATGTGCACCATGCCGCCCCTGCGGGCGGAGTGCCATTTCCCCGAGCCGGCGGCGCGACACCGGCGCAGCCACTGGCAGGGTTGAAGGTGATCGACCTTGGCGTGATTGTCGTGGGCGGAGAGCAGAGCCGGCTACTGGCCGATCTTGGCGCCGATGTCATCAAGGTCGAAAGCGCATCGTTCCCCGATGGTACGCGCCATTCCTACCTGCCGACCGGCCTTTCGGTGGGGTTCGCGGCGGGGCATCGCAACAAACGCAGTCTGGGCCTGGACTTGCGGCATCCCGAGGGCAAGGCGCTGTTCCTGCGGCTGGCGGGCGAGGCGGACGTTATTCTTTCCAACTTCAAGCCCGGCACGATGGAATCGCTCGGCTTCGATTACGCGGCGATCAACGCGCTCAATCCCGGCGTGGTCATGGTGGATAGCAGCGCGTTCGGAGCAGACGGGCCGTGGGCCGGGCGGATGGGCTATGGCCCGCTGGTCCGCGCCGCCTCTGGGCTGACGCGCAAGTGGTGTTATCCTGACGACGCTGAGGCCTTCAGCGACAGTGTCACTATCTACCCGGACCACGCGGCGGCACGTTATGGCGCGATCGCGACGCTGGCGCTGCTTGCACGGCGGCTGCGCACGGGCCGGGGCGGCACGGCCTCGATCTCGCAAATGGAAGTCATGCTCGATCATTTTGCGCCCGAGATCGTGGGATTGGCGAATGGCGTGGACGACTGGGACGCACCTTCGGATGCGCCCTGGGGCGTGTTTCCGGCGAGCGGCGATGACGAATGGTGCGTCGTGACGGTTCGGGGCGACCGCGATTGGCAGGCGCTGTCGCGGGTCCTCTGCCGTGATGACTGGGCCACTCTGCCGCAATATGCCGATCGTTACGGCCGCTTGCTAAACAGGGCCGCGATCGAGCGCGATCTGACCGAGTGGATCGGCCGCCAGGGCGCCGATGCGGCGATGCGGCGCTTGCAGGCGGGGGGAGCTCCGGCGGCACGGATGCTGCGGATCGCGGACCTTCCCGAGTTCGGCTACTTCCGCGAGCGTGGCTTGTTCCGCGCCGAGCAACACCCGCACCTTGCCGAAGAGGTTCTTGCCGAAAGGTTCCATGCCCCTTCGTCGAACATCGCCGATTTGCCGGCAACGCCTGCCCCGCTGATGGGCGAGAACAGCGCCGAGGTGATGCGCGATTGGCTGGCGCTGCCCCCGGATGAAATCGAACGCCTGTTCGCCTCGAACGTGTTGCAGGGCGTAGCCCCCGAGATCGCCCGGATGTTGGCCGAGGGCAAAGGACGCGGCGAAGCGACGGTTACTTTGAAAACCTAACACAAACGTCAGTCAGGCAAAGGATGATGCAGATTTGACTTCCAGTGACACCGGCCATTAGCATCCTGCCCAACGATAATGGAGAGGATACGAAGGTCGACAGGCCGCCCGGAGCAGCACCGGGCGATGGCTGCGGCATTGCGCCGATTTCCACGATGACAGGGAAAAACGCCTTTGGTCCCTTGGAAATGTGCCCAGATGGAAGACTCGAATTTTCTGCGTCGCCGACAAGCAAAGTCTTGGAAAGGAAAGATGCATGAACTCCAATGTCGATGAAACGAGGGTGCCGGTCCTGATCGGTATCGGCGAAGTGCTGGACCGGCCTGCGAACGATCTCGACGGGCTCGATGCGTTCGACCTCATGCTGGCCGCCCTCAAGGCGGCTGAGGCGGATGCGGGCGTTTCGGTGCTCGATGCACTGGACTGGCTGGGGGTGGAGGACGAGATATCCTTCCCCGACCCGGCCCCGCATGAGCGGCTGGCCGAGCGGTTGGTCGCTGGCGGGGGCAGGCGCCCGCCGCATCTGCTCAAGACCCACGAGGCCAGCGGCGACGGCCCGATCAAGCTGATCAACGATGCGGCCAATCTGATCGGGCGGGGCGAGATATCCATTGCAGCGGCGGTCGGCGCGGAGGCCCTGCGCACGGCCGCGAAACGCGCGCAGGCTGCGATCGCGGCCGGGCACGAGCCGCCGAAAAGCTCCATCGCCGATGTTGCGGAAGCCAACGCCAAGCCGCTTGCGCGCAAGCATGGGCTGTTCACTCCGATCGACGTCTACCCGCTTTACGAGAACGCTGCCCGCGCGGCCTGGGGGCAGACGCTGGCCGAAGGGCAGGCGGAAAGCGGCAGGATCGGCGAAGGCTTCGCGGCGGTCGCGGCGGCCAACCCTTATGCCTGGATCCGCAAGCCGGTGAGCGCGGAGGCAATCGCCACGGCCACCCCGGACAACCGCATGGTCAGCTTTCCCTACACCAAGATGATGGTCGCCAATTCCAGCGTGAACATGGGCGCTGCGGTGATCGTCGCGAGTCTCGCCAAGGCGCGCGAGCTGGGCGTGGACGAAAGCCGCATCGTCTATATCGGCGCCGGCGCCGCCGCGCACGAGGACGAGGATTTCCTGCTGCGCGACAGCTACACTCGTGCCGTCAGCCTGGAGACGACGGTGCTTTCGGCGCTGGAGCGCAATGGCTTGGGCGCTTCCGACATCGACCACGTCGAACTCTATTCCTGTTTCCCCATCGTGCCCAAGCTGGCGCGGCGCGTGCTGGACTGGCCGCTGGACAAGCCGTGCTCGGTCTATGGCGGCCTCACGTTCGGAGGGGGACCGATCGGCAACTGCATGATGCACGCCGCCGCGCGCATGGCGGCGAAGCTGCGCGAAGGCGGCGATCACGGGCTGATCGTGGCCAATGGCGGCTATGCCACGCACAGTCACTCGATGGTGTTCAGCCGCAAGCCGGTGCCGGCGGGGACCTTCCCGCAGGACTATGACGTGCAGCCTCTTGCTGACACCCGGCGCGGCGCGGCGCCCGAACTTCTGGCCGAGTATTCCGGGCCGGGCACCATAGAAACCTATACCATCCCGTTCGACCGGCACGGCAGCCCCCGTCATGCGACGATCATCGGCCGCTCGCCGCAAGGCGCGCGGTTCATTGCCCGCGTACCGGAAACCGATACGGCGACGATCGCCTTCCTGATGACGGGCGATACCGAGCCGGTCGGCACGGCGGGGCAGGTCGTCACCGGGCCCGATGGGCTGGCGATCTGGGGCTCGCCCTGATGGCGTGAAAGACTGAACGGACGCCGCGAACAACGCAGGCGCATGGAGAGGGAGCGTGGAAGATGACGAATATCGATATCCGGCAGGTCCGCATGTTCGTAGCGGTTGCCGACGCGCTCTCCTTCACCCGTGCGGCGGCGACGCTGCATGTCGCGCAGCCCTGGCTTTCGGTGCAGATCCGCAAGCTCGAAGACCAGGTCGGCTTTCCGCTGTTCTTCCGCAACCGCAATCGCGGCGTGGTGCTGACGCGGCAGGGCAAGGCGTTTCTCGAACCGGCGCGCGCCTATGTCGAGGCGGCGCTTCAGGCGGGCGACGCGGCCAAGGACATCCGTGGCTATCAGGCGCTGTCGCTGAAACTGGGTGCCCCCGATTTTTCCGCCGAAATCCCGGCGCGCGGCGCGCTGCTGGATCTGTTCGTGGGCCGCTATCCCCGGATGGAGATCGAGATCGTCAACGCCTGGTCGGCGCAGCTGCTTGACGCCCTGCTGGACCACGAGATCGACATGGCCTTCACCGTGGGGCCGTTCGAGCGGGCGGGATGCGAGGTCATCGACATCGCGCATTATCGCTGGGCGATCCTGGCCGAGCATGACCAGGCGGCCGAATGGGGCGACGACGTGCCGCTTTCTGCGCTGCGGGGGCGGCAGGTTGCCAGCTTCCGCCGTAACATCAATCCCGCGTTCTACGACAGCATCGCGCCAAGGCTGGCCGAGCACGACATCGAGATCGTCGCGCTGCCGGAATCGTCGCTTTGCGGGATCCGCCGTCATGCAGTGCGCACGCATATCCCCGTGCTCATCAGCGAATGGCACGCACAATCCAACCCGGATCCCGATCTTACGGTGGTGCCGTTCCGGGAAGCGGACTTCACGTTCGCCCTGCATCTCGTGCGGCGCGAGAACGATGATCGCCCCGCTGTCCGGGGGCTGTGGGACGTGGCGCGCGCATCGGTAGCCGCAAACCTTGATAAGAAATTCGTCTCAAGCGTCCTGTGAAACATATTAGACGACGGCGGCTCCGGGCAATATCCTTTCAGGAATAACCAGTCGCCGCACAAACAGGCGCGTTCGATTACGTCAAAGAGGATGGGTGGATATTGCGTTGCAGCGCAGTCCACTTGGGAAATCACCAGAACAGCCTGGCGCGTTCGCGCCGCAACCGTGCCGCATAAGCGATGGGTTTGGAGAGAGATAAATGACCGATACGGTTGATGACGTGGTGCTGTTTGAGATCGTCGACGGGCACATCGGCCTTGTCACGTTGAACCGTCCGGAAAAGCGCAACGCCGTCAACGGCGCCGTGGCGCGGGCGATCGATGCGATCGTCAAGCATACGGAGGCCGATCCCGCCATCTGGGCGGTGGTCATCACGTCGGCTGAAGGTCCCACGTTCTGCGCCGGCGCCGATCTTGCCGAAGTTGCGGCGGGGCGCGGTGATGATCTGAGCACGCCCGACGGCGGCTTTGCCGGCTTCGTCGAGGCGATGCGCGTCAAGCCGTGGATCGCGGCGGTGAAGGGCAGTGCGTTGGGCGGGGGGCTGGAAATCTCCCTCGCCTGCGATTTGCGGGTGGTGGCGGACACCACGGTGCTGGGCCTGCCGGAAGTGAAGCGCGGGCTGATCGCGGGGGCCGGCGGCATCTATCGCCTGCCGCGCCAGTTGCCCCGCGCCATCGCTCTGGAAATGATCGCCACCGGCGAGCCTATCGCGGCACCGCGCGCAGCGGCGCTGGGGCTGGTCAACCGGGTGGTAGCGGAAGGTGAAGTGATCGACGCCGCGCTTGGCCTCGCCCGCGCGATCTGCGCCAATTCGCCGGTGGCGGTACGCGAAAGCCTGCAGGTTGCACGGAGCGCCGCCGATGTGCCCGAAAGCGCATCGATCCAGGCCTCGCGCGAGGCGTTCGAGCGCCTGATGCTGACCGACGACTTTGTCGAAGGGCCGCGCGCTTTCGTCGAGAAACGGCCGCCGCAATGGTCCGGCTGCTGACAAGGCCGGCCGCAGGAAAGACCGCTTTACCGCTGTGAAACAGAATCCGACCGCCTGACCGGCGGCGAGGAACGACTAGGCGCGCCGGCCGGGTTCTGATCCGGGCATCGCCGACACAACGACAACAAAAAAGGGGAGATGATTCAGATGAAAAACGGCCTTCTGCTCGCCGCCAGCGTCCTGGCTCTGTCCGCAACGCCCGCCCGGGCGCAGTCGGCGCCCCCGCCACAGGCCCAGGCGGAGGAGAAGACCGTTGGCATCGGCGAGATCATCGTGACCGCCCGCCAGCGCTCGGAATCGCTCCAGACAGTGCCGGTCGCGGTGGCGGCGATGGATGCCGCGATGATCGAACGCAGCTTCATCCCCGACGTCGATTCGATCGAGAAGTTCATGCCCAACGTGGAGCTTGGCCGTCACCCCTTCACCGGCGGCGGCATGTCCGCCTCGATCCGCGGCATCAGCTTCGGCGATCTTGACCGCGCGTTCGAACCGGCCGTGGCCGTCTCGGTCGACGGGGTGTTCCTGGCTTCCAACACCGGCGCGATGATGGATACCTTCGACATCGAGGCGATCGAAGTCCTGCGCGGCCCACAGGGCACCTTGTTCGGCCGCAACACCATCGGCGGCGTCATCAGCATCAAGCGCACCAAGCCGACGATGGACTGGGGCCTCAAGGGCCAGATCACGGTGGGCAGCTACAACGTGCGCGAATACAAGGCGATCGCCAACATCCCGATCGTGGCGGACACGGTCGGCCTCAAGGTGGGCGGCTACCGCGAACGCAGCGACAGTTTCACCCGCCGTGTCAGCGACGGCAAGCGCGAGGACGGCATCGATCGTTACTCGATCTTTGGCGCGCTGCGCTTCAATCCCGGTTCGGCCTTCGACGCCACCTTGTCGGTGGACCGCATCCAGGACCGCTCGCACTACCCGAGCCTGGTGCCGATTTCCGCCGCGAACCAGACCTTCTGCATCGCTTTCGGCGCCTGCATCGGCACCCAGGGACAGCAGATTGCCAACAGCGGCAACAAGCTCGCGCTTGACGATTACCCGTTCTACGCCCGGCTCCAGCACACCGCCGTCACCCTGAATGCCAAACTTGACGTGATCGACGGCATTTCGATCGAATCCATCACCAACTACACCAGGCAGAAGGACGGCCTGAACATCGAGAATACCGGCGCCGCGCCGCTGGCGAACGGCGCCCACGTTTTCGTGTCGAAACGCGACCAGAAGGCCAGCCAGTTCAGCCAGGAAGTGCGTGCAATCAGCAGTTTCGGAGGCGTGTTCGATTTCGTCGCGGGGCTCTACTACATGAAATCCAAGTTCGATCTCGTTCAGACGGTCGAGGTCGCGGGCACGCGCTCGCAGTTCTTCGATGCCGGGCAGGATCTGAATGCATACGCAGCTTATGCGGAAGCCTACATCGAGCCTGTGGACCGGCTGCGCCTTACCGTCGGCGGGCGCTACACGCATGAGAAGAAGGACTTCTACATCCGCTTCCGCAATCCCGCGACGGGCGTAATCACCGGCCAGTGCCCCGATGCGGCGTCACTGTATGGACCATGTGCCGACCCTTCCGTGACGTTTCGCAAGTTCACGCCGCGCGTCACGCTTGATTTCCGGTTCACTCCGGACATCATGGTCTACGCGGGATGGTCGCGCGGGTATCGTTCCGGCGGATGGAACAGCCGGGCGACCGTGACGACCGCGATCGGGCCATACCAGCCCGAAACGGTCGACAGCTACGAGGCGGGCCTGCGCACCACTTTCTGGGAAAACCGGGCGAGGGCCAACATCACCGTCTTCCGCGCCGAGTACAAGGACAAGCAGGAGGAGGTCATAACCGCCTCGCCGATCAACCCGCTCATCACCCAGACGCAGGTACAGAATGCATCTTCCGCGACGTTGCAGGGCTTCGAGGGAGAGTTCCAGCTGGCGCCGACCGACTGGCTGAACCTGCGAGCGGCGGTCGGCTATATAGACGGCAAGTACGATGAGTTCCTGTCGGCCGGGGTGGACGTCAAGGACCAGCGCAACCTGCGCTATGCCCCCAAGTGGTCAGTCAGCTTCGGCGGCGACGCGACCATTCCGCTGGAGGCGACAGGCGGCGAGATACTGCTCAACGCGAACTACAAATGGACGGACAGGTTCGCCACGTCGATCATTCGCGATACCACCGGCTTCAATCGCGATTTCATCGATGCCTATGCCACGGTCGATGCATCGATTGGCTACCGTCATGAACTTGGCGACCGCAAGTCGGTGAGCCTTTCAGCCTTCGTCCAGAATGCATTCCACAGCGACGGGCGTCTCTACCGGAAAGTCATCACCGGACCGTTTGCCTTCGCGAGCCGGGAGGTCGCAAGAACTTGGGGCATTTCGCTGGGCTTTACATACTGACACTCACGGCACCTGCGTTTGTTTGGCCAGATTG
>Ga0308165_1000753_pt1 | contig 52292 bp, 38 predicted proteins | sample PhyWR2_FD_201032 | JGI IMG/M metagenome (GOLD analysis project Ga0308165, IMG submission 201032) | Phyllosphere microbial communities from UC Gill Tract Community Farm, Albany, California, United States - DLSLW.R2 | ecosystem: Host-associated > Plants > Phyllosphere > Unclassified | place: USA... | reverse complement strand
CTGTTTCACCACCCTACATTATGTTCAGCAATTTTGAAAGAACGTTTCCTTTTTGTTAATTGCTTGATACAAATGTAAAGGAACAACCAATACCTTGCAAATATTTTAAACATTTAATTTTATTTTTATAATATTGATAAATATTCGTAAATTCGCTTATCATAATTCAAAAATATGCTTAAAAAAGACAATTCCAATTTAGAAATTGACAACCTCGATATCGATATATTGAAGCAATTGATGCAGGATGCCACTAAACCCTATACAGAAATAGCCAAAGATTTGATTGTTTCGGGCGGTACCATACACGTGCGAATGAAGAAGTTACAGGAAATGGGCATTATTAAAGGGTCTCATTTAATCATCGATCCGCAAAAAGCCGGCTACGATATTTGTGCTTTTTTGGGTATTTATCTCGAAAAGGGAATCCAGTATAAAGATGCTGTTGCTCAGCTCAGTAAAATTAAGGAGGTGGTAGAATTGCACTATACTACGGGAGCTTATAGTATGTTCGCTAAAATTATCTGCAGAGATACCAATCACCTGCGTCATGTTTTAAACGAAGAAATCCAGGCGGTAAATGGCATCCAACGTACTGAAACGTTGATTTCGTTAGAGGAAAGTATTAAAAGGCAAATTGAGCTGGGTTAGTGAAGGCCAAAGCGGAAAGACTAAAGGCCAAAGCTGTGCAATCATACCAGATGTTTAAATGTTGAAATGTTTTAAATGCCCCAGGCAAATAATTCAAGCTTCTAAATCTGTTGCCCATAGCCAGGCGAAAGAGATGATAAATGTTGAAAGGTTTTAAAGTTGGAATGTTTAAATGCCCGGCTTAAATAGCCTTATGTTGCTTATATGGTAAACCTGGGATTGCGCCTGAAAATGAAAGCTCTGTGGAGTTTCGGAGCAGCAGCAGCAGTCCGTTATACGCTATAGTCCCGAATATAAACGGGAGCTGTTGCTACTATATTGAAACCGCTCTTATGATAAACTTATTTTAGCAACTGATAAGCAACTAATGCAGCAAAGTAAGCCATAGCTGTCATATAAGCCAATTGAATTACCGGCCATTTCCAGCCTTTGGTTTCGCGGTAAACAATGGCAACAGTACTCATGCATTGCATAGCGAAAGCGTAAAACAGCATTAACGAAATACCGGCAGCAAAAGAGTAAACCGGTAAGCCGGTGCGGCTATTAACCGAGGCTGCCATACGCTCTCTAATGGTCGAGGTATCTTCATCGCCCCCATCAACACTGTAAATGGTTGCCATAGTCCCCACAAACGCTTCACGCGCAGCGAAAGAGGTAATTAAGCCTATACCAATTTTCCAATCGTAACCTAGCGGACGAATTACGGGCTCTATCCAGTGGCCAAGCACGCCTACATAAGAATTTTCGAGCTTCTCGGTTGCTTCTAAAACTTTAATGTGGTCGGTATTTTTTGTAGTATCGGCCAGTGCCGCTGCATATTTCTTTTCTATATTTTCGAAACGGTTGCCTGGTCCGTAAGCGGCCATTACCCATAAAATAACCGAAATGGCAATAATTACTTTACCGGCTTCAAAAACGAATGTTTTCGACTTCTCATACATGGTAAAAAGTACGTTCTTCCACCGGGGCATGCGGTAAACAGGTAGCTCCATAATAAAGTACGATCTTTCTTTGGTTTTGATAATGAATTTCATCACCCAGGCTACCAGTACCGCAGCCACAATACCTACCAAATACATCACCATTAAAGCCAAGCCCTGCAGGTTAAAAATACCCAGTACACGCTGTTGTGGAATAATTAATGATATGATTAGGATGTAAACCGGCAATCTGGCTGAACAACTAACCAATGGGGTTACCATAATGGTAATCATCCGGTCTTTCCAGTTTTCGATATTCCGGGCAGCCATGATTGAAGGAACAGCGCAGGCCAGACCACCAATCATCGGGACGACAGATTTACCGTTAAGCCCCACCTTGCTCATGATTTTATCCATCATAAAGGTAACCCGGGCCATGTAGCCGGTATCTTCCAGAATAGATATAAAAGCAAAAAGAATAGCAATTTGTGGGATAAATACAAAAATGCCGCCTAAACCTGCTATTACACCATCCAATAATAAATCAGTAAGCATGCCTGCGGGTAGGTATTGATGACCCATTTCGGTAATAAAACCAAAACCACTTTCAATCCAATCCATGGGATAGGATGACCAGGCAAAGATGGCATTAAAAATCACAAACAGGATTAACAAGAATATGGTAAAACCCCAAACTTTATGGGTAAGCACCGCATCGAGTTTATCGCTAAACGAAAACTTCTTATCTGTTCCCTTATCCTCTACCACATCGGCAAGGATAGTACTTAAATGCTTATAACGCGCAATGGTTTCGGCAGCCTGTATTTTAGCCGATTCGAAATGGTTAGATTGCTCTATTTCTTCGATTTCTTCCTGCTCTTTTTCGGTAAAGAAAGTTAAATGCTCGTGCTGGTGCAAAACCTGCAGGGCATAGTAATCGTTATCAGAATTGAGTTTGGCTTTGATAGCATTAATAGCCTCGGGAGCAAGAAAATTTAAATCAACCTCTTGAAACTGGGTGGCTATTTTAGTAGTATTGGCAATTGCATTTTTTAGCTTATCGATCCCAATGTTATTGCGTGCAGAGATAGAAACTACCTGAATGCCTAATTTTTCGGCCAGTTTATCCAGATTTATCTCAATACCTTGTTTGGTAGAAAGATCGATCATGTTTAAAGCCAAAATCATCGGAATGCCCAGATCAGCCACCTGCGAATACAAAAGCATATTACGCTTCAGGTTAGACGCATCGGTAACCAATACAATTACATCAGGATGGCTATTATTTTTTTGATCGGCCAGCACTTGAAAAACAATGCTTTCGTCGGCGCTTTTTGGGTAAAGACTATAAGTCCCAGGTAAATCGATAATTTCAGCATCTTTATCACCCGCAAGTTTTGTAAAACCTGTTTTCTTATCAACTGTAATCCCCGGAAAGTTACCTATTTTTTGATTTAAACCGGTTAAACGGTTAAACAACGTAGATTTACCTGTATTGGGATTACCAACTAATGCAACTTTAATATCCAAACCCAAATATTTATTGAATGATTACCACATCGGCTTCACTTTTACGCAAACAAAGCTGATAACCCGCAACACGAATGGCCATTGGATCGCCAAGAGGAGCAAAACGCTCAACCTCTACAATCTCGCCCGGCAAGCAGCCCATCTCCATTAACTTTACAGACATATCTAAATCTGTAAAAGCTACAATTGTTCCTTTTTCTCCAACTTTTAGGTGCGACAGCTTCATGTGCTAAATTTGGCGCAAGTTAACCTTTCTTTAGATTTATTCCAAATAACAAGCCTTTTACATTCGGGAAATAATGCAGGGTTTTACTGTATCATGATTAATTTCTTTGGCGGCCTCCACCAAAGCCACCACCGCCTCCCCCGCGGTTTCTGCCACCACCTCCTTCTTCATTACCGCGCATCCGGTTTCTGCCTCCCATGCGGTTAAGCGAATAAGTAAATGAAAACATGAAATAGCGCTGCAATACATTATAGCTTTCATCGCGAATGGTGTTGTTGTTAGCTGTACGGCTTACCCCCTGGTTTTCGTTTAACAAATCATTTACTGAAGCTTTAAAAGTACCACGGTTTTTGAAAAACTGCTTGCTTAAATACGAATTTACCAGCGTAAAGTGCGTATCGAAAGCCTCTCCCCGCCCTGTATTCTGATTGTAGTCGGCATCAATAGACCAGCGGATATCGCCAGGAAACATATAGCTTACACTAATATTTGGACTAAAGGTGTAATAACGTGTATTTGAATTGGGCTGGACCGAATAAGTGGCGCGGTTAACTGAACCATTTACACCAGCAGTTAAATCGAGTTTATCCAAATTAGAAACCAAACGGTAGCCATTGCTGATTGACCAGCTATTGGTTATATTTTTTAAGCTGTTGGTAAAGTTTACATCCCGATTATAACTGCCACCAACATTGATGTGGAAATTAAGCTTATTATCAGCCATAACAGGCAAACTTAAAGATGAAGACAGTGAACCTGAATAAACGCCATTCACGTTTACCGGCGTTACGGCCAGTTTACCCTGATCTTTTCCACTTTGGATTAAGCTGGTGCTGTTTGCAATCTGGTTGGAGGTTTGCGCCAGATTTAGGTTAACAAATAGCGATCTGTTTTTACCTACGGTAAAAGTGTTGTAGGCAATGCGCAGGGTATTGTTAAACTCAGGCTTTAAATCGGGATTACCTACCGGAATACTTTGGGTATTGGTATTGTTTTGGATGGGCTGCAACTGTTGTATGGACGGCTGAGTGGTACTGCCGCGGTAATTGAGCACCAAACGCTTACTGTTGCTAAAATTATACCTGAACATGGCAGAAGGTGTATAGTTGAAAACGTTTTGTTTTAAGGTAAAACCTTGCGTAATGTTATTGTTTTTACGGTCGGTATTTTGAACCGCCATCCCTACATTCCAGTTATATTTTTTAGCCATTTTATTAAAACTAAAACCAGCTGAATTGGTTAAAATGGTATTCTCGTAAGAGTTACTAAAAGTCGGATCAAGTAAATCGTATTCAAGGGTTGCCGGATTAAAATTATAGGTAAAGCGGTCAGAAGTGTTGTGGTTATAGCCATTCTGATAATGAAACTCTAAACTTAGTGTCTTATCTAAGGGTTCGGTATATACTAAACGGGTATTCTGATTCAACGATTCGCTTTCCTGATCGTTAAACTGATTAATTACCTTTTGTGTGATTACCCCGCCTTCATCCCGGGTTTCTGGGTTGTTGTTGTAGTTATCAGCATCGTTATTATTAATGCTGGTATTGAAATTTAGGGATAAGGTTCGTCCCCTGCGCATAAATTTCTTACGCAACAAAATATTATTGCTAATGGAGGGGGCAGTATTGTGGTTAGATAATACCTGCGATCCGTTTGTTTTATAAGTACTGTAATCGCGGTTATAAAAACTACTGTTTAAGCTTTTGTTATCGGTATAGCTTAAATTCGGCTCTATTTTAAGTGAGGTTAATGAATCGAGTTTGGTATCGACCATAAAATTCAAACGGTGGTTTAAGCGATCGGAGGTATTGGTTTGGTTGTTGTTAAAAACCGTGGTTACATTACCTAAAAGATTTTGGGTAACGCTATTTCGTAAAATTAAGTTATCAGATTTATTGACAAAATAGCTCATGCTGATTTCGGTTTGATCGGCATATTCATTAGAGAAGTTAAACCCACCCGCCTTGGTATCGGTAATTCCGCTACGGCCGCCATTACCGCCACTATTGCCACCACCTAAACCACCGCCAAAATTTTGTTTGTTTACATTGTTGAACTGGGCAACCACACTTAATCTTTTATCCTGATTAAAATGGTTGATATTGGTGTTTACATCGTAACGGTCGTTAGATCCGTAACCCGCCGAAGTGTTGCCAAAATATCCATTCTTCCGGTCTTTTTTGGTTGTAATGTTGATGATTTTGGTTCTGGAACCATCGTCTATCCCGGTAAACTGTGCCTGATCAGAAAGTTCATCAATAATCTGGATTTTATCAACCATATCTGCCGGCAGGTTTTTGGTTGCCAGTAAAGGGTCATTTCCAAAAAACAGCTTTCCATCTACTTTAACTTTAGTAATGGTTTCGCCCTGGGCTTTTACTGCGCCCGATTTATCAACCTCTACTCCAGGCAATTTCTTTAATAAATCTTCGACCACCGCATTCTCTACCACTTTAAATGAACCGGCATTAAACTCAAGCGTATCTTTTTTCACCACAATTGGCGGAACTTCGGCTTTGATATCAACGGTTTGAAGCTCGATTGCACCGCCTTCTAAAACAATATCTCCTAAGCTTACATCCGGCTTTTCAGTTGTAATTGTAAAATCTTTCGTGGTATTTTTCAAACCTAAAAAGGCTGCATACACCCGGTAACTACCCGGTTTCAAATCTTTGAAAACAAACTTCCCATCTTCGGTGGTACTCATTGCACCCACCATACTCGAATCGCTTAAGTTTTTTACTGCCAGAGAAGCATAATCAATTGGTTTTTTATCTTTGGATTGAAGCACCCTGCCGCTCACTGAGCCATTTTTTTGGGCATAAACAAAATAAGAACATAGTACAAAAAGCAGCGTAAAGATTTGTTTCATTCGGTTAGTTTGGTTTTTATAACATAGAGACTGACAGTGGGTTTAAAGGTTTATTTTAGTTTAAGTAACAAATGGAATACACAATTGTCAGGTCTACACTTATAAGATTGAGACCATAAAACAAAAAAGGCCCGATTTCTCGAGCCTCTAAATTATCATTTGGAATGTTTTTACATTCTCATGCGTCGGCCTTCGCCACCTTGACCAGGCATCTGCATATCGCCACTCATGGTGCGGCCACCTATACGGGTTAACGAATAAGTGAACGAGAACATGTAATAACGTTTTAACACATTGTAGTTTAAATCGGTAATTGAAGTACCCGAAGTTGTTCTGGAAATACCTGTATTTTGATTCAATGCATCATTTACAGAGAATTTAAAGGTAGCCCTGTTTTTAAAGAACTGACGGCTGATGTAAGGATTAAGAATGGTATATTCCTGATTATACAAATCGCCACCTCCAAAATTTCTGAAATAATCGATGTCCATGGCCAGCCTGATATTTGCAGGAAACACGTAGCTCACATTAAAGCTAGGGTTAATGGTATAATATTGGGTATTTGCCGATTGTTGCGCCGAAAAAGTTGAATTGGTATAGCTACCGGTTATACCACCGGTTAAATCAAATTTATCTACGTTGGTAACCAATTTATAGCCATTAGATATGGTATAGCTGTTGGTCACATTTTTAACCAGTTGAGTGCTTGCATTAGGAGCAATAAAGTTTACATTTCTGCTGTAAGAACCATTACCTGAAATATTCAAGGTAAGCTTACGCTCTGGCATTAAAGGCAAAGACCATGTTGCATTGGCATTACCTGAATAAACGCCATTAACATTAATATAACTCACCTGCTGAAGGCCGCCAGCTATTGGAATAACCGTATTACCAATACTATTAAATGTTTGTGTAAGGTTTAAACCAGCAAAGAAAAAACGGCCACTTTCGATATTAAAATTGTTGAAGTTAATCCTCAACTGGTTATTAAAAGAAGGCTTCAAGTCAGGGTTACCTACATAACGGGTTTGCGAATTGGTATTATCCGGTATGGGTTGAATCTGATCGATACTTGGCTGGTTGGTTGAACCGCGATAATTGATAAATAATCGCTTACGGTTACTAAAATTATATCTGAACTGTGCCGATGGTGTAATGTTAATGAAGTTCTGTGTACGTTTTAAGCCTGTAGTTAAATTGGTATTTATCCTATTGGTTTGTTGGGCAGCTACGCCAATATTCCAATTGTATTTTTTCTCGGTTGTAGTAAAACTAAAACCAGCTGCATTGGTTAAAGTACGGTTGTTATAAATATTCGAGAATGTATTATCTACCAAATCGAATTGCAGGGTAAGGGGATTAAAGTTATAAACGTCTCTCTGTGAATCGCTGTTTGAATAACCGTTCTGATAATTAAACTCTACGCTTAAAGTTTTATTTAATGGTTCGGTATACACCACTCTTGTGGTATTGTTAATGGCGTGGCTATTGGTATTGTTTAACTGGTTAGTTAACGAGTCTCTCTTTACGCCATTCTCGGTAATATGATCTAATCTATAGTTCTGATTAGTACCGCTATTATCATTAATACTGGTGTTCACATTAAGCGAAAGGGTACGGCCCCTGCGTTTAAAACTTTTACGCACCAATAAATTGTTGGTAACAGCCGGAGTAGCCGCAGTTGTTGTATTTGTCTGACTTCCATCTGTAATACTCGTCACATAATTCCTGTAATACTTGGTTATACTACTACCATCACTTTCGGTATAAGTTACGTTTGGCTGAATTTTGATAGATAATGAAGGATCGATCTTGGTATCCACCATAAAATTGAAACGGTGGTTAGTACGATCGATCGTATTGTTTAAATTCTGCGTAACATCAGTAGTAATTCCCCCAAAAAGATTTTGAATATGCGAATCCTGGATAATATCGGCAGTCGATTTATTAAAGAAATAACTCGCCTGAAATTGCGTACCATCTTTGTAAGTATCGGCAAAGTTTAAACCTGCAGCATTGGTTGTGGTAATACCACCTCCGCCCCCGCCAGAGTTTCCTCCACCGCCGCCACCAAAACCGCCACGGCCGCCGCCGCCTCCACCACCAAATCCATTTCCTACACCACCACCCTGGCCAAAGTTTTGTTTATTTACGTTGTTAAACTGACCAATGAAACTAATCTGACGGTCATCATCAAACTTGTTTACATTTAAACTGGCGTCATAGCGGTCGTTAGAACCGTAACCTACAGTACTGTTACCAAAATAGCCATGTTTCATACCATTTTTAGTGGTAATGTTCAGGATCTTATTTCTGGTACCATCATCAATACCGGTAAACTGTGCCTGCTCTGAAAGCTCGTCAATTACCTGAATTTTATCAACCATGTCAGCTGGTAAGTTTTTGGTAGCCAATAAAGGATCGTTACCAAAAAACTCTTTTCCATCTACCTTTACTTTGGTAACGGTTTCGCCCTGGGCTTTGATACTTCCGTCTTTTGCTACCTCAACACCTGGCACTTTTTGCAATAGGTCTTCTACTACTGCATTTTCGCGCACTTTGATCGATTTGGCATCAAATTCTAAGGTATCCTTTTTTACCACAATGGGGATGGTAGCTGTAACATTAACATCTTTCAAATCAACGCCATCATCGCTCATGGCAATTTCGCCGGCATTTACTGCTGCTTTAGCCACTTCTACGTCTTTGGTTGCTGTTTTTAAACCTAAAAAGGCAGCATAAATACGGTACTTACCCGGAGCTATGGCTTTAAAGCTAAATGATCCATCAGGATTGGTCTGACCAGAGGCCACCACGCTCGAATCTTTCAAGCTTTTAATTGCTATAGTAGCAAAATCAACAGGCTTTTTATCTTTTGCGTTAACTACTTTACCGCTTACTGCGCCAGTATTTTGCGCCTGAGCAAGATATCCACAAAATAGGAGTACAATAAAAATTGCCCTCTGAACGTTCTTTTTCATCAAAAAAATTTAGGTATTATATACAAAACTAAGCTATCAGACTAGGCAAAAGCTTAAAGGTTTGTTAAGGTGTGTTAAAAGCTTGGTAACATTTTAAATACAGCACAGCTGCTGCGCATCAAATCAAAAAGGAAGAAGCGATTTGATAATGTTATTTTTGTTGTGAAGGGTAGCTCTTGTAATATACTTTTGGGCAGTTACAGTTCTTTTTAAAAATACCGCAGCCGCTTAAACTGATGGTTACCATAACGCAGATAATACTAACTTTCGTTTTCATTGAAATTTAATTTATGAAGCAGCACATAACTGAAAACAGCCATTAACGCACCTAACATATCACAGGTAAAATCCCACCATTCGGCAGAGCGGTAGGTGAAAACTTTCCACTGTAATATTTCTATTGCGCCGCCAATAAGGGCATTGATCAGCAGTATTTTAAAAATTGTTAATGTTCTGAAAGCGAAAGTATGTTGATACCTTATTTTTCCATAAAAGAGCAGCACCGATAAAACAAAGAAGAAACCCAGGTGGGCCATTTTATCAAAACCTTCAAAGAAAAAACCCGGACCTGACGATTCGGGCATTCTCATATTACAAAGCACTACAATAACAATAGTCCAAATGATGGCCCATATTTGTCGTTTTAGTGCTTTGTACAAAATATGATGAATTAAGCGCCTACTAATTCCTGGTAAGCAGCTGCAGTAAGTAAATCTTCTACTTCAGCTAAATTAGCTAAAGATACTTTTACCATCCAGCCATCTCCGTAAGGATCAGAGTTAACTAATTCAGGATTATCGTTTAGTTCAGCATTAACTTCTAATACTGTTCCGGTAACTGGCATATATAAATCAGATACGGTTTTAACAGCCTCTACTGTACCGAAAACTTCTTCTTTAGCTACTTCGCTACCTACAGTGTTGATATCAACATAAACGATATCGCCCAATTCGCGTTGTGCAAAATCAGTTACGCCAATATAAGCTTCGTTACCTTCAACTCTAACCCACTCGTGGTCTTTAGTATACTTTAATTCTGATGGAAAATTCATTATTTATATGTTTTGAAAATAAGTTATTTATTTTTTAATCTCCGTAGGCCAACATACCAAAGCAAGTATTTAAATATTTGGTACTGTTTGCGCTTCAAAAATACAATTTAGTTTATCCATTCGCAATGGCTGAAAAATTAACTTATCAGAAAATTCGAATGTTGCGTTCACTACCGCCGGATAACGTTAAGCTTAGAATAGCTCAAATAAATCTAAATCATTAAAAACCATTCACGTCGAATGATTTGAGATAGAGCTATCCCGACATATTATAGAGCCTGGTATATAATCAAATTTAAATATTTTGAAAAAACATGTAAACTCGCTGATCTAAATTTGTGTTTTAAACCATGTTAGGTAATTCTCGATTTGGGATACAAGATAATAAGGGAGATTCAATAGTTTGTATTTCTTGCCACCAGGAGTAATCACATCAGTAATATGCAGTGAGCCTGCATAAAATCGGATGGCCATATTATGGGGGGACAGATCCATAAACAGATGTAAAGATTTTAATTTGCCTTCGGCTCCTGATTTCACTTCTACAGGAATTAGTTGCCCCTCAAAAGGTACAACGTAGTCGACCTCCGCACTTGAGGTAGTTTTCTGTCGTACCCAAAAATGGAGTGCACTTAAAGATTTAAACTGTGTCGCCAGTAACTCCTGGCCAACCAAGTGCTCAATTAAGGTCCCTTGATAAACTTTATTTAAATCATCAGTTCCCAAAATCTCTGTTTGTATACCTGCAAAATAATTAAGCATTCCAGTATCCAGTACCTGCAATCTTGGAGATTTCCGATAGTCTGGCAACAATGGCAGTTTTACGTCACTTGAGGGGTAAATGAGCTCAATTAGCAAAGCCTTTTCCAATGTTCTTAATGCTTCTCCCATATCCCTGGATCGGTAGGGCGAATTTCCAAAACCTTCAAACTTAATTCGCTGGCCAGCCTGCCCAAATGATGCCCTTATTGCGTGACTTATGTGTAGCGCCTGTGCATTTGTACTAGCATATTTCTCTACATCGTCCATATATGCTGTAATCAACGAATCGAAGATTGATGACAATTCCAGCAAATCTTTGTTTTTACTATACTCTTTAATAACCTCTGGCATTCCCCCAATAAGTGCATAGGTATGAAAAAGCTGCATGAGTTTATCATGCGTAAATGTTGGTGCGGGTACCTGCTTTAAATAATTTATTGCTTCCCGCTCATCCATAGCAGTCAAAAACTCTGGAAAAGAAACAGGTCTTAAAACCATATATTCTACTCTTCCAACAGGAAAGCTAATGTTTTTATCAAACAAAGTTTCGAGCATACTGCCCGCGGCTATTACAGCAATCCCTGGCTGGTCTTCATAAAAATAACGTAGAATATTTAAGGCCTCAGGCACTTCCTGTATTTCATCAATAAACAAAAGTGTATCGTTTCTTCGGGTAAGTGACTGATTTTTAATAAAAAACAAAGACTGTAAAAGTAATTCGATTGTAGTGAATTCCTCAAAGGGCTTTCTATCAGCAGCAAGCTCAAGATTAAGATAAATGTACTGCTTAAATTGCTTTGAAAATTGCTCAACAACAGTCGTCTTCCCCACCTGTCTAGCACCTCGTATCACTAATGGCTTACGATTTGATTTGGTGAGCCATTTTTCTAATTCAGTAAATATTATCCTATCAAACATTTGATAAACTTTAATTCCAAACTAAACATTATCACAAAATTAGGGTAAATTAATGGTAATTCCGTAACAAAATCAGGGTAAATTAAATTAGTATCTGTAATAAAATTAGGGTAAATGCAAGTATTGTTGTCGCCGATCTGATGCAAAAGGTGTTGTCGCAGTTATAATTAGATGATTTTTTGTATTAAATGGATTCAGCTTTTGCGATCGAAATATGTCCTAAGATCGTCCGAATACACACAATAAAAAACCCTCGCTAATTTAGCGAGGGTTTCTCAAAATTGAAATTGATTAATTCAACGTAAACCTTAAACTAAATCCAAAATTACTGAACGAAGTATTAAAGGTTTGTGAGGTATAAGGTTTGGTAATGTTCGAATCGTAAAACAATTTAATATTAAACTTCTGGTTTAACACATAATCTACACTGGGCCTAAGCGTAATATTCTTCGCACCCGAAGAAACCTCAGCTTCAGTAACATCGGCACGGTAAATAACTGTTTTGTTATCGCGAATGGCTACATCAAGTTTAAAGTCCATGTTGTTATCCATTTTCAGGCTCTTAAACCAGCCAAACGGGAAACGGAATTTATTGGTACGGTAACCTAGTCCTAACACCATATTGTTTTCTGATAGCTGCGCCAGTTGGCTGTTTGATAAACTTAAGCCTAGCAAACGCGATCGGTTTAACTCAAAAGAAGCCGTAAGGTTATTTTTAAACCTCGTATCAACCCCAACCAGTGGCGCAAAATATTCGGAAATGGTAACCTGCGCAAATTGATACTCAGGCAAAAAGTTATTGTTTACATCCCTGCTGCTCACCGCTCCATTGGTTTCCTGATAACGCAACAGTGAATTAAATCCATTGATATTGTACATAGAACGGTAACCATGTCTTATATCAACCGATGAGAATTTATCGGCAATAAAAGGAATGCGTGTTAAACCGCTATAGGTTAAGTTCCAGTTTGGAAGCGGAATTTTAGGAAAAGAATTCATTTTAACCTTTCCGGCATCTTTGCCTGCATAAGCGGCCATAAAAGCTGAGATAATTACATCCTGGCTTTCTTTGCTGTATCCATCTGCAAAACCTCCGCTTGCGCCTGAAGAATTTGGATTTTGTGAACCCAATCTCCTCGATATCACACTGCGATTATTCATAAATTGCTGGAATAATCCTGAAACCCGGGTGGCATTGTTTTCTTTAAATGCAGTACCTAAAGCAATGTAAGAAATGCTGTAATCGCCGGTGGTAATCGCACTCAAATTTTCGAACGACGATACACTGGCCACATACCTGAAATTGGTTGAGAAATTTCGTGTTTGCGCTTTGTTTGCTTTTAAGGTAATCCGCAAATCTTTAAATGGCTCAACCTGACCGGTCAACTGTAAATCTTCGCGTAGCGTATTTACATACAACTGTGTTTGCAGGGTATCGGTAGTTAACCAACCATTGTTTAAAGCCATTTCGCGGATGTCGCGCTGACTACCAAAAGCAAAACCTAAGCCTGGTGCACCTGTGGCATTATCGATACCAAAATATTTGGTTGTTGGCAGGTAACCCGGCAAGAAAATACCCTTGGTTTGCACAAAACTGGCGTTCACATTTTTTAAACTGGTTAAAATATTGATAAAGAAATTCTTCGCCTTATTTCCATTATCATCGTTACCGGCACTGCGGATAAAGCCAAACTTATTGTATAACGTGGTTAAATTTAATGTTGGATTAATCTGAACCGTGCGGCTGTTTTGTACGGTATTACCTAAATTGATATTTGGATCGCGCAAGGTAGCCAAAGGCTCAGTTTGCCAGTTAAAATTGGTTCCATAACGGGTTTTAACCGTAATCCAGTTTAAGCCTGGGATCTTATCAATTGGCAGGTTATAAGTAACATTTAAGTTGTGGTTATAATCGGTTGTGCGGCCTAATCGTTTTAGGTTTTCCCAAACGGTATCCCGTTTTAAGCCTTCAATTCTACCATCTGGTTCGTCAATGATTGAATAATTGGTGGCATTAAAATCTAACTGCAACGAACGGGTAAGGTTCCAGGCGATACCATAAATCCTGCTCATGGTAAAGTTTTTATTAAAAGTGGTTCCGTAGCCCCTTTGGTAAACACCTATAGTATTGTTGGGATCGTTATTCCTCAAAGTATTTTCTGAATACAAACGATCCACATCGATCCTGAAATTAATGGCACTTGGAAAAATACTGAAATTAAAATCTTTCAGTAATGCCAGCATATTCGATTTGATAATCTTTTCGAATGGAGCTATGGTTTTAGCTTCTTTTGAGTAGCTATACTGCAGCGATGCCCTGTAAGTATTTTGGATACTGCTCTGGTTAATAAAATCGCGGTGGTTATACTGGGTATAAGCATAACTTGCCGAGAAATTTTCAACATCCCACAGTCTTACAGGTTTGCTATTGTTAACCCGCTCTTTCCTAACGTTGGTAAAGTTAATACCTCTACGAATGGTGTAGTCCTGTGCAAAATTCAAGATCGAATCTTTTTCTGCTTTGGTCGACCGGTCTAACGCGTTTTTAAGCTCAATATCTGGCGTTCTTGGGTTATATTGCGGAGTAGAAACCTGCTTAGAATAACTTACGAACATCGGTATTTTAACACCCGATTTTTGTGGTAGGAACTTTCCGAGCTCCATTGCCGAAGAAACATCCAGCAGCACATTATCGGCACGATTTCTCTCGCTCACTTTTGAATCAATTGAACCAAAACCAATGGTCGATTTACTACCTGAAATATTAACATCGGCAAAATCGGCGAGTTTCAAATTCAGTCTTCCTGTTGCTGCCCAACCACCTTTTTCATCAAATTCGGTCAGCCTTAATTCGTTAAACCAAACCAGGGCATTTTTATCCTGCCCATCATCATTACCTACATCGTTAGCCAGGCGCAACGGGTTTTTAATACCTACCATGTACACCCTAACTTTACTCATATCGGGCTGTCCTTTAACCACAATGGTTCTGGCTCCATCGGTATACGTAAAAGGTACATTTATTGGCCAAGGTTGTCCGTTAGCTTGTTTAGCCACGTTACGTGCAAGTTTAGCGTTCTGGAAAAGCGTTAAATCGATATCCATTCGGTTGGCATCAGGCCAAATCGCATTCGGATCGCTGGTGCCTGGCGTAGTTACCTTTAATGGCATTACATATTCGTAATAATTATCCTGGTTATCTGTTCCAATCCTTAAAAAGGCATCCACATCACCATCATTTAAAAGCTGGTTGTTGGCGGCCTCGGCATGCACAAACATTTCTAAATGTTTATACGACCTGAAATCGCTAAAGGCTGTTTTAAACGCAGCGCGGCCATAACCATCTCTTAACGATTTTACCGTAACCGATAACGATTGTTCGTTTAGGCGGGTATCGCCACGGTAGTTGCTGTAATCGCGCTCGCGCAGAATACCTGGAGGGGTAACATAAGGAATAGGCGAACGTTTACCGTTTTCTTCGATATTTACTGTTGATACCTCAATTGTAGAATTATCTGGCGTTAAAGCTGGCAAAGCCGGATCGACAATAACCTGAGCGGCCTGGTTCGATGCATTATATTCGCGCCACTCGCCACGGATTAACTGCAATTTCGCAAAACGCATTACTGCAGTATCGGCGAAATTGGTCATAAACATCCTAAAGAAACGGATTGATTTAAAATCCTGGATACCCCCAACTTTTTGCTGGTACTGACCAATCGGAATGCGGAACTGGTACCAGGTTACTGCCTGGCTATTTCCGTTAGCTAATTTAACCTGTGAGGTTACTTTATCGGTAATAAAATTCTGTCCCACATTTAAATCGCCCGGACGCATAGAAACTTTGTATTGAAAATACTCATCGCTTTGCGTCATGTTGTTATCGCGGTTGATATCTTCTCCGTCAGGCAAAGAAGTTGAAGCCGAATTTTCCAATCCAAGTTCAGCCTGCGACTGTTGCGAGGTTTTAGAGTTCCCCTCAGTTCCGTTATATTTTTCGTAGCGTTTTAAAATGCCCGCATTAATCTGATCCAAAGCCGGACCTCTAAAATAAGAATAGTTATCTGAAGCCGGATCGGCATCTAAAGTAGCAGCCGCATTGGCGTTTAATTGCGATTTAATCTGATTGATTTCTGCCGCGAATTTTGTTTTTTCATCTGCATCGGCTAAACCATCTAAACCAACATCCTGCGCCCTGCGCGAATCAGCATTGTTATCGAAAGCCTGCACTACGGGTTGCAGTTTAGGTACACGACCCCATGCGGTTTCATCGTATTTAGTTGGATCGTTGGTAGCCGGCAAACCGTTCTCTAATGATTTACGCCCGTCTTTAAGGATATCTTCAGAAATATTTCCAAGGTTGAAATAAATATCACCACCAGCCGAATTGGGTTTGTAAATAAACGGATCCATCACCCAAAGCTCAATAAAGCCAACGTTTAAAGCTTCAAAATCATTGGTCTCGATCTTCCGCTGAAAACCTGCCCAGTTATTTTGTGGCTGCAATAATGATCCGTCAGGTTTAAAACCAGTGGTACGGAAGTTGTATGGTCCCCTAACAGTTGGGTAGTAAGCCACATCAAAAGTGGTGATATTCAAAGCCTGCCCGGTTGCGGTTTCTTTGAAAGGAAAAACCTCCTGCTCAATTACCTCCCTAACGTAATGGTTAGAAAGTTCGGCGCGGTTATTTCTGATATTGGCCGGAGTTGTTGAAGCTGCAGAATTATAAAACGTGGGGTCAATATTGTAAAATGCTACCCTTGCCCTGTTGTAACCATAAGAAAGGTCGTTTGACCGGTCTGACTCCTGAAACAATTGCGGCGTTCCGGATAGCTGCCAGGAAATGGCACTTTTTAAATCGATAACCGAACGCGAAGCTTCAAAATCATCAAGGTAACTTACCCCGTTTTTACTGCCAGCAAAATTTAAAGCACGTGGATGACCTGGAATTAATTGCGCAAACTCTCCATAAAAAGTAACACTCGATGGTGCTTTGGTAGAAATTAACGGGATTTTATCAACCAGCTTGGTTAAAAACCTTGACGGTGAGCTGTAGTTAATATCTGCTCCCCAAATGGTATTTGAAATGGGTTCTTCGCCAATGTTTACTTTCTGGGTGAGCGGTTTTTCGGTCAGGTTCATAATGGTACCGCCCAAATTCAGCTTGTTGTTTACGCGGTAATCTAAACGCGTACCAAAAAGCGACCGTTGCTGTAAACCAAAAAGCTCGTTATTTTCAGTAGTTATGCGAATAGGCTGACCAGAAATTAAAAGCGCCTGGTTAATTACGCTCACCCGGCCTCCCTGATAATCGACCGTATAGTCTACCCCTTCTGTTAAAGGCATAGTGCCGGCAAAAACCTTTACTGATCCTTCAGGAACGTTGATGGCATTTAAACTAAATTCAGAAGAAATATCAGACTGGTAGTTTACTTTAATTACATAACGGTTCTGATTTTGGAACAATTGCTTGGCAATGGTCTGGGTCGAATCGTAAAGCGCCGTAAAAGTATATTTATCAATCAAAGCCTGCTCACTTGGTAAAAACCTTGCGGCTAAATCTTTTCCAAAAGGCTCAATTACCGGAAATATAATCCTTCCATTTGCCGGATCGATGGTAATGTAGCCTGTGTTGGTATTGGTTACCAGCGAAGTTTGTCCGTTACTGCCTGTTCCAAATAAACTCGGCGTATTGGCATTATTTGCTGTAGAGTAGGCGCCAAATGCATTATTTGCTGCCACAAAATCGAAAACCCCATCTGGCCTACGTTCATTCTGCTGGTTTAAGCGATCAAACTCTGTTAAGGCGATCCACTGTTTATTGGCTGTATTCTGTCCCTCGGTCATTACCGGATTATCAACACCGGTTTGGTTGTCGATACGGTAAATATCTAGTTTAAAATTCTGACTGCTGATTTGATATCCACCGATGGAATAGATGTTTTTCATCATCAAATCCCAAGTCGGAAGTGAGATTTTGGTGGTTTCGTTCTTTAATAATTTGGTATAAAGTACTTTCGGATTTGCGGCATCAAAAGGTATATCAGTAGAAAACTCACCCACCTGGTACTCTACGCCATTATAGGTATAACGGTAGGCAACTGTTAAAACTTCATCGGCATTAAGTGGATTATTAAGAGATAAATAACCTAACTGCGGTTGAAAAGTAAATTCCCTTTCAGTTAATCTCCTTGCATAGGTTAATTTAGCAAAGTTATCAGTACCAGCCATATACGGCGGGCTTGACTGGAAGAAGGAAATAACTGCATTAGAATTAGTTTGCCTGATCGCTCCGCCCTGATAGGCATTTAATTGCGAAATCAAGTTATTGGATTGCTGCGAAAAGCCGGCAGCAGTAGTTCCGGCAGGAAGACCAGAGGTACCGCCGGTAATTAAATTGTTATAAGGTGCATTCTCACCTAAATCCAGTAAACCCAAAACATCTCTCGAATCGGAAGTGTTGCCGGCTTTATTGGTAATCCACACCTCAATTTTGGTAATCTGGATGGGTGAGGTAATGATTGGCGCATTGGCCAGGTTTTTATTGTAGTTATTTCTGAAATACTGTGAGAGGAAATAGTGCTTATTAGCCTCGTAGCTATCGATATTTACCGTTGTGGTATTTTGCTGGGCACCATTGGTAATTTTGAGCTCGCGCGATTCGGATTTTTGCTGTGTGTAAACACTCGTTACATTTAAACGTCCGAATTTTAGCTGGGTTTTAATACCAAAAAGTGCCTGCGTACCGGTAATTAAAGAGGTATTTAAAGGCAAGCTTACGTTACCAGCCTCAATTTTCTGGATAATATCATCCTTACCGCCGGTATAATCGAGTTTAATCTGATTTTCGAAATCGAACTGGGCCTCGGTATTGTAATTACTCTTTATTTTCAGTTTGGTTCCGATATTTCCAACCAGATCCATTTGAATTCTCTGATTAAAATCGAAGTTGGTTTGTACCCTTTGTCTTTCGTTAAAAAGCGGATTTTCGTTTTTATTTACCCGGCCTAAAAAGGTAAGTTCGGCCTCACCACGCGGTTGAATATCAATGGTGGTACCACCAAATAATTTCTCAAAGGCTTTGCTGTTTACCTGTATTTGCGGGATAATGCCGGTGCTCCGGTAATCGCTTACCTCGGCATTTGAAATGCTGCGCCAGTTGCCGCGTTTAATTTCGCTGTCTACCAGGCGCTGATATTCATCGATGGTTAAATACTGGGTATTGAGTACAAATTGCTCGCCAATCAGTTCTTTTACGATATAGCGTTTGTTTTTGGCATCGTATTCTACCACGCGCTTTAAATTACTTGGCGCAGGATAAAACGGATTAACAGATGGCCCAAGGCCTAATCGTTCCTTTTCACGTAAACTGAAATTATTTTTTTTTACGACAGTATCCGTTTTGCTTGGAACAACTTGAGAGAAGGCGTTTTGAGTAGCAATTAATAAAATGGGGATGAGAAACAGAAAGGTAGATATTCTCTTCAAAGGCGTTAGATCTTATAAGGTTTTTAAGGCATATTTAATTAGTTGTTCAACCGAAAGTGTTCCCTCATTCACTTTTAATATCTGATCTATAGTTTTTTCGGCAGTTTGTTTGGCAAATCCGAGCATTACCAATGCAGATAACGCTTCATCTTTAACAGTATTGTGTAAAGGCATAGAAATTAATGAATCTGCTCCTTCTTTTTTTAATTTATCCTGTAATTCTAAAACCAGGCGCTGTGCTGTTTTCGCGCCTAAGCCTTTAATTCGTTGAATAAGTGGCAAATCGGCCTTTATAATGGCGGTTTGAATTTCAACAGGTGTGATAGATGATAAAATCATCCTCCCGGTATTTGGTCCTATACCTGATACCGAAATCAGGTGTAAAAATAAACGGCGTTCGCCTTCATCGGCGAAGCCGTATAATGTGTGTGCATCTTCTTTTACATGTAGCCAGGTATAAATTTTACACCTTTCTGCATCGCCCAAAGCGCTGTAAGTATTTAATGAAATATTGATATGATAGCCTATACCTCCGGCCTCAACCACAACATAAGCTGGGTTTTTAAATGTTAATTTACCGTCGATATAGGCGTACATGTAATGCTTACTTCTTAGTTGTTTTTGTAAATATACCTTTTCGTTTCGAAGTTCCGGCAATTTCTTCTTTGGCCTGAACGTCTACTACTGCAATAGTAACCATATTTACGATCTCCCGCACCGAACTTCCTAACTGAACAATATGAACAGGCTTGTTTAAACCCAACAAAATAGGTCCAACCGCTTCTGCTCCACCAAGCTCTTGTAACAATTTGTATGCAATGTTACCCGACTCTAAATTTGGGAACACCAAAGTGTTTGCAGGCGCATCGGCCAGGGTGCTGAAAGGGAAATTATCTTTCAATAATTCGTTGTTAATAGCGAAGTTTCCTTGCATCTCGCCATCAACCACAACATCAGGGTGGTTTTTATGCAAAAGATTTACCGTTTCTCTTACCTTGTTTGGCGTTACACCATCGTTTGAGCCAAAGTTAGAATAAGATAATAAGGCAATACGTGGCTTAATGTTAAACTGTTTAACCGATTTATCCAGCAATAAGGTAATATCAACCAGTTCTTCTGCAGTTGGATCAACATTTACAGTGGTATCGCCAAAGAAAACAGGACCTTTTTTGGTCATCATCATGTACATACCAGCTACACGTTTAACGCTTGGGTCAACCCCAATTACATGTAAAGCAGGCTTAATGGTCGATCCGTAATTTTTAGTTAAACCAGAAATCATGGCATCGGCCTCGCCAAACTCAACCATCGAAGCACCGTAATAGTTACGGTCTCTCAATAATTTAGTGGCATCATTTAAAGAAATACCTTTGCGCTGACGTTTTTTATAAAGCGCCTCGGCATATTGCTTAGTCTTATCAGGATTCTGCATCTGATCGATGATTTCTACGCCTTCAAGCTCTAAAGCATGCTCATCAATAATGGCTTGTATTTTATCTTTATTTCCTAAAAGGATTGGAATAGCGATATTTTCGTCGTTAACGATTTGCGCTGCTTTTAAGATTTTATAGTTATCCGCTTCAGCAAAAACCACACGTTTAGGGTCTGTTTTGGCTTTGGTGGTAATGGCGCGCATAATGGCATCATCCAAACCTAAACGTTTTCTCAGCTCTTCAGTATAAGCATCCCAGTCGGTGATGATTTTACGGGCAACACCACTTTCGATAGCTGCTTTAGCCACAGCGGTAGAAACCTCGGTAATTAACCTGAAATCAACCGGTTTTGGAATGATATAATCTTTACCAAATTTAAGGTTACGGGCATTGTAGGCTAAGTTTACCGACTCAGGAACTGATTTTTTAGCCAGTTCGGCAATCGCTTTAACCGCAGCAATTTTCATTGGCTCGTTAATGCTGGTTGCGCGTACATCAAGCGCACCGCGAAAAATATAAGGGAAACCTAAAACGTTATTTACCTGGTTTGGATAATCAGAACGGCCGGTTGCCATAATGATATCTTTACGGGTTTTGATAGCCAGCTCGTAAGCAATTTCCGGATTAGGGTTCGACATGGCGAAGACAATCGGGTTTTTGGCCATCGAGTTAAGCATCTCTGCGCTCACACAATCGGCAGAAGAAAGTCCGATGAAAACATCTGAATCTTTCATGGCTTCTTCCAAAGTATTGATCTTTCTGTCGGTAGCAAATTCGGCCTTAATCGCATCAAGCGATTCGCGGTCTTTGCGGATTACGCCAGAACGATCGCACATCACGATGTTCTCTTTTTTAGCACCTAAAGAAACGTATAATTTAGTACAAGAAATTGCAGCGGCACCAGCACCATTAACTACAATTTTAATCTTATCCATTTTTTTCTTGATGATTTCGCAGGCATTTAATAAGGCAGCTGCCGAAATAATTGCCGTACCGTGCTGGTCGTCGTGCATAACGGGAATGTTCATCTCCTCCTTTAAACGGCGTTCGATTTCGAAACATTCTGGGGCTTTAATATCCTCGAGGTTTACACCACCGAAGGTTGGCTCTAAAGCTTTAACGATTTTTACAAAATCATCTACATTTTTGGTATCCAGCTCTAAATCGAATACATCAATATCGGCAAAGATTTTAAAAAGCAAACCTTTACCTTCCATTACCGGTTTTCCGGCCTCTGGACCGATATCACCCAAACCTAAAACGGCTGTACCATTACTGATTACCGCAACAAGGTTTCCTTTTGCGGTGTACTTATAAACATCTTCTGTATTTTCTGCTATTTTCAAGCAAGGCTCGGCTACTCCTGGTGAATAGGCAAGAGTTAGATCTCTTTGCGAATTTGTAGGTTTTGTTGGAATTACCTGTATCTTTCCTGGACGGCCTTGTGCGTGATAATCAAGCGCATCTTGCTTTCTAGTGGTTTTACTCATTACGTAACTTATTAGTGACGGCGCAAAGGTACAATTCTTTTTATGAGGCGTAAAATAAAAAGCCCGTCAAAAAAAGTTAATGCACACTAATTCAATCGTTCTTTGATAATTTGAATTACGTTGGGTAAAATAATACTATCCTTTACTAATTTTTAAGATCATGCCTGCCTGCAAGCCAGCTTTGCTGAGCTTATTATCCCGTCTGATGCTCTGCACAGTAGCGCCATCAAATTTCTCGGCAATTTCTGATAAGGTATCGCCGGTTTTAACTTTATAGCTTAAAAATGATGCAGGTGCTTTTAAGGCAACGCGGTTTTTGGCGTAAATTTTAAGTGTTTGTCCGGGTACAACAGTTTTACTTTTTAAGCCATTCCAAACCCGCAAATCCTGCACTTCAACCCCATATTTATTGGCAACAGTGGTTAAATTCTGTCCGCTGGTAACTTTATGGTAAACCACTGCAGCTGCCGCACCTTTTGCCTTTTTCTTTCTTAAGTCGCGTACATCGTCGGTGCTGGCTTCAAATACGCGCATGTTTACATTAACATCCACATTATTCAGCACCTCATAAACGCCGGCAAAATCTATATCCTTTAACTTCGGCATCACAATGCGCTTAGGCTCATCATCAGTACCATTAACAATCTTCTTCTTGTAAGAGGGATTTAAGGCAAACATTGCCGCTTCTTCTACATTTAATGCCTTGGCCAGCGTAGAAAGTGATACAAACCTAGTGGTTTGAACGGTATCGGTTTTTAAGAACAGGTTACAGGCCTGACTGGTAATCTGGTGCTTGTTCGAGTAATTCATTACGTACACTGCGGCAATAAATGCAGGCACATAGTTTCTGGTTTCTTTTGGTAAAAACTGTCTGATTTCCCAAAAATCACGCGATCCGGCTTTATCAATGGCGCGGGTTACATTTCCTTTGCCACAGTTGTAGGCTGCAATGGCCAGAAGCCAGTCTCCAAGCTCTTCAAAAGCATCTCTAAAATAAGCTGCCGCAGCGTAGCTGGCCTGAACCGGATCTTTGCGCTCATCAACAAAGTTATCCATTTTTAAGCCATACGCTTTCCCCGTACCAAACATAAACTGCCAGATACCTGTTGCCCCCACACGCGAAATAGCATGTGGATTCATCTGCGATTCTACAATAGTGAGATATTTTATCTCTTGCGGAATGTTGTAATCTTTTAAAGCCTTATCAAAAATCGGGAAATAATAACTCGACAGACCGATCATTTTGCCGAACATATCTTTACGCTTGGCATAAATATCGATATACTGTTGTACGTATTCGTTGTATGGAAGTGGAACGGTTTTGGTAATCGAATCGAGCCTGAGTTTGTAGATGAAATTTTGGCTCATCATTAACGGATTCTCGGTAACCAATGGAACGGCTACGGTATCGGTATTGATGAAAATGTTGTTTTGAGCTTTACGAAGGCTATCTAACTGGAGGATTTGCTGTGCTGAAACGGAAGAAATCAATCCGAAGCAAACACAAACTGAAGCAAGAAGTAATTTTTTAATCATGGGCTATTGGTTTTAACTTCCATTGGCCGTGGTTTGTGTCGCCACAAACCTTATACAAATCCCTTCTCTTTTTTCGCTAAACGAACCCAGAACAGCAATTTGATAATTTCTAAACGATGTTTAGAAAACAACTCATGAAATGCCACTGCCATACTTAACGATAATGCTTTTTTGCATTAAGATTGCTTCGTACCTCGCAATGACGATAATACTATGATAAAAATGCCTGAGAAAAAGCCAAAAGCTTATCTTCCTCAAAATGTTTGGCTGTAAATTGTATACTTAACGGTAAATCTGCTTCGTTATTGCCCAAAGGCAGCGCAATAGCCGGGTTACCACTTAAAGATGGTAGTACTGTAAAAATATCGGCCATGTACATTACCAGCGCATCCTGTACGTTATCGCCAATTTTAAAGGCTGCTGTAGGCGCCACCGGCGATAAAACAAAATCATATTCTTCGAAAAGCTGATCCATTTTTTCGCGGATTAAGCGGCGAACCTGCTGCGCTTTCTGGTAATAAGCATCGTAATATCCGGCGCTCAAAACAAAAGTGCCTAAAAGGATACGACGTTTTACCTCTTCACCAAAACCTTCAGCACGCGATAACTTATAGAGTTCGTTCAACGATTTCGCCTCCATGTTGCGGTGCCCATAATGTACACCATCGTAACGCGAAAGATTGGATGAAGCCTCGGCTGTGGTTAAAATGTAGTATGCAGGAACGAGGTAGTCTAAAAGGTCAAAAGAAACATACTCAATAGTATGCCCCTGAGCCTGTAAGTCAGCTATTGATTTTAAAATGGCCGATTTGATTTCCGGATCAAGTGCATCGCTCTCAATCGTTTCCTTTAAAACTGCTATTTTTTGTTTTTTGACTTGATTTAAATGTGTCGGATAATCCGGAACAGTTATAGTTGAAGCGGTAGAATCATGATCATCGCTACCCGCCAATACCTGAAGCAATATTGCAGCATCTTCTACCGATGAAGTAATCGGGCCTACCTGATCGAAAGAAGAGGCATAAGCAATTACCCCATAACGGGAAATACGTCCGTAGGTTGGTTTAAGGCCAATTTGGCCACAAAAAGCAGCCGGTTGTCTTACCGAGCCACCGGTATCGGTACCTAGTGCAGATAAACACATATCGGCCTGAACCGCAACCGCAGAACCACCAGACGAACCGCCCGGAACAAGTTCATGATTGGCTGCATTTCTTACCGCACCATAAAAAGAAGTTTCGTTTGAGCCGCCCATAGCAAACTCATCGCAGTTTAAGCGGCCGATAATAACGGCATCTTCCTGCAATAAACGCTCAACAACGGTAGCCGAATAGGGAGAGATAAAACCTTCGAGCATTTTCGAAGATGCAGTTACTTCATGGTCTTTGTAGCAGATATTATCTTTGATCCCAATAACCATCCCCGCAAGCTTACCTGCAGTACCTGCTTCTATTTTTTGCTGTACCGCTTTGGCTTGAACTTCGGCCGTATAAAAAAACACCTCATTAAATGCATTGAGGTGTTCATTATCTTTAATCTGCTTAAAATAATAAGCTAATAAATCGGGTAAAGTTAGCTGCTTTTGCGAAATGAGCGATTGAATCTCTTTAAGAGAACTGTATTTCTTCAAAACAAAAAATTATTGCAATTAAACAGTCTTATCGCGGTTAGATGGATCTACCTGATCGCCATCAACGCCATCTTTACCATCTTTAAATTCTTTAACACCTTTACCCAAGCCTCTCATCAGTTCAGGAATTTTTTTACCACCAAATAATAACAATACCACTACCGCAATAATGATAATTTCTGGTGTTCCAAGCATTGCTGCTATTGTTGTATTTAACATAATTTTTTTTGATTAAACTTTTTGATTGTCGCTAACATTTTTTTCGTCAACAGGAGTGCTTTCAGGTGTGTGCGCTGCTTGTGCTTCTACCTTTTCATCTACCGGCGCTTCTTCTGTTGGGTGATGACGTTGACTGTGGTTTACTGCTGTTTCTTCCGCTTCTTCCTTATCTAAATCCATGGCATTAATGTTCCTGTGGATCTCACGCTTCACACCATCCGAGGCATCTTTAAATTCTCTGATCCCTTTCCCTAATCCTCTTGCCAGTTCGGGTAATTTTTTACCTCCAAATAACAAAAGAACTACCACTAAAATGAGTACGATCTCCGATCCCCCCATGTTTAAAAACTCTAATAACGTGCCTTGATACATCACTAATATAATTTATACAAATATAGACATTTTAACTTGTCTTAAGTCTATTTACTAATCCAGGCCTCAGGGTTTAATTTCGTCTGGCCGCGCATAATTTCAAAATGGAGTTCTGCAATATCTCCGGTATTAGCCAACACCCCAATGGTTTGGCGGGTACTTACTTTATCGCCTTTGCTTACGCTTGCCGACCTCAGGTTTTGGTAAATGGTGAAATAGTTACCGTGCATCAATATCACCACATATTTACCATATATAAGGCTTACGCCTAAAACTTCGCCATCAAATACTGCTCTTACTGCAGCTCCTTCCGAAGCGGTAATATTTACCCCTTCATTATTCATGCTGGCCTGGTCTACCTTATGTACACCGAAATGTTCGGTAATGGTACCCGAAACCGGGTAAGGTAAACGGCCTCTGTTATTTTCAAATCCTGCAGCCAGTTTTGCCGATCCAACATTGCTGGTAAGCAGTTCGTCGGTATTTTTTTCTTTAGCTGCCGCTGGTGCTGCCGGAGCAGGCTTGTTTTCTGCCTTTGCTTTAGCCGCCGCTGCCCTGGCCTCTGCTGCGGCTTTCGCTGCTGCTATGCGTGCTTCCTCGGCTGCCTTTCTTCTGGCCTCTTCAATTGCGCGTTGAATGGCCAAACGAATGGCTTTATCAATCTGAGCCTGTTGTTTTACACGGGTGCTTATATCCTGTTTAAACTGTTTTTCCTGCTTGCTTAGTTTATTTAGCACCACAGATTGCTCACTTTTATCTTTACCCAAACGCTCACGCTCTCTTTCCTGCTCTTTTAGCAAGTCGCTTTTTTCTCTAAGCGTTTTATCCAGCACTTTAATTTTACCGTTCAGGTCTTGCTGTGTATTTTCAATATAGCCGGCTTGTTTTTTACGGTACTGGCTAAACTGCTGTAAATATTTTATCCGTTTATAAGCCTGGTTAAAATCTTTGGCAGCAAAAATGAACATCATTTTGTCGTAAGCATTTCTGTTACGCTGGGCAAAACGAATCATTCCGGCATATTCCTTTTTAAGATCGCCTAACTGACCTTGTAACGTATGTACGGTATTGGTGTTCTGAGAGATTTGGTTATCCAGATTTTTTATTTCAGAATTGATGGTGCCAATTTTATCCTGACGCAACCGAATCTGGGCGTTGATGGTGTTAATCTGCTGAATGGTAAGCTTTTTACCACTGGCAGCTTTATTCAAATTTTTCTGAAGTTGTTCAATTTCGCGCTGTATGGCTTCTTTTTTCCTTCTAAGTTGGCTTTCAGTTTGCGCTACCGCCGAAAGGGTAAGCACGCTTAAAAAAAGGATAAATAGATATTTGTGTAGCTTCATTAAGCCAAAAGTATAAAAATTTTGGAGTAAAAAATATTAAAATTGAGATACTCAGCTCATAATTACTTATAACTGAACTGTCTTCACTTAATCTTCATGCACAAGGAGGCCTTGAAAACCAGAATGACTAATTTGTTTGGTAATTACTTAACTACAGTAAATCGCTTTGGTACACTAAACGGAAAATCGACCGGAACATTGCCATCAATTTTAACAAACTGCATATCAATGTTTATACGCTTTGCTTTAGATAAGGTTTTGATTTGCAAAGCACTTGGAAATAAATATTCGTTTAATTTCTGGTAATCGGTATAGGTTACTTTTAAGGCCTGTCCGTTTTGTGAATCATTTAAATTGGTTTCTGATACTTTAAAAAGCGTATTGAAAAACAATTTATAATCAAGCGATTGTTTGCTTCCTGAAACTACCCAGGCGCCATTTTCATTTTTAACTTCTGATTGATCGGTTAAAAATTCGCCCATGGCATTACCAGTTAAAATAGACTGTAAAGTATTAAAATTAACCTGTTTATTGGTAAAATTATAAATATAGCTGAAAGGCTTTTTCAGGTATTCGCTTTTCATGCGGTTCATAATCTTAATGCTATCTGGGGTAATTAAAGCCCTGGCCACTTCGGCCATTCCACCCAGCGCGGTAATGCTTACCCAAATGGTTTCCTTGTCTTTCATTTTGAAATTCATGGTCACATCATTGGCATCGCCTGCAATATCCAAGGTAGCTTTGGCTTTAAGCGAAAGGGTATTAAATTTAAGCTGTTTACTGTTGAGTAAGGTTAAGGCCTCAGCTTTAGAATTATCAGTTTTGGTTTCTGTTTTGGTGGGCGGAGCCACTACTATTTCTTTTTTAGGCTTACATGCCGAAACAAAAACTACAGCACCTAATAGCAACAGGCTATTTAAAATATTTCTTCTCATTTATTTTTTTATTTAATACTTCCGAGCTGTTTCCAGCCTCTTTTGCTTTTTGCCATTGAATTAATGCAGCATCTTTTTCACCCTTCATGTACAGGATATCGCCGTAACGCTCCAGATAAACACCGTTCTTACTGCTATTGTTTTGTAAAGCTTTTTCAATCCAGGTTTTAGCTAAATCGTACTTTTGTTGTTTAAACAAGATGAAGGCATAAGTATCGGTAATCGACGAATTACCAGGCATGGCGTTGGCCGCAGTTTCGGCGTATTTAGCAGCTTTATTTAAATCATCATTCCTTAAAGCCAGATAATAGGCATAATTATTCATGATGAGGTAATTATCGGGTTCGGTTGCAATAGCCTTTTCGAAAGCGGTTTTGGCCGATGCAAAATTATTCTGGTTGATATAAATGTCGCCTTGTAGGGCATAAACTTGCGCCTGCAAACTTTTATTCTCCACATCGAGTTGAAGTGCCGTTTTGAGATTGCTTAAAGCAGTATCAAATTTACTGGTTTTAAACTGGGCATAAGCCACGTAGTAGTATAAACTTGCCTGGTTCGGGTAAATGGTTAAAGCCTCATCACCTACTTTTACCGCCTCATCGTAATGCCCCAGTAAAGTGTGAATATTAATGATCTGCTCCCAAACAACATAAACCTGTTCATTCAGTTTTAAAGCAGCCTGATATTGTGTCAAGGCTTCTTTTAAGTTATTCTGCTGATAAAGCACATCGCCGTAAAGCGCCAAAGCTTTAGCGTCAGAAGGGTTTTTCTCTGCAACCAGTTTACTTAGCTCAGTAACATTTTTAGCAACAAGGGGTTGGCTAAGTTTCGGGAAAAGTGCTGCGATGATTTTAATTTTTTCATTTATTGGCATTTCGGCACTCTCGAAAGCCATTTTTAAAGACGCAAAGGCAGCTTCATCATTTTTCTGCTTACGGTAAATATCGGCCAAGCCTAAGTTTACTTCAAAATTTTGAGGTTCCAGCTGCTGCGCTTTTACCAAAACCTTTAATGCTTCAGGGTCGTTGCCCTTTTGCAAGAGCAGACCTGCAGCATATAAATAGTTTTTTACATCGGCCTGGTTGCCTTCAAGCAATTTAACAATATCACTTTCCTTGGCACTACCGTTCTGGTCCATCCTTCTTTTGGCTACCAGAAGCTCTTTCGACTCGCCAAATTTGGCTTCGATTTCGCTGTAGGTTTTCTTTGCTGCATCGAGCTGGTTGGCTAAAAACTGAGCATTGGCTTTATCAAAATAGTAGGCATCGTTTTGCGGATCAAGGCGGATGAGCTGGTTAAATACCCCGATGAGTTCAGGCATGTTATTGTTTCGCTTATACACCTCACCCAATAAGCGCCAGTACCAAAGGTTATCCTGATTTATTTTTAGCGCCTGCTTTATATTTTGTTCTGCTTCAGTAAGTTTATCTAAGCGTAAATTGGCATTGGCCAGTTCGAAATAAGCTGCGTGGTTACCAGGATCTAAACTTACAATCTTGTTGAAATTGGTTGAAGCCACTGCATAATTTTCAGACATTTTTTCGCGCAGGCCCGCAAAAAACAATTGTTTTACCATATTGCTATCGCGGTTGGTAGCTGGCGTAACCGTACCCTGACCAAAAGCCTGGAAACCGGTAAAAGCAAGCCCGAGAAGAAAATGCATTTTGTACTTCATATCATCCAAAAATTATCGCCAAACTAAAACCTGCAAACTACTTTCCGGTATGCCCGTAACCGCCTTCGCCTCTGTCAGTTTCGCCAAGTGCATCAACCGCCTGCCAGCTTACAGTTTCGTGTTTGGCTACTACCATTTGAGCAATCCTGTCGCCATTAACGATTTTAAAATCTGTATCGGATAAATTTACCAATAAAACTTTGATCTCGCCACGGTAATCAGCATCAATTGTACCTGGGGCATTAACAATACTGATGCCATGTTTATAAGCGAGTCCGCTTCTTGGTCTGATCTGCGCTTCGTAGCCAATAGGCAGCTCTATAAACAGCCCAGTGGGCACCAATAAGCGCTGCAAAGGTTTGAGTGTAATTTCTTCAGTTATTGCCGCGCGCAAATCCATACCTGCAGCATGTGCAGTTTCGTATTGTGGTAGGGCGTGCCCTGATTTATTGATGATTTTTATTTCCATTTTGTTAGATATGAGACTGGAGCTGTGGGATTAGGGATCACAAGAACCTGGTTACTTTTTTAAAAGCTTTAATACATTATCTTTTTCAAAATAAAAAATGCCCAGTAAAAAAACAATCAGCAGCCCATTTCCAAAGTAAATATTTTGCTTAAATACCCAAAAAGAAAGGTAGACTAAAAATATAGAAACCACAAGATAGGCAACCATGCGTTTTAAATTATAAGGAATAGGGTAATGTTTTTGTCCCAGCACGTACGAAATAACCATAATAATCAAATATGCAAACATAGATACCCAGGCAGAACCCATGTAGCTAAATTTCGGAATAAGAATAATGTTCATGATGATAGTAAACACTGCACCTACTGATGATATATACAGGCCAAAACGTGTTTGATCTGATAACCTGTACCAAACAGACAAATTCATATAAATACCTAAACAAACGTATCCAAAAAGTAAGTATGGGACAGCAGAAAGGCCTACCCAATAATCAGGGGAAATAAAATGTTTAATCAATTCCATGTTTGCGGTTAATCCAACAAATAATATGGAAAGTGCCAATACAAAATAATACAAAATGGTCGCATAGGTTTGTTTCGCATTTGCATTTTTGGCATGGCTAAAAAAGAATGGCTCTGCACCCAACCTAAAAGCAGTATTAAATATGCTTATAAATATTGCCAATTTACTTACCGCTCCATATATACCAACTTCGTGGTCGGCAACTGCATTAGGAAGGTACTTGCTTAACAAAATCTTATCGAGTGTTTCATTGATAATGAACGATAAATTTGCCACCAAAACTGGCCAACTGTAGCCCAGCATATTATAAAACAGACTTTTATTAAACCTGAGTTCGAGCGCTAAAAATTGAGGCACAAGCATTATTAAAGTCACCAAACTGGCAATCAGGTTTGCAACAAAAACATACCCAACCCAACGCCCTCTGTACCATGAGGTCAACCAGTCACTTCCTATATCGTTTTTTATTAACCAGGGAATAACAAAAATGAATAACAGGTTGAAGCCCACAAATACGCCAATATTTAAAAACTTAATTAGGCTATAACGGAACGGTTTTCCATCAGCCCTGAGTTTGGCAAATGGAATTACGCTAATGGCATCTACAAAAAGTATCCAAACAAAATATTTAACATACAATTTTTGGTTCGCAAGCTCCGTTAAACTCCCATTTATGGTGTATCTAGCCAGATAATCAGAAAAAACTAAACCCGTAATTAAAAAAAGAGTGGAGATAAATGCGATAACCAGAAAACTGTTGTTGTAAACATCTTTCTTTTTGTCTTCATGTTTATTTAAATATCTAAAGAAGGTAGTTTCCATTCCAAACGCCAAAATCGGGTTGATAATAGAAACGTAACTAAACATTTTGGTAAATATCCCGTAAACACTTGCGGGATAAACCCGTGTATAAATTGGCGTTAAAATAAAATTGAATAAACGTGAAAAGATGGTACTTAAACCATAGATCAGTGTTTGTCCGGCAAACTTTTTATATACAGACATTTAATATCGAGATTTGAGCATTGCGTATTGAAATAAGCTCCTCACCGGAACAATATAGCAATTCGGCATTTACTTTCTTAAAACTTCAAAATTACGATAGTTTTTCACTTCGGCTTCGCTTACCGCAACATTTTCCACACGAGAACGATCAGGCCCTTCATGGCACCAGTTTACAAATTCTTCGAGAAAAATATCCTCGCCTTCAGCTTCAATATATACCGAGCCATCTTTTTCATTCCGAACGAAACCATTTACCATCATTTGATTGGCTATAATTTTAGTCGTTTCTCTAAAACCAACGCCCTGCACTTTACCTGTTATTGTTATATTGAGGTGTTTCATTTATTATTGTAAAGTTGAAATGTTTTAAAGTTGCAAATGTAGTTGAATTATCACAATTCTTTAACATGGGTTACCCTAGAGAACGGATCGACACACCTCTTTTGATCAACTCCCGAGAAAAACGCGGAAGTTGAGTCTTCATCGCCCTCCCCTTTTGACAAAATATTTTAATATGTAGCGTGTTTGGATATCCTAGTCATTTCCTAGCTGTTTAACGCGTTCTATTTCTGCTTTAAATTCCAGCCAAATTTCTTCAAGTATAACGCTCGCAGGCCTGATTGCTTTTAGCATTGCCGAAACCTGGCCTATTTCTAGCTCCCCCTTTTCCATATCGCCTTCAAACATCCCTAGTTTTGCTCTGGCACGTCCTAAAAGCGCTACCAGCTCAGTCCGATCAGCCCCTTCGGCCTCAGCATTGGCAATTGCATCGGCAAATTCATTTTTCAATAACCTTACCGGAACCAATTTTTTCATCGCTAGTTTGGTATCCCCTTCAGCAGCTGCTATAATTTTATGTTTAAACGCAGGGTGCGCCGAAGATTCTTCAGCGACTGCAAAGGCAGAGCCTACCTGAACAGCATCAGCACCTAAAGCAAAAGTAGCAAGCATAGCTTTTCCACTAGCAATGCCACCAGCAGCAATTACTGGAATTTTCACGGCTGCCTTAATCATGGGGATTAAACAAATTGTAGTGGTTTCTTCCCGGCCATTATGCCCACCGGCTTCGAAACCTTCAGCTACAATAGCGTCGACCCCAGCTTCCTCCGCCTTTAAAGCAAACTTGGTATTTGCAATTACATGAACCACTACTATGCCTTTCTCCTTTAAAATTTGAGTCCAGGTAGCCGGATTGCCCGCTGAAGAAAAAACAATCTTTACCTGTTCTTCTATGACAATATCAATAATCTCCTGAATATTGGGATACAGCAACGGAATGTTAACGCCAAAAGGCTTATCGGTAGCATTTTTGCACTTTTGGATATGTGTCCTTAATACTTCCGGATACATGGAGCCCGCGCCGATTATACCTAAACCCCCAGCGTTCGAAACTGCTGAAGCTAGTCGCCAACCACTACACCAAACCATACCCGCCTGAATAATGGGGTATTTAATATTAAAAAGTTTGCAGATAGGATTCATATCAATATGACATTAAAATTCACTTTTTTATAATCAATCAAGTTAAAATCACCTTAATTGATTATAAAAAAGAACAATATGCCTCAAAAATTCATTTTTTTAATGCCAAATATTTCTATCTCATCAACCCACTTACTACACCAGGTTTAGGCATTAATTTAATCAATTTTTAAGGTGACGGAAAATACTTCTCTCAAGACTAAATCAACCTCCTCACTATATCACTTTCAATTTTAAAACCTTCTCCTAACTGAATAAGATTTAAACCCGGCTTTTTACCAATTTCAATTGTGCCTAACTGGTTATCTAATTCCAAAAATTCTGCTCCGTTGATGGTTGCCCAACTTAAAAGCTGCTCAAAACCTACCTTCTTATATTGCTGAAGGGTCAACATTTCAGTTAAGATATTCAACTGGTGATTACTGGCCAGACTATCGGTTCCTAAAGTAATTTTAACATCCTCCTCCATAAGCAGATCAACATCTGGCAATGAATTTTCTATATACAAGTTGGCTTGCGGGCAAAGGCACCAATATAAATTTGGATTGTTTTGCTTTGCAAATTCAATATCTGCCCGGTTCGAAACCGTATTGTGAACCAACAATGTTTTTTGTGCCTTAATATAAGGTAACCAGGTTTTTAACGAAGTTTTATTGGTTGGCTCAAAAAAAGAGATATCCATTCCTAAAAACTCATAAAGCTTTAGAAATCCACCAGTTTTGCTTTCAAAAAAAATATTTTCATCAAGGGTTTCCTGGTTGTGTACACTGATAAAAGTATTTGCCTTTTCAGCTTCCTGTCTAATTAATTCAAATAGTTGAGGTGAAACGGTGTAAGGTGCATGCGGAACGATAGATGCAGGCAGAGGTTCAAAACCCTGCTTGATTTCTCTCAAATAATCCATTATCGCTCCTGCGCGTTCAGGGTTAAAGCCCAACGCCTCTATAAAAGTGTGATAATGAATCTTACTTTTTTCTTTTATTTTTTTTGAAGCAATCTGGTTGGCAATATCACCGACAGCCACAATCCCGTTATCGAACATTTGCTGATCGGCCGTTTGCATTGCCGGTTCAATCTGGGTGGCATCATTCTGTCTGTTTTTAATAATCTGCTGTACAAATTCTACAAGGCCGGTCTTTTCTGGAATTTGGCGCAGCATGTGCGAAAGCTCTAAATGGCAATGGGTATTGATAAAACCGGGGACAATTGCACCCTTAAGCTGAACTATATGGAGATTTTTGGCCTCATCAGCAGTTAACACCTGTTGTATTTCACCAACGGCATTTACCGCAACTACACCATTTTTAATTGGCGAACTACTTACCGGAAAAACCCAATCGGCAGAAAAGTATTTAAGCATACCTGCAAATTAAGCTGATTAAACCAAGGCATCAAAATATTTGAAGGAAAATAGAATGGGATTTGCAAAAGAAAAAGAGCCTCCTATCGGAATCGAACCAATGACCTACTGATTACAAGTCAGTTGCTCTACCAGCTGAGCTAAGGAGGCTTTTAATCGGGCTGCAATGATAGAAAAAAATTCCCTTTTTAAAAAAATAAATCAAAAATACTTGAAAACAGGTTGAATTAGGCAATTCATCTTTTGATAAGGCTCCAAAGTTGACCATAACTGTAGTTCTTATCCCCAATGTGTGGAGGAACTCCACAAATCGCCAAACAGTATAAAAACACAATCAACTAATAATCAAACATTTAACTATTAATACCAGTTTTGGCACCATTATGAAACCTTAGCAAGTATTGTTACACAAATTAAAATTTAAAATCATACTATGAAAAAGTTCGTATTAGCAGCAACAGTATTAGCATTAGCAGGATTCTCAACCGTGAAAGCAAGTGAAGTTAAAGATTTAAAACCTACTGCAATTGTTGCAGTTCAAGATAGCGCAGTAAAAACTCCAGTTAAATTAGAAGAGTTACCTGAGCCAGTAACAACAGCATTAAAATCTGACGCTTATAAAGGATGGAGCGCTACCGAAGCATGGTCAGTTAAAGAAGGAGCAAAAGAGTACTACTTAATCAATGTTAAAAAAGAAGCAGAAACTGGTTCTGTGAAAATTGATAAAGACGGTAAACCGGTTCAATAACAAATAGTATATACGCCATCAGGCATAGTTAATATAAGCGTAGCCTAGTGCTACGCATCACTTTAAAATAACAAAAAAGATGAAAAAATTAATTTTATCAGCTGCGTTCTTAGCTTTTGCAGGATTCTCAGCAGTACAAGCAAGTGAAGTAAATACAATGAAAAATGCTGCAATTGTTGCAGTTCAAGATAGCGCAGTAAAAACTCCGGTTAAATTAGAAGAGTTACCTGAGCCAGTTAAAACAGCATTAAAATCTGATGCTTATAAAGGCTGGACTGCTACCGAATCATGGTCGGTTAAAGAAGGAACAAAAGAGTATTACCTAATCAATGTTAAAAAAGAAGCAGAAACTGGTTCCTTGAAAATTGACAAAGACGGTAAACCAGTTCAATAATAAATTGTATAAGCGCCGTTCAGGCATAATTAACATAAGCGTAGCCTCAGGGCTACGCATCACCTTAAAATAACAAAAAGATGAAAAAATTAATTTTATCAGCTGCATTCTTAGCTTTTGCAGGATTTTCAGCAGTACAGGCAAGTGAAGTAAATACAATGAAAAATGCTGCAATTGTTGCAGTTCAAGATAGTGCAGTAAAAACTCCGGTTAAATTAGAAGAGTTACCTGAGCCAGTTAAAACAGCATTAAAATCTGATGCATACAAAGGCTGGACTGCTACTGAAGCATGGTCAGTTAAAGAAGGAACAAAGGAGTATTACCTAATCAATGTTAAAAAAGAAGCAGAAACAGGTTCTGTGAAAATTGACAAAGACGGTAAACCCGTACAATAAAAACCCAAATATTACATCTACCTACTACAAGAAAGCCGGATTATGTCCGGCTTTTCTTATTTTTGCTATATGGCGAGAATCCTGATTTTAGAAGACGATACTACTTTTGCTCAATTACTTGAAGGTTTTTTAACGAAAAACGATCATGTGGTTACCCTTGTAACCCATGTGAAACAGTCTTTTAAACAGATCGAAAACAGCGAGTTTGAACTGCTATTAATCGATTACCGCTTGCCAGATGGAACAGGTTTTGAAGTTTTGGAACATCTCCGAGATCGGGGTCTATCTATTCCCGTGATCGTTATGACCAGTTTTAACGATGTGCGAACCGCTGTAAAATCTATCCAGTTAGGTGCTTTTGACTACATTACCAAGCCGGTTAATCCAGATGAGCTTTTGATGGTAATCAAAAATTCTTTAGCTAAAAAGGATTTAAAAAGCACCGAACCTAATGAGATAAACAGTGATCTTATTAAGGGCAAAAGCGCTATTGCCGATAAATTATACGGGCACATTAACCTGGTGGCCCCTACTGATATGTCTGTAATTATACAGGGTGAAAGTGGGACCGGGAAAGAATTTGCCGCAAGAACTTTGCACCATCAGAGCAAACGTGCCGACAAACCCTTTGTGGCTATAGATTGTGGCGCATTATCGAAAGATTTGGCTGCTAGTGAATTATTTGGTCATGTAAAGGGTGCTTTTACTGGCGCATTAAATGATAAAAAAGGACAATTTGAAGCTGCAAATGGTGGAACTTTATTTTTAGATGAGGTGGGAAACCTGAGCTACGAAGTACAAATTAAACTACTCAGGGCGCTGCAGGAAAGGGTTATTCAACCCCTTGGCAGCACCAAACAGATTCCGGTCAACGTGCGTATTGTGACTGCTACTAATGATGATTTAGCCAACAGTATTCAGCAAGGCGAATTCCGAGAAGACTTATACCACCGTTTAAACGAATTTAAAATTCAGCTTCCACCTTTGCGAGAGCGTGGTGGAGATCTGGAGTTATTTATCAATCATTTCGTGCAACTGGCTAATCGCGATTTGGAACGTAATGTTAAAAGCGTTTCGGCTGAAGCAAAATCACTTTTACTACAATACGACTGGCCAGGTAACCTGCGCGAGTTGAGTAATGTAATTAAGCGTATGGTTTTGTTAAGCCCTGGAGAAGTGGCGAGCGTTGAGGCACTGCCCGATGAAATGATGATTGCCGTTCATCAGCAAACGCAGCCCGGAAGCTCTTCTGATTTGAAAGCGGTTAACGAGCAAAACGAGAAAACGCTTATTGCCGAAACCCTAATTAAAGTTAAACACAACAAATCAAAAGCAGCAAAAATGCTAAACATCGATCGCAAAACACTGTACGCCAAGATGGAACGCTACGGCATTGAGTAAGAAGAAAATCTTGGCTGGAAATAATTGTCCCTTCTAACTCACATCTTTTGGCATCACTGTGTCTTACATTTACAAGAATGAAGTTATGGACAGCAGTCCCACATATTGCATGATGCCTGTGCATCTCGGTGGAGACCATTTCTCCTGCCCTGCGGCTTTGCAAACAGCCATAATATTTTAGCAGATAAAAGTTGGTTTGGTTGACATCTACTTACAATTCGGGGATTTATCCCGGTATTCTAAACTGTCCGGGTTCCAAAACACTTTATTTTCCCAACAATACCATATTGGCATGAGCCCATATTCGGATTACAATAGAGCGCAGCATCCTATCAAATTAAGGGAATATGCTAGCGAAAAATCGTTGTGACTGTAACTTTTCAAAAATGAGTTGAAATAAGCCATTTCACTAGCATCAAAAGAAACCCACCCGCTGTATCTTCACTTCAAATGAGTTGAATACTGAGCGCTTTCCGGTCTCACCCTCAATCAAGAAAAAGTCAGTGAGTACTAAAATATACTCACCCTATGGCTGTACAGGCAGCCTCTTATATTCTAAGCACTTTGACCTCATCAATTATACTTTTATTTTCATGAATTCTAACATGAAGTCCGCCATTGCAATGCCAACTTTTCAGCCTAATGAGGATAATACCTCACCCTACGGTTCTGCAAAAAACCTCTTTTTTTATTATTCTACAATCACTTGTATTCCTGCTTTCGCTGCCTTATAGCTAATCTTTGCCTTTAAACTGTAATAGCTCCAGTTCTGTAATAAATAATGATCCTCCTTGGCTATTTCCTCTTTTTCCTGCTGGTTAACCAACAGCAGTGTTGCTGCCTGATTTTTAACACAAAAATCGATCAGCATCCTACTGTAAACATGCAGCTTTTGTTCCACATACCGCCTTTCCATATGCCGGTAATCCTCTACACTTTTCATTTTCTTCTTTCTTCCATGGCCACCGCTATTAAAATGAGCTGCTTTTTTGACCCTATTTACTGCGGCCTGTATGGCGAGCCTTCGGTGAAGAAATTCCTCCTTATTCCCTATAGCATATTCCTGGCTACCGACCTTAACAGTTACCGGATGTTCTATCGATAGAGAGGCTTCGGCTATTATGGCAGGGTCGAGTGCATGGTGCTCCTTCTCGATCCGTACTGCGGCCAATAGAAATATTTTTCCTTTGTCCAATTGAATATGGCTGGCACAAAGCTTCAATGCACCACTAATAATCTTATCAAACATGATCTTCTTATCCGACCTATCCTTTCCAAGATAAGTTTTAAAAGGAATCTGAAATAGCCTGAAAGTGAAATTTTTATTGTCAATCGCACGGGTTAGTTTGGAGATTACCTCTGCTCCAAAGGGCAACGGGATATTACGTTTGTAGTTCCTTAGTGATTTTTCGCCTTTCCAATAAGCCTCCTTTTCCTTATTAAAGTAGGAAATTAGCGTATTGTTGAGGTTGCTCAAAATATTTGTAGGGATCTGCCCTTTGAAATGATTGGAGAGCAACCGGTAAGTGGTATTCTGGCGTGAAGATTTCAAAATACCGTTCTCCTCTTTCTTTTCATCCGCTATCTTTAACTTGATATCCTCGGTCAGATAAAAGAAGTCCTTCACCCGTTCCTGCACGAAATGATGGCTCATGATCATATTCGCAGCCCGGAAACAGATCCATTGCCAGTTATACAATTGATCAATCGCATGTTTGACCAGCTCCCGATCTTCGGAATCGATCACTAGTTGTATTTTGCGGGTAACAATCATAGTATTATTTTCCATATCACCTGATTTTTATTTTCCTTATTTTCAATGAAGCAGCAGCGAAAGCCTGCTGAATATATCCCTGATTGAGGTTTAAGGCCTCCGCTATCTCCTTAAAACTGTACTGAAGCTCATAACGCATTTGAAGGATCTTGGACTGCTCCTCGCTCACATCCCCTTCAAACCTGAACCTGCTTGTTTTTTCAATTTGATCAAGCTTTTGCGAATCTGTGATTACTGCCCTTAAGCACCCAAGCGTCCGTTCGACTTTTCGCGCAACCTGATAATCAGAAATCCCTCCAATATGCCAGGCCATCTGGCCGTAATCAAACGAATATTTGATGCAGAGCTTTATAAAAAGCTGCTGGTCTTGGTTGAGATTCGGAATAACCGCTTCTAGCTGCTCCCACTGCTTTTTCTCCTCTTCACCCGATGCTTGATGATAAACAATATCACTCTCATCTTCTTGGGTCGGATCATAACCTGCGATAAATTCCTGGTAGTTTTCGATTTCGTCTAGTCGAAGCATATTGCGGTGGAATCTGTTGCAAGATGTTTTAAAGTACGCCCTGCAACCCTCCGAAGTCAATTTTCTGACAAAAGTTTCGATATGCTCTGGACAGGTTATATTTTTTCTGCATAACCAAAGCCTCAAGAAAGCTTCATTTACAATACAATCCGCATTAACATCGTCTTTTATATATTTAAAGCCATAGTAGTATATAGGGCGATATAGCAGATTGTAGAAAAATTCAAGTCCTTTCTCATTCCCTTGCTTAAACCTGGTGAAATTTATGTTACGATTTGAGTTTGATTGCGTGTATTTCATGATGAATGTATTTAATTTAGATATGATGCGTTTTTCCTCTTTGGAATGTTCAAAGGTTTGGTAGGATACATTTTTAAGCCTAAAATCCTCAAATGTTAGCATATTCAATATCAAATGGATTGTTCAAGGTTTAACCTTTAAACCTGTCTACCTATCCTTGCAAAAAAGACATAACAATGCCATTACGATGGTTTTTATCGTTTTTTCTTCCTTTTGTAATTGATTAATCGAGTCGATATCAAAAAGTAAAGAAATTAATATGGGAACACTATTAAACAGCTTGTTTACAGTTGCCTATTAGAAATTACCTCCCTAAAATAAAACTATTCAGGCGCACAGATTACCAGTGAAATGAGGTAATCGAAAAGATGTTTTGATTTAAAAATCATACTCGTATGGGCTATACGAGTCCTGTGCAAATGGATGCAATACATGTGAGGCTGCAAACCACGGCCGCTATAAAAGTTCTGACCCCTTAAGCTAACATGGATTTACAGCAGCCCCACATCTATTCGGACGTGCTAATATAGCACATCTTTAAATAGACGTGAGTATTAATCTGCTGTCTTGCACTAGCGGGGTCAGAAAAGCAGCTACAAGACTCTTATTAATACACAATTATATAATCAAATATAAAATATTTTTTTCAGTAAACAAATTTGTTGACCATCTTTTTTCTTTATTGGCAAGCTTGCACGATGAAGCAAACGGTTGTAGACTTTAGAACAAAGCTTGGAAAAAGGATTGCCCAACTTAGGATCAAATCTGGATTAGAGCAAGCAGAATTGGCGGCAATTTTAGATGGAAAGGATAAACAATTTATTAATAGATACGAAAAACAAGGTGCTAATCCAACGGCTTATATTCTAGTTTCGATAGCCAAAGCGTTAAGTGTAAGTGTTGACGAGTTATTAGACTTTAGCAAGCTTGAAAATTCCAAATAGACTAAAAAGGCTTACAGCCAGTTATTCCGTTTTAATTATCCAATTCAACCATATTTTAGAATCTTACATCGAATTCGAATAATTCATTTCTTCCATCACCGCTATTAAGCCTTCCAGCTTTTTAACTTGCAGAGCAACTTCAGATTTAATAACTTCAGTTAGACCGTTTTTGGCAATATCAATTTCCAATAGTCTGAGCGCATTGGCTAGGGTTTTAGCACCCAATTGCCCAGTTCGGCCAGCAAGGCGATGCACAATTAGCCTGCTATTATCCTGATCATTTTTTTTCAAGTGAAGCTTTAACTCGGCTGCGTCATCAATGGAATCTTGCTTAAACCTATTTAATATTTTTTCGAGCAACTGCTGATCGCCAAAAGTCATTTTTTCAATTGATGAAAAATCGAACTCAGGTTGTTCTGTTAAAATCGCTGTTTTCTCAAAAATGGATAAAATATCTACAGCCCTGAATGGTTTCATAATTAATCCATCAAAACCATCACTTAGAACCATTTCTCGTTCTTCAGGCAACACTTGCGCGGTGATAGCATAAAACTTAACCGATGCAGGCAATTTCTTCCGTAACAAATGGCAAAGTTCGAAACCGGTCATTTCGGGCATACGCATATCCATCAACACATATTTTAAATCGTTTTCAGGAGTAGCATGCAAAATATCTTGAATCTGGCTAAAACTTCTAAAAGAAATGTTGTTCTTCTCAAAAATTATCCCGCAAAGTTCCAAGATTAATCTATCATCGTCGATTACCCATACTGTTCCAGGGTTTACGATAGTGTAGTGTTCTAAATCCAGCTCATTTTGTACACGCTCTTCAGTATATTCATATTTAAGATATATATTAAATGTGGTGCCCACACCAGGTTTACTCTTTACGTGGATGCGTCCACCCTGGGTTTCAATTAATGATTTAACGATAGGCAAGCCCAAGCCTGTACCCGTCTGATTGATGATGTATTTTTCGGGCGATTCAATCTGCTCAAATTCGTTAAAAATTTTAGCCTGGTCTTTTTCTTCAAAACCAATTCCAGTGTCTTGAATTGTAAAATGAAAATGGAGATCGCTACCTTGTTTTTTATAAGAAACAGCTAATTTAATCTCGCCCTTTAAAGTAAACTTTACGGCATTACCAAGCAGGTTAAATAAAATCTGTTTTAACCTGAAAGCATCACCCTTTACCGATTCGAGATGATCGAGATCCAAATCAACATTTAATTCCAATAATTTCTGTTCAGCCAGTGGACGCATCACCGAAACCACCTCATCCAAAACCTTTTTAATATCGAACACCTGGTTATTAAAACGAAACTCGCCTGAAATAATTCGGTTATAGTCCAGTACTTCGTTCACAATTTGCAGCAAATGGATAGAAGACTGATAAATAGCATCAATATCTTTCTTCTTTGGACTGTCTTGTTGGGTAATCAGTTCGGCATAACCCAATATGGATTGCAAAGGCGTTCTGATCTCATGACTCATATTTGAAAGGAATCGCTGTTTTGCCTTACCATGATATTCGGCCTCATCTTTAGCCTGCTCCAGTGCCCTTCGATATTTATTGCTACGGGTAATATCGGTCAAAATCAAATAGAGCAGAATTACGGTAAGCAGAAAAAATGAAAGGATGATGATGGTGATTTGGGTAATCCCATCATTTACCACCTCTTTAGCCTGAATCCCATTTAAATCTACCTGAGCTACTGCTTCACCCTCAACCTCGCGTAAAATCTGTAGCATTTGAGCTGTTAATGCATTACTCGCATTAGATAGGTCAGCCTCTCGTTTTAAAAACTTTTGGCTCTTCTGTCGCTGCTCGAGTTCGATATTCTTTAGTGAACCGGTCATGCTTTTCATAATGCTATCTTCAGCCCTCGCATTTAAAGTATCGCGTTTAACCTTAAACTCTTCGTTAATAATTTTGTACGCTTCAGATTTTTTCTTTCCAAAAATTTTGGCAAAAATACCACGGGATTTCTTCTCTTCCTCGGGAGCAACGGTAGTGGTTGATGTTGTAGTTTCTGTTGTTAGTACTGCACTATCTGTTTGCCTGGTGCGCGTGGCCACCAGTTCATTCAGCTTCTTAACTTCTTCAGAAAACGATTTGGTATTTACCAGCGTTTCACGGACTTTCAGATAATTCACAAATTGCTTATCGCGATCAGAGAGCAGGTTTTTGATTGACTTAATCCGAACAAGCTGAGCCGAATCGCCACGGTATAGCTTACGCAACGTATCCAAACTAGACCTTAATTTGCGTGATTCTTTCAGGAAACTATAATTGCCTTGCTTATTAAATGCTTCATCGCGCTGCAACTGATCCAGCCTGGCAATCTTATGCGAAAGATCGTTCACAATCCTTAAACGGTCATTTGGTGCCGAAATTTCCTCTACGGTATTCAGCATACGCGTAAAGGCAAATTTACTTATGCCCCACGCCATCAGCAATGCAAAACAGGCCAATAAGAAGCCTATAATTACTTTACTTTTTACCGCCCGGAAAAAACGCTTTTGAATAACCGCCGCCATCTAATTCAGATTATATACCCCGTACCATTATAAACGGTTTTACTGGTAAATTGATATCTTTTTATTGTTTACAAATAACGTACCACAAGAAATCTGCTAAAAAAACTTTAATTTTATAAATCGCCTAATCAAACAAAACATGAACCGTATCGACCGCCTTTTCGGCATATTAACCCTTCTTCAATCTAAAAAATACATTACTGCCGAAAAAATTGCGGAACGATTTGATATGAGCATCCGTACAGTTTACCGTGATATTAAAGCTTTAGGCGAACAGGGTATTCCGGTGAGCTTCGAGCAGCATAAAGGTTACTACCTGGTGCAGGGGTATTTTTTGCCACCAGTTTCTTTTAATATGGAAGAGGCTAATGCCCTGCTTTTGGTAGAAAGTCTGGTAAACGGCTTCGCTGATCATTCCATCCGCGCGCATTATTCTACTGCACTTACCAAAGTAAAATCGGTACTCAAAACCAGTCAGAAAGAAAAGCTGGAAACGATGAACCAGCACATTAAACTGCAGATCCCCGAAAGACTTAATTTTAATTTCGAGTATTTATCACTCATTCAAGAGGCCATAGCAGAGAAGCACATTATTGCACTCGATTATAAAAATAACAAAGAGGAAGTAAGCAAGCGGGAAGTAGAACCAATTGGCTTAATTTTTTATGCTTTCAGCTGGCATTTAATTGCCTGGTGCCATTACCGGAATGAGTACCGCGATTTTAACCTCACCAGGATTATCTGCATCAAAAACCTAGCAATTTCTTTTAGAAAAACCACTCATATGCCTTTAAACGATTACATGCACTTATTGCCAGTAAATTATTAAAATATTTTTTTTACGCTGCCATAGGGTTGTCAGTCGGCCTTATTTTCTTTGTTTAAACAAACATCTAAATCATGAGCATCGCCGATTTATTACTGATGGACTTACACACAGCAGAAAAAACAAAACAAAAAAATATGGATATTATTAAAGCATTATTGAAAGAAACAGAGGCTGAATTTAACACTACAAAAAAATTCCTGGCCTTAGTACCAGTTGATAAATTTGACTGGGCTCCACATGAAAAAAGTATGAAAATGAAATCATTGGCCAGCCACATTGCCGAGTTGCCAAGTTGGGTAGCTATGGCGATTACCACAGATGGACTTGATTTCGCTACAGTACCATACGAAGAAAAGCATGTAGAAACTGCCGCAGATTTAATTCAGCTTTTAGAAGAAAGTTATGCCAGCGGCAAAACAGAGCTTGAGAAAGCAAATGAAGGTATATTATCAGAAAAATGGACCTTGAGAAATGGCGAACAGATTTTAGCTGATTACACCAAATACGAAACTATCCGTCACTCACTTAGCCAAACTGCGCACCATCGTGCACAATTAGGTGTTTATTTAAGGTTATTAGATATTCCTTTGCCAGGCAGCTATGGCCCAAGTGCCGATGATCAGAATTTTTAAGTAATACCTAATATAACCGTCATTTCATTAGCGACAGATTTGGTGCATTTTCTGTTCTTTTGAAATGACGGTTGTATTACCTTTTGCTTTTGTATTACATTTTCACTTTGCTAGTTTTAACTATGAAAAGAATCTTTGCCCTTTGCGGCAGCACAAAAGCAGCATCTATCAACCTCATCTATATCTCAGCAGTTACTAAAATTCTGGGTTCAGGATACGAAGTTACCACACTTTCTTCCATTGCAGATCTTCCTCATTTTAATCCTGATTTAGATAATGAGCGTCCACCTCAGCAAGTTGAAGAGCTCCGAAAAAAAATCAGCCAGGCCGATGGAATTTTAATTTGCACGCCTGAGTACGCGATGGGCCTTCCGGGTAGCTTAAAGAATGCATTGGATTGGACAGTAAGTTCATCCTCCTTTTCTAAAAAGCCCGTTTTAGCATTGGTGGCTTCCTTGCAGGGCGAAAAGGCTTACCAATCTTTGATTGATATTTTAAATGTTATTGAAGCCGAGGTTCATTCACTGTTGATTCCGTTTGCAAAAACTAAAATCAATGTTGAAGGCAAGATTACCGATTCGCAAACTTCATCGGAGCTTAAAACTAGACTCGAACAATTTGTTGCCAGCCTATCGAATGGATAACACAATTTATTTGCGTAAAATTGCAGCATGAACAACAATTCTGCCACCCGTTTAAATAAATTCATCAGCGAAAGCGGATTATGTTCGCGCCGCGAAGCAGACCGTTACATTGAAAAAGGAACGGTTTTTATTAACGGAAAAAGGGCTAAAGTTGGTGATCAGGTTCTTGCCGGCGATAAAGTGATGGTAAACGGCCACAACATCGAGCCTAAAGAAGAAAGCAATTTTGTGCTTTTAGCCTTTAACAAACCCGTAGGGATTACCAGTACTACTGAAAGTGGCGTACGTGATAATATTGTAGATTATGTAAACTATAGTGAAAGAATTTTCCCTATTGGACGTCTGGATAAGGATTCGTCGGGCTTAATTTTCTTAACCAACAATGGCGATATCGTAAACAAGATTTTACGGGCAGGGAATAAGCACGAAAAAGAATATATTGTTACCGTTAATAAGCCCATAAACGAAGATTTTATTTTCGAGATGAGTAATGGTGTACCCATATTGGGTGTAAATACTCGCAAATGCAAGGTAAGGCAAATCAGTACCTTTGTTTTCAATATCATCCTCATTCAGGGTTTAAACAGGCAAATCCGCCGAATGTGCGAGCACTTCGGCTATGAAGTTACGAAGCTTGAGCGTACCCGGATTATGAATATTAGCCTGAAAGGTATCCCAACAGGGGAATTTAGGGAACTTACCGAAGAGGAAATGAAAAGCATAACCAAAAGCATTGAAAATTCATCTTCCGAGGCCAAACCAAAAGCTAAAAGCGCCGCAAAGAAAAAACCAAATGCCTGGGAGGAAATTCCGGAGCTTCGCGAAGAACAACCTAAAAAGCAGTTTAAACCGAAACCTGCAGGTAAAAAATATTCATCGCAAAGCGGATCAAAAAATACTGCTAAGAGTAACTCAGGTAACAGAAATACCCGATCTTCAAAACCCAAATCAACAGATAAATCACATTCACGCAAACGCGGGCGCTAATGAATAGTATCATTTACCTCAATACTACGATCTTCCTATTCCTGGCAGGTGTTCACTTCTACTGGATGGCAGGAGGAAAATGGGGAATTAGCGCTGTCATACCCACAACAGCACAACATCAATTAATTTTTAATCCTGGTAAGGCCGGTACGCTCGTTGTAGCATTGGGCCTGCTTGCTTTTGCTGCTATTACCTTTGCACATAATTTCCATTTTGAGATAGATGTACCACACTATTTCCGCTACGCCATTGCAGTTATTTTTCTGATCAGAACTGTTGGCGATTATCGCTATGTAGGTATTTTCAGAAAGATAAAACACACAGTCTTTGCGAGATACGATCAAAAATACTATGTTCCTTTGTGCGCCTACCTGGCCGTATCAGAATTTTTCCTGGCTGCCTATTAATGTAAAATTTATTCATTAATAGGGAGTTAGCAATGCAATGCTTCTACCTTCCAGCTTTTTTAAGTACCTTTGCAGCAAATGGTAACAGCAAAAAAAACCGATATCCGTGCGTTAGATCTGCCACAATTGCAACAACATCTTACCGCAATGCAACAGCCTTCATTTAGGGCTAAACAGATCTATCAATGGCTTTGGGAAAAATCGGCAACGAGTTTCGAGCAAATGAGCAATCTTTCTAAAGAATTAAGAAAGGCTTTAGACGAAACCTTTACCATCAATGCCGTGCAGGTTAACAACTCCCAGTTCAGTAACGATCACACCATTAAAAATACCTTTAAACTGGCCGATGGCAATATTGTAGAAGGAGTTTTGATTCCTTTAGAAGACCGCATGACTGCTTGCGTAAGCTCGCAGGTAGGTTGCAGTTTAACCTGCAAATTTTGCGCAACGGGTTATATGGATCGCAAGCGCAACTTAAATGCGGATGAAATTTACGATCAGGTGGTATTAATTGATAAACAGGCTAAAGAGAATTACAACAATCCCCTTACCAATATTGTATATATGGGAATGGGAGAGCCGCTTTTAAACTATGCCAACGTATTAAAATCAATAGAACGAATAACTGCACCAGATGGCCTAAACATGAGCTATAAGCGCATTACCGTTTCTACAGCTGGTATCGCTAAAATGATCAAGAAATTGGGCGACGATGGCGCTAAATTTAATCTGGCCTTATCTTTACATGCCGCGAATGATGAAAAGCGTAATGAAATTATGCCGATCAATGAAGCCAACTCATTAAAATCTCTGGCAGAAGCCTTAAAATACTATTTTGCCAAAACTAAAAACCCGGTTACTTACGAGTACATTGTTTTTAATCATTTTAACGATGAAATTACTGATGCCATAGACTTGGCTAAGTTCTGTAAACATATCCCTTGTAAAGTTAACCTGATTGAGTATAATCCGATTTCTTTCGCCGCATTCACCAATGCTGAAGGGGACAAGATTGATGCTTTTTCAAACTATTTAAAAAGCCAGGGAATCAATACTAATATCCGCCGTAGCAGAGGTAAAGATATCGATGCTGCTTGCGGCCAGTTGGCTGTTAAAGAAGAAGCTAAAGCTTAATCATTAACTATTTTCTTTATTCAGTAGCACAAAGCCAGCTGGTAGATAAGGTTCCGTCTGGCTGTACACTACATTCTTTTTTTGGGGCATGCTAACTTTGACAGTCTGTTCAATCCAAAGAGATTTCCCCTTCCACCAGGGCAATTATGGTGAGGCCTATAGTTAACCCCTACAAGTTTATTGAATACTGTCAATGCATTCAGCTATAAAAGCCAAAGTAAAGGATGAAGTTTTAAGTTTCAAACTCGACCTTTAAAAGAGGGACAAGCCAGATGGACATGAGCATCAGTAAAAATTCAATATGAGATTATCATCAAGTCCTAGAGATTCATTTTATATTTAAATTATGGTTCTTTACATTTGGTCCATAAACATACATGTACAATGAAAAAAGAAGACTTGTTTTGGGATTGGTTTAAAGTAAACGAAGCAAAGTTTTTCTTTCTTAACCAGATTAATGATAATGATGAGAAAGAAAGAATTTTAGATGATCTCCTTTGTCACCTACATGAATATTGTGATCAATTATTTTTTGAAATAGGCGGACATCCCGATGAAAGACAAGATTTGATTATTACAGCAGATGGTAATAGTTCGTTTTTTAATACGGTTGAAACCTTAGTCAATCACGCTCCGGCATTAAGTCATTGGAATATAGTTGCTTTTAAACCCGCTATTGGGTCAGGAATTATTGAATACAACAGCCTTAAACTCGATTCAGATGCAATTTATTTTATGCCTCTTAGTAGTAAGGCATCAACAAAAATTGGTCTGAGGGTTTACGTTATGGGTTACAATATTAACAATCAAAAAGATTTTTTAACAGCTATACATCTACTATTAGATAACCTTTTGGGTGAGAAATCGACAGCTTTAGACATCGGCCATGTTGAAGTAGAAAACCTCACTACTATTTCCCAAAAAGATGAATTAATTGAGTTTGTTAAACTTCCCAGGTATATCAATGGAAAAAATCAAGACAGGAGGCTTAATTTTGGAGGTGCATTATCCAAATGAAACAGTTGGCCACTTTTTATATAGTAGGGTTATTTGATTTTATCTATAAGTTGTCTAGAAATTTTAATAAATTTATTATTTCACGCTGTTGAATTATCGTATTGATCTAAGTCGTTTTGGCTGACAACATTGTTTTTGGAACATACTTTTTGCATCCAGATTTTTATAGAAATCACGTTATCTTAAAAATGTTTCAAACGAATTAATTAAGCAGAGGTCAGCTCAATAAATTATGTCAGCGTTTCCTCAATTTGAATCATTTAGTATACTTTCGCCCAGCGATCATCAAATATTTCAGGTTTACCCGAAAAACTATCAGGTTCATGGAATTTTGGTTTGATCATGCGGTTAAAGGAGGTCTATTTGGATATTCTTTTAATCATTCAAATTATTCTCATGAAAAACGCCACCTGGTTCAGTGCCTTACACCATCTATTTAGCGAAAGTACATTCAGCTCCTTTATCTATACGCTCGTGTTCCTTTGTCTCTTCTATAGCATAAAAAAGTATCCCGACCGACTAAGAAAATCTGACTTGCTTAGTAATATTTTTATTGTTTGGTCGATCATAACAGTAATGTATCTAATAGTTCAAACCATACAGAATCTAGCCCGATATATCGAACTAAAGAGATATGATAACGGAGACACATTTAAAGTTGAATTGGGCGATTTGGGTCTAATAATTATAGTCCCTATAGTTGTTGCTGTAATTTTTAATTTTTATTTATGGATAAGCAGGTATTGGAAGCACGGTAATCAGGTCAGCAAAACAATCCTTTTTGAGGTTATATTTATTTTCGTGACAACAATGTCGGCAATGGCCCTAAGTAGCTGGTTCTTACGCGATAGTGATAATTTGTTATATGCAATGACGGTCTGGATTCCAGGACCAACAGGCTGTGCATTGGCTTTTGCGGCTTATAACTATTACCGCTATCACAACAAACTTAAGATGCAGGAGAAGGAACTGCAAATATCCCGCCTAAAGCAGGAGCTTTCACAATCGCAGTTAGACGCACTTTCCTCCAAGATAAACCCACACTTTTTGTATAATGCCTTAAATTCCATAGCGGGATTGGCAACGACTGACGGTTCGAAAACAAGAAGCATGGCTATAGCCCTATCCAAACTCTTTAGGTACAATATCAACCGGGAGGAGAGCAATTACGTGAGTGTAAAAAACGAACTGGAGATGGTGCTAACTTATTTAGAGATCGAGAAAATAAGGTTTGGAGAAAGGTTATCCTACAAATGCAATGTCCCTGAAGAGTTAAACGAGGTTTTAATACCAAGGCACCTTCTTCAGCCACTAGTTGAAAATGCGGTAAAACACGGTGGGAATTTAGCGCTGCTTGAAATTAGTATCACCTTAACGATGGATGAAAAAGGAATTGTACTTCGTGTAGCGGATAATGGTAAACCTTTCGATCAGCATTTTAGTCCTGGCTATGGACTAAAATCGTTGTATGACAAGCTTGATCTTTTGACTTCCGGACATTATGAGATCGCCTTTGAAAATAACCCAAAACAAGTTATGATTGTAATTGGTAACGATATTAAACTATCCTAATGACCAGGAAATTCAAGACTATTATCATTGATGATGAGTACCCGGCGCGGCTGATGATGCAGGAATTGATCAGCCAGCATTTGGATCTGATCGAAGTTATCGGTGTTGCTGAAAATGCAACTATTGGGATTGAAATGATCAACACTTTAAAACCTGATCTTATTTTTCTGGATATCCAGATGCCAGACATGAATGGATTCGAACTGTTGATACAATTAAGGCACCAACCTATAGTTGTATTTACCACCGCTTACGAACAGTACGCGATCAAAGCCTTTGAAGAAAACGCAATCGATTACCTCTTAAAACCCATAGATGAAATTAGATTTGCAAAGTCCATCCAAAAGCTAAAGCATTTTGTGCACACACCTCCACATGTTGTTGATTTTAATAGTTTAAAACTTTTGTTCGATCGCCTTCAGCCCAAAAAAGAGATTACCGCTATTCCGATAAAAACCAAAGATAAAATTCACCTGCTCCGTTTGACGAAGATATCCTATCTATTGGCCGAACAGGGATATGTGATGATACACACAGATAATGGAGATAAGTTTTTAACAGAGCTTACACTCAATGAACTGGAAGATAAGCTGCCTGCCAGTTTTTTAAGGGTGCAACGATCATATATCGTTAATTTGGATAAGATCGAAGAAATTAAGAAGTACTTTAATAACCGGTTAATTATTGTGATGAATGACCATCAAAATTCAAAGATTATCTCTGGAACGAGCTATATTACCCAAATTAGGCAAGCATTAGATTTATAGGGGATTGTCACCTGAACTGCGTCGGATTCTAAATTAATGCTCCTCAAAAGCTGTTTTTTCCTGGAGAATTCTATCTGCAAATTTAACATAAAGTTGTGATAATGCCAGTCCCCAATTATGGATTGGCATTGTCCATTTTTTACTGATGTTTTTTATCACCAGGTACATCAGTTTCATCAATGCTTGTTCAGACGAAAAAGCACCCTTAGTCTTAGTGATTTTCCTTATCTGTCGGTGTACCCCTTCAATTGGGTTGGTCTATAAGTCTCCAGAATGGCTGTAAACAAGAAAACCCTTCAACATTACTGTTAAAGGGTTTCTTTTAAGATTTGGCACCGACCTACTCTCCCACGTGTTACCGCAGTACCATCGGCTCTGGTGGGCTTAACTTCTCTGTTCGGAATGGG